>ERZ889217.1705-NODE-1705-length-10673-cov-6.988981_pt1 | contig 10673 bp, 5 predicted proteins | sample MGYA00521098_ERZ889217 | MGnify/ENA primary metagenome ERZ889217 (study PRJEB32303, sample SAMEA104408613) | aquatic metagenome | biome: Brackish water; feature: Pelagic; material: water | place: Baltic Sea | collected 2014-06-10T22:04:00 | depth 2,362 m ...
GTGAGCCTGGGCGGTTTTATGTGTATGTGAGCTATGGCACTCACCACTGCGTGAACAGAGTCTCACCAATGGTCGGCACAAGCAGACAGGATGGGGCAACCGGAAAGCCTGCGCGTTGAACGCAACGAACCTGATCGCCGAATGGGATGCCGCCATCGCACCCGATGAGCCGCACAAGCTCGAGCGTCGCCTGCACTGGGATGGCATGGACCAGACGACGTTCGGGCACTGGCTTAAGACGGGGGGCTCAAGCACCGATTTACATGCTGAGCAGTGCGCAGCCGCGCTCGAAACGTGCAAGGGCGCCCTGCAGGCACGGTGGGATCTGCCACTAGTGCCCTATGAAGCGACGACGCAACGCGCGTTTCAAGACATCTGGTGGCCGCTGCGTCTGGAAATGGAGTCTTGGTTGAGTCACCAACTTGGGTCATCAGCGCTGATCGATGGCGCCATATACGGCAGCTTGGCCGAGTCCCTTCTCGATCGACTGTGCTCAACCACGGAGCCAGCGTTGTGGCACTGCTTCAGCAGTGGGCGTGGCCCAGGTGCCATGCTGCTGGCCCACCTCGGAACCAGCCGCGATGGCTCCGGTCCACCGGTGCGTGAGCTGTATGAGCAGTTTGTGCAGCAGCACCGCCGCGATGGCCTGGCCTCCGTATTGGAACACTATCCCGTTCTAGGCAACTTGATCGGGGTAGTCCTGAACCTCTGGCAGATCGCCACAGTGGAGATGCTCACGCGGATCGAGAACGACCGTGCCGCTCTCGAACAGACTTTCGCAATTCCTCAGAACGCACGCTTAACGGGAATCAAGCAGGGGCTGAGTGATCCCCATCGCGGCGGGCGAGCCGTGGCCATCCTCAGCTTCGCAGGATCACCAAACGAAGCACGGTCGAAGGTGGTGTACAAGCCCAAAGACATGGGTGTGGATGCGGCTTACCAGGCCTTGCTCTCCGATCTCAATAGCAATAGCGTCTTAGCTCCCCTTCGCACACTCGCCATCCAGACAGGGGATGGATACGGCTACATGGAAATGGTGGAGCATCAGCTCTGCGACAACGAACACGATCTCGAGAAGTTCTACACCAATGCAGGGCGGTTGACCGCCATTCTTCATCTGCTCGGTTGTACCGACTGCCATCATGAAAACCTCATCGCTAGTAGAGATCAGCTCCTTTTAATTGATACCGAGACATTGCTGGAAGCTGATCTGCCCGATCACATCCGCGAAGCAGATGCCAGCAATGAAACAGTTGGCCCTTCAAAGTTGCAGCAACGTTTTCAGCGATCGGTGCTGCGATCGGGCCTACTGCCTCAGTGGATGTTCATGGGTCAGGCCAAGCGTGCCATTGATATCAGCGCCCTTGGCATCACTCCTCCTGCATCCGAAAACCAACAGCAACCTGGCTGGTTAGGCATCAACAGTGATGGGATGATGCCTGGCCGGGTGAGCAATCGCGCCGACGTCCCCACAAGTCTTCCGGTCGGGATTGGAGCCGCGAATCCGTTTCCTCAATGCCTAGATTCATTCTGCTCTGGCTTTGCAACACAATCCGAGGCGTTAATCGCACAGCGGGAACGCTGGTTGCAGCCATCGAGTGCGCTGAATCGCTTCGCAGGGTTACAACGGCGGATTGTGCTGCGTGCGACTCGGGTGTATTTCGCGCTGCAACGGCAACAACTGGAACCAGCAGCGTTGCGATCACCTCAGGCACAGGCGCTCAAGTTGGAGCAACTGGCGCGCAGCTTTCTACTGGCAGAGACAAAACCACTGCATTGGCCGGTTTTTGGCGCGGAGCGGCGCCAAATGCAGCAGCTCGATATCCCCTTCTTCACCCACCGCATTGATGGGAACGCCCTCGAGCTCGACGAAAATGGAACAACGTTGGCGGGTTTCATCAAAACCAGCGGCCTGCAGGCAGCCAGGGAGCGCCTGAGGTCTCTCAATGAAGAGGAGATCCATTTTCAAATGCGTCTGATTCGCGGCACTGTGCAAGCAAAACAGCTAAGGGTAAACAGTCCACTCACCAAGCAAGACAGCTCAAGAAGCAGGTCTAAACAAACAGATAACGTCTCAACTGAACAGGCCTGCCAACGGATCGCCGAACAACTACTAAATATGGCGATTCGTGATCCCGAGGGTCAGGTGGAATGGTTAGGCATGGATCTGGGTGCGGATGGAGAATGCTTCGGCTTTGGCCCCGTTGGTTTATCACTTTACGGCGGGTCGATCGGCATTGCCTGCCTGCTCAAGCAACTGCAGAACAACGGGATCAACCATGGGCAATCAGAAGAGAGTTATCAAGCAATCTTGCGCCCACTGCATCAACTAGCCCAGCAAGAGAATGGAGATGGTCGCCGGCGTTGGTGGCGTGATCAACCGCTAGGCCTCAGCGGCTGTGGAGGGATCCTGTTGGCACTCTTGCAACTGGGAGAGCGAACGCTTGCGGAAGCTCTCCTAGAGGAAGCTCAGCCACGCTTTATCGAAGCCGATCAGCAGCTCGACATGATCGGAGGATGCGCAGGCTTGATCGGCGCACTGCTAGCACTCAACACGCCCCAAGCGCTGGAGCTGGCAGAACACGCTGGTCGCCACCTCCTGAACCATCAAGCCGAAAGCGGTGGATGGCACACCAATCCAAGACGTTCGGCTTTACTGGGCTATTCCCATGGCACAGCCGGTGTTGCAACAGCCTTAGCCAAGCTGCATCAACGAACAGGACACAACGCCTTTGCCTGTTCGGCACGTGCTGCGCTGGTCTATGAACGTGCTCAATTCAATGGCGAACAGGGAAATTGGCCTGATCTGCGCACAGAACAACCAGGGTTCATGGTGAGTTGGTGCCATGGGGCACCAGGGATTGGTTTGGGTCGAGCTTGTTTATGGGGAACCGATCTCTGGGACGAACGCTGTGAAGAGGAGATCACAACAGCCATCCACACAACAGCGGCCGTCAACAGCATCGGGGCCGATCACGTATGTTGCGGCTCACTAGGTCTGATGCTGGTGCTCCAGCTGCTCACGTCCGGTCCATGGTCGATGAGCAGGGAAACCCACCAGATTGGTCAAACAGCGGCTGATGCATGGCGAGACCTGGCCATAGCACGGTGCAGCGAGGAAACACTGCAGTTGCGTTGCTTCCGCACCATGGAAGGAGGAATCATGCTGCCGGGGTTCTTCTCAGGGCTCAGTGGAATGGGGATGGCGTTACTGAATAGCTCCGCCTCCCAAACCCTGATCAGCGCTGGGCTCAACCAGCCTCAATGACTGGACAACATACGAGCCAAGTAGCCATGGCCACGCAGTTCATCCCAGCTTCCAACTTCAGCAGGTTGATTACGCTGTAAGACCACAATCTGATCAGCTTGCTGAATGGTTGCGAGACGGTGTGCGATGCTGATGCGGGTAATCCCCATCGCGTCAATCGTCTGAGTAATAATCTGCTGAGAATTGTTATCAAGTGCGCTAGTTGCTTCATCCATAATCAACACTTTGGGCTGAGTGATCAAGGCTCGTGCGATCGCAATACGCTGCACCTGACCTCCAGAAACATTGCCACCCGAATCACTGAGCAATGTTTCGAGTTGCATGGGCATGGCGCGCACCTCATCGGCCACAGCGGCGCACTCCAAAGCACTCCACACCTCAGCTTCACTGCGGTACACGCCACCGCAGATCACATCGTAAATAGAACCAGCATTAAGCCGGGCCGTTTGCATCACAACACCAAGCTGACGGCGATACGAGCGAATCGCCAACTGAGACAAAGGGATTCCATCCACTAACAGCTCGCCAGCCTGAGGCTCAACAAACCCAAGCAACATTCGAACCAGGGTTGTTTTGCCACAACCACTTGAACCTGTGATCGCTGTGTGCTGGCCGGCTGGGATTGAGAAGCTCAGATTAGTGAAAAGCGGCTCACTGCCTCCAGGGAACTCATAGGCTATATGTTGAAGACGAAATTCACCTACAAGATGATGATGAATGGCGTCGCCACGATATCCGGGCTCAACATCGGCATACATGACAGGCTCAGCCCGCTGCCAGAGCACCGCAGCTCGTCCGGCAACCGTTGCGATCAAATTAACAGCACTTGTTACAGATCCATTGAAACTGGAGAAAGCAGCATTGAAAGAAATGAAAGAGACAACAATCGCATTCATCTCAACGTCTCCATGACTAGTGAGAATCCGGTAGGCAACGATGGCAAATAAAAATAGACTAGCCAGTGGAGTGACCAAAGTGCCATACTGCTCAATAGCATCGCTATATTGGTTGTTTCGCAATTGAAGGGTGGCATATCGATTAACGTCTCTCAGCCAACGCAACAGAAGAAATGGCTCTGCTCCGGCGCTGCGTATCTGTGGCATCCCCATCACAGATTGAAGCGAGAAATTGGTGATTTCCGCACCGCACTCAAGCAATGGCATTTGCAACTGGATGGAAAACCAGGTAATCCACAGCAACGACAAGACAGCGACGAGCGTAAAACCACTGGCCCAGAAAGCTAGTTGCGCGTCGTAAACAAACATCAACGCGAAGTAACTAATGGCGAACAAACTCGACAAGAATGTACTGAGAACACCGCTGCCCAGTAACTGACGCAGTTGATTAATAGAGTTGACGCGCGAAGCAAGATCACCTGTGGTGTAGCGACTAATAAATTGCATCGGCAAGCGCATCAATCGATCCCAGACGGCTGATTGCAAGCGCAGGTCGGCAACGCTCTCGATTCTCAGCATCATCAAATTCTGCAGAAACTGAGTAGCGACTGAACCAACAACGATTAAGAGCACAACTACAACTCCCTGAAGCAGCAGCGCTTGATCATTCTGAGGAAGGATTCGGCTGACCAATAGATTGGTCAGCATCGGAATCGCCAAATTGAATAGCATGACGACGGCGGAGGCGAGCACCAACGCAATCAAGGCTGAGAGCTCGCTACTAAACGCAAAACGAGCCACGTCGAGAGGCCCACCCACCCGAGGCGGCAACGAGGCATAGATCTCAAAAGCATCATCAGCAAGGGCTGAGGCTGCAGTAAGCGGGAGGTGTGTTTGCTGGGCAGGATTGTAGAGATAGTTGCGTCCGCGCTGGCGGTACAGAGCACAAGGTGTATTGCTAGGAGTGTCAAAGACAATCAGAAGAGGAAATTCTTGCTTACAACGCTCTGCAGGGAGTTGAATACGGCGATGATGAATGTCGTTATGTTGCAGGAGAGAAACGATCGATTCGCCTGGCAAAGGAACGAGCTGCTGCTGGCGACGACCTAATTTGGCCAGGCAGAATCCAAGCAGCCGAAGCTCCAGTTGGAGATCAGGCTCTGGAGGCTCCGAAAACAACAGCTCACGCTCAAGTACGTCGGCCTGCTGAAGGGCGTCTTGGGTCGCGTCAAGACTCATTGCATGGCCTCCGCACTACGAAGCTCAGAATTCACCAAAGCATGAAAAGCGCCTTCAAACGTAAGTAATTCCTGAGGAGCCCCTCGTTCAATCACTGCTCCACCAGACATCACAAGGACCTGATCACTGCGCAGTGCTGCATCAAGGCGATGGGCCACGCTAATGACGGTGATGCCGCGCTGCTTGAGCACATCCAGCACACGCATCTGCGTTAGGTTATCTAGAGCGCTTGTTGCCTCATCAAGGAGCAGAATACTGGGTTGTCGAAGCAACGCTCGAGATAGTTCGAGGCGTTGGCGCTCGCCACCACTCAGGTCACTACCGTTATCACGAAGCTTCCGCTCAAAGGCCTCTGGATGGCCGAGGATTGTCTCGAGAAGCTGAGCATCTCGAGCAGCATGCTCAAGGTCGTCAAGACTATAGTTTGGTCGCCACAGCGTGATGTTCTCGCGGATGGTGGCATTAAAAACGAAGACCTGCTGCGGCACATAGGCCAAACTATCTCGCATCTGACGATCTCCATGTGATTCCCAAGGCGAGCCATCGAAAAGAAGGCTGCCCTTGGTGGGTTGGTACAAACCCGCAATCAGACGAATGAGAGTTGTTTTTCCTGAACCGCTACCCCCAACGATGGCTAACTGGGATCCAGCAGGAACGTGCAGATCAAGGGGCTGGATAAACGGTGGCGAGACAGGATCAAAAGCAAAAGAAATCTGCTTAAGCTCAAGCTCCCCAACAAGACGAGGACGAACATCGTGCTCAACAGGCACCAGTGCAGTTTCAGCGGTAAAACTCTTCACTAAGGGATCGTCACCCGTGCCCCGCAAATCCTCCAGGCGGCCGAGACTCCCAATCAAGCGTTGAATCGTTGAATTCAGCTGCGGCAACGCACCAATAGGAGCAATAAGCTGGCTTTGCAGAAACTGAAAGGCAATTAACGTCCCAAGTGACAACTCACCAGCGATGATCAACAAGCCGCCAAAGGCAATGATCAACGCATTCAGCAGAAACGTGCTGCCACTGGCAGCAATACTCGCAAGAGCCATCTGCGAGCCGAGGAGTTGGTTCTGGATCACGACATTTCCAAAACTGGACTGCCATTGACCCAGAAAATCAAATTCGAGGCCTGATGCTTTGAGTGTTTCGATATTGTTGATACCCTGCAGACTTTTACCCTGGGCCTTGCCTTCCTCAATGGCTAGTTTACGATTTGAATCATAGCGTTGCTCAGTCAACCACCAATTAAGCCCTAGATTGGCCAACATCGCCACAAGCACCAAAACGGCAAGCCAGGGGGAGATCACCATCGCAAAAATCAAAACCACCAAACCAATCCACAAACTCAAACCAAATCGCAAGACCTCAGCGATCACAACCTGCGTAGTTTCCAGCCCTAGCAACATGCGGCCGGCAATTTCGCCTTGAAAGCGAGCCTGATAGAAGGAGAATGTAACCTGAAATAGCTTGCGAAACAAATCAGCAGTGAGACGCTTGGAAAGCAATAACTCCATACGACGTAACAACACAAACTGAATCGAGAGAAGCATCAGCCATCCCAAAACTGCCAGCAGCAGCAACCAAAGAATGGGAACACCGAAATACAGCCGTTGATTCTGAAGGAAACCGTCGATGAACGTTGAAGTGAGTCCAGCAACCATCAACGTAAGAACAGCTTGGCCGCTGGCTAACAGCAGCAATTGCAACAAAGCCGTGCGGTAAGGCCAGAGAGTGGCGGGTAAAGCCAGTAGTGGGGATCGTTCATGGCCGCCAGACTGAAAATCCTGACCAGGTTTGAGTTCAAGAACAATTCCGGTGAAATTATCAGAGAATTCTTCCGGCTCAACGCGAACACGCCCTTGAGCAGGATCACTCAAAAAAGCGTGAGTATCGCTGAAGCCTTCTACCACCAAGAAGTGGTTAAACCCCCAGAAAACGATACAAGGAAACAAACCGTTCTGCTTCAGTTCTTCCGCAGAACAGCGGTAGGCTCTTGCCTCCAAGCCATAAGTTCGAGCAGCTTGAAGGATTTGTTTTGCATTTGAGCCGTCGCGATTGACACCACAGGCCTGCCGCAGCTCGCTCAGCTCAACAATGCGACCAAAATAAGACAGCACAGTGGCTAAGGAAGCAGCACCACATTCGGCGGCTTCATATTGAAGACGGGTGCGCGCCTTAACTCGCCGATGCTGCAAACGACTCATGACTTCTGAGCAGGTTGAGCATTACCCCCTGAATCAACAGGACTTGAAGGGGGGGTGAAACCAAAGACTTGGCGCAAGATTGGAATAGCCAATGCAATGGGTGCCACCTTCCGCGTGGTGACCTCAACATCAAGGCGATCTCCGGGTGTGGGTGGAAACGGCAGGGGCCCTGATGAGCTCCAGCGGTAACCACCACTATTCAACGAGGCTTGGGCACCAGCGCGCTCGAGAGCAAGAACAGCCAATGTTGGTGCGGGTTCCCGAGTCATGATCACTTGGGCCAGTGATTTCACACCCACACGTGCCTGAACATCCTCCAAGCCACTTGGAAGCTTCGCCATTGAAACCACTCGCCCATGAATACCGCCAACTTCGGATCGCTGATATCCCGTGGGTGTAGCCAGAATCTCCATGCCGGGGAATACCTGAGCCATTTCACGGCTACTCAGGAATAAAGGAACAAGCACAGGCTCATCGAGCGAGTCATCACTCAGCTCGAGCAACTCCTGGCCTTCGTTGACTGATTCCCCATTATTCGGAACAACCTGTGACAAATAAACAGGACGTAACGGGGCAAAGACCATTTCTTTATTGATGAGCGCAGCGAGCTCATTACGTAACAATTGATAGGCACGAGCCACATCATTTTCAATGCTGATAATCTCATTCTTATTCGAAAGGATCTGAGATTTAATGTTATCCACATCAGCTTGCTCTTGCAGAATCGAAGATCTGCTCACAAATCCACGCCTTTCTAGATCACCCATTTTCTCAAGATAAGACTGACGGCTAAAAAGCTCCTGCTGAAGGATTACCTGCTTTTGCTCAATATTGCGCTGCTTATTCTGTGTATCACGCAACGTTCGAGTGAGCTCATCGAGGGAACTAACCAACTTTTCTTTTTGACTCGAAGACTGTACCCAGACCAGCAACTGTCCAGGTTGCAACTGACGACCAGAGAAATTCCTCTTGAGATTGTCTGAGAAGCCAGCAGAACTGGATCCACTCACTGTTCCGGGGGGATTTTGAGTTCCACCTGCGGCAGCAAGAATCAACCTTGTAAGGTCTACGACCTGCGCATTGTTCAGCTGATCGGGTTGATCGCGGTAACGGCGAGCGAGCTGATGCCAGGGTTGGGCTGGCTGGTTGAACATCCAGATCGCGACACCGGATGAATGACTCAAACTGGAATTGATACTGCTCACCGGCAACAGCACGCCAGTGCCTTGCACACTCACCGGAATTCTTGCCAATGTAGCCCAAAGACCGCCCCCAACAGCAATTAGCAAGCCAACCGCTAATGTCGACTTGAGAGGCGGGCTAAGCAATGTGATTGGGCCATTCCGTTCACCCGGCTGATGGCGCTTTTTCAGCGCTCTCTCATTAAATAGCCGGGTCATGGCAAATCCCCCTGTTGAACGGCAGCTGTTGGCCTCCGCATTCGTTGGAGACGCTGATCAAGCTCAGTTTCAGCATCAGCTGGCCATGTTGCAGAGTATCGATACAGCTCAGCTATAGCCGTATTATAAGACAACGTGGCCTGCGATAATTGTATGGCACTAATAGAAAGCTGTTGGATCGTCTGCACAACGCTGGTGATATCTCCTACACCGACAGCGAATCGAGCACGAGAAGCTTCTTGCGCGATCTGAGCACTTTCGAAGGCTTGTTGAGCGCTTTTCACTCCAATTCGAGCGGTTTGCATTTGAGCGTAGCTTGATCGCACCTGCTGTGTCACCTGAAGCTCAGTTGCCGCTGCTTGTGATCGCTGCTGCCGTGCTTCAGCCTTGAAAGCCTGCGCATTGGCAGCCTGAATTCCGCCATCAAAGATGGACCACGTGAATCCGATCCCTGCTGCAGCGCTCCAACTGCGAGTACGCGCATAAGAATTAGAGGGATCCAGCGACCCAGGAACCCCTTCATAACCATTTGTCCCCAGGAATGTACCGTTGGCTTGCAGTGAAAAAACAGGCAGGTAGGAGCGGATTGCAGCTGTAGATTTCCAATCAGACGCTTCAGCGGCTGCGAGGAAAGCTAGAACTTCTTCTCTATTTTGACTGGCTTGTTGAATGGTTTTTTGCAGATCCAAGAACCATCGACCATACAACCGAGCAGATTCGCTAGGTATTGCAAGGGCCTCATCCGGCAACGCAAGCTCACTCGCAAGTTGCGCAGCCTGCTGCATATAATTGCGAGTGTAAAGTACCAGTTCATTCAATGACGCAAATAACTGTGATTTGGTTTGCTGAACGTCAAGAACAGTGACCATACCAATGGACTCGCGAGCTTCTAGGATTTGAAGTTGCTGCTTGTTGATGGCAAGGATTTGCTGAAAGCTATCGATGAGCTCCTGACTGCTCTGAATCGAGAAATAAAATTGCTGAGTATTCAGAACGAGATTTCGGGCGCTGACATCAAACAGATACTTTTGCTGACGCAAACTCTCAGAAGCTGCATTGATGTTCGGCTGACGAGTAGGAGCAATGAAATTCCAGCTCAACGTCATGCCAGTCTGAAATTGGGCATTACGACTAGTCGTTGCGCTTTGGCTAGAGGATTGAAGACTATTGAAGCCTGCTCCACTGCCCCCATAGTTGTTGCTCACAAACGACTTCCAACTATAGCCAACAAAGGGATTACCATTGCTCAGCTGTGCCGTTGGGTACCACTGACGCTGGGCTGCAATTAACTGCCACTCGAACGACTGAATAGTGCTAAATGCAGCTGTTAACTGCGGATTATTCTGAAGACTTAAAGCAACAGCTTCCTCCATCGAGACAGGCCGCGCACGCCGTGAGATATCCTGCTGAAGCTGCTCCAACTCCTGCACGAGCTCAGCAGGATCCAGAGCAGGCATTGCCACTCCTTCAAGAGCAGATCGACGCCGTTGATTGACTGGGTCGATGGAAAGCTCTTGCGCACCGACCACGCAAGATGGGCTTAACATGAGCCCAATCACGGCAACTCTCGCCAGGCTTCCCAGCACCAGGGGAATGCCCTGCACAACAAACATCCAACTTTTGATCCAGCAATTTTAAAAGTGATACCTGTGATCCGTCAACCCTTACG
>ERZ889217.1706-NODE-1706-length-10670-cov-14.373528_pt1 | contig 10670 bp, 6 predicted proteins | sample MGYA00521098_ERZ889217 | MGnify/ENA primary metagenome ERZ889217 (study PRJEB32303, sample SAMEA104408613) | aquatic metagenome | biome: Brackish water; feature: Pelagic; material: water | place: Baltic Sea | collected 2014-06-10T22:04:00 | depth 2,362 m ...
GATTGGGTTTTGTTGATCGGATAGAAAGTCGTTTGACAGCCGTGCTTTTGCATAAAACGCATGGGCCGAGCGGTATTCTTTTTGGGATTCCCAGATGCGCCAATTAATGCAACACTTTTGGGCGTAAAAAGCGCAGCAGCAAAACTTGGGTCAAGCTTGGTCTTAAGCATAATGATTGATTCGTTTCCGTGACAGTGAACTGAAGCGTTTTATTGCACCAGTTATTTTTTAGGCTTGCGCCAATTTGAGATCAGCCAATGTCAATTGGTCTAGCGACCAGATTTGATTCATTAAAGTCTTGGCTCGGGCATCACCTAGAACCGGCAAAACCAATTCAAGAAATTTATCATTGAGGTCTTGATCACTCAATGGCGCCTCTGGATCGCCTTTGCGGTGGGGTGCGAAATGCATCAATTCACGACCATCTTTAAGCGTCACCTTCAGTCTCGCAGCGCGTTGTTTCGGAAAGGTTGCCGTCAAATCGGAAGCCTGTGTCAGTGTAAGTTTTTTCATTAAGGCGCGAGTCTGCATGTCGTTCATGGCTTGTTCATCAAAGGCAGCCAGCCGCACAGCACCATGCCCAAACGCATGGCACACGACATAGGGCAAGCTGAACTTACACTCGAATGCTGTTTTTGGCTCATGGTTACCGGTGACGTTGATGGCCGTCTGGTAGGTCTGCACCTCAATAGCCGCAATATTATCGATGGTTGCACCCTGCCCACGCAGCGCAATGGCAGCGTCGATAGCGGCAAAGGTATGGCCGCAGCAGCCGTGGTTCTTTTGTGTCATGTCGGTGATGTTGTAGTGCTCGCCCAATCCTTGAGTCACCGTTTTCCAATCAACTGTTTCACCGACCAAGGCTGCCGCGAAGCCGACCTCACCTTCAAGCATTGCGTTCGCACCTGTTATGCCGCTAGCCGCGCCCAAACCAGAGCGCACCCCGACGCTGGCAGCATTACCCGCATGTAACGCCTTGGTCATCGCATCCGAGCGAAAAGCCTGCTGTAAACCGCTAGCAAAGCTTGCAGATGTTGACAAGGCATGCCCCATAACACCCGCGTCACCCGGTGCAGCCAAGGCGGCGACAGCGCCCGCTGCCCCAAAACAACCAACGGTACCTGTGGTGTGAAAAAACCGATAATGCGCAGGCTGAATGGCGGCACCAATTCGCGTCGAAATTTCATAGCCTGCAATGATCGATTTTAGAAAGGTCAGTCCATCGACTTGGAGATCCTCTCCCACGGCCAACGCCGCAGCAATCGTCGGACATCCTGGGTGATAAACCGCATCCCGAAAGATGTCATCAAACTCAATCGCGTGCGATACGCTTCCAGTGATCCATGCCGCTGTTGGGGCAAATGCCACTGTGCCGCAACCTGGCAAGCTAGACCGTCCAAATCCGAGCTCTGAGTGATGGGCTTTGAGCAACTGCGCGCAGGGGTCAATCCGAGTGCCTGGATACAAAGCAGAAAACCAGTCCAAAACAGCCCGTTTGGCGTGGTGTATGGCCTGAGCATCGGCTTGCCCCTTCATTTGCCACGCCCCGTACTCGCTGATTTCAGACATCAGTGACATTGCGATTTTCCCATCAAGTTTTCTAATGGGGTTAAGCATAGGGCTTTTGCGCACCCAAGTACACGTCGCCAGACGACTTGAAGTCGTGCGCTCGGGCTAGCGTTTCGTTAGGCGGAACGTGATGGGAATGGTGACCCATTGGCTGATGGGTTTGCCATCAACTATCGCCGGTTTAAACCGCCATTTCTTGATAGTGGCCAAAGCAGCAACGTCTAGCGAATTAAAACCACTGCTTGTTTCTAGCTCAATCCGCCCACTCTGACCATTTGCCAAAATCTCGGCACGAACAACAACGGTACCTTCTGCTTTTTCGCGAATGGCACTCATCGGATAGCGAGGTTTTGGATTTTTCAGGTGCTTCGCGTCATAAACGGCGGGCGTTGAAGTCCGTGTTGCAACACTTGATTCTAGAATCGGCGCTGCTTTTGTAGCCATCGGCGTCACGGCAACGGTTTTTGTTGCCTTCGGCTTCACTGCTACTGGCTTCGGAACCACAACAGGCTCAGGTTCAGGCTCGGTTACTGGCTCGGGCTCCGGGATGGGCTCGGGCTCAGGCTCGGGTACTGGCTCAGGCTCGGGTACTGGCTCAGGCTCCGGTATCGGCTCGGGTTGTGGCTCAGGCGTTGGTAATGGTTCAGGTTCAGGTTCAGGCTCAGGTTCAGGCTCAGGTTCAGGTTCAGGTTCTGGCGCTGCTGCTTCAACGGGCTCAGCCACGGCTTGGGAGGGCTCTGGCGAAAAAGCGATTAACTCAACATCGATGAATTCCTGCTCGGTTTTCTCTGTTGTCACGAGGCGCTGAAGCGCCCAAAAGGTCACAACAAGCGACAGGTGAACAGCAACGGCAAGCAACAAATAGCGCCCTAGAACTGACTTCTTAGGCGGCCTGATTGAACGGTCCACAGGATCCGACGCGGGCATTAGCGATCGCCGTCGACAGGTGACGTGGGCAAGAATGACTTAAAACGCATACAGCTGATTTTAGATAACAAATTGATTTTTCACGACTGCAAAAAACCGAAAGCCACAAAAAATGATGGGCAGCATGCGAATCAGGCCTTTAACGTAGCCCAAGCCCTCATTTGCTGATCAAAAGCCACTGGTTTGGGATCACGCCTTTGCAGTGCGGGCTTAACATGTTTTATTGTGATGCGCTTTAGCCGAGGTCTGACCCATGTCTAATACCGAGTCCAACAGCCCTGAACTTTTAAAACACCACCCGCATTCGTGCGAACACCGTCCGAAAGAAACTCACCGCTCAATCTCAACAACAAAAAGTAATAAACGAAAACAAAAAACCGGCTTAGCCGGTTTTTTTACTCGATTTTTGAGGCTTTGCCCAAACGATTTGTTTGAGGCAAGTCAGAAGTCAAATCAGACAATTAAGCGCGTTTGACTTTTTCAAGCATTTTGAACACACCCTTAGGGGCGTTTGCAAAAAGGCGCTTGAAAGCCTTACCAAGACAACGACGCTCAAGTGTGTTGCGGCGAACACGTTTACGTTCAGACATGAAAATCCCCTTCAGAAGAATTCAATATTACTCCATTTGGAGGTCCATTTGCGACGCTTAACCACTTATTAGATCACCCGGTTGTTCATCCGCACCCGATTTAAACAGCCCAGAACACTGAAAATAGCGTTTTGGCGGGTATAAACAAAACGCGCGAGGATTGACAGCGCTGACCTCATGCGCTTGGCTAGAAACGAGAAATCACAGTTTGGCAGGCCCAAAGAGCGTCTTAATACTGGCTCACCTGACTTATCACACCTTCTTAATCACGATTGAGGATTTAGCAGGATCATTAGCCCTCATGAGCCATAATACGCTTGAAGCTTTTTTGGTTGACGGTGACTCTTTTTGGTACATCGACACTTTAGCAATAACTTACCTTGGCAACCGGCATGAAACCCTCAATCGATCTTTTTGGTGCGACGCAAAACAACCTCAAAAATCTCGACGTCAGTTTTAAAACCGGTGAATTAACGGTTATCACCGGTGTGAGTGGGTCTGGCAAGAGCTCGCTGGCGTTTGACACGCTCTATGCCGAGGGCCAGCGCCGCTACGTCGAGACTTTTTCTGCTTACGCGCGCCAGTTTTTAGATCGCATGGACAAACCCCAAGTTGAGCGCATCGAGGGGATTTTGCCAGCCATCGCCATTGATCAAACAAATCCGGTGCGCAATTCGCGCAGCACCGTAGGCACGATGACTGAGGTCAACGATCACTTAAAGTTGCTCTTTGCCCGCGCAGCCACCCTGCATTGCCGCGGCTGTGGCAAACCCGTGACCCGTGACAACCCCCAATCGATTGCGAAAGCACTGATTCATCGCTGTGCTGAACACAATGATCCCCGATTGGTCGTGACCTTTGCCATCGAAATCCCTGCCAACTTTTCTGAAGAAGAAGTGGCCGGTTTCCTGCAAGGACAAGGCTACACCCGGATACACGGGCAAGCCAGGGCCAGCACGAAGAAGGATCAAAAGACCATTGATGTGGTGCAAGATCGGTTTCGCTTAAGCAATACAGAACCCGAGCGAGTGGCTGAGGCACTAGACAATGCACTACGCATGGGTCAAGGCTTATTGGCAGTCCACGTGATGGGCGAAGACGCAGGCAATGAAACGATTTGGCGGTTTAGTAACAAGTTGCATTGCGCGGACTGCAACCTTTACTACCAAGACGTGATGCCAAGCAGTTTTTCGTTTAATTCACCGCTCGGTGCTTGTGAAACCTGCCGAGGATTCGGGCGCTCCATTGGTATTGACCACGGTTTGGTGATCCCCGATGAACGCAAAACGCTGGCTCAAGGGGCTGTAAAGCCTTGGCAAACACCAAGCTACAAAGAGTGCCAAGAAGAGTTAGAGAAGTTTGCGCAGCGCGCCAACGTGTCACTGAACACCGCTTGGAAAGACCTGCCACCTGAGCACCAAGACTGGGTACTTTTTGGTGACCCACAGTGGCGTGGTGGACGCAGTGCTTGGCAAACCCAATGGTATGGCGTCAAACATTTCTTTGCTTGGCTTGAGACCAAAGCTTACAAAATGCACGTGCGCGTATTACTGTCAAAGTACCGCAGCTACACGCCCTGCCCGACTTGTCACGGCACCCGTCTCAAACCCGACGCCTTGCTCTGGAAAATTAACGGTCACCACGTCCATGACCTGATGTGCTTGCCCATCAGTGCCTTGGAACGATGGTTTCTTGATCTACGCTTTCCAGACACCGTGATGGATGGGGCGATGACGCTGGTGCTTGACGAGCTTCGTGCGCGCCTGAAGTTCGTCTGCAACGTCGGCTTGGGCTACTTAACCCTAGACCGCCAAAGCCGCACCTTGTCAGGCGGCGAAGTGCAACGCATCAACTTGACCACAGCTTTAGGCACGTCGCTGGTTAACACCTTATTTGTTTTAGACGAACCATCCATCGGCTTGCACCCCAAAGACATGCAACGCGTGGTCGATGTGATGCATCGACTGCGTGATGCTGGCAATACGCTGGTCGTGGTCGAGCACGATCCACAAGTGATGGTGGCTGCCGATCGCGTCATCGACATGGGTCCAGGACCTGGTGAGCGTGGTGGTCAAATAGTGTATGACGGCACGCCAGAAGATTTGCGCCATGCCAACACCCTAACGGGCGAATACATGGGGTCAAGACGGCGGGTCGAGTCGCCTCGACCACTGCCCGTTGCGCCCAATACCCCGCGCTTGCTACTAGAGGGCGTCACCGCTAACAACCTTAAAAACGTTGATATTTCGATCCCATTGGGCAGGCTAGTTTGCATCACAGGCGTGTCAGGGTCGGGCAAATCGACGCTCATTGAGAACGTTCTTTACCCAGCCATGCTCAAGCAATTGGGTAAACCAACTGAAACACCTGGCCCATACCGCCACTTACTCGGGCAAGAGCAACTCGCCGATGTGGTGATGATCGATCAATCGCAAATTGGTAAGACAGCTCGCTCCAATCCAGCGAGCTATGTCGGCGCCTTTGATGCCATCCGTAAGTTGTTTGCCCAAGCACCCCTGGCTCGCGAGCGCAGTTACACCACTGGCACCTTTAGCTTTAACAGCGGTGATGGTCGCTGCCCGACCTGCGGCGGCACAGGTTTTGAGCATGTTGAAATGCAATTCCTCTCCGACGTCTACTTGCGCTGCCCTGATTGTGATGGCAAACGATTCCGACCTGAAATCCTAGAAGTCCAAGTCGAGCACCTGGGCGAAAGCGCTTCGATTGACAAAGTACTGAACATGACAGTCTCTGAAGCATTAGGCTTTTTTAAGGGTCTGCGCGACGTCCAATTGGCGCTCTTGCCACTGGCTGACGTCGGCTTGGAATACGTCAAACTCGGACAACCCGTACCGACCCTTTCTGGCGGTGAAGCGCAACGACTCAAGCTTGCTGGTCACCTCGCACAAGCCGCCCGCAGTGGCATCAGCCAGCAAAAGCTTGCTGTTAAAGGCAGCCTCTTTCTCTTTGACGAACCCACCACCGGTTTGCACTTTGACGATGTGGCTCGTTTGATGCGCGCTTTCAGAAAACTGCTGGGTGCTGGGCACTCTTTACTCATCATTGAGCACAACTTAGACGTCATTCGTGCCGCCGACTGGATCATTGATCTGGGTCCAGACGCAGGCGTCTTGGGTGGCGAAGTGGTTGCCGCTGGCGATCCAGCCGCGATCATGGCCGTGGCAAGCTCTCACACCGGTCGCGCTTTGATCGACTATGAAAAAGCCATGTCAGTCCAGCCGGCTGCTGATCAACACAGTTCGACTGAAGCGACCGCCCTTGGCCGACCACTACAGCGCGTGCTGCGTGAACCCAGACCCGCGGCCCAAAGCATCGACATCCTGCATGCGCGTGAACATAACCTGCAAAACATCAACGTCAGCATTCCCCACGGTAAATTCACCGTCATCACCGGCGTTTCAGGTTCAGGCAAATCAACACTGGCCTTTGACATCCTCTTCAATGAGGGTCAGCGCCGTTACCTAGAATCCCTAAACGCGTACGCGCGCGCCATTGTTCAACCCGCTGGCAAGCCTGATGTCGACGCGATTTATGGCATCCCACCGACTGTGGCCATCGAGCAACGCACCAGTCGCGGTGGCCGCAAATCCACGGTCGCGACCATGACCGAAATTCATCACTTCTTGCGTTTACTTTACATGAAACTGGGCACGCAGTTTTGCCCGACATGTGATGTCAGTGTTGAACCACAAACCGCTGACCAAATTGCGGCACGCGTCATGCGTGATCACGTGGGCCAACGCATCGGTGTGATGGCCACGCTAGTGAGCGCCAGAAAAGGTTTCTACACCGACTTGGCCAAGTGGGCCAGTGGCAAAGGCTTTACCCATCTACGCGTTGATGGGCAGTTTATCGAAACGCAAGCCTGGCCCCGTTTGGATCGTTACAAAGAACACACCATTGAACTACCCGTGGCCGATCTGGTGGTCGACAAGGCCAACGAGGCTGCTCTGCGACAAGCCATTGAATCAGCCTTGCATCATGGTCAAGGCACACTAAGTGTTTTGTGGTCCTTAGACGACCTAGCCAAGGACCCTGCAGCGGTGTTGTCGCAACAACACTTTTCGACCAAGCGGGCTTGCCCGAGTTGTGGGCTGAGCTTTCCAGAACCCGACCCACGTTTGTTTTCTTACAACTCCAAACATGGTTGGTGCACGCAATGCTTTGGCACTGGCCTCAAATTGCAAGGCTTTGACGCTGAGCAAACCGGCGAGGAAACGGCTTGGAACGCTTGGTACGAAGGCGAAACTCAAGCTTGCGATGGCTGCCATGGTACGCGTTTAAACCCCATCGCCCGGGCTGTCCGGTGGCGCGATCAGTCGATTGCCGAGCTCGCTGCCCTCCCCGTATCAGAAGCACACACGTTTTTTACAGGCTTGATTCTGAAGGGCCGTGAAGCGGAAATCGGTCGCGATATTTTGCAGGAAGTTCGCTCACGATTGAATTTCATGCGTGAGGTCGGCCTTGACTACTTGTCCTTGGATCGTGCCGCCCCCACGCTGTCAGGCGGCGAAGCGCAGAGAATTCGATTGGCCGCACAGCTTGGCTCCAACCTGCAAGGTGTTTGCTACATCTTGGACGAGCCAACGATTGGCTTGCACCCACGAGACAATCAAATTCTATTGAATGCCTTGTCTAAACTTGAAGGTAACGGCAACACGCTGGTCGTCGTTGAGCACGATGACGACACCATTCGCCGCGCGCAACACATCATTGACATCGGTCCAGGGGCCGGGGTCAGGGGTGGGCAAGTGGTTGCTCAAGGCACCTTGGCAGACATCATGGCCAGCGAACGCTCGACCACCGGCCACTACCTCAAAAATCCGTTGGTACATCCTTCGCAGCCTCGGCGAGCAGTCACGAAAGACACGCCCATGTTGTCGATTCACGGCGCCAATTTGCACAATCTGAGGCGCGTGGATGCAAAACTACCTGTTGGACGATTAACCGTTGTGACCGGAGTCTCTGGTTCGGGCAAATCAACATTGGCTCGAGAAGTGCTCTTGGATAATCTCGTGCAAGTTATTGGGGCCGGCGGGGTTAGCCAATGGTACGGTTGCGAACGCATTGACGGGTGGGAGAAAATCGACCGCGTGCTTGAGGTCGACCAGACCCCGATCGGCAAAACCCCTCGGTCTTGCCCGGGCACCTACATTGGCTTTTGGGACGACATCCGCAAACAATTTGCTGATACTCAAGAGGCTCGAATACGGGGCTGGAAAACCGGTCGCTTTTCTTTCAACACCGGTGAAGGCCGTTGCCCGATTTGTGAGGGGCAAGGCATGCGCACTGTCGAAATGAGTTTCTTACCTGATATCAAAGTGCCTTGTGATGCTTGTCACGGCGCCCGTTTCAATCAAGACACGCTGTCGATTCAGCTGCGCGGTAAAAACGCGGGTGAAGTCTTGTCTATGGACGTTGACGACGCCATTGCGTACTTCGCTGCTCATCCTCGCGTGCATCACCCACTTCGACTGATGCAAGACGTGGGACTTGGATACTTAACCTTGGGTCAGCCCTCACCCACCCTTTCAGGTGGGGAAGCACAGCGTATCAAACTGGTCACTGAGCTCGCCAAAGCGCGCATGACCGAAGGGGTAATCACCACGGGCCGCGCCTCTCAGTTGCCTCACACCCTTTATGTCTTAGACGAACCCACAGTGGGTTTGTCGATGGCTGATGTCGAAAAATTAATTCGCGTGCTGCACCGACTGGTTGATGCCGGCAACACGGTGGTGGTCATTGAGCATAACTTAGACGTCATCGCTGAAGCCGACTGGCTGATGGACTTGGGTCCCGAGGGTGGAAATGGCGGTGGTCGACTGGTTGCACAAGGCTCGCCTGAACAGCTGCTTAAAAAGCATCCCAATTCACACACCGCACAGGCTTTACGTCCTGTTTTGTTCCCAGGAGCAAACTAAACCAATGCGCTGTATTTTTGAAGATCGATTGGCTGGCCGTTCGCTGTCAATGACAACATTGATCAAGCGCATTGCGGCAAAAAAGCCTGAAGAGCTTATTGACGTATTTAATCAGATCATTGAGGCGCAAAAGAAAGGTCAATGGGTTGCACTTGCGCTCGACTATGGCTTGGGACACTGGTTTGAGCCAGCACTGGACAACAACGCCGGGGCACCTGTTAATAGCGAGCGTTTGATTGCGTGGGTGTTTGAATCACATAATTGGGGCCCTATACACCGTGAGTCAAACACGCACGATCGACAGCCTGCTGACCACTCAAAGCCGTCAACAGCGTCACCCATACGGATGAAATCTGGTATCAGTAAGTCCGACTACGTCACGATGATCGAAGACATTAAGACGCGAATCGCAGCAGGCGAGGTATATCAAGTCAACGCCACATTTGCCCTTGAAATCCAAGCCGCAGGTGATGCTTATGCCCTTTATGAAACACTCGCGGCAAAACACCCCAGTCAATACAGCGCGTATATTGACGACGGCAACAGAAAAATTCTCTCGTTTTCCCCTGAGCTTTTTCTTACGCGTGAAGGCAATCAACTGACCACCCGGCCAATGAAAGGTACGGCACCACGGATGCCTGAAGACCCAGCGCAGGATCACGTGATCGGTCAAGCACTTTTGGCTAGCGAAAAAAATCGCGCCGAGAACCTCATGATTGTCGACCTATTGCGCAATGACTTGGGCCGTATTGCACAGTTAGGCTCGGTGCAGGTGGCACCGCTCTTTGAACTTGAGGCCTATCCTAGTGTTTGGACGATGACATCCACCATCAAAGCCACACTGGCCCCAGACACCACGCTTGAGACAATCCTCAGGGCCCTATTTCCCTGCGGCTCTGTGACCGGGGCACCAAAAATTGCGGCCATGCGTCAGATTGATCGCTTAGAGACGTCGCCAAGGGGCATCTATTGTGGCAGTATTGGCTGGTTGGCACCGAACGGCGACTTCTGTCTGAACGTCGCGATTCGAACGCTGGTACTCAATCAGTTTGGCAATGGCCAATACCACGTGGGCAGCGGCATCGTGAACGATTCGGTTGCCGAACAAGAGTGGGAAGAGTGCTTTTGGAAAGCGCGCATCCTCAAAACTGCATTAAATTAAACCGAACCCAATAGACACTGCCTTGGACAACCCACAACCCGCCACCGCACCGTGTTTAATTGAGACCATGCGCGCTGATGCCGCGGGAAAGATCCCGTTGCTCGCGGCACACCTTGAGCGTCTGCGTGGTTCAGCCCAAGCGCTAAATTACCCCCACCCTGGTGATGAAAAAATCAATGCTGTGTTGACCGAGCGGCTTGCTGACTCATCACAGCAAAAACGCTTGACACCACACGAGCATCGGGTTCGCTTATTGCTTTCAGCCGAAGGTGAAATATCGATAACCGTTGCAAATCTAGACCCCTTAGCCGCTGAACAGCGGATCGCGTTATCGCGGATTCAGTTGCCCAGTGACAATACGTGGCTGCAACACAAAACCACCTTTCGTCCCTGGTACGACAATGCCATGGACTGGCTGGGTACGCACCCAACTTTTTTCGACCTCATCTACCTCAATGAAAAGTCGCAGTTGTGCGAGGG
>ERZ889217.1707-NODE-1707-length-10661-cov-30.715916_pt1 | contig 10661 bp, 6 predicted proteins | sample MGYA00521098_ERZ889217 | MGnify/ENA primary metagenome ERZ889217 (study PRJEB32303, sample SAMEA104408613) | aquatic metagenome | biome: Brackish water; feature: Pelagic; material: water | place: Baltic Sea | collected 2014-06-10T22:04:00 | depth 2,362 m ...
TCAGCAAAGCCCTCCGCCGCTCCCGCGCCGACCTCAAAGACCCGCGCCGCCCGATCGGCTCGTTCATTTTCCTCGGTCCGACCGGCGTGGGCAAAACCTTCCTCGCCCGCACCCTCGCCGAATTCATGTTCGGCGATGCCGACTCGCTCATCCAGATCGACATGTCGGAATACATGGAAAAGTTCACCGCCTCCCGCCTCATCGGCTCGCCTCCCGGTTATGTCGGGCACGAAGAGGGCGGGCAACTCAGCGAGGCCGTGCGCCGCCGCCCATATGCCGTCGTCCTTTTCGACGAAGTGGAGAAAGCCCACCCCGACGTCATGCACCTCCTCCTGCAGATCCTCGAGGAAGGCAAGCTGACCGATTCCCTCGGCCGCAAGATCGATTTCCGCAACACCATCATCATCATGACGTCCAACGTCGGTGCCGAACTGCTCAAAAAGCAGACCAGTCTCGGCTTCGGGGCGGCCAAACTCGACGAAAGCCACGAGGGCATGCGCGACAAGGTGATGGAAGAGACCAAGCGGGTCTTCAAACCCGAGTTCCTCAACCGCTTGGATGACATCATTGTCTTCCACAGCCTGCAAAAGAGCGACCTCGAGCAGATTGTCGACCTCGAAGTGAAGAAAGTGACCGACCGCCTCAAAGCGAAAGACATCACCCTAGTTCTCGAACCCGACGCCAAAGAATTCCTCATCATCAAGGGCTACGACCCGCAATACGGCGCCCGTCCCATGCGCCGCGCCGTCGAGCGCTATCTCGAGGATCCGGTGGCCGAGGAAATCCTCCGCGGCAGCTATCAGCCCGGCCAGGAACTCCACGTGGTCAAGGACGGCGACAAACTCGCCTTCAAAATCAAAGGCAACACCGAGCCCCCGGCCCTCGCCGCCGCCGAACAGTAGTTGGATCGCGGCGTCCCCGGACGCGCCGGGAACCCAAGCTGGTCAGCGCCCGGACCCCGCCCCTACTGCCAGCCCCACCCAAACCCGACCGCTTCCTCCCCCGAGGTCCACTCGGCTGCCGTCTCACCTTCCGTCACCGCATCCGTCCCCCAGCCGAACAAGCCGCGGATTTTATCCAAATCCAACCACGCGGGCTCCGCCTTCATTTTGGCCTCCGGGGTCAGTGGCGCGAGGTCCGGGGCGGGTCTCGGCACAGGATTCGCACCCGTGGTCAAGAGCATGACGATCTGCTCTTTGGACAGCGGTGGAACAGTGGAAAGAAAAAGTTTTTGCGCGCCGAGCGGACCGAAGGCACCCGCGCGAATATCGTAAGGACCCGCGGCACCGCCTCCGACAAGATCGAGCAGCGCAACCCAGGGCTGCTCGCGCGTGAAATGGACCGCACCCGCCGCAGCCAGCTTGCCGCGCGAGGGAAAAGTCACCGGAAGATTTACCACGCGGAGGGTTCCGAGCAGGACGGGTTCACCCAGCGTTCCCTGCAGGTAAAGATCCGGCTCGAGCGATCCGCCTCCCTCCATCGGTCCGGCACGCAGCGGCACTGCCGATCCGGTTTGCAAATCGAGTTTCCACCTGGCAAACGGCGTCAGCGTCACACGCAGAGGAACCGCCACCGCCGCGGCCGGCACCGGATCCAGCCGGGGCGTAAGGACGACCGTGCGCCGGACCTCACTGCCGTCGAGGTCCACTCTACCCTTGACCTCACCGCCCTCGCGGTTGCCGCGCGCTTCCAGGTCGGCTTTCCCGCGGAGGAGAAGGACATCGTCCTCGTAGAGACTCAACCCCTCTCCGCGCAGGAGCATTTCCCACCGAGGATTGCGCCGGTCGGCAAAGTCCACCCCGCCCGTCACCCCAAGGGCGCCTTGACCCATCTTGGCGCTAGTTCCCTCCAGAGCGGCCTGCGTTCCAGCAAACACCGCCTTGGCTTGCACCGCCTCGACCGGCGACCAATTGCCCGGAAAGGAAATTCGCCCGTCTGTCCATTCCAAACTTCCCTCGATCACCGGTGCCGCCGGCGTGGCCCCGGCCTGGAGTTTCCCCCGCAGGAGGCCGCGGTCAAAATTCACCCCGCCGACCTTCGGTGAAAATCGCGCCAGATCGGTCGGAGGAATTTCCAAGTGCGCGCTCCAGGGTTGCCCCGCGTCGACCAGCGTCCAACCACCGCCCTCCACCTCACCTAGTAGCCGCAACTCCGCCCGCAAAGTCAGGGCTGCGGATTCGTCCGGCTGGAGTTTGGCAGCGACCGAGGCACGGCGGTCTTTGACTTGCAGCGCGAGAGAGGCGCTCCCTTCCGGCAGGGTCAGGTCGGGGAACACCGCGCCGAGTCCGGTGACGGAAAAACTTCCGTCAATCACCGCATTTTCCCAAGGACCACTCCCGTCGAGACGCAAATCCGCTTTGCCCCGGAGCGTTGCCTCCTGGCCGAACAATTCGACCAGCGCGCCGAGGTCGAGGTTGTCCGAACGAACCAAGGCGTAAATGTCGCGCTCGCGACGGACCGTTTTTTCCCATGGTTCGCCGGCCAGGACCGCTGCGAGCGAGAGCGGCAGGAAGAACTCTCCACGCATCAGGCGAGAACGTCCGCTAAAAAGTTGGATGTCCTGCACCGAAAGTCCCTCTTCCCCGAAATAGAGCGACGAGGAGAGAGAGAGCGGTCCGCGATCAAGAAGAAACCGGGAGATGTAAATATTGCCGGGCGAGTAACTGCCGGAGAACTTGCCGTTGACCGGCACCGGGTTGAGGTCTCCGGTGAAGCGGACCAACTCCAGGGTGGACACCCCGGAATGAGCCGAAGCCGTGCCATCGCCGTCCCAAAAAAGGAGCACGCCACCCTCGCGGGCCCAGTCCGGGGCGAAGCGCCCGAGCGGCCCGAGATATCTGGCCAGCTCGCGGATCCGCAGCTCGAGGCGACCTTGGTAAGACAAGGAATCATCCAGCGTGAGGTGGCCGCCGCCGCGCAGAAAATCGGAGCCGCTTTGCACATCAAGATTGGTCAGCTTGAAATCGCGCCCCTCCAACTTCAGGTCCGCTTGCAATGACCCGGGCGGTAAGCCACGCAGGGACAAATCCCAGCCGCGGACCTTGAGCCAACCCCGGCCGTCGGCCGCCTGCCCCGACCCTTGACCCTCGGCGCGCAGGCCGCCGGACAAACCATTCCACGGCGGGCCGAACAAAGCGGCCAAGGCACGGAGGTTGCCGACCTCCGCATCAAGATCGTAGTCGAACGGCACCTCGCGCCATCCCGACGGGGTCGGGGGGACGGTGATCGTGCCGCGCAGACGAACGAGATTCGACTTCTGCCGCAGATGGCATTCATTCAGGCGCACACGCCGGCCGGCCACGCTGAGTCCAATCGCCAATTCCTCGACCGCATTCTTCCGCCAGGCAAACTCCTTGGCCTCAAGCCGCAGCGAGATCTGCCCGGACAAAGGTTGGCCTGGATCGCCGTTGAACGTGAGTTTGGCCAGATCAACCGTGCCCTCCATTTCTCCTTCGAGACCGGCAAAGGCCGCCGCCCCGGCCAGCGACAGATTGAGGGCGTTGAGAGCTGCTTTGACGCCCCCTCCATCCCACGCAATATCGGCAAAGGCGTAGCCGCCGAAAGCCCGTGACTCGAGGGTGAGCGTGGTCTGGCCGACCAGCGAAAGCGTGGCATGGTCGACCGTGACATTGCGGTCGAGCTTGAGGTCCGCCAAATAAGCAACGCCTTCGCGCCAAGCCGTGACCGCCGTCAGGTCGGTAAAAGCGCGGGAGTGACGGCCGAGCCCGGCGGTGGCCTCGCCCACACGGAGCAGACCGGTGCGGTCCTCGTCGAGGAGAAGTTCCAGCCCGCGCAAATCGAGCGCCCAGCCAGCACCGGAAATCGCCACCTCGGACCCGGTCACTTCCACCACCGAAGGCCAATGCGCCGATTGACCGGCACCTCGTCCGTCAACGGAATCCTCCGGCGCAAGCCGCGGGGTAGCCACAATTTTGCCGCGCACCCCATGCAGCACCGCGCGCTTGATCCACGTCTGCGGAGAAAGACCCCAATCGACCGGTGCAGCCCAGTCGAAACGGATCTCCGCAATTTCCAGATCGGTGCCGGATGGAGCGGAAACTTGCACACCTTGCAGCACGATGGGCCCGAAAAATTCGGCCTCGGCCCGGGCAATCCGCACGGCGTGGCCTCCTGGTGCGCCAAGCCAGGGAAGGAGACGAAGTGCCACCTGCCCGAGGACAAACCCGTGAGCCAGCCAGAGCAGCGCACAAGCCAGCACCACAATGAGAGTGGTGAAGAAAACCCGGCGGCGGGGAGGGATGGCGGAATGGGGATCCCGATTCATCATGGAAGGGTGAGGGAATCAACCTGCGCCCGAGGTCACTCCCCTAAAAAGTTGTAGCCCTCCTCACCGAATGGTGAGAAGGGCTACTGTTCCCCCCAGAACAATCTTTACTAAAGATGTGAGCAAAGTAACACACGACCGCATGGACGCAAGGGAAAAAGATGCAAAAAGGTAAGGACATCAAGATATATACTGCAAGTCGTTGTTTTTAAATAGTTTACAATTTGTTACAATTTCGTCATGTGTGGCAAAAATTTTGCTCAGCGCACAAAAAGCATTCGAATCCCTACCACAATCATCAAGATTGCGAAGGACCGGGTGAGAAATTCGTTGGAAAGAAGCTTCAGCCAATCAGCGGCCACCCACGTGGTGGCTATCGCCCCGATCATGACGGGAAGGACCACCTGCCATTTGACCAATGAGGCCGAGGCATACTTGGTGGTGGCGACGAGGGAGACCGCGATGATCACCGCGAGCGAGGTGGCCACGGCGGATTTCTGATCGAGCGCGAAAAGAAAAATAAAACCCGGGACCATAATCAGTCCGCCCCCCACCCCGAAGAGGGCGGCGAGCACGCCGGTGATCGCCCCGAGGCCGAGGCCGAGGAGGAATTGCGTCGTTGTCATGGGTCCGGGAAAAATTCCCCCGTGGTCCACTCCAAGCGGTGGGCCAACATGCGGTCGCTTTCGAATTCAAAATAGCCGCGGAAGTTTCGCCCCTCGAGCACCCCGGGCAACCAATGACGGTCGTCGGCCCACATTTTCTCGTAGGGAATCTCATCGCGCCGCACCCAGAGCGGGATGGCCTCGTCCGTTTCCGTCGGTTCACCGTCACAACCCTCCGCCACGAAAACCGTGCAGTGCAAGGCATAGCCGTCGGTGAATTGGAAGTGCAACTCCCCGCGCTGCTGCGGATCACGCGGCGTGACGCAGAGTTCTTCCTGCACCTCGCGGATTGCCGCCTCCAGCGCTGTTTCTCCCGGTTCCAGGCGGCCACCCGGACCATTGATTTTTCCCGCCCCCAACCCGCGCTTCTTGTGGATGAGGAGCACTTCGTCACCGCGGGTGACAAAACAGAGGTTGGCCCGCTCGCGCGGTTGCCAGGTGGACCAGTCGGTCGTCACGTCGCAGTCGGGGTTACTTGGTTTTGTCCCGCAGGGGAACAACCAAGACGGGACAGCCCGTTCGCTTGAGTACTCCGGTGACCACGCTACCGGTGAAAAGGTGATAGAGCGCACCATGGCCGTGCGAGCCCATGACCAGACGTTCGGCACCGAGTTCGGCGACGGCGGCAATGATCTCATCGGCCGGGAGGCCGAAACGCACGAGCGATTCACACTCCACGCCATGCGCGGCAACTTCCCGGGCCAACTGGGCAAGACGCTCCTTCTCGATGCGTTGCTCGGCCTCAAGGTCCTGCCCGATCCGCAGCCGCATCATCTCCGGGTCGGTCTCGAAACCTGCCACCTCCGCCGCAGGCTCGATGACGTGGAGCAGCACGAGCGAAGCACCCCGGATCCTCGCCTCAGCCGTCGCCGCCGAAAGCAACTGTTCCTGAGTGTCACTGAAATCAACCGGCACCAGCACCTTTTTCATCCTGCTATCATCCGTCCGTCCACCCCGCCGGGCCAGCGCGAAATGGGGCGGGCGACCCATGGACACCCGGGGCGGTTTATGGCAGGGTGCCACCATGTCCAAGCGGAGTATTTTCCTTGCCGCCGCTCTCGTCCTTGCCGCGGACGGCATCCGGGCCCAAGACGAGGAGACTGCGCCGGAGATCCTCTCCGATGACTTCGCCCGCGAGGAACTCGGGGTGAACGAGCTGACCGCGCCATCCATCCAGCGCCTCTTCAACGAGTTGGAACTCTTCAAGCCCGTTCCGGTCCAACTCATCGCCGACACGGATTTCGAGCGCACCTACAGCAACCGCTTCCAGACGTCCCTCAATTTCGGCGCGCTGATTTGCGACGGTTTTTTCGCCGTGGTCGCGGAGCAAAAGAACCTGATTCAAAACGTCGGCCGCGCCCTGCTCCGGCAGGCCAAGAGTCTCGCCGTGGGTCAGCGCCTTTCCAGCCACGCCAACAGCCTGCTCGAACTCGGCATGCGCGGCGATTGGGCCGAGCTCAAACTCGAACTGATCAAGACCCAGACCGGCGTCGAGGAGGCCATGGTCGAACTGCGGGACGAGGAAATGGCCCACATGATCAGCCTCGGGGGCTGGCTGCGCGGATTTGAAATCGGCTGCATTGTCACCGCGGACGACTACAGCCCGCAGCGTGCGGCCGGACTGATGAAGCCCGAGGTGATGGATTACTTTCTCGAGCGGCTTTCCACCCTCAACCCGCGCCTGAAGGACACCGAGTTGGTCACCGCCCTGACCACGCGTCTTGAGACCGTCCGTAAAATTGCCGGCGACGCCACCGACCGAGCCCCGTCGAAATCCGAGGTCGAGCAAATGCGCGATCTCGCCGTCGAGATCAACACGATCATGTCCGCCCGGGTCGATCAAGACGGCCGGATGGTCAAGAAGGACTGACCGCTGCCGCGGAACATCCGCTCCTTCATCCCATCCGCCATGCCGGCCATCTTCCGTCCACCCCCGCACAGCCGCGCTCCAAAACTTCACGCGGAAGCCGAGAAATTCTTCCGCGCGACCTGGGCTCTTCGTCCAGAGGAGGCGGCGGAACTCGGATTGCGCGAATACCGGGGAAAGCTCGGTCCGAACACCCCGGCTGCGCACCGAAAGCAGATCCGCTTGCTCGAGCAAACCCTGCCCATCATCGAAGCGCTGCCGCCCGGCGAAGGCGACGACCAGACCGACCGCCGTGCCTTCCTCTCTTACCTGCGCACCGCGCTGTTTTTCCAACGTGACCATGCACGATGGCAGATCGACCCGCAGACGCACAGCAGTGCGGCGGTCAATGCCATTTTCCACCTCTTGGTCCGCCACGCGGACCATCTCCGCGCGGTCACCCCCGACATTCTCTCGCTTCTGCGCGCGGTACCCCGCTACCTCGCCGAAGGCCACGCCTGCCTGCGCCTCCCTGTCCCGCTCTGGACCCAGCTCGCCCTGCGCTCGAGTGACCACGCCGCGGTGTTTCTCGAGCAGGCGGCAGACCAAATCGCCCCGCTGGCGGCATCACCGGCCCGGGCCCGCCGGCTCTTCGCGGCGGCCGCCGCCGCCTTCCGCGATTACGCGCAGCGCCTCAAGAAAACCAAGACCGGGCCTGCGGCGAGCTTTGCCGTCGGCCGCGACAACTTTGAATTCCTCCTCCGCGAGCGCCTCGGCACCGACGCGAGCGCCGCCGAATTACTCGCTGCTGGACACCGCCTCGTTGCCTCCATCTCGGCCGAACTGAAAAAGGAAGCGGCCAAATTCGGTCGCCGCCCCGCGCCCGAAATCCTCGCGGAAATGCGCCGGGCATGGCAACCGGCCGCCGCCAACCTTCTCGAGGAATACCGCCGGGTCACCACGGAGACCAAGTCGCGACTTGCCGCGACCGGCCTGGTCACCTTGCCGCGCGGCGAGAAGCTCAAGGTGGTGCCCGTGCCTGATTTCCTCCGTGAACAATTCCCCACCGCAGCTTACAGCGCGCCGGGACCGTTCGACCCCGACCAGACGGGTATCTTCTGGGTCAATGATCTTTCCGCGCAAGCCGCAACGGAGTCCTCACGCCGCGCCGAGATCGGGCAACACTTCGGGCTCGAACTGACCTGTGCCCACGAGGCTTATCCCGGACACCATCTCCAATTCATCGTGCAAAACGGCCATCCGAGCCGGCTGCGCCGCATGTTCTCGCACGCCATTTTTTACGAGGGCTGGACGCTCTGGTGCGAGAAACTCTGCATCGAGCAAAAGATTTACCGCGCCCCGCACGCCAGGCTCATCCAATTGCATGACGCCCTCTGGCGCGCCCACCGGATTCTCGTCGACATCGGATTGCAGACCGGCGTCATGACCCCGGCCGGTGCGATCCGCCACCTGATGAAACATGTCGGCTTCACCAAGGCGCGCGCCGCCGCCGATGTGAACTGGTACACCGCTGCCCCCACTGTCCCGATGAGCTATCTCCTCGGACGCGAGAAGGTGGTCGCCCTCTTCGCCGCGCAGCACCGCTCGCTGCGCGACTTCAACGACTGGTTGATCTCCCACGGCGCGGTGCCCTTCGCCTGGTTTTCTTCGACACGCTTGTAGCGTCGCCCGGGGCGGCAACCCTACAGTTTATGCTCCGCCGGCGAAGGGCCGAAGCAGTTCAAATAAGTATACCCACCGAGCGCCTTCTCGTAATCATCGAGCAGACGCATCCCCTCATTCGGCTTCAAGCGGTCTTGTTTGATCGCCGCATCCACTTGCACCTTCATGCGGCGGACCAGTTCGCTTTTCTCCCATTGGGTCAGGGCCAGCACATTGCCGATCGTGTTGCCGCCGATGATTTCCTCGACGTAATAGCCGCTCTCTTCGTCCTCATCCAAAAAGATGTGCATCTCATTGACGCGGCCGAAGAGGTTGTGCATGTCGCCCATGATATCCTGGTAGGCACCCGCGAGGAAAAACCCCATGTAGTAGGGTTTCCCCTCCTCCGCACGATGCAACGGAAGGGTCGGCTTCACGTCCTGCAAATCGATGAAGCGTGAAACCTTGCCGTCGGAATCGCAGGTGATGTCGACCAGGGTGGCCTGACGGTCCGGTGCCTCATTTAGGCGGTGCAACGGCATGACCGGAAAAAGTTGCCCCAGGGCCCAGTGGTCGAGCAACGATTGGAAGACGGAGAAATTGCAGAGCACCTGGTCGCTGAGGGAGACCTCAAGGTCCTTCACTTCCTCCGGCACGTAGCGCACATCACGGAAAAGTTCGACCACCTTGGCCGCGGTGCGCCAGTAGACCGTTTCGATCTTCGCTTTGGCCGGGAGGTCGAGCAGCCCGAGCGCGAACATCGAATCCGCCTTCTCCCGGATTTCCTGCGCATCATGCAGGCTCTCGAGCCGGTGCTTGCTCCCGAGCGAGGCGTAAATGCCGAGGATGTCCTGGACCACGGCGGGATCACCATCGGCCGCCTTCACCTCGGGTCCGCGGGAAACTTTTTCGATCGTGCCGAACGCCTCGACGATGAGGACCGAATGATGCGCGGCAATGGCACGTCCGCTCTCGCTGACCAGGATGGGGTGGGCCACTTTTTCCTCGTCGCAGACTTCCTGCACCGCACCGACCACATCGCGGGCGTATTCATGCAGGGTGTAGTTGACCGAACTGTCGAAGGTCGTGCGCGACCCGTCGTAGTCGATGCCGAGGCCGCCGCCCACGTCGAGATAACCGAGCTCATGCCCGAGCTTGTGCAGCTTGGCATAGAAGCGCGCCGCCTCGCGCACGGCACGTTTGATCGTGCCGATGTCCGTGATTTGCGACCCGACATGGAAATGCACCAGCTTGAGGCAATGGGCCATGCCTTCGCGCCGGAGGAGTTCGCTGGCCTGAACCAGTTCCGCGGTGGAGAGGCCGAATTTGGCATCCTCGCCACCGCTCGTCGCCCACTTGCCCGAGCCTTTGGTGGCGAGACGGACGCGGACGCCGATCCACGGTTCGACCCCCATTTGCTTGGCGATGGCCAGGACCTGCGTGAGTTCCTCGATTTTTTCCACCACCATGACGAGGCGCTTGCCCAACTTGCGTCCAAGCATGGCATTCCGGATGTAGTCCGCATCTTTGTAGCCGTTGCAAATGATCAGGCTTTCCAGGTCGGTGTGCACGGAGAGCGCGGCGAGGAGTTCCGGTTTGCTGCCGGCCTCGAGACCGAAGTGGAATGGCTCGCCCGCGTCGACAATCTCTTCGACCACCTCGCGCAGTTGGTTGACTTTGATCGGAAAAACGCCGCGGTAGACATTGGCGTAGCCGGCACCCGCAATGGCTTCGGCGAAAGCCTCGTTGACGGTTTTGACGCGGTGGCGGAGCAGGTCCTGAAAGCGCAAGGTCATCGGGAAGGACAGGCCGCGGGAGCGCGCCTCGGCGACAAGCTCCATCATATCCACCTCGCAACGAGGATCGCCGCAGGGGCGCACCGCCACGTGGCCGCGGTGATTAACCGAGAAATAAGGAGCGCCCCAGCGCTCCACATTGTAGAGCGCCAGCGCGGAGGATGTGTCCCAATCTTTCATTTGCGAGCGCGCTAATACGGCCATCTGACCCCGCGTGCCAATGGAATTCGCAAAAATTTTGCTTTGGCGCCGGGCCGGGCCCGCAGTCAGACTTTCGAAATGCCCTCCGCAAACCTTCCCCGCATCGAGCACGAAGTCACCGTGATGTTCTACGACACGGACTGCGCCGCCGTCGTGCACAACCTCGCTTACCTGCGCTTTATCGAGGAAGCGCGCACCATCATGGC
>ERZ889217.1710-NODE-1710-length-10636-cov-14.306020_pt1 | contig 10636 bp, 10 predicted proteins | sample MGYA00521098_ERZ889217 | MGnify/ENA primary metagenome ERZ889217 (study PRJEB32303, sample SAMEA104408613) | aquatic metagenome | biome: Brackish water; feature: Pelagic; material: water | place: Baltic Sea | collected 2014-06-10T22:04:00 | depth 2,362 m ...
GCAAAAATTGTTGCGGCAATTTCGCTTTCAAGTCGTTTGCGTGTGTACAGAAAAACCGGTATCGCGCCGGCGGCAATCGCCATTGATTGAACAAAAAATAAAAGCCAACTCGAACCAACCACCCAGTAAAGCGGCACCAAAAAAATCAAAATGAAACTCGTATGGTCACCGAACAAATTTCTGCCCATCAGCGTCACAAATGGGTTTTCAAATCTCGACAACAGCCATATTCCTTGGTCGTAAAGTCCGAAGTCGTAAGCAGATGTGTTCAAACCGCGATGCAGTTCAACACTCATTGCAGCTAGATAGACGAACAAAAGCGCAATCAATGAACCAGTCGCGGTTTGCCAAACCGAAATCTGCGAGGCTCGAAAGCGGAGGCTGCTCAAAAACTTTCTCGTATACCCAACCTTTTCTAACTCTTAAGCGCGCACCCGTTTAGCAATAGCTGAAAGCATGCCATTTACATATTTGCCAGACTCTTCGGTCGAAAATCTTTTTGCAAGCTCGACTGCTTCATTAATTACGACTGCGACGGGGACATCGACTCTTTCTATTAACTCATAAATGGCCAATCGCAAAACATTGCGATCTACAGCAGGAATTCGCTGAATTGTCCACGTGTGTGAAAACTCTGAAATCAATTCATCTGTCTCTTGACGCTTAGATTCTGTGCCTTTAGCCAAAGAAGTCACTAGGTCGTCTACGCCGAGCACTTGAGCAGCTATAACTTCTTCTACTTTTATGCTGCGTGACTCTGCTTCGTACAAAAAGTGAACTGCACGTTCACGAGCGGTGCTGCGTGCGTCGTCCCCGACTTTGGCCTTACGGGGTAATGACATCAAACTCTCGTTATGTATTCGCCTGAGCGGGTATCAACTTTGACTCGATCGCCAATATTGACAAACAGTGGCACCTGAATAACCTTGCCAGTTTCAAGTGTTGCCGGCTTTCGTGCGCCCGAAACGCGATCGCCTTGAATACCAGGCTCGGTTTCAGCGATATTGAGCTCGACCGTCACGGCGATTTCAACGCTCACTATTTCATCTTTGTATTGAGCAATTATCGCCTTGGAGCCTTCGACTAGAAAGTCGGATGCCTCACCCAATGCTCGCGGCGTGATGTTGATCTGCTCGTATGACTCGGTATCCATGAAAACAAAATCATCGCCTTCTTTGTACAAAAACTGCATGTCTGCGCGATCGAGTATTGCTTGTTCAACACGAACACCAGCGTTGAAAGTTCGCTCAAGAATGTTGCCCGTTCGCAAGTTGCGAAGCTTTGTACGTACAAAGGCGCCACCCTTGCCAGGTTTTACGTGCTGAAAGTCAACAACAGTAAAAAGACCATTGTCAATTTCGAGGGTGATGCCGTTCTTTAGGTCGTTGGTTGTAATTGCAGGCACTGTCGATCCTTTTTGCTTGATGTAAGTATTCGGCAGCCCGACTGCGTAACGACGACTAAATCTTCAATTCGCACGCCACCGAGCCCTTCACGATAGACGCCAGGTTCAACGGTTACTACTTCTCCGACTTCTAGGGGTTCTGCAAAACCAGTTCGCACCCACGGCATCTCATGAATTTGCAGACCCACACCATGGCCCGTACTGTGCGTGAACTCAGTTGCAAAGCCTGCTTCAGCAATGTAATCACGACAAGTTTTGTCTACGTCTTGTGCCAGCACTCCGGCTCTTACCGCCGCGAGGCCAAGTAGTTGCGATTGGCTCACCACTTCATGCATCTCACTCAAAACAGGATCTACATCGCCGATTAAATATGTGCGCGTCATGTCAGAGTGATATCCATCAACCAGGCCACCAACGTCGATCACGACGCTGTCTCCAGTTTCGATGCGACGACTAACCGGGCGATGATGAGGTCGCGCAGCGTTGGGGCCACTCGCCACAATCGTGTCATAACTGGTGAACTCGGCACCGTGTCGCCGCATTCGATAGTCAAGTTCATCACGAATATCTCGCTCAGTTAGACCCTGCGAGAGCATCGGCACGACCTCAGCCATTGCAAAATCAGTAGCCAAAGCTGCGAGCTGCATTCGCTCAATCTCTGGTTCGGTCTTTCGGCGACGCAACTTAGGCACAACAGGCGCAATTTTTTGCAATTCACTCGACAGTTGCTCGGTCATGTTTTCGAGTTGACTCACCGTCAACTCACCAGAATCAAAATGAACTACCTTCAACGACTTTGTTGCGTTTGTTAAAGCCTCTCGCAGTGCGACAGCGCTTCTACCTTCGATAATTTCGCAACTGGCACCAGAGTTCCGAACTTGTTCACGAGCCTGATCTCCATAACGACCATCGACCACAAGAACCATTTCATCGGGCCGAACAATCAAAGTGCCGGCAGAACCTGTGAATCCGGTAAGCCAGCGAATGTTGTTCAGATCTACGACCAGCAGTCCGCTTTCGGCACTGGCACCTAGGCGTTGCATCTCTGTGCGAACTAACTTGTCTCGCCCGCCTACAACCAGTGGTGATAATTTTTTGGCAGGGTCGAGTGATGTAACTGATGTAATAGTCATAAATCTATTTTTTCTTGTCCAACAACGTTGCAACTGCGTGCACGGCGAACACGTAAGAGTCGGCACCAAAACCCGCAATCGAACCAGACGCAACAGGGGCGACGACACTTTCGTGACGCCACGGCTCACGAGTAGTTGGGTTCGAAAGATGAACTTCAACAATTGGACCCGCAAAACTTGCCAGAGCATCGTGCAGGCTCCATGCGAAGTGCGTCAACGCACCTGGATTAATAATGATTGCTGCGCATCGACCTTGCGCCGAGTGAATCGCCTCGACTATCTCAGCAACCCCCTGGGCACTAACTGTCTCGATCTGTAAACCCAACTGTGTCGCAGTCTCCTCGACTCGACGCATGTGATCTTTAAGAGAATCAGTGCCATATATTTCTGGCTGTCTTTGACCCAACAAGTTTAAATTCGGCCCGCTAAGCACAAGAACTAACTGTGAATTTGACTTAGCCATAACTATTAGATTACTTCTCGTTCAGTTGCATTGCGTCGAAAGCTTGCATTAAATGGGCTTCGGCAACCCCACTGACAATTTCAATGCCCGACGGACCATCCAAGACAAACGTCAAACCCGAAACAGCTTTTTTGTCATGATGCATCAACTCAATCAGTTCACGACGGTCGATTTTTTCATCTGGCTTGACTTTGAGCCCATATGTTTCGCCGATCACCCGATAATGTTCTTCGACTCGTCGTGTTCCGATGCGTTGCATCGCATGCGCAACATGTGCGGCAAAAATCATGCCGACGGCAACTGCCTCGCCATGGGCCAACGAAAAATTGCTCGAGCGCTCTAATGCGTGGGCCAACGTATGTCCGTAGTTGAGAAGTGCACGGCCACCACTCTCACGTTCATCTGCTACAACTATTTTCGCTTTGATCTCAACACATCTTGCTATTCGTTCAGACATTTCAAGAGCAAGAAGATCGTCGCCTGTCAAAAAGTGATACTTTGCAACTTCACCTAGACCACAGCGCATCTCACGCTGAGGCAAAGTCTCGAGTGCATCGAGATCGCAGATCACCCCACTTGGTTGCCAGAACGCGCCTACCAAATTTTTGCCTTGTGCGATATTCACGCCGGTCTTTCCACCGATTGCTGCGTCGACCATACCGACAAGCGAGGTTGCTACATGCACCACCGCAGTTCCGCGGTGCCAACTTGCGGCTGCAAAGCCCGCTATGTCGGTGACCATACCCCCACCGACACCAATGACGACATCGTTTCTAGTCAAACCAAATTCAGCAAACTTCTCTGCGAGCATCTCGATTGTCTGCATACTTTTATGCTCTTCGCCATCGCCGATGACGATAGTCGTGCTCGGAATTTTCAACTTGGGCTGAAGCGCGACATTTTTCTGAGTGATCACAACTGCTCGCTTCGCCGATTTTGGCAGCATCGTTTCGAGTTGATTTATTACACCATGACCGACCAAAACAGCGTATGAACGATCACCTAAAGCAACTTTAATTTGATGCGTCGTCACTTTTGCTCTCCTGAAATAGTAGAGAGACCGCATTGCTCAATAATCTTTTCAACAACTTGGGCAACGCTCAACGACTGAGTTGCCACTTTATGTGTGGCGATCTGCTGATAAAAACTCTCGCGGTCAGATCGCATTTGATTCAAAGTTCCGACCGGGTCCCCGTCCAATAGTGGTCGGTGCTTGGCTCGCCCTGTTCGACCGACCAAAGTTGACGTTGGTGCATCTAGCCAAACAACACAGCGCGCGCGTTCAGCAAGCAACCCCCGATTTTTCTCAGAAACTATTGCTCCTCCAGCAACTGCTAAAACCATCGGTTCGTCTTTCGCACAGGCTTCGATCAGCGCTTCAGTCTCGAGTTGACGAAACTCAGGCTCGCCCTTGTCTACAAAAATTTCGCGCACCGAGAGCTTGGCACGTTTTTCGATCAACTCATCAGAATCGGCGAAACTTAGATTTATTTTTTTGGCAAGTTCTCGACCAACAGTCGTTTTACCAGAACCCATTAACCCCACTAATACGATCAAATTCAACTTATTCTCTTTGCAAAACTCTCGGCGTTTCGCACAAAATCTTCGACGCTGTCGCCTCCGAAATTGCGCTGGGCTTCTTGTGCCAAAACCAAAGCAACCATCGTCTCGGCCACAATACCCATTGCAGGCACCGCGGTGACATCGGTGCGCTCTTTGAAACTCACAGTTTCTTGCTTCGTCACGGTGTCGACAGTTTTTAATGTTGGACGATTCAAAGTTGCCAATGGCTTCATCGCCGCACGCACTACAAGCATTTCACCAGTTGACATACCGCCTTCAGTGCCACCAGCCAAACTGGTTTCACGCGAATATTTGTTTGCTGATTCGTCCCAGATAATTGCGTCGTGCGCATTGCTGCCACGCCGCGCCGCAACTTCAAAGCCATCACCGATTTCAACACCCTTAACAGCTTGAATGCTCATAATCGCTTGGGCCAATAATCCATCTAGTTTGCGATCCCAATGCACGTAACTACCTAAACCCACGGGCATGCCATAGGCAAGCACTTCAACAATGCCACCCAAGCTGTCGCCATCTTTGGCTGCACTCTCAATTTCGGCGATCATTTTTGCCTCGGCCTCGGCATTGAAACATCGCACAGGAGATTCGTCGATTTGATCAAGATCATAAATTTGTGGACGTACTAAATTTTCACTTCGCGCCGAGCCCAATTGCAGTACGTGTGAAAAAACCGAAACATTTATCTGTTTAAGCAAAAGTTTCGCCAGAGCGCCAGCAGCAACCCGTGCGGCAGTCTCACGCGCACTTGCTCGTTCGAGCACATCGCGAGCGTCGTCAAAGCCATACTTCTGCATGCCTGTTAAGTCGGCATGACCAGGACGCGGCTGAGTTAACGGTTTTTTAGTTTTGCCCGGCTCAGGAGACATCTCTTCATGCCACACGTCGCTGCGAAACCACTCGCTGTTTTTGATTTCAATCGCAACAGGCGAACCCAGCGTGCGGCCGTGACGAATGCCGCCGATCAACACGATCTCATCTTGTTCAAATTTTTGTCTTGGTCCACGCCCAAAACCCAAGCGACGTCGGGCCAATTCGGCATTGATGTCTTGCGAAGTGACTTCTAGCCCGGCTGGCAGACCTTCAACAATCACAACCAAGGCTTGCCCGTGACTCTCGCCCGCTGTGAGATATCTAAGCATGAATATCAGGCTACCTCTGAGCCACAGTCAGCGCAGGGGCATTAAATCAAGGAAGCAATATCAACTGTAAAACTATTAATGATCAAGAGCCACGCGACGCATCAGTTTGGTGTCGCCCCGCTTTCCTAACCAAACCTCTTGTTGCAAAGATGCTTGATGTACCAACATTTCGAGACCATCTACTGTTTGAGCACCAACTTTTTTTGCAGCACGCAACAAACCAGTTTCTAGAGGACGATAAACCGCATCAAGCACAACATGTTTCGCGGTTATCAAACTCACATCGATTGGTTCGAGGCCACCTTTAGCATTTGGCTCACCATCTGGGTTAAAACCGACCGGTGTTGTATTGATGATCACATGAGAGTCGGCAACTTCACGACCTAAATCACTACTGACTCGACAATTTTTATAATTCTTAGCGATTTGTTCTGCATTTGCCGAAGTGCGATTGGCTATCACAACTTCAGCAGCACCATTCTTGATCAACGAAAAGACGACAGCACTCGCAGTTCCACCCGCACCAAGAACAACGACTCGGCTGTCTGCGATCTTTTGTGTGCTGCTTGACTCAATCGCGTTGCAGGCACCTTGGCCATCGGTGTTCGTCGCGAAGATTGTGCCGTTTTGCCGCAACAACACCGTATTGGCTGAATTAGTTGCACTGACTATTTCATCAACCTCACCAATTTCTCGGACTATTTTTGCAACATCGTTCTTGTGCGGCATTGTCACTGAATAACCAGCGATACCAAGAACAGCCATCGCATCTAGCGCATTTCTGACTTTGCCAGACTCAACAAGAAAAGCAAGATACAACCAGTTCACTTTTAGTGATTCAAAAACTGCATTGTGAATAATCGGTGACAAACTTTGTGCGACAGGGTTACCGATAATCGCCGCTAAACGGGTACTTGAGTCAAGCGTTCTATTAATCACGGCAAGAATCCACCTGCGCGTGCCGCTTCAACATTTTTTTCATGATCTTCTATTGTCGCGGCAAATGTGTGACCACCTTTGTCGTCGCTCAACACATAGAAAATATATGCACAGTTGACTGCTTGCTTAATGCCTTTGCAAATCGGATCACTAAGTGGTGGGTTGGGTGCCGGGTTAAGAGCAGCGCGAATCGCCGCCCGACCTGGGTTGGCGATTGGAGTTGGCGGCAAGCCTTTTGATTTATACGTGTTGTATGGACTTTCAATCGCTTTTAGCTCACTGAAAGACGCATTTGGGTCAGCGTTGTAGTAGAGCGTCGCGTCAATTTGCAACGGCATCCCTCGCTCTAGGCGGTTGTATATAACTCTAGAAATCTTGGCACGATCGACTTCAAGCTTCGCTTCCCGTTCAATCAACGAGGCGATTATCAAAACCTCGTATGGCGAACGTCCCACTTTTACTTTTGCCTGGTCAAGACCCTCTTGAATACCTACTCGCTCCATCAAGCGCAACATTCGGTCGATGACACCCGACGAGCTCTCGTCCCCAGATATTTGATATGTATCCGGGAACAACAGGCCCTCTAATCTGAATTCAGCATTGTCTAGACGGCTTGGATCATTTGGCCCAAAGTTTGACAAAAACCCAGGGTTATTTGACGTTGTCAAAAAGTCTTGTGCCGAAATTCTTGAAGTTTTCTCTTCGATTCGAGTCGCCATTTTGTCAACCGTGAAACCTTCAGGAAAAGTCACCTTCGTGAATGTCGCAGACGGACTTGTGTTCAAAACCTTCATGATGTTGCCGACGTGGCTCCGGGGTGTCAACAAGTAGTAACCCGGCTGCAAATCAATGCCCCCTTTTCGTGAGACATAAAATTGAAACACGCGTGAATTGACGATGAACCCCTCATCTTCAAGTCTGCGACTCACACTGACAACAGTGTCATCGGGGTTAACTGTGAAGTTGGTCGCCGCTTGAACGACACCCGATACAGAATCTGGCGGGTTCAACTGTCGCAAATACCACAGTCCGCCAACCATCAACGAAACCACAACCGTCATCACAACCACAAGGGCGATAAAAACGACCCGCGAATCTGGTCGACGCTCAACAACTACATCTTCAAAATCGCTACTGCCCCACGCATCTGGGCCATCCCATGGGTCTTCTTGCCAATTCGTGTCGTGATCACTTTTCATTAGCGCTTCCGATCTGCGTGATCGAGCCAGCCCTGAAGCATGACAGCAGCCGCAATCTTGTCGACAATTCGGCGTCTCGCCTGAGCTTTCATGTTTGCTTGCATCATCGACTCATTCGCAGTTTTCGACGTCAACCTCTCGTCGTAAGAATAAATCGGCACACTAAGGGCAATTTCTAATTCTTTGATTTCTTCTTGTGCGCTCTTGGCCGCGGGGCCGACTTTGCCAGACATACTGAGTGGCATACCCACGACAACACAGTCGACTTCGTATTCGTCGATAAGTTCTTGAATTTTTTTATGATCTTGAGCACGCGTTGAAGATCGCATCACCACAGTCAGCGGAGAAGCGATAACTCCACTGCTATCACTCATCGCTATTCCGATTCTTCGCGTACCAAGATCGATGCCCAGGCTACGCATTGATGGTTTAGACAATTTTGCTGGATGCTTGTGCCGCGGCGAGCAATGCCTCGTCAAGAGCGGCGGCATTTTTGCCACCTGCAGTCGCAATGTCGCCCTTGCCGCCGCCGCCGCCACCAACCATTTTTGCAGCCTGACTAATTAGGTCGCCTGCCGGTGTCGAGATGCCCGCACCGGTTGCTGCGACCAACGCAACACCACCGGTTGATGTCACGCCGCCAAGAACTACGGCTTTAATTTCTTTGCTGGCTCGAATCGCCAACGCCAACTCTCTCAGATCGCTTGGTGAGAGACCGTCGACTCGCTGGACAACGACACCGTCCTTGTTTTTGCTGACGAATTCAGCTGCTCGACCACGGGCCGCCGCTGATCGCAACGACTTAAGTTCATCATTTAATTCTTTGACTTCCGCGATTTTTCTTGACATCGATTCGACAAGCGCTGCCGAATTTGTGTCTAGCAGTTCATTGAGTTTCTGAATCGTACGCGCAGTTGAAATCACATAGTCGACAGCATTTTGACCGGTCACTGCCTCAATTCGGCGCAAATTTGACCCGATTGAGCCTTCTTCGACGATTTTGATCAATCCGATATCGCCAGTAGCCGCCGCATGAGTGCCACCGCACAACTCGATTGAGTCACCAGCTTCTAAAACACGAACCATGTCACCGTACTTGTCACCAAAAAATGCGATCGCGCCAGCCTGGGTCGCTTTCTCTTTCGACGTCTCATAATTTTTGACATCAGAGTTGGTCAAAACCTGAGCATTGGCGATGCGCTCTATTTGTTCAATCTCGACATTTGAAAGCGGCGCGTAGTGGCTGAAGTCAAATCGCAATCGCTCTGCTGAGACTAGTGAGCCTGCCTGCTTCACATGATCACCTAACACTTTTCTCAGTGCGTAATGCAAAATATGAGTCGCCGTGTGATTTTTTCGAGTCGAATTACGCAAATCGACATTGATCGTCGCGGTGACTTCGACGCCTGCAGCTATTTCGCCAGAAAGCACACCGATATGTTTGCGCAGACCAGGCAATGCAAAAACCGTATCTGTCACCTTGATTTCGCCGCTAGGGCAGCGAATCGTGCCTCGGTCGCCGACCTGTCCTCCACTTTCTGCATAAAACGGAGTCGCATCCAAAAAGACCTCAACGCTCGAATCATCTAAAGCAACTAGCGACAACACCTTGGCAGTGCATGAGTCTGATTCATAACCCACGAACTTGGTTTGGCCGTGGGTGTCGAGCAGTTGGCGATACTGAGCAAGTGTCTCGTCGGCAGATGCCGCACCCTTGCGCGCCGCTTTGGCTCGCGTGCGTTGCGCGTGCATCTCGGTTTCAAATTCTGTGATGTCAACATTGATGTTTCGCTCGCCCGCAATCTCTTGGGTAAGTTCAAGCGGAAATCCGTATGTGTCGTGCAAAACAAATGCACTCTTGCCACTCAAAGTCGACTTTTTTTTCGAAGTCTTTATCGCCGAGAACTCGTTTTCTAGCAAGTTCAAACCATTTTTAAGGGTTTGTCTGAAACTCTCTTCTTCTTTTGTCAGCACCCCAAGAATGAAGTCTTTGTTGGTTTTTAGAGTTGGATGCGCTTCTTGCATGATTTCAACTGCTGTCTCAACCAATTTGGGCATCACCAACTTGTCTGTGCCGAGCAAATATGCATGACGTACCGCGCGCCTAAAAATTCGGCGTAGAACATATCCGCGACCTTCATTGCTCGGAAACACACCGTCATTGACGAGCATCGTCGCCGATCGTGCATGCTCAGCAAGCACGCGCAACGAAAAACTTGATTTATCTTCGTAGTCACCAATTAAATATTTAGTGGATGTTGCAGACTGCGCTTGCTCGATCAGCGGAAACAAGACGTCTGTCTCCCAAATCGAATCTTTGCCCTGCTTCAAAGCCAAGATTCGCTCAAGGCCCGCACCCGTATCGATAGATGGTTTGGGCAATGCGGTTCGGCTGCCATCTTTGTCTTGGTTGAATTGCATGAACACGAGGTTCCAGAATTCTAAAAATCGATCACCTTTCGGGTCATTCAACGGTCCGCCGTCTGGTCCGAAAGAAGGACCTCGGTCGATATGAATTTCTGAACATGGTCCGCACGGGCCGGTTTCGCCCATCTGCCAAAAATTGTCGGCATCGCCGAGGCGCTGAATTCGATTCATCGGCACGCCAACTTGATCATGCCAAATCTGTTCGGCCTCGTCGTCACTTTCGTGAACGGTTATCCAAAGTTGATCGCCGTCAAAGCCAAAGACTTCAGTTACTAACTCCCAACTCCATGGAATTGCGTCAGTTTTGAAGTAGTCGCCAAAACTAAAATTGCCGAGCATTTCGAAAA
>ERZ889217.1711-NODE-1711-length-10634-cov-34.014841_pt1 | contig 10634 bp, 2 predicted proteins | sample MGYA00521098_ERZ889217 | MGnify/ENA primary metagenome ERZ889217 (study PRJEB32303, sample SAMEA104408613) | aquatic metagenome | biome: Brackish water; feature: Pelagic; material: water | place: Baltic Sea | collected 2014-06-10T22:04:00 | depth 2,362 m ...
ACCATGAAAAGACTGAGAGACGCGTTACAAGACGTTACGTATCAAAACGCCTACCTAGTCATGAACAACAACGAGCTAACACTCGAAAACTCCTTCATGACACCAGTACAAAAGGCTACGATCAAAAGGATAAAGGCTGAAAAATCACGCCAATATGTGCAACAACGCATTCACCCACACTACATTGAGGCTTATCCTCAAGGAACAGTCATGTTCCAACCACATATCGATACAGAGATACCCTATGCACCACTTACAAGTACCGAAAATCTGCTAAACGAAGTAGACGAACTTCTCACTAGGAAATTAAATAAACGAGAAAACCTCGTAATTACTCCTACTACTACCGAGAGTAGCACTTCCGATTCCACCGCGCAGAACGCGCCAGGAATAGGCAAAGGCAAGAGAAGCGGAGAACCACGGTTACGCGATCGACCTAACCAAGCTAAATACCTCAAAACAGAGGGTACCCCAGAACAAGGGTCTAGCTCAGTAGGCCAAGGCTTAGGAAATGGTAAGGGAAAGCAATGGCTATCTCTTACCAACAACAACATATACGTTGAATCCACAGATGGGTCACCCGGTTGGTACAACCACGGGGATCCAAAAGGGAAAGGAAAGAAAGGAAAGGGAAAGGGAAAGACCTACGCTGAAGGTCACCGCTACAACGGTAATATTACCGGAATAGGCTGCACAACACCATCAAATGTTCCGAGCCTAAACACGGGAGGCCACATTCAATTCTATACCTTAGAAGAACTGGAAAACCCAGGCAACTTATGCCCAATTAAGACGGTACCTTACAAAACACCTACTGCAAATAGGTATATGCACGAACCAATACGAACTCGTCCACCGAATACCTGGCTGAAAACCAGACTGGATATACCAGAAACAATGATTACTGAAAATCATGTACAAACATACATGCATGCATTGGAGTGCATCAGAAAAACTATTCAGTCACCCTATGAACGGGTAATTCAAGACAGAGACTTAGGCGGTTGGATAAACTGCGAGGGCGCATTCGTACGTCCAGAGGACCTACCCATGTACCCCATGTCGCATCACCTACCACCTGATTTAGACAAGTACGGAGACCTAGTACGAGTACTAAGGTATAGACCACCTTCACAGAGCAGATGGAGGCAAGACGTGCTAGAGTACATTCCAAACGACAAGTATACGTGGAAATTCGTGAAAAGCACGATGAGGTCGTACTGCCCAGACAAAGTAGGAGGTAGCCGCCTCTGGAATGATCAGTACCTTCGGGATATCGATGTCAAAGTACTATACTCCCTCCACGACTACTGTCCTGGAATGCCAGTAGACTTAGAACATGAGTGCGAGCTCATGAAGTTACACCCGTTCGTACACAACGAGATAGTACACCACCCTAAATTACCTGAGGACAAATATCCTCCATGGAATCTTGAGGGCACCGTGAACAACATGGTACAGAAAGGAATACTAAGGGACGATCAAGTCCAGACTATCGAGAGCTTCCTAAAAGAATTAGCAAAAATTCGCAAGGATTACGAAGACCAAGCAGAAGACTGGCCATTCGAGATTGGGAGGTATGTCCTCTCGTTACACAGTCAAAGACTGAAGAACATGGACAATTTACTCACTCAAAGGATTGAGCAAGTTACCAAACAAGCAGCTGAACAAGCAGCAGCCGATTTAGCACTAGCCCAAAGAGACGGGCAAGTTGGTGCTCCCAACGGGAATGTCCAAGAAGAGATTCGTCACGACAACAGAGTCGGCGACGGCGTCATCCCATAAGTCTTTATAGGATAATACCCTTGATAGCTAGAACTTTATTAGTAATCTAGTTATCCTTCTCTCAACAAACAATCATTAGAATGACCGATAGCGATACAATAGCGGCAATACTCAAAGCAGGTAGGGATATTCCCGTACTAGTAGCTGGCCTAGATAATACGGCTACACCGGAGTCGGTATACCCGACCAGGGAACACCCCCACCTACTAAAGCATGGAGGTAAGGCGCACAACACGCCGTTAAACAATACTTTAAGTGCTAGGGATATAAAAATCCCAAAGGATCCTAAAGATCCGCATTACAAGGATAGATACACCTTAGCTACATACAAAAAGAATGCTCTCACACTTACATTTAGGGGGCACCGTAATAACCAGGTACCCAGAGTAGAATGGGAACAATTCTACCTGCACTTGTTACCCCTAGTACTTGAGCACCCTAAGCTACTACTTAGCGAAGCCAAGTTAATGACAGAAAACCTGTCCAAAATTTACAGAGCATCCTCCGACTACATTGGAGATGCTTCACTTACAGCCTTGCAACAACAAGCATTGAAGACTAAAAGCTTATGTTTACCCCTACTAGCGGATAACCCGTTTGAAAAGGGCCAAGACGAAGCAGATGACATAGAAGCAATATGCTTAGAAGATCTAGGATTAAACGCTGTACCCAGCGCCAGAATCGATCCTGATACCAGGCGTAAATTTGACAATCTTACAGTACAGTACAGTCGTAACATGTCGTACTTAAGGGAGCTAATAAATCATACCTTCCTCAGAGCTATCTACCAGACTAGCTCAAGACAAGCTAAATTAGAGTACAAAGAGGTGCAAAGAACGCATCACAATGATGAAGCCGCCGCACTTCTTGCTAACGCTCAACATCAAACCGTCAAATTCACGGCACAACACATCATAGATTACATAGCACAGCACTGCACCTGCGCTAACGACAGAGCCGTACAAACAATACAAATGAGTATTGACAAAAAGATACGTTATAAGGGACAACCCCTCTTAGACTGGTACCAACTATTTATACCAATAGTAAACAAGTACCAAAAAGCCGCAGGCAAGCAAAACCTAGACGCAGCAGAGCAAAAGACTTTGTGGAAGGATCATTTTGTCAAGCAAGTAAACCTTGCAGAGCTAGTATTAATAATTAGTGTACGAGCAATACACCTTACAGATCAAGAAGTAAGAAGCATTATAAAATTCAATGAGGCAGAGTTCAATGATGCCGCACTTCTCAAATTACTATCTAAATTGAATTCGTCATTTGAGAAGTACGAGCCAGACAAAGCCGTTATGACTTACTTGCATCAGCATTCAAAGACATTAGGTTTTGAGTTGGATTTTAGGAATCCAAAAGAACAGACAAATGACCGCGAATCTCGCCCTAAAGACAGGAGAACGAGAACGCCATCCTTAGCCTCCAATAAGAGGACAAGATTAAGTGACAATAAATCTTCTAGATTCCCCAATACACGCCACAAAAATGGCACTAACCAAAACACAAAGACAGCCACGGCAGCAACCGTGCCCACAAAATATCAGTGCCGACGGGCAAGCTGCAAACAACGCGGCACGAATACCAATCACGCACACAACAAGTGTAGATTTAAAGACGATGTAGAACCATCTAAGACATATCCTAATTTAGGCACAGCTCCTCTGAAAAAGGACCAACGAACCAATAAAAATTCTTCGCAAAAACGAAGTGGTGCACCAGTCGTACCAACACGCACCAATCAAAATCCTACAAAATCCTTTTCGAAAAATGGTGCAACAACACCATCGACAACATTCTCCGACACTAGAACGTGTTATATATGTCAGGCTAAAGGTCACATTGCTACGCATTGTCCCCAAAAGACAGCCAATAAACAGAATGCAAAAGTCAAGCTAAAAGCCAACACGAGCTTTATGGCACTATGGAAGACAAGCTTTCCAACAGAAGAAGAAGATTTATGCGCTACACGCATAGTAGATGCATGGGATGAACCCAATTACTGTACTACGTGCATACAACCAGCAGGTTTCGGCCATATCTGCCGATCTGCTGACAAAAAGATACATAATAGTGTATCCAAGGTCCGACAAACCATGTCAAATACCACGATGTTAAACGACATCATAGAAGCACATCAACCACATACTAACAGCACAGAAGCAAATACTTCTACCACAATAGACTCCAGTTTTTTCTTCCATGCTGGAGGGCAGGAAGATTCACTCGAGCTGACAGAAATTCACCAACACAGTGAACAAGGCGAACAAAGCCATGACGACCAAGAGTATGATGAACAACATCATGGTGAAGACGTTGAAGACGACAGCGATCGTCACACTGAAAACAGTGAACAGTGTAGCGAGGAACATAGCAATTCCGACCAAAGTTCATCAGACAATGAACCACCATACTATTCCGATAGTGAAACTAGCGACCCAGAATATTGACTTGGGAAACGGAAAAGAAAACAGCAGTACCCAAGATACTATAGTTTTGCCTTTTACCGATTAACAGACAGCAAGACCAGAATAGGTAGTACAGCTAAAGCACAGCTATCAATTCAAGAGTCAAACGGGGAAACCGTTAATGTACATGTACAACTAGATTCAGGCGGGTCTCAGAACCTCGCCAGCAAAAATATCTTGCAAAACATACGCAAGGCAGAAGATTACGGCAGAACGCCAATATGTATGGTTACAGTTAGTGGTGATACACCTGCCTACCTTAACATGGGAGAGCTGCATTTCAACGATGCTGAAGACAATCCCATAGTAATACTATGCTTCGTACAAGAACGAGCCATTAAGGGGCACGAAATCTTTGCCCTAATATGTAGCGATACATTAGTAGACATGAAAGCAGATATAAACTATCATGCAGAAACATCTAAACAGGGAAGAATACTCCCTTTAAAAAGACTGATATCCCAACCTTACCACTATGAGGATGAGTTAGAGGCAAAGAACGATTCAGCTCTTAGCAATGACAAATTGCTACATAGCGTAGCCACAGAATCGTCTATCGACTCTACCGAAACAGCACCAATAGGGGAACAAAACAACGTTCCAATAGAAAACGAAACTAACAATGACGGTGCAACCACCGAAGTCATGACAGAAATGGATACCGAACAACTCACCGAAGTTGAGGTACTCCGAATTACGGGAAGAAGGCTAAGGAAGCCGCCAATAGGACGCAAAAATCCTAAGAAAGATAAACAAAGACTGAAAATTTTCAGACAAGTATGTTTCATGTCAGAACTGCAGCTGCAAAGCTTGCTAGATAGAACCAAGCCTCTAGATGGCGAGGATGAGGGCATGGATATGACCACAGTAAATGGCGAGCGTATCAGCAAATACGACATCAGAGCCATGAGAGTAGGATCAAAAGTATCCTCAGACATGAGAAAGAACTTAAATGAATTTAACGCTGGCTATATAGGAGCCGAGAGCGTATTCCCCGTTAAAAACGGAGCACCTAGAATACTTGAGCAATTTAAGGATAATCCTTACACCTTAGAGCTACAAGATCAGTATACTACTGGCAACAAGCCAAAACCGTTGCCAACGGTAAGAGGAGGTCAGTACCAAGGCAAGCCAGCTACTTGCAAAGTCTTAGAGCATTTCGTCAGAACTACTCCGGTAGTTGAAAAGTGCGACGATCCTAGATGTTTCTCTAGACTAGTAATAGTACCCAAACGAGACCCTGGAACCACCAAGGATACTCCTCCCACATCTTACCGCGTCACAATGGACGCACTTATAAATAACTGTTTAAAACCAGTTGCTAGCACACTACCACTCGCTACAGACGAGATCAAAAAGCTACATGCATTTAAATACTTCCTTAAATTAGATGCTATGCACGCATTCTGGGCTATACCCTTAGACGAAGAGTCAAAGAAATTGATGGCGTTTCAAACGCACGAAGGCGTATTCGCCTGGAATAGGTTAACTATGGGCTGTAGACCAGCTAGCCAAGTACAGCAGACTGCATTTCATACGGCTATGGACAACCATATGCCAAAGATATACCGTCATAGAATAGCACTATACGCTGATGACATGGCTGCAGGAGCCGATACATTAGAAGAGTTATTCGAGATTTATAAGGCCCTAGTGATAACCTTACACAAGGCAGGCATCCAAGTTAAGGCAAGTAAAGTCGAGTTTGGAGTAGAGGAAGTCACCTTCCACAACTATAAAGTAGTGGGAGGCGATGGCCCAATGGCCAACACCACTACACCCAAGGACGAAAACCTTGATCCAATCAAAAGCTGCGAAATACCGCAGACAGTTACGCAATTAAAAGCTTTATTAGGGGCGACACAACAAATGTCGCAATATGTACCTTATTACGCGTTAGTAGCAGCACCCCTGCATAAGCTAACCAGAAAGGATACACCTTTCCCAACAGGAAATAAATGGATCAAAGGATCCGATTACGACATGGCTTACCACCATGTAAAGAGTCTAATATTAGATAGGCCGCTATATTTATGGAATAAAGACAATAACCGTCATTTATTCCTAGAAGTAGATAGCTCCGACGATGGTTGGGGCGCATGTATGTATCAATATGAAGAAGACTTCATTAATGACCTAGAAGCTGGAAAACTCAGCATGTTTAGTAAGAAACCCAAGCGCATAGTCGCGTGGGTGTCTAAGGCATGGACTAACTATGAAAAGGCAAGTCTGCCTATATTCTACAAAGAGACCATAGCGAGACTGCTCTCATTTGAGCATTTCAGAAATCTGATTGAAACTCAGCAACCAGGTCACGGCATAACATGCTATTCTGACCACTTACCAGGAATTAAAAGTTCCTCTCTCAGTAATAAAGGCAAGTTATCAACATGGAGGATCCATGAAACGTCAGACTTAACGTCTATAGTAGAGACGCTATACAAATCAGGCCCTACCATGGCCGTAGCAGACCCGCTTTCAAGACTAGCAAGACAAGAGCACAGGTTAGACAACCTTGACCTACCCGTGCTTCTAGAGATGCTTTTCCGAGAGCTACCACTCTCAGTGAAGAAAGCGACAAACCTGCGAGTCAACGCAGAGAAGGACACTGCCGTAGTCACACGGCTAGTACAAAGTTGGAGAGAACCAACTAATCCAATTAGCAACACGGTAGGAAACGCGTCGTCAAATATTGACTTCTTAATATCCGCACCATATGCAGATAAACTGCCTACCAAAGTAGCCGAACTTATACGCAAAGACATACCCTTTGCGATTTTAATACCACTACCATTGCTAAACGAAATAGATCGTAATGGCAAAGACAGCATAGACGATGAAGTAAGAAAGAAAAGACTCAATATGAAATTAGTAGTTTCTACATCTTTAGGACAAGGATGGCTAATAAACCATCCGGAATGCAAACTAGACAAAACGTCTCACGCAATCTTTTTCACTACTTGCACCAACCAAGTCTTACAAGACAAAAGTGAAGATATTTTTCAAGAGTGGACCCATGATGCCTTACAGCATTCTCCGCCAAGACTGACACCTAGCAAACAAAACGCTAGAGATATAGATCTAGCGATTCTTCGCTCAATAGATGTAATGTTTAGTCAAGGCTCACAGCACGCGCTTACACCGCGAGAACTACGTGCAAGAAAAAGAACTAATTTAACGGAAAACGTAAATAGCCGACAGGACAATACTGAGGGGCAAAACAGTACTGCCACTGTCTTGATAGACAAAACTAGTGATGTCAGACAGGACACCACCAGATTACAAAACCAGTGTAGACGCACTGCTACACACCCCTTACACGTGATCTCCACGTCTCAACCACCTGACCCCATTGAAACATGGCCAGAAAAACAGTTAGAGGAAGATATTCCAAAAGGCACCACTAGGGTACCTCAGGAAAACCTCAAACAAGGGCTTCCAACAAACCTCATTGTCGTGAAAGACGAAAAGGGTCGAGAGAGAATACTAGTACCACGTTGCCAACGCGTAAGACTAGTGACTACAGAGCATGAAACGATGCTACACGTAGAAGGAAATAGAGTTCATTACGAACTATCTAGGAAATATATCTGGCCCAACATGGTCAGAGAAATCAAAATCATATGCAAAGCATGCGAAACATGTGAAAAGAGCAAAGTTCGCAGACAGAACCTGTCCGCAGATTTTGAACAAGCCGATAAGGATGACATTCCTTTACCTAGACAAGCGTACGGCATAGACTTCTATGGCCATACCAAAGGCGAGATCTTAGTAGCTATAGATCTCTGTACACGAGAAGTTAATTTATGGTTTCTAACCGACCGGAAAACGGAAGGCGTCACTAGAGCCCTGTTATCCGGACTAATATTTCAAAAAGGAGTTCCCCTCCTATTCGTTAATGACGAAGCAAGTGAATTTGTAGGAGGCACAGTACATGCCATGAACCAGTATTTAGGAATAAAACAAATTACTACAGGAGGACACAACCCTCGTTCTAACGCTCTAGTAGAGCGATTCATGCAGCACCTTACAGGCTGCCTCACCAAATGCGATGACACGCAATACAACAACATAAAAGATTATTTGCCAGCTATAGCATTCGCCCATAACACGGCTTTTAATTCGGCTATAAACTGCAGTCCTTTCGAGGCTGGACACGGTTTAAGAGCCAGAACCATTACAGAAGCTAGAGCCTCACCAAGGCTACAGATAACAGCCGAAAGGGGCACAGGCTTACAAGAGCCGGACGAAAAATGGGAAGCAACAATCTTCCAAAAAGTATGCAAATTAGCCGAGCGCCTTGCAGATGAAGCGCAAAGGCAATCTCAATGGCATAAGCGAATGAACGCTCATAATCTTAATCAATCCGGTAAGAAAATACCAGACAAACCATATGTTAGAGGAGACAAAGTATACTTTTACCAACCACCCTCGCAAAACGAGGTAATCCAGAGAGGGCGCAAGGCTAAACACCTAATGCACTATCGTGGACCAGCCACTATCACCCAGCCCATACCAGGCCGAAGGAGACAGTACGAAATAGAATTTCAAGGCAAGCTATTCAAAAGAGACATAGGCATGTTGATACCACAGCATACCATGTACGAAATAGATCCACTGACACTGGACGTAGCATACATACAGCTTAGCAGCACTAAGCCTAAATTATATAGCAAAGGTTATCAACTTCAGGAAGATAACTTAATTATATGTAAGACAGAAAGCACAGACACTGAATGGTGTCTAGCAGAAGTAAATCGGATATATCCCGAAGAAATAGAGATAACCTATTACACAACTCCGATCGCACAATTGGAAAAATACGATACTGCTACTAAGGAGCAAAAACAAGACGTTCTAAAAAACGCAAGATTTAGAAAGACATGGTACATTAGTTCAGGTAAGAACGTAGGAAAGGCAACGCTTAAAGCCCCATTTCCCAAAAACCCAGAGCTAAGACTATGGACAGGTAAACTTCCGAAAGCGGAACTAGAAGAATTAATATTAGCTACAGACATACATCTGAGCCCACAAGGCTACCTTGACAAAGATTCGCTAGACACAGCGAGCAAACTAGCGATTGGCCATCTAGCCACTCAGACAGTTGAAGATGAGAAAGCATATAGAGAAAATATGCAAGTAGCTAACGCACTATACACTTATGCAGAGTGTACCTTGTGTAACTGCGCTAAATGCGCGAAAATACTCAACACTAAGTGACCAGCCCGGTCGTTACAACAGGGCAGCATCCTACTTAAAACAACATAAGGGTTTGGTTAGAAACCACGCTGAGGACCAGCATAGAAGGATGAACACGCTACGAAGGGGACCAATGTCTCCCCAAGAATCATTGCCCGCTCCCCTCACGGGTAAGAGTGAACGGCTTAACCCTAACAGGTTGCGTAATGCTGATTCGTGAGCGTATGGCCCAGTCTAAAGGAGAAGACTGAAGCGAACCCGTAAGGCTTTGCAGCGCCGATGCACCCGTTAGTACACCCACGCTAGCGTATGAGCATCCATGGTTACCTTGCTCTAATAATTCAGCTACTTATTAAGTACCCTGCATTATATTCCAAAAGAGCACACTCTACAAGTTGCCGGCGTAACTACCCGTACCCGGTATTCCCAACGTGGAATCTTTGTACTTGAATACTTTAACGTAGAGAGTGTCTGGGAGGGGATAAAACACCCACCCGGAAGTTAACACCCGGCAAAGGGCAAGGGATAAAACTCCCAGAGTGCAGCCGCGTCACTCACCCTATACATTCGTCAGCAATAAGACCCTTTGAAGAGTCCTATTACGGACGGGGGGCATGTCAGAAGGATGATAGGACGGGCGAGATTACACGCCTAGCTAGTGCATGATACGGTAACAGTCTGATCAACTGTACTGTACTCATGTACTGGTACCGGTAGTACTAATACGGTACTGTCATGCTTTAGCTTAGTATTAGTCTAACCTTAGTACCTCTACAGGGCTACAGGTCTAGTACTGGTATGACAGCTCTAAGCTCCGGACACTACGTAAGACAGACGTAGGGCATGCAAGCTTAGCTCCCATGCTGTCTCTTGATACAAGGTTTGCCCAAGGCACCGTAGTACAAGATAAGACCTGCCAGCCCAAAAACATTTACTGATGTTTAATTGGTCTAAAATATTTTAATTAGTTTTATTTATTTAAGAACCAATAATATTAAACAGAAGTGAATTAAAACTTGAGGAGGAAAAAAACCTTCCTTTTGTTTCTCACAATTTTATCTCCATCCCCTTCACTGAGTTTCGATCGTGTGTTCTGTCTTGTTAGGACATAGGTAGCTAGTGGATGGGAGGGAATGGTGTAGTTTCCTAAGCAGTCTTGTCTGAATTCTGACA
>ERZ889217.1712-NODE-1712-length-10626-cov-13.275471_pt1 | contig 10626 bp, 12 predicted proteins | sample MGYA00521098_ERZ889217 | MGnify/ENA primary metagenome ERZ889217 (study PRJEB32303, sample SAMEA104408613) | aquatic metagenome | biome: Brackish water; feature: Pelagic; material: water | place: Baltic Sea | collected 2014-06-10T22:04:00 | depth 2,362 m ...
TCAAAAAGTGCTCGTGCGTAACCTTCGATGCGATTGTCACTCATCGTGAAGCACCTACTTTCGAAATAAAATTCTCAATCAGTTCTTGTTGAGTTGCGTCAGTGAGCGAGGTACGCACGACCTGATCAATTGCCGCGCCGGACAAACGAGAAATCTCAGCCCGCAATTCATCACTGACTCGAAGTCCAATAGACACAATCTCACTTTGACCGCGTTCTTGAATCTCCACAAGTTCTTGAGCCAAACGGGCACGACCATCGCGAAGCAAGGCTTCGGCTTGAACATTGGTCTCAGCCAAGATACGCGCCCTTTCCGAGGCAATGTCACCGATTGCTTGACGAATATCTTGCGCTTCTTGTTCTGCCGAAGCCAAATCGTTAGCACCCGAATCAAGCTCGGCTTGGATTGAAACTGTGCGAGCCGTCAGAGCCTTCTTAGCAAGTGGGACCACAAATTTGATCAACAAACCGAAGATCAAACCGGAAGCCATGGTGCCGAAAATGATTTCGTATGGCTCGGGCCAAATCCACGAATGCGTCTGCATTACTTCTTCAACTTCCGACATGAGCCTCAACGTGCACCTCCCGAAATCAACGAGTCAACAATGCCCTGTACCTTGGATGCATCTGGACGATGACCCGAGGCCAATTCGGCTGCATGCGTACTCACAGCGGCAACTGCATCACGAACATCACCACTCGCAGCAACACGCGCTGCTTCGTTGGCTGACATGGCGCTAGCACGATCAACGGCGATCGAAGCATTAACTTTGGCGACTGCCGCTGTGCGCTCTGCTTCCAGAGTCTGACGCGCAGCATCGATGACTGTCTTTGCTTCACTTCGCACGCCAGCTAACTGACCCTCATAAGTCGTCACATCGGCGCGTGCTGACGAACGCAAGGCCGTTGCACTTTCGTGGGAGCCACGGATTTTGTTGTAACGCGCATCCATGCCCTTTCTCACCCGCGGGAACAGATACACGCGCATGACTACGAACAAGACGATGAACGCGCCTCCACCCCAGACGAGCTCTTTAACTTCTGGAGCGATCGGGCTTGGGTCTTTTGCTGCTACCTCGGCGGTTGCCTCGGTGGATGCCATAGCAACCATCGGTTCATCGGTGGTATCACCACTGATGGGCGTTCCGCTTAGAGAAACATGCAACCTGCCTTCACGCGTCATGACGACGGCGACGGTGTGCATAAGTTCTCCTTACAGACCGAGAAGAATGAAGACTACGAAGCCGATCAACGCCAACGCCTCGGTGAAGGCGATACCGAGGAACATCGTGGTGCGGACCATACCGGCAGCCTCTGGCTGACGAGCCATGGCTTCGATGGCCTTACCGACGACGTAACCGATGCCGATGCCAGGCCCGATTGCGGCCAAACCATAAGCGAAGCCAGCGCCGATTGCGGCATTGGCCTTCTTTGCATCTGCTGGGTCTACTGCTGCTGCAGCAATGTGGATTAACGCTTCCATTTTTGTATTTCTCCTTTAGGGATTGTTGTGGGAGTTCGGATCAGTGTTCGATATGTCGAGCACTGTTAATAAAAACAGCGGTAAGAATTGTAAAGATATAAGCCTGCAAAAAGCCCACGAGGACCTCAAAGGCCGTGAGGAAAATCAACATGAAGAGTGGCAAAACTCCCATCGGGCGCAAGAACATCTGCTTTGTCTGAGCAGTGAACATCGCATTCGACAAGAACGCAAAGGTCACGAGGAGCATGTGACCAGCCAACATGTTGGCGAAAAGTCGCACTGCCAGCGAGAACGGACGCAAGACAATGTTGGAAAGGAATTCGATGGCGCCTACTAGTGGACGCATGCCAACAGGAACGCTCTTCGGCCACACCATGGCGCCGATGTACTTGAATCCGTTGTGACGGAAACCAACAGCGTTGTAAATGACCCACACGACCAAAGCCAAGAAAAGCGGAATCGCCATACGCGCAGTCGCTGGCATCTGCAGAATCGGAATAATTCCAGGCAGGTTACAGAAGTAGATGAAGAGGAACAGTGACAGCAAGAACGGTGTCCAGCCCATTCCGTCCTTACCCATGGTCTGCATCACGATGTCGCGCTCAATGAACTCGACGGACCTTTCAGCCAAGTTTCGTGAACCAGTCGGGGCAACTAAGGGATCCTTACGCGAAGCGAGAAAGAAGAGCAACATACTGACGAAGGCCGCTAGACAGGCGATGATCGAAATTTTGTTGAAACTTGTGAACAGGTCGCGCCAACGGATGAGTTCGTTGATCGGAGGAAATTCTAGGGCGAACATTCTATTTACCTTTGGTTCGTCGGAGACTTACGGGCGGAGGGTTTGAGCCCGGGATAAGTAAGGGAGATTGAAATGTATTTCAACTCCCATACAAGAAGCCCGAGGTGCGTGATAATAATAGTGCCTCCGAGGGCTCCTAATGAAATCCAGGAGGTGTCGCGGACAAGAAAAACAGCCAAAAAGATCAGCCCAAGCCGTAACAAGTAGCCAAAAAGAGCTGCCCCCATCATCAGACCCAACGAAATCCGTGCGGTCACTGCCATCAGTCCGGCTGCAAACAGGAAATTGATGAGCACAATGGCTATGGCATAAACCGCACTAATCGCCCCATCCATACCAGCAAAAACCGAACACACGGCCACGATGATCGGGGTCACCAAGATTCCGCGCTTCAAAATGTCTAAAGACACCTGAATTTCTGGAGCATCGCCTTCAAGACGCGTCATCATCGGGGAAACAGACTCGTTGCTCATCGGGGGGCCTCCTCTGCAGACTGCTGAGCGGCAGTCCCCTGGCGACGCTCGGCCTCAAGGATTCGCATGCGCTCTTGGTAGGAAAACCATATTTTGGCGAATGTGCCCACGGTGGCCAAAAGGGTCAAAACAATCGTGAAAATCGGCTGTGTTCCCAACCACGAGTCAACCAACCAGCCCAAGCCCAGGAAAAGACCCATGGCCATGGCGATTTCCATACCCTGACCCAACCCTTGATCGACGCTACTTGAACGATTCAGGCGCAAAATGGTGCCAGAGACGCGTTGCGACATCTGCGCCGGACGCGACTTGGCGGCGGGTGACGGGGAATCGGGTAGTGAGGAGTCAGACATCAGAGAAAGTGTCGTTCAGGGATCAATGGGACCCTAAAACACGCTCTAATCTACCTGTTTTAACGGGGTCTCGGCAATTCTTCGGTGGCATCTTGATCTGAATTGCCGGACCGGGAGTCCTTGCGGATTCGGCGAACTTCTGGATGCAACACGGTGTACAAACTGAGGGCAATTGCCAGTGTCCCGATCGGAATCAAGGCTGTTCGGGCATCAGTGAAGATGGGATACAAAACAAAACCGCTCAAAAGGGCTGTCCAGAGCCACAAGATCAACACACTCCGCCGCTGGCCGTGACCTAGATCCACGAGCCGGTGATGTAGGTGACCCTTATCGGCGGTGGCCAAACCTTGGCGCCCGACGGTCCGCCGGACTATTGCGAAGATCATGTCCAAAATCGGCACACCCAAAATAAACAATGGAATAAACAGCGGGGCCAAGAAGAAATATGTCTGTCCGGGAATGTACGCCTGGCTATTTGGATCGGCTCGTCCCCCGACGACACTGGTCGATACGGCCATCAACAAACCAAGGAATAATGCCCCACTATCGCCCATGAAAATTTTGGCGTTGTTGAAATTGTGCGGCAGGAAACCAAGACAGACACCCAAAGCAATGATCGCGATGAGGGGTCCGATGTTCGGTTGCGCCAAAACTCCAAGAGTGTCAAGCCGGCGACTGTACAAAAAGAATGAAGCGGCGGCGATTGCTACGATGCCCGCGGCCAAACCATCGAGGCCATCAATCAAGTTAATGGCCTGACTCATACCCATGAGCCACAAGATGGTGATCAGTGGTACCCAATCGTCAGACAAAACAAAAACATCAACGAACGGAACACGAAAATAAAACATCGTGGCTCCGAACCACACCAGAAATAATCCCGCTATGACCGTTCCTGTTACTTTCGCGGGACTTGAAATTTCGCGCACATCATCAACAAGACCAGTAGCAAATATCACCAAGGCTGCCATCAAGACACCCATCGGTTCAGAGTTGTTATTAAAGATTGGAGAGAAGCGCCCCATTCTCCATGCCAAACCGAGCGCTACGACAAAGCCCAGGAACATTGCTATGCCACCGACATGAGGTGTCGGAACTTGATGCACGCGCCGCTCATCTGGCGCCACGACCCAGCCCCGACGAAGAGCCAAGCGAACCGTGAGTGGCGTCGCAATAAATGTGACGATGGCTGCTACGGCCCCAATGAATAAATAGCCAGCGGTATCGGGCACCTTCTGAGACTATTACGAATCAGGTACCCGTCAACGAACGAACAGAGCGTTCAGCGACTTGGATAGGCCGGAAAAGCTGCGCAGAGTCTCGCCACATCAGCCTTCACGGCAGCGAGTTCACTGTCATCGTCGCGACCCCGCAATGCGCGGGCGATAAAGGCTGCGATCTCGGTCATCTGAGGCTCTTTCATACCTTGAGTAGTCACAGAAGGAGTTCCGATACGTACACCCGAGGTCACGAAGGGACTCCGTGGATCATCAGGAATCGTATTCTTGTTCAGAGTGATGCCCGCTAAGTCGAGAACGCGCTGGGCCTCTTTGCCGGTGACCTCGGCATCAAAAGGACGCAGGTCTACAACCATCAGATGACTGTCGGTTCCGCCCGACACCAAACGAAAACCATTCCGTGCAAGAGCTTCAGCAAGTGCCGCCGCATTGGCCACAACCTGAGCGGCGTAGGCCTTGAACGAAGGACTTGCTGCCTCGCGAAACGCTATGGCCTTACCAGCAATGGCATGTTCAAGTGGTCCACCTTGCCATCCAGGGAAAACTGCTTTGTCAATAGCCGCGGCGTGTTGCGCAGTTGACAAAATGCATCCTCCGCGTGGACCGCGCAAAGTTTTGTGCGTCGTGAATGTCACCACGTCGGCGTACGGCACTGGATTGGGGTATGCGCCACCAGCAATTAGACCAGCGAGGTGAGCGGCGTCGTACATGAAGTACGCCCCAACTTCATCGGCGATGGCTTTAAAGGGGGCGGGGTCAATGCGTCGCGGATAACTCGTTGTTCCAGCGACGATCATCTTCGGGCGTTCTTGTAACGCCAACTCGCGCACCTGATCCATGTCGATGCGCTCATCACCAGGTGTCACCTTGTAGGGCACGAAGTTATATAACTTGCCGCTGGCATTCACAGGTGAACCATGCGTCAAGTGACCACCATGATCAAGGCTGAGTCCAAGAACTGTGTCACCAGGATTCAACAACGCTTGATACACACACATGTTGGCGTTAGCCCCCGAGTGCGGCTGCACATTGGCATGTTCTGCACCAAATAAAGCTTTAACGCGCTCAATAGCCAGTGCCTCAATGGAGTCCACGATCTGGTTTCCGCCGTAATAACGTTTGCCCGGATATCCCTCACTGTACTTATTTGTCAACACACTACCCACGGCGCGCATCACGGCCGGCGAAGTGAAGTTCTCACTCGCAATGAGTTGCAAGCCAGTGATCTGACGATCAAACTCGTCGTTGATGAGGGCTTCAACCTCAAGGTCAGGATCGGTATCAGATGGAAAAGGCATCAGTTCTCTCGTTGTTCAGTGATGGATGTGGAAAAGAGTTTTAGAAATCGTTTTCAAGTTCACTCAACATTGCCACTCGGCGAGCGTGACGACCGCCTTCAAAGGCGGTGTTTATGAACGATGTGACAATTTCCTCAGCCAAGCCGATACCCACCACCCGAGCGCCGATTGACAGCACATTGGCATCGTTGTGTTGACGGGCCATGCGAGCCGTGTACAAGTCATTACATAATGCGGCACGAACTCCACGAACTTTGTTGGCAGCCAACTGCTCACCTTGACCGCTTCCGCCCATGACGATGCCGAAATCTGCGTGCCCATCGCGGACTGTACGACCGACACCGGCACAGATCGGTGGGTAATCGCAACTCTCCGTCGAGTGCGTGCCCTGATCGTCGACGGTATGCCCGGCGGCCACGAGGAATGCAACCAAATGTTGCTTGAGGTCGTAGCCAGCATGATCCGACCCAATGGCGATGCGCAAGGACTTTCCAGACATAAGAGTCATCTTAGGTTTAGATAGGTTGCAATGATGAGTTTGGACCCCCGTACCCCCGTGATCGTTGGCGTAGGTCAGCAATTACAACGAATCGACAATCCTCTTGAGGCCCTCACCCCCGTCGCGTTTATCGCCAACGCCATCCGTGAGGCCAGCAAGGACGCTGGGTTATCGGCGGTTCCCAACGTGGATTCGCTGCGCGTCATCAGTTTCCTGTCCTGGCGTTATCGCGACCCAGCACGCTTTATCGCTGCAGAACTCGGCATCACCACCGCCGAAACTGTGGCCTCATCTATGGGTGGAAACAGCACCCAGTCAATGGTCAACGCCACCGCCCTGGATATTCAGTCGGGCACCTGCGACATTGTCATCCTGTGTGGCGGGGAGACTTCTCGCACCCGCAAGCGCGCCCGCGCCGCCGACATCGAATTGCCGTGGCCGATCGTTGATGAGGATGTCAAGCCGGATCGAATCATGGGTGAAGAGTTGGTGATGAATCACGAGTACGAGTTATCGCGGCGAATCGTGGCTCCCATCCAGATATATCCAATTTTTGAGTCTGCAATACGCGCTCAGTCGGGTCGCACCTTTGACGAGCACAACCAACATCTCGGAAAGTTATGGTCAAACTTCAGCAAGGTTGCCGAACAAAACCCGTATGCATGGATTCGCAAATCTCTCACTCCCCAAGAAGTGATCACCACTGGTCCACACAACCGCATGATCGGCGCGCCTTACACCAAGGTGATGAACTCAAATAACGATGTTGATCAATCAGCGGCGATCATTATGTGCTCAGTTGCCACAGCACAACGTTTGGGAATCTCTCGCGACAAGTGGGTCTTCCCGATTGCTGGAACAGATTGTCACGAACATAAATATGTGTCTGAGCGCGACACCTTTGCCGATACTCCTGCGATCAAACTTGGTGGCAAAATGGTTCTTGATTTAGCTGAGGCATCAATCAAAGACATCGACATCATCGATTTGTATTCGTGTTTTCCATCGGCAGTTCAACTCGGTGCCGCTTCACTTGGTCTGTCCACAAATCAACAACTGACGCGCACTGGTGGTTTGTCATTCGCAGGCGGACCATGGAATAACTATGTGATGCACGCCATCGCAACTGTGGTCACGGAACTTCGCTCTCGCCCCGGTGAAAAAGGTTTGATTTGGGCCAACGGTGGATACACCACGAAACATGCTTTCGGTGTGTACTCCACGAACCCACCCAATGGCGGTTTCAAACACGCCTATCCGCAAGATCAAGTTGACTCGTTACCACGCCGCACAGTGGTCGATGTTGGAAGATCACAAGGACCCGTCACTATTGAGGCCTACACGGTGATGCATAACCGCGAAGGCAATCCAGAGCGCGCTATCGCTGCCTGTTTGTTACCAGGAGGAGAACGCGCCTGGGGAATCAGCGACGACAGTGATGTGACGACAGCGATGTGTACTGGAGAATGGGTTGGTCGAGCAGCCAAACTTGACGACAGCGGAACATTGCTTGTGTCGTAGGATCAACATATGCCTGAAACAATTCCATCAATTATTTTAGATTGCGATCCTGGTCATGACGACGCGCTAGCGATCGTGGTCGCCGCGCGTCATACGAATCTTCTTGGTATCACCACAGTTTCAGGCAACGCACCTATTGAATCCACGACGTATAACGCATTGGTGATGAAAGACCTATTGGGTCTAGATGTGCCCGTACATAAAGGCGCGATGTGCCCTCTTGTTGCCGAACCACAATATGCAACGTATGTTCACGGCGAAAGCGGTCTTGATGGTGCGGATTTGCCGGCGCCGACAAGCACGATTGATAGTGAAAATGCGGTTGAGTACATCATTGATACTTGTCGTGCGACCGAGGGCATCTGGCTCGTGCCGACTGGTCCGTTGACAAATATCGCCATGGCTCTGCGCTTGGCTCCCGATGTAGGTCATCGCATCGCTGGCATCTCGTTGATGGGTGGCGGAACATTCGGCAACCGCACCACGTCAGCAGAATTCAATATCTGGGTTGATCCTGAAGCCGCCGACATCGTGTACAAATATGGCGGCCCGTTGATCATGGCTGGCCTTCATGTGACTCATCAGTTCCGTGCCACACAACCTCGCATTGATGTTGTCAAAGCAATGCCCGGCCAACTCGCGAGTGTGCTCGGTGACTTGATGCAGTTCTTCACCAATATGTATATGAGTCGACATCACGGTATGGATGGTGGGGCAGTTCACGACCCGTTGGCAATTTTGGTTCTGACTCATCCGCATCTATTCACTCGCAAGAACGCACATGTCGTGATTGAGTTGACGGGCACTCATACACGAGGTATGACCGTGATTGACGAACGAGACCTGCGCGAAGTCAAAGATGGCAATTGCGATGTGCTGATGACCGTCAATGCTCAAGAAGCATTTGATGTCATGACGCAGGCCATCAAATATTTCAGCCACTAGAACCTATTGCCCGAGGAGCGTTGACGGACAAGTGTCCTAGATGACCTAAAGTCGCTCTATGCGTGCTGCCGTAATGCGAGATTGGTCCCTGCGAGTTGACGACATCGCCGAACCCGTTGCGGGTGCCGGTCAGGTCCTCACCAAAGTTTTGGCCTGCGGTATTTGTGGAAGCGATTTGCACATGCTCGTGCACGGCGAAGAAAGTCGGCGACTATCGGCCGAGATGTCAGCAGATCAACCGCCTAGCGCACTCAGTCCGATCATGTTTGAGCCACACATCGACACCGTCATGGGTCACGAATTCTGTTGCGAAGTTCTTGATCTGGGTCCTAGTGTCTCCAATCTTAAACAGGGCGACATCATCGTGAGTTTTCCGGTCACCTTTGACGAACAAGGTGTGCATGGTGTGGGCTTCAGCAATAAATATCCGGGTGGATATTCACAGCGACTCGTTGTCAACGAAATGATGAGCATCAAAGTACCCAACGGATTATCACCCGAACTTGCGGCGCTCACTGAGCCCTTAGCCGTTGGCGTTCATGCAGTTGAGAAGAGTCGCATTGCTCAAGGCGATGCTGCTTTGATCATCGGGCTTGGACCAGTCGGCTTGGCCTGCATCGCCGAACTCAAGATGCGTGGTATCGGTCCGATCATTGGTGCCGATTTCTCACCGCGTCGTCGAGCTTTGGCGGAGCACTTGGGTGCGGACGTTGTTGTTGATCCGCGTGAGGTGCCAGGCATTGAGGCGTGGCGCAAAATTGATGGGCAAAAGCCATTAGTAGTTTTTGAGGCAGTGGGTGTTCCCGGAATGATCGAACAAACAATGCGCATGGCTCCCAAGGATGCGCGCATTTTAATTGTTGGTGCCTGCATGCAAGAAGACCGCATCCACCCAATGCTGGGTATCGGTAAAGAACTCTCACTGCAGTTTGTCCTCGGCTATTCCCCCGCCGAATTCGGCAGCGCACTGAGCGCCATTGCCGAGGGCAAGGTTGATCTCTCACCTTTGATTACTGGTCGCGTCAGTATTGATGATGTCCCGCAAGCATTTAAAGATCTCGGGAACCCCGAGGAACACGCGAAAATTCTCGTCACACCATGAACACGACAGCAAGTACCGATACATATCCCCGTCAGTATTCGCGAACCCAACGATTATCTCTTGGCGAACCGCGAAATATCACCATTTCACCCAACGGTCAGAGCGTTCTTTTTCTCCGCAGTCGTTCGGGCAGTGATCCAGTCAATTGCCTCTGGCACCTAGACGTTGAAAGCAAAAAAGAAACGCTCATTGCAGATCCCTTGATCATGCTCGGTGGCTCTGATGATCAAGACCTACCACCTGCCGAAAAAGCCCGACGTGAAAGATTGCGTGAAGGTGCCGGTGGCATCACTTCATATTCAACAGATGCAAATGCCCAACGATTTACCTGTTCCTTAGGAGGCCGACTTTTCATTGGTGAAACGAGTGCACCACTGACACGCGAAATCACCACCACATCTTTAGTTTTTGATCCTCGTCTCTCGCCCGATGGCTCAATGATCGGTTTCGTTTCCGCGGCAAGTCTTCATGTCATCAATACACATGGGCAAACGCAGTTGTCAATTGACCCGGCCGATAAGGACGAGTCAGAATGTGTGACCTGGGGTTCGGCTGACTTCATCGCTGCTGAAGAGATGGGTCGCTATCGAGGATTCTGGTGGTCCCCCGATTCGCAACATCTTGCGGTCTGTCGTGTCGATAACTCGCCCGTTCAAACTTGGCACATCGCCGACCCCGCGCATCCAGAACGCACTCCGCAGGTTATGCGGTATCCCGCCGCAGGAACTGATAACGCTCTCGTGACCTTGACCGTGTTCTCGCATGATGGCGCAACCCGCACGGACATCCCCTGGGACAACACAGTGTTTCCATATCTGGCCGATGTCACTTGGACGAGTCCAACGCGTTTGCTGATCACCGTTCAAAGTCGCGACCAAAAAGATCTTGTGGTCTACGAAGTCAATGCCTCAAG
>ERZ889217.1713-NODE-1713-length-10623-cov-5.839989_pt1 | contig 10623 bp, 8 predicted proteins | sample MGYA00521098_ERZ889217 | MGnify/ENA primary metagenome ERZ889217 (study PRJEB32303, sample SAMEA104408613) | aquatic metagenome | biome: Brackish water; feature: Pelagic; material: water | place: Baltic Sea | collected 2014-06-10T22:04:00 | depth 2,362 m ...
GCCGCGATGCCCACCGGAACCGCCGCCGCTTTCAGGACGATCTCCACCACGGTCACCACCGCGATCACCGCCACGGTCGCCACCGCGATCACCACCACGGTCGCCGCCACGATCACCACCACGGTCGCCGCCACGATTGCCACCACGGTCGCCGCCACGATCACCACCACGATCGCCACCATTGTCCCCTTGTGGCCTTTGTTGTTGAACTTCAGGTTGGGGATTAGGGTTTCGTTCGCGAAGGATTACTTTTCGGGAGAGTTTAATACGATCATGTTCATCAATAGCGATGACTTTGACTTCAATAATATCGCCAACCTTGCAAACTTCTTCAACCTTGCTGATGAATTTGTCTTCAAGTTCGCTGATATGGCAAAGGCCATCGCGGCCGGGAAGGATTTCAATAAAGGCACCGAAGTCCTTGATTGAAGAAACCTTTCCTTCATAGATTTTTCCAATTTTGACTTCTTCGGTGATAGCTTCAACTTTTGCTTTTGCAGCTTCAGCACCTTTGGAGTCGCTATGGGAGATGAAAACAGTACCGTCATCCTTGATATCAATTTTAGCGCCAGTGGATTCCTGGATGCCTTTGATGTTTTTGCCACCGGGTCCGATGAGGGCCCCGATTTTTTCAGGATTGATTTTCACGGTAAGAAGTCTAGGAGCAAAGGCACTGATAGTGGCCCTTGGTTGTCGTAAAGAAGCAAGCATGGTTCGTAGAATATCTCGACGGGCAACGCGAGCTTGCTCAAGGGTGTCCTTGATAATGTCTGCACCAATGCCATCGATTTTCAGATCAAGTTGGATTGCGGTAATACCAATACCGGTACCAGCGACCTTGAAATCCATGTCGCCATAATGATCTTCATCACCCATGATGTCGGTAAGGAGCGAATATTGGTCTTTTTCCTTAACGAGGCCGATGGAAATACCAGCAACAGGGTTGGTGATAGGAACACCAGCGTCCATAAGTGCTAAAGTGCCGCCGCAAACCGAAGCCATGCTGGAAGATCCATTGGATTCCATGATGTCGGAAACTAGCCTAATGGTGTAGGGGAAAGCTTCCACGGTAGGAAGCACAGCTTGGAGGCTGCGTTCTGCAAGGGCGCCGTGGCCAATTTCTCTTCGACCGGGGCCCCGGTTAGGTTTGCATTCGCCAACACTGAAAGGAGGGAAGTTGTAATCGAGCATGAACTTTTTGGTGATTTCATCAGTGATGCCATCAACGCGTTGTTCATCGCTTGAAGTTCCAAGAACGGTAGTAACCAGAGCCTGAGTTTCGCCTCGTTGGAACAACGCAGAACCATGGGTTCTAGGAAGAAGGCTTACTTCGCAATAAAGGGCGCGAACTTGGCGCAAATCACGACCATCAATACGCTTTCCTGCGAGAATAAGATCGCGCACAATGCGTTCTTCAAGCCAGCTAAGAGCAGCAGAAACTTGAGCAGGTGTGTGTGCTGGTTTTGCTTCGCCTTCGGGAAGGTACTTTTTCTTGATTTCGTCTTTGATTTCTTTAACCGCAGCAGAGCGTTCTGCCTTGCCAGTAGTTTGTTTCCTACGAGCAAATTCATCGTAGAATTTGGTTTTGAACTCATCATTCAAAGGGTTGACAGGGGCAGCTTTTGGAAGCTCCTTGGTTGCAAGGCCCATTGCTTTTCTTAATTCGTGGATTAATTCCACAATGATTTTGATTTGCTCATGAGCAAACATGATCCCTTCGTAGACTTGGTCTTCGGGGATTTCCTTGGCGAAACCTTCGATCATGGTGATGGCATCTTTCGTGCCTGCCACGATTAGGTCTAAATCGCTTTCTTGAACCTGAGCATAGGTGGGGAAAACAATAAGTTCGCCAGCAACCTTGGCGATGCGGATCGAGCCAGTGGGTTGAAGGAAAGGAATTTGGGAAATATGAAGAGCAGCACTTGCGCCGATCATCGCAAGCACATCTGGATCGAAATCGCGATCGCAAGAAAGGGTGCTAGCCATGATCTGAACTTCGCGCATGTAGTCGGCGGGGAAAAGGGGCCTGATGGGTCTATCGATCAAGCGGGAAGTAAGGATTTCTTTGGTGGTTGGTCTGCCTTCACGCTTCATGAAGCCACCGGGGAACTTACCAGCGGCATAAGTTTTTTCGCGGTAATCAACAACGAGGGGAAAATAATCTTTGGTTGATTCAGCGGAGCCTTCCACAACGGTGGAGAGTGTCATAGTATCTGCATAACGAACGATAACTGCACCATGAGCTTGCTTTGCAAGTTTTCCTGTTTCAAGGATAAGAGTGTGAGCGCCCAATTGTTTTTCTACACGAATTGCCTGCATATGAATAAAACCTCCAACATTTTCACTTGGCGAAAGCCAACAATGGAAATGTGTTAAGCCGAACTAGAACAGAGTTTATGAGGAAATTGCTGGTGAAAATAGAATTGAGAATCCTTCCAGAGAAGGAAACTTTAGGCTTTTTCTTCAGAATACAAAACCTACTATCCAACTTGCATGTTCCCTAACAAAATTCCTGACCAAGGGAACAACCGGAAAATGAACAGCTTTACCTGAATTCCCCAATGGAATTAAACTGGCCCTATTAAGTAGACTACTTGGCCTACTTTATTTGCGAAGGCCCAGGGTGCCGATCAATGTGGTGTAGCTTTCGTGATCTTTGCTTCGCAAGTAGGTAAGCAAACCAGACCGCTTACTGACCATCATCAGTAAACCGCGGCGACTGGCATGATCCTTCTTGTGGCTGCGCAGGTGCTCGTGTAGCTCGTTGATCCTTTGGGTCAACAAAGCAACTTGGACTTCCGGTGACCCGGTATCAGTTGCCTCACGGCGATACTTTTCAATGAGCTGAGACTTGCGTTCCTTAGTGATCGACATATAGTTCTCCACCGACCTCCGTCAGGCTAACATAAGCCTTTACTTGGTCCATAAACCTATTGCATAAACTAAAATCCTATCATTACATGGGGCGAAATCAATAGTGAAAGTGTTTAATTTAAATAAAAAGCCCGACTGGGTTAGCAGCCGGGCTTCTTTTAAGTAAACATTGCCGAATTACTTGGCTTTCTTTTGGCCAGCTTTGATTTCGGTTACTTCGTCTTTATCATTGGTGATTACAATGGCAAAAACGCCTTTTTCACCAATTTTGCCAAGTTTCTTAGCGATTGCATCGTCAATTTTGGCATCTTTAGCGATTTTCAGGGTCTTTTCTTCCTTCTTAACTTTGATGGTAAGACTGGTGCCAGCTTCATACTTGGTGATTGCACCCTTGTGTTCGCCAGCAATTACGCCAAAAGCAACAAAAACAACTGCAGCAGCAGCTACAAACATACGACGAAACATAATGATATACTCCAATTTGATAAACAAAGCCTTACCTTGGAAAGCTCCCAAGGCTGATGATTTCAGGGCTTACTCGCCCCAATATGAATCACCATACCTACTAAACCCTTAAACAGTGCAAAGGTTTCCTAGTTAAATTACAATTTTGCAGTTTTTTACTAAAGCTCAAGCTTAAACTCTACTTTATTTCAGAAATATAATAAGTAGATTAAAATTCCCCTTAGGAAGTTATTATGAACTTAGTTTAACCGCCCATTTCGCTGCCGACACCAAACTGCTTTCGTCTGCCATTCCTTTCCAGGCGATGTCGTAAGCCGTGCCATGGGCAACACTGGTTCGAATAATCGGCAAACCAGCAGTAATGTTAACAGCTCTGCGTTGGCCTAGAAGTTTTAATGCGATGTGGCCTTGATCGTGGTACATGGCAACTACCCCATCAAATTCCCCTTGGCTTGCTCTTAAAAATAAAGTGTCAGAAGGGATTGGCCCAGAAACATTCATCCCTTGTTGCTTGCAAAGAATTGCTGCAGGTTGGATGATCGTTTTCTCCTCGTTACCAAAGAGTCCGCCATCGCTGCCGTGTGGATTGAGTGCAGCAATCGCAATGCGAGGTGTGCGGCCTAATACTTTAGTAAGTAAATTTTCTAAGAGTTGAGCCCTAGCGACAATTCTTTCGATGCTAAGCTCATCAAAAACATTTCTCAATGCAAGGTGCAATGTAACATGGGCCACTGCCAATTCTGGAAGTGCCAAAACCATTACATGTTCTTGTGCTTTGGTTCTGGATGCTAATATTTCGGTGTGTCCTGGGTAATCGAGCCCCGCAAGATGTAATCCTTCTTTGTGAAGCGGCGCGGTAACTATCGCACCAGCTCGTTTTTCAAGTGCCCAATCAATCGCTTGTATTAAATAATCATGGGCGGCCTTGCCTGCAGAGGCGTTTACATTGCATATTTTAACAGTAGTTAAATCTTCTGTTTTGATTTTGGTGCAACTTATAAGATTTGATTGTGGCGTAGCCTGCTCTGGTTCGTTGATGATCTGAACTTTTGTATTTTTGTTGAGTAGATGAATGGCTTTTTCTAGCCATGCCGGATCCCCCACCACCACTGGGTCGCAAAAAGTAAGAATTTCGTCCCATGCCTTTACAATGATTTCGGGGCCTACCCCTGCGACATCACCCATAGTGATTAGGATTCTGGTTTTTTTGTTACTAGATTGGGTCATAGATTTGTTCCTTGAAATGGGGTTATTTGGAGCAAAGCATAGCAAGTAATCTTTCCATAAGTGTTTTAGGGGGAATTTGGCTGCCCCCTTTCATTCCTGTATCTGTTTCAATGAGCCAAGTTAAAACCTTGTTGATTTTTTTGCGTCCAATTTTCCGAAGTTGAGCTTCAGCGCTAGTTTTCGTGAAACTGAAAAACCCAGCTTTTTCCAATGCGAAAGCCATGGGTTTGTCTTGCATTGCAAATCTTCCAGCGTAGGCCAACTTTCGGAGGTGTGAACTAAATGCCCCAAGAAGCTTCATGGGTTCTTCACCTTGTTCGAATAACTCAAACAATAATTGAAACGCTGCCCTTGGGTTTCCTTGTCCAATATGATCAAATAGCACCCATACTTTTTCAACATGCCCTTGGCCAACCAGCAGATCAACATCCTTGGCGTTTATTTTCGGATTGTCTGCAGCATAGCAGGCGAGCTTGGCGATTTCTTGATCGAGTCTGCCTAAGTCGGGGCCAATTAGTTCTACCAGTAGGTTTGCAGCATCGTTTGCGAGTGGTTTATCATGAATGTTTTTTCCCTGTGCAATGCACCATGCGACAAGGGTTTCTTTTCGGGAGGGCGCTTCGCAAGTAATTAAAGCTTCCTTGGCAAGCATTTTTGATAATTTGGTGTTGGAAGGCCAGGAAGAAGTTTCAAGAATGAGAACGCCATTGGAACTGGGTGCCTGGAAATATTTTTCGAGAGCTGGCCTATTCTTGCTTACAAAATCATCTGCCTGTTCAACCCATGCCAGCCTTTTGCCACCAAAGAATGAAAGCGTAGTTAGCTCTTCCCTTACTTCCGCAAACGAGGTCTTATCACCGACGAAAGAGGCTAAACCGAGGTCTTCGTTACCAGCAAGAATTTGTTGTTTTAAAGCCTTTCCTGCTTTCCTGTGGAGGTAGTCTTCTGAGCCAGTGATTACATAAACTGGTTGCAATTGAAGTTTTGCCTGATCTTTTAAGAACTGTTCAACTTCCATTAAATTCCCCAACTGAATATCGGTTCATGATATTCATGCTACTTTGTGGCGTGGGAAAATCGAGACTATTTTGGTCGAACTGGATTTGTTGGAAAAGCTGGCATTCCTTCAGAACCAAGCCCAGAGAAAGAAGTTGGGCTTGCAGGTGCACTACCACTGTTATTTAGAATAGTGCTGGAAGGTGTATTTGGGAAAGACGAAGCTGGTTTTGGCCCTGGTACCGCAGGGATATCTTGATTGATAGGGCTTGCAGGTGGGGTATACCCACCACCACCTACCGGTGAAACATCCACGCTCGTGACTCTGGCCTTGGGTGTGGATAAATCAACTTTCACTGTGCCAGTAGTTTCAGCAGATCCAATATTTCCTGCAAGATCAGAGGCTTCAACCCTGATAAAAAATTGATAAGGCAACCCTTCGCCTGGCATACGCCATACATATCTTCCAGTATTAGGAAGATTTGGGACAGCAACAACCCAAGGGCCTTCTGGTGTTTTTGCATACGAAATATTTACAGGATTTGGTCCCAAGTACTTATCAGCAGCAGTCCAAGTTACGCTGAGGTTTCCTTGATCGATGCCCCGGCCAACATCGACCCCAATGAGTTTAACCAAAGGTTTCGTTTCATCAACTTCAACCCAGAATTGGGGAAGATCACCAGATTTTGGTGGATGTTCGCCTAGGTCTACTCCACTTCGGGCAACAAGAGTAAAACCATAACGGCCTTCTTCGGGTACATCAACAATGCACGGGGGAAGTTTGGGCGCATCCTGATCATACTTACGCCATACTTTGCCGCCATCGCGAGTTACATAAACTTCCACTCGGGAAATATCCGAAGGCCCTACATCATCGATTTTATAATTAAGCTGGAACCGCCTGCTCTTAACCATGGATATATTGCCTCTGCCCGATCCATTTTCCTGCGTTGAACTTCCTGCCCTTGTACCATTTGGTTGAATCACAATAGAACTTTCGCCAAAGTTTCCGCATTTATCTCTTACCGTGAGATGGACTTCAATATTTCCGGAAGTACCTGGGTTCCAAACATGCTGCCCCTGAGCAATTTGTTGGGCAGATAAAGGCACCCAATCCTTGCCATCAGAATTTCGAAATTCCAGCCTCATGCTGGAAAGATCTAAGGTTTCATCGCGGAGATCCCAATCGATCGAAGCGGAGCCATCTTTGAAAACGCCCCGAAGAACAACCGAAGGCGGGGTACTATCGATGCAAACTTTTAAGGAAGGTTGGGCAATGTTGATATTTGCAGGGACCATTCTTCCATCGATTTCTTGGCTTTGTACGGAGAACCAATACCAACCATCTTTTTGGGCCCGGAAAAGGAATTGTTTTTGGGTAGGAAGAGCGGTGCCTACATGGGCGTAAGTTTTGCCAAAATCTTCAGAAACATGAAGCAAGATTTTTTGAATTTTGGAGTCAGCGGGGTTGGAAGAAAACGGAATGATAAAAGAAGCATCTCTGGAATAATAGGTGTCTGTAGGCGGTGCAGCATTGATAAGCGAGGTGCAAATAATGCAATAAAACGCCAGCAAACTAGCGGAAGCGGAGGCGTCAGTAATTTTCCGCAAAAGGGCCATTATCATGTCCATGGGAAAGAAAGCGTTTGTTCTGACACTGTCAGAAATAACTGCTTCCTTAAATATCGACAGATATGCTAAAAATCTTAAGGAATTAGTAAAAGAAGGGTTGCATAAACGAAATCGTAATTTAATGGCCTAAAAAAATGCTAAATGGAAGAGCGCTTGAATGGCCCTATTCCGTAACGATCAATCAAGTTTTTAATAAATGCAGCCGGAACAAATGCTAATACCATAGTTATCATGCACAAGCTGAAAGTGGTTAAGCCCATCAATAGCCCTATTCCAGTATGAAGCATGATAGAGCCACAAATCATGATCCACTTCAATTTGTGATTCCAAACTAAAAAGGGAAAAGAAGCTTCAAGCACAATGGTGTAAATGCACCCTGAAGTCATGACGACTTCCCAAAGCACTTTATGCTTTGTAAGGAAAACCAGTAATGAGGTGTAAAAAGGAATATGCATGGGATTAAAAGAATAGTTAGCTAAAACTCCCCAAAGAGCGGTCCCATTCCACCAGGAAGAGCCTTGAAGTTTTGAGGTTGCTGCAGCAAGGTAAATGATGCAGAAATGAATCTGAATCATTCGGGTAACGAAATTAGAAAGGATCAAAGGTTTAGGAGATTCGTTCCAATTGGGGTCGCCCGCTTTTTTTCTGCGCAGTCTTTGAAAATAATGATCAAGCGAATAAATCTCTCCGCCCGGTGCAATGATCATGTAAAAAAGCAGAATGATTATCATCGCATCCATTCCGAAAAGTCCGGATGGAGCCCTGTGGATATAAGCCAATGCCCCTATCCAGGATATAATCGCACTAGTCCTAGAAAACAAACCCACAGCCATGAAAAAATTCGCAGCTAAGAAACCAAGGTGAAAAGCCCAGATCCAAAAAGGATTTGTAGCATGATAAAAAACAGACCAGCTAAGATTTGATTTCGTGATTTCAATCGTGTTTTCAGACCACTCAGGCGCCATTACATACATGGGCGTATCTTTTCTGAAATGATCCGCAAGGCCCTGATTGACTATCCCTTCGGGGCCAACAAAAGCTAATAATTCAAAACTGTAGCACAAGGTGATATAGAAAATTAAACACCCGGTTATAAGGCGAATTAACCCAACCGCATTAGGTGCAACAGGCGTAAACCAAAACCGGTCGAATTGTTCAAGCCAACCTTGTGAATCTTCCAAGTTGGCCTTACTTTGATTTCCATTGGCAGACGAAGCAGCAGGCCGATCAAAAACAGAATGTTTTCCAGTGCTCATTGGTTGCCGCCTTCCTTTGCAGGCACGATTTTTACATCTCCAGCATGAATATCAAGAGAATGGTTCAATACTGAGGGTTCATTAGGATTAGCGTTACGTGTTATGGGTAATAAGAAATACAAAAAGGCATCATTGGGATCTATGAGATTGCCATTTTTATCAAAGCTTCCCATGAAATAAGGATAATACAAGGTTGGATCCAAGGCGTTCTCCCCTCGAGACATATCTGTGGGGGTAATGATGCTATGGGTGACCCTGTAAATTTTTATGTTATCGATGTTGATGCTAGGTTTATCTGCGGGATGAGCGAATTTTTTGGTTAGATAAAGGGCATAGGATGCGAGCATTCTTTTTGAATAATCTGCTGGCTCCTTAAACATATAAGATTGCGACATCGATCTGTTAAGAGGGGTGATTTGCGGTTGATTAGCCAAACCAGCAAGATTCCGCCTTTGGAGTTTTTCATCCCAATTGTCTGGGCTCTGACTACTTGCAACATTGGTGCTTTCTGTGACCGAAAGCATACGCTGGTAATGCATTTGAATTGGGCTTTCAGTTCGATTAGGTATTTTAAACCAGCGAAAAGTTCCATCTTCATATTGGATCTTGGACCAAAGTAGAGCTGGTGGCCCAGGTTCCGGAGAATAAAAGTGGTAAGCATTATTCAAATAAGAGAAAGTTAAATAATGCCTGAAGTAGTAGGCCCAAAGATTAGTGGCAAGCCAAGAAGCTGGGGCATTGGGTGGCTCGATTGAAGTTACTGCGGTGATGATGCTTGCAAAGTGAAATAACACAAAACAGATAGCGGAGGTTTTTTTAGCCAAGAGCGGCAATAAAACAAAGATTCCTAAAAACAATGAAACTGCGGTAAAAACGGAACCTGCCAGAATAAGCGAGTCCCAACTCGGATCCATGGAATTGGTTATAATAAAAAGTGCCAAGGATAGACCAAAAGTCGTAAGGGATAGAGTGCCGTTCGAGGTTTCATCATGAAGCCTTTGTGAGAGGGCAATGCTAAAAGCAGCAAGGGCAAGAATAAACCCAATAACTAAAAGGTTAACCCTTAAAGTTACAAGATCTGGAAAAAGGGAATTTAAGCCGAGTGCCAAAAGCGCCAAAGTGATAGCAGTGGCTACCCAATAAGTGGGTTTTTGAAGTAAATTCATAAATAGGACCTCCATCTCCATATTAGACAATTCGTCATTATAATGTAAATACCTAAATGAAGTCAGGGTTTCTTTATAACCAAGACAAGAATGGCATCACAAAAGTCCTAATAATTGAAAAAGCCTAACCATTTTGCAAAACCTAAACTACGGACGAAAAACAGGGATGATCAGTGTCCTTTTGTACACAAAAGGGTAAAAAGGCAGAATAATTCTAGAAAGTGGGAAATAAATTATTAACCTAGTACCCGTAACACTTTGCCTAAATCTAAATATTGCTACAATCAGAAAAATCGTCAAAATCTACCTATTCTTCTTGCCATTCACTTTTAGCCTTCTAACATCTCCAAATCGATATGCATCGATACTGCCAACTCTTGGAATGGAATCCAAACGGTTATCAATTAAATTGTAAAGGCTTGCTCCTTCAAGAGGGGTAGTTTGTTTTTTGTTCCAGGGATTGTTCAAAAGCGTTTCAGGGAAGAAACCTAGTCTGGAATTGTTTTGGAAGATCTTTAAAAAGGTCTTTTGTTTTTCAGGAGGTTTTGATGATTAGTTTTATTCTTGCAATAGGTTTGGGTCAAGCGGTTGCGGGTGCTGAGTGCGCAGGTGGCGTATGCTCCGCTTCGAGTTCTTCTTCGGTCGCAAGTTCTTGCGCATCCGGCAATTGTTCCGCTTCATCAAGTGGCAAATTGTTCCGTCGAGGCAGGTCAAGCGGTGGTTCTGTAGCAATGGTACCTTCCAGCCCAGTTTCTTCCATGGAAAAAAAGACCGCAGAAGCACCTAAGGAAGTAGAATCCTCTGATTCTTCCAGCTCCCGTAGGAAATCATTCATTAGCTTTCGCCGATAATAATGTTCTGTTCTGCCATGGATTAACAACCCAAAGTTGAACAAACAATCCGTAGAAAGAGGTAACCCTACCAGCAAGGGTTATCTTTTTTGAGTTTTAGGGCTTTGCCAAATTCTGAATGCTTGAGGGAAATCCGTGGTGATGCCATCGACTCCC
>ERZ889217.1715-NODE-1715-length-10611-cov-6.548598_pt1 | contig 10611 bp, 5 predicted proteins | sample MGYA00521098_ERZ889217 | MGnify/ENA primary metagenome ERZ889217 (study PRJEB32303, sample SAMEA104408613) | aquatic metagenome | biome: Brackish water; feature: Pelagic; material: water | place: Baltic Sea | collected 2014-06-10T22:04:00 | depth 2,362 m ...
GAAGAAGAAGAAGAAGAAGAAGAAGAAGAAAGAGGATATTTCCTTAAAAGCTCGACCTCTTCGTAAGCCGAATGTCTCCCATAAACAACAGTAACATTACGAGTACTAATCAGGCAAAGAATGCGAAACCAATAGCGAGCTCTTCGCTGTCTCCATCATCTGAAGCGGATTCGCAGCGCAGAGCAGAGCACGATGAGCAAAGTAAACAGAGTAAACGCGCGAGAATGATTGGAAACGGAAGATACGAATTGGCACAGATAATAGGGCGAGGCGCGCATGGGACGGTCTATAAAGGGTTCATGATCAACGAAGACACAGAAGAAATCAGAAAAGGAGAAGAAGAACGAGCTCTCGCGAAGACCGCGGTGGCAGTGAAAGAGATTTCGTTACAAGGCGTGGTCGAGAAAGATCTCGCGACGGTTACAGGCGAAGTCGATTTGTTATCTTCGTTGAACCATGCGAACGTCGTGAGATACATAGAGGCAATAAGGGAGGATGAGAATCTATACATCGTGCTCGAGTATTGCGAGAACGGGAGCTTATCGAACGCGTTGAAGCAGACTGCGATCGGACTCGGGCAGTTTCCTGAGAGTTTAGCCGCGGCGTACGTGTTTCATGTTCTAGAAGGGTTGACGTATTTACACGAGCAAGGAGTAATACATAGAGATGTGAAAGGCGCGAATATTTTGTGCACGAAAGATGGTGTCGTTAAGTTGGCCGATTTCGGAGTCGCGACGAAGGTTACGACTGCGAATTCGCAAGCGGCGAGCGCGCGGACAGCGAACGACGCGAAGATAGAGGAACGAGAAAATACTGTAACTTATGAAAACGAGAGTAGTGCGAGTACAGAGAAGTCGAAGAGGGAGGAGGAGGAGGAGATGAATAAACTCGTGAAAAATAGAAGATCACAAATGGCGTTGAAGAATAGGCTATCGAAAGAAAATTCTGGGAGTTTGGAAGATAAACCGTCGTCGCCTGCGGCGAAGGGCGAACAAACAAACCTCGGCGGGTTTGGGTTTGGTAGAATACGTTCATTGAAAAATGATATAAAGTCAAGTCCGAAGAAGTCTCAATCTCCGACGACGACTGAAGAGTTTGAGACGCCAGTAGGGAAATTAAGTAGCATGAGCTCGCCCACTCAAAATTCACCGTCGTCGCCTCCAGTGTTTAGTGAAAACGTAGGCGGTTCGCCGTATTGGATGGCCCCAGAGGTCATTGAAATGACTGGAGGTGTAACCACAGCTGCTGATATTTGGTCCGTCGGTTGTACGTTGATTGAAATGTTGACAACAAAACCACCGTATTTTGATCTCGCTCCGATGGCTGCTTTATTCCGCATGGTTCGCGACGATATTCCACCCTTACCTTCCACGGGTATTTCTAAACAATGCGAAGATTTCTTAAGACAATGTTTTCGGAGAGATCCTGCCACGAGACCAACGGCGAGAGAATTACTTAATCATCCTTGGATTAAAGATGTTCGCGACGAGTTAGCGTCGACTTGGCTCCCAAAACATATTAGAGACACGCAAAATAAGCTCATGGATTTTAGCATAGAAGAGAACAACGAAAGGAGCAAAAGTGTCGATCAAGATGAAAGTGTAGTTTTGCGTAAAATTGCGGACGGTTTAGCCGCCGCCGTAGATAACATGGTTGCCGGAGTAGAATATAGAGATTCTGTGTATTTTTCATCCGAACAACGTGGAGATAGTGTGATGATAGATAAGAACATTGAAGAGTTGAAAAGAATGAAAAGAGAAAGGCGAGAGCTGAAAAAGAAACTTCGTAAAGTAGGAGATGAAAAACCAGATTTGAAAAAGATGAGTACGATTGACCGCGCAACCGCAGCGCTCATGGCTGCAGATGCAGTCTTGGATAATAAAAGACGCGACGAGACTTTTTCTTCTGATGATTCGGATTCGGATTCTGACGATGGTGACACGAATAATAACGGTCCTGGTTATAAACGAAACAACATGAGAATAGATGTGAAAAATCTCCCGGCATCAAACTTTGCTTCGGGTGATAGCGGCAAGTTATTAAAAGAATGGCTCGATATGCGAAGTGGTCGGAAACGACCAGAGGGAACGCGAGCTAATATGCAGCGCTCGGACTCCGATACCGATAGCACTGCTCCCCCTTCGCCGTCCGGTGGCGCTGCATTGATTTCACCAAAATCTCAAAACATGTACGATATACGTGAGCAACGAAATAGTCTCGATAGCGAAGAAGATGAAATTACTAACCTTGCGAAAAGGGGCCTTAATGGCAACTTAATGACCAAACGTGGATTCTCTCGTTCAAGTTCTTTTGACGATTTATACGGATCTTACGGCACGTCTCAATTTGACGAAACGCACATAAACGACGCGTGGGAAACGCTTGCATTAGCAATGGATGCGAAAGATAACGGTGCAGTTGAGCGTGCGGGTATATCTGTCAAAGATTCTATGGAACGTTATCATCTTTCACTTGATACCAGTGATCACGGGGAAGATGCAATTATGAAGAATGAACGAAACGGTCTCAGCACAAATCCATCATCGGACAAGCTCGACGCCTCAGAATCGTACGGGACATGCAAAGCTATACCTTCGCGTCGAGTTTTGGCATCTGCAGCTGATATATTATCATCCGAGTCTCCAGAATATGATCGTTCGCGATGTGTTGCACTCGAGGCGCTATGTTTTGCCATGCGAGCTGCGGATCAAACGAGTCGAATTTCATTAGCGAGTGCGCTCGTCTCGCTCGAAGTATGTCGATTCGCGAGCATTGTTACCGCAAAAGATTTTGAATTTACATCTCGCAGAGCTAAGATTGCGGCGTTAAACTTATTAGAAAGTGTTGCAAAATGTCAAGTGCCCTCATTTTCAGCGATTGCGCCTAGCGTCGCTCCGGGTATTGCCAAAGCGTTATCTGTTGGATATTTTGGCGAGTCTGGTAAAGCGTTGACTCGTGTGGCCGTTGACGCTGCAAGAGCGATTTATATTCCCCCAAAACCTCGAGAGCGCTTACAAGCCGCTAAAATGAGAGCAGCGATGGTTTCTTTAAAAAGAAAGTTACAAGGCAAATCACGTTTTGATGACAAAGAACTCCGCAACATTGAACGAGAAATTCATGAGTCGGACGTGGAAATTTTGAAAGCTGAAGCGGCACAGTTAGATGCGACGTGGGCAAATGTGAGGGCATTAGCCAAAGCGGATGTATTTCCGCATCTCGTTCAAGCATTGGGACAAACTCATTTTGGTCATCTCGAAGAAGCGACCATTGCAAACGAGCATCCTTCGACGTTTACGTCGTTATCGACGTTGACGAACGAAAAGATTGCAGACTTTATTGCAAATTTGTTAAGTAATAACGCGATGACGTCGAGCATGCTTTCCGAAGGCAAAGGCGACGACTTAAACGGCACTGAAAAGAAAAAGAAGAACAACGAAAACGGGATGCAAAATAATAATGGTGATGATGGTGACGATGATGATGTCGAAGAAGATAACCTCGTCCTTCTTGAGCAAAACGCAATGAAAACTGGATTCAAATCTTTTGATTCTCAAACAAAGAATTTGCTGTGCGATATTGGCGTCATTCATGGTTTTCTTGCACAGATTTGCGTCGTTTCGAAGAATACGAGAGAAAAGCTCGCAAAGACTATTGAATCGCTCACTGAAAACGCGGATACGCTGGATAAGTTGCAAAAATCTGGTTGCATTCCGAAGCTCGCGCAATTGATTGAAATCACGTGGCGCGAAGATAACGACGACGATAATCAAATTGGATACCTTGGATTCGATGCCGAGCGAGGGTCAAAACGTGTTGGTGTCATTAACGTCGATTTGTTATACGAGTCTGTCGCTTGCAACGGCCGCACACGCACTGCGGCATTAAGAGCTATCAGAAACTTATGCGTCGCGAGTAAATCGTATCAACAACAAGCCGCGACTTGTCACGCGAGTTGGGTTTTATGCGAAATCGCCACGAATGGTACAGAAATTGAAAAGAACATATGCATACCGTTATTGAGTAGCTGTGTATCCGCCTCGAGAGCGGCGAGAGAAAAATTAGAGAAGCATGGAATTTTAGACACGTTTGTCTCTGTGATTGCTAAAGATGAAAACGCGGAGCATAAGATCTTAGCCATTCAAGCGTGTTCTGTATGGCTCAACGCCGAACCTTGGGAAATGGAAGCACGCCTATTAACCGCCGACGCTTTAGACGTTCTATCCACTGCGTTTGAGTTTTCAGTCAAGAACAAACACAACATCAACGGCGAATCGACTTTGAACAACTTGGCGAAACTTGTCGGCGAATCGGCTCGATTATCGCGCGCTATTGCCGAAAAAGGGGTCGTTCCAAAAGTCTTAAGCGTTCTCGACGAAACTTCGCGCTTGAACGCTATCACTTCAACAAAATCTACCGCCGGTGCGAAATTAGCCGCCTTAAAATGTTTAGGCCATCTCGTGGAACATTCCGACGATCCGAAAGAAATCATCCGAGAGCATAAACTTCGCGAAAAGTTGACGAATATCTCGATGAGTAAGAACGAGGTCATCGTCGCGCAACTCACCGAAAAATTAATGAGACGTTTGAATTTCTAGAGTTTTCATCGATGACTGTACCTACGCACTAATCACATACTAATCATCATAATATTACTATATATATTATAGTATACGTACACGCGCGCGTATGTCATGGATTGTACAAATGCACAATTTAGGGTTTTTCCCCTCTTTCATTTTTAAAGAGGGCTTATTCCTTTTTCTAAATCCAAAACCGAGACGCTTCAAAAGATAACAGATCCAGGAATTAATTAATCACGACTAGTAATTAAATCAAAAAGAATGTTCCGCCGCGCTTTGGTCAGAGCAGCTCGCGCGCACAGTAAGATCTCTGCTTTGAATGCGATAGCCCCAGTAGCGACTCATGCCAGCTTTCAAGGTGTCAACAAAGGGCCTATTTCGATCAACAAGAGATCAATGGTGCGATGGACGGATCTCGTAAATACTAAACACGTTTTTAGCGCTCTTAATCTCGATCTCCGCATGCGCTCGATATCTCGATCTCGATCCTGTTTTGTTTCTCGATCAGATCTGTTCGTTTCTTTATGTCTTTTCACTCTCTCTATTGAGCGAGTTCATGCTTTATTATAGTTTTGTATCGAGAGGGTCAAATTTGGTCCCTCTTTGGCGCTGTTGATATTCTCTCTCGAAGAAAGAAAGAAAGAAAGAAACGAAAAAGAAGTGGATTTTTATATCAGCGAGACTGACAAGAAACATATTTCTCTACATACCGCGCGCAAAAACGAAACTGGAACGAACTGAACAGGCAATGTCCGCGGTCGAGTTATCGCAGTTATTGGAGCAAAGGATATCGAACCATTACTCGGATTTGAACATTGACGAGATTGGGAGAGTGTTATCGGTCGGGGACGGGATCGCGCGCGTGTACGGGTTGAATAAGATCCAATCCGGCGAGATGGTCGAGTTCGCGTCCGGCGTGCGCGGCATGGCGTTGAACTTGGAGAACGATAACGTCGGCGTCGTATGCTTTGGAAGCGATACGACGATTAACGAGGGCGATATCGTGAAGAGAACGGGGTCGATCGTGGACGTTCCGGTCGGGAGAGGTATGCTTGGGAGAGTTGTGGATGGTTTAGGGAACCCGATTGATGGTAAGGGAGCGATTACTGACGTGACGCAGAGACGCGTCGAGTTGAAGGCGCCCGGGATTATTGTCAGAAAGTCTGTACACGAACCGATGCAAACCGGTTTGAAAGCGGTCGATTCTTTGGTCCCGGTTGGGAGAGGACAACGGGAGTTAATTATTGGCGATCGTCAAACTGGTAAGACTGCGATTGCGATTGATACGATTATTAACCAAGCTGGCGTTAATAACGGAACGGACGAGAAGAAGAAGTTATATTGTGTATACGTCGCGGTTGGTCAAAAAAGATCTACGGTTGCACAATTAGTGAAGACTTTGCACGATAAAGATGCGATGAAATATTCCATCATCGTCGCGGCCACGGCTTCCGATCCAGCACCGTTACAGTTTCTCGCCCCGTATTCTGGTTGCGCTATGGCTGAATATTTCAGAGACAACGGCATGCACGCGTTGATCATCTACGACGATTTGTCCAAGCAATCTGTTGCGTATCGTCAAATGTCTCTTTTGTTGAGACGTCCGCCAGGACGTGAAGCGTTCCCTGGGGATGTCTTTTACTTGCACTCTCGTTTGTTAGAAAGATCTGCGAAGATGTCTGACGAAGTCGGTGGCGGTTCCATGACTGCGTTGCCCGTTGTCGAAACGCAAGGCGGTGACGTCTCGGCGTATATCCCAACCAACGTCATTTCCATCACCGACGGTCAAATTTTCTTAGAAACTGAATTGTTCTTCAAAGGTATCAGACCGGCAATTAACGTCGGTTTGTCCGTCTCCCGTGTCGGTTCCGCCGCGCAAATGAAGGCTATGAAACAAGTTTCTGGTTCTTTAAAGCTCGAATTGGCGCAATACAGAGAAGTCGCCGCGTTTGCGCAATTCGGTTCCGATTTGGACGCCGCGACGCAATACTTGCTCAACCGTGGAGCGCGTTTGACCGAAGTTCTCAAGCAAGGCCAATTTCAACCAATCCCAGTGCAAAATCAAGTCGTCGTCATTTACGCCGCGACTAAAGGTTACCTCGACAAAGTCGCCGTTAAAGATATCGGAAGATTCGAAGCCGGCTTAATGAAACAAGTCGACTCCTCGATCTTGGACGCGATCAAAAACGAAGGCGTGATCTCTGAAGCCACGAACGCTAAATTAAAAGAGCTTTGCACGAACTACACCAAAGGCTTCTTAGCCGCGTAATTTATTTACGTCATTTGCGCGAGTGTATTTCATCAAAAACAAACGAAAACTTTCGCGCAGATCTATACAATCAGACCTTGCGAGCGAATCAAAAAAGAAAGAAGACGAGATAGAAAAAGAAGAACGCGAGAGTACGAGAGAACGTGAACGAGGTGCACACGTTTTCCAATTCTACTACCACAACTGCACCGTATTAGGATCGTATTAATATATACCCATTACTCTCGATTTCATCCTCGCTCTCGCGCTTACCGTAGAACTATTTCCATCCCTTTTTTTTTAACTCTCTTTCTCTCGCTTTAGATTGCATAGGAACACAATTTCCACTACTCTCGATTTCATCCGGCATCAAACTCTCTCTCTCTCGCGCGCGCTCTTTCTCTTGCGCTCGTAATTAATCAACATGCATGAAACCCTAAACCACCATACCCCCCTTTTTTCTCTCTTTTGCTGCCCCCGTTTCCACCGCTTAAAAAAGAACTAAAACAGTAATTAATAGACCATTGAACTATATACTCCGAACGAGAATAATTCGACAATCATCGTTAGGCTTATTCTGAGAACGACACTTACAGAGAGACACAGAAGAGTAAGAATTTCAAGGGTAAAGTGAGAGCATTAAGAGAGCGCACGTATCTTCAAAAATCGTGTACACATTTTTAGTTTTCCCCAGTGAAAATATGATGACGACGACGACGACTTTGTCAACCGCGGTCGCAAACATGCGCGCACGAAGCGAAACAGCCACTTTCAAGAAGGAATCGCGATTGCACGTGGTCGATAGGACTTTGCGAAGTTCTGCGAAGAGCAGAGCTCTGATCGATAGGAAATGGGCGCAGAAGAAGATTAAAATTAAAGTTTTGGCCAAAGCTGGGCCGCGAAACGGTTCGGCGGTTTCGTCGTACGTACAATACGCGGACATGTTCGATGGACAGAAACAGGAGCAGTTGTTCAGTGGCCTGCGAGGGAAAGCTTTGAACGCGAAGGAGAAACGATTCCCTGCAATGGCCGAAGTTCTATCGAAAATACCGCGCGAGTGCTTTGAGAGAGATACCGCGAAGTCGATGATGTACGCGGCGATATCGACTTCGATCACTTTGGCCGTAGGCGCTTTGGCTTTTACGCAGTTGCCGATGCAAGCGGCGTTTTTACCGGCCTGGGTGGCGTACGCGTACGTCGCTGGGACCGCGGCGACGGGGTGTTGGGTTGCCGCGCATGAGTGCGGGCACGGAGCGTTCTCGGATAATCGTCTAGTGCAAGATACTGTCGGGTACGTTTTGCATTCGTTGTTATTGGTGCCGTATTTTTCGTGGCAAAGAAGTCACGCGGTGCATCATAGTCGAACGAACCACGTTTCAGAGGGAGAGACGCACGTCCCTGCGCAAATGGGAAGTGAAGAAGCGAATTTAACTTTTGGTTTGAGGAAAACGTTCGGGAAAAAGTTGTTTTCCGCGTTGAACTTAATCGGCGTGTTTGTGTTTGGGTGGCCTTTGTATCTCTTAATGGGCGCAAGCGGGGGGCCGGTGAGAGGGAAAACGAACCATTTCGTGCCAAAGATGGGCGCAACGGGGAAACACGCTTTGTTCCCAGGAAAATGGGGAAACAAAGTCTGGTTTTCTGATGTCGGTGTTGCGTTGACTCTTGGTGCGATGGCATATTGGGCCGTAAATACATCGTTCGTGGCCGTTTTCGGCTTATACTTTGCGCCGTATTTGTTCACGAATTTCTGGCTCGTCTTATATACGTGGCTTCAACACACCGACGTCGATGTCCCGCACTTTGCCGGCGATGATTGGAATCTCGTAAAAGGGGCGTTCATGACAATCGATCGCCCGTACGGTAAAGTATACGATTTTCTTCACCATCGCATCGGTTCCACGCACGTCGCGCACCATATCAACCACACTATCCCGCATTACAAAGCAGTCAAGGCTACTGAAGCAATAAAAGAAAACTGGCCAGAATTATACTTGTACGACCCAACGCCTATCGCCGAAGCGACTTGGAGAGTTGGGAGTGAATGCGTGGCAATCGTTAAGAAGGGTGATGAATACGTGTTCTCGAACGAACCGTTGCCTAAGTTACAAAACGCGTAAAAAATAATTTATAACGAAGAGAGAAAGAGAGAGAGAGAGAGAAGACAAAAATGTATGAATGTGTGTGTGTGTGTGTGCGCGTGTGTTGAGTAGAGTGAGAGAAGAGAGTGAGAGAGTTTGTTTTCGATTTTTATAAATATAGTCATAAACATACGCACATACCACCAAAACGCGAATCGCAAATATTTGTAGCGAGATCGCTCGCTCGTTACGCAATCACTAAACCGTTCTCAGAGGCTCTTTTCAAAGGCGGTAAACCGAACATGTTGTAACTGTTATCGGCATGCGCCATCGTCAAACTCGCTTTTTTGCCTTTCTTACCCGCTGGTACTGGCACTGCCGCTACTTTCTTCGCGGCGGCTCGGTCGTTCAAAGACTTCTCGATCGCTTTCCAAAACACTGAAAAGACCATCGATTGCATGACGTTTGTGAGCATTCTCGTTTGTAAACCTCTTCCGAACAAACCTTTTACACCATCTTTGGCAATGATTTGTTTCACAACGTCGCCGTAGCTTAAGCTCGCGTCCGCGTTTGTTTGCTTCACGGTCTTGATGACTCTCAAAGAGTTCGAGACGCAGTCGGAGACGATCGAGGCGGTTGCGCCAATCGCGGCGTTTCTAGCCAATCCAGCGTTCCCATCCATCTTTGGTACGTTCTTTTGTAAATAATTGAACGTTGCAAACCATGGGTAGTTACCAACCCAGTTCGCGGCAAAGTTCGCAGCAGCGCCGGAGTATAAAACCCCCGGACCGCCGGCTTTCACTTTGTTCTTCAAAAGCTGTAAAGCGCCGGCGCCTTGGACCTGTAACGTCGTCTTGAACGTATCCACTGGCGTCAACATAATTCTCCAAGTCGCACCTCCGGCACTGGCAAACCCAGTCATCACTGGCACTGGCATTTGTGGATAAAACGCTTCCAAAGCGGCCAAAATCCCAGTATTCGCCGCCGTATCGCCAAACCTCGACATCGGGTTTTGAATAATCGCGTACGGTAACCCTCTATAAAATCTCGGAATACCGCCCTCTTTATACAAAGTCTTCAAAGCGTTCGCTAAACTCCCTCCGTTCGCGTATTGATAGTTCATGGTCGTTCGCATCCACATAAACGACCCGACTTGTATGACTCCGGCGGCGAAGCCCGCGACGCCGCCCCTAAACGCCTTCTCCGACGCCTTCTTCATGACGTCCTGGAAATCGACTTTCTTCTTCTCCTGCTTATTACTCATCTTCGGCGCTCGCTCGCCTTTCTGCTTCCTCTGAAACAACGAGACGTTCGATATCGAGTTGTTCGGCTGTCGTCTGACGACTATTTGCTGTTTCCGTTCGTTGCCCATTTTTTTAACCTGCTCGTCTCCCCCTTTTTGTTCCTGATTCGTCCAATTTTGATTTTGGAAGAAGAACGAGTTTTACGCACGCAGTACAAAAAGTAGAAAGGTTTCTAAAGGTCAGTTTGCTCTTCGTGATCACCATCGAATCAAAAACGAGCGCGTAAAAAACGAGTTAAGAGCGAGTGAGAGCGCGTCGACCTGCGAAGGTTCCTTCTTCTTCTTCTTCTTCTTCGTCTTCTTCTTCTTCTGTTTTGATCCTCGAGAATCACGAAAAAAACGTTTTTTATATCGTGATTGATATCCATCCCGTTCAGATCAAAAAGATATCCACAACGAACG
>ERZ889217.1716-NODE-1716-length-10604-cov-21.646602_pt1 | contig 10604 bp, 8 predicted proteins | sample MGYA00521098_ERZ889217 | MGnify/ENA primary metagenome ERZ889217 (study PRJEB32303, sample SAMEA104408613) | aquatic metagenome | biome: Brackish water; feature: Pelagic; material: water | place: Baltic Sea | collected 2014-06-10T22:04:00 | depth 2,362 m ...
TCTCGCGCATCGCAAATGTGTCGCTCTTCTTGGGTGATCTCGGCGTTCAACTTGGAGCGATTACGCCAGTGTTTTTGGCGTTTCGTGATCGCGAATATGTATTGAATTTGATCGAGTCAGCAACTGGCGGCCGGTTTCATCCAAACTTTGACCGAATCGGCGGATTGAAAGACGATCTTCCAGCGGGCTGGATTGATGAGACTCGTGCAGTGATGAAAAAGCTCCGCGGATTCTGCGATCAGATCGAAGACTTGCTGTTTGGCAATGAAATTTTCCAATCACGAACTCGAGGTATCGGTGTGATTCCTCGTGATGTTGCACTTCAATACGGATTATCAGGCGCAAACTTGCGAGCCAGCGGCGTCGATTGGGACTTGCGTCGTGATCACCAGTTACCGATGGCGTGGAACAAAGCCGATTGGAAGGTGTGGACACACCCGGACGGCGACAGCTTCGCCCGCTGTTGGATTCGCTTGCAAGAAACTCGTGAATCAACAAAAATCGTCGACCAACTATTGGGCTCGATACCAGCAGGACCAGTTATGGCCAAGGTGCCAAAAATTATCAAAGTGCCAGAAGGTGAGGCTTGGGTTTCAACTGAGAACCCACTCGGCGAGATGGGCTACTACATCGTTTCGCGCGGCGATCTTGGTCCGTTCAGAGTAAAAATTCGCTCCGCTAGTTTCAACAACATTTCGATCACACCATGGTTGTTGCGCGGTGTTTATGTACCTGACATCGTGACGATTCTCGCTTCTCTGTATTTTATTCTCGGAGATATCGACAGATGATTGCGTTGTTGGCTGAAGTCCCATATTGGGGACAATCGCTGTTGCGTGTGCTGGGTGGATTAGTCGCAGTGCTTCTGCCGGCCGGCACCATTGTTTATGTCTTCTTGTTCAAGATGATGTCGTTTATGCAAAGTCGCCTCGGACCAATGGAGGCGGGCCCATACGGGTCAATGCAACTTTTCGCTGAAGTCGGCAAATGGTTGCAAAAAGAAGACATTGTGCCAGACCGCGCAGATGCCCGTATTTTCAAAATGGCACCAATCATCGTTTTGGTCAGCACTTTTTTGCTTGTTGTCGTCGTGCCGTTTGGCCCTGAGGCATGGTTTACAGATTTTGAAACAGGGGTGTTTTATGCACTTGCAGTTTCGTCGGTTTCAGTTCTCGGAATTCTGATCGCCGGCTGGTCAAGTGCCAATAAATATTCATTGCTCGGGGGTTTGCGTGCTGCCGGTCAGTTAATCGCCTACGAGTTGCCGATGGTGCTCGCGGTGATGGGCGTGGTCATTCAAGCAGGGACGATGAACTTGCAGAAAATTGTTGTCGCTCAAAACACCGGCTCGATGTTCGGCATCGACGCGATCGGTCATCCTTATGTGATTAGTCAATTTTTTGGTTTTATTATTTTTATGATTGCAATTCAAGCAGAACTCACGCAGGCACCTTTTGACATGCCGATTGCCGAAAGTGAACTCGTCTCGGGTTACATGACTGAATATTCAGGCTTTCGCTTCTTGATTTTTTTCATCGGAGAGTTTGCTACGGCTGGCGTTTTCGCAATGATTGCCTCAGTTTTGTTTCTTGGTGGCTGGGGAGTGCCATTCACTTGGTTCGGTTGGACATCAATTGATGATGTAGCCAACTGGATGAACTTTGCTGGGCCACTGATCATGTTTACGAAGATGATGTTGCTCGTCTTCATCATCATGTGGATTCGTTTCAGCTATCCACGACTTCGTGAAGATCAACTGCAAAGGTTTGCGTGGAAGGTTTTGATCCCAGTTGCACTTTTAAACATTATGGTCACGTCAATTTTAAAGGTGGTGTTCTAAGTGGCAAAAGTTCCAGGACTTGTAAAAGGGCTCGGCGTTACTCTCGGCACTTTGTTTAAGACAACCGTAAACGGCTCGAATACCGTGCAGTATCCGCACGAAAAAGAAACTCCTCCGGTTCGCTCTCGTGGCGTGATCGCTTTGCACCAAGACAATTGCACTTCATGCATGTTGTGTTCGCGCTCTTGCCCGGACTGGTGCATTTATATTGAAGCGCACAAAGAACTCGCACCACCTCGTCGTGAGGGTGGTAAACCTCGTCAGGTAAATTTGCTGGATCGCTTCGACATTGACTACGCATTGTGCATGTACTGCGGAATCTGCGTAGAGGTTTGTCCGTTTGATGCGTTGTTCTGGAGCCCAGAGTACGAATACTCAGAGCCAAATATCTCAGATCTGCTGCATGACAAAACGAAACTTAGTGAGTGGATGGAAACAGTCCCAGAAGCACCAGAACTCGAGTCAGGCGCAGACAAGAAAAAGAAATGAAAGGCCTAGTAAACAACTCGTGATCGCGCAAAATATCGGCTTCTGGATTATTGCAATTGTGATGATCATCGCTGCCTTGCGTGTGGTTACAACTAATAATGTGGTGCATGCAGCACTTTGGCTTGTTGTCGTGCTCGCTGGCGCGGCCGCTCAATACATTTTGTTGGCAGCCGAGTTTGTGGCCGTGACTCAAGTACTCGTATATATAGGTGCAGTGATGGTGTTGTTTCTATTTGGCACGATGCTCACGCGAGCCAGAATCGGCACAGAGTCCGACCTAAACAACAGTTATAAGAAACTCGGTATTCCAGTTGCGCTTGTGATGCTCGTAGCCATGGGTGTGGCACTCTTGGGTTCGTTTGGTGACGAAAAATTGCCTCAGACCGACACAGTTGTCTCAACTCAAGAAATATCAGACCAGATTTTTGGGCCGTATTTGCTGCCATTTTGGGCGCTGTCATTTGTTTTGTTAGCCGCTGTAGTCGGGGCAATTGTTTTGGCGAGAAAGGACTGATCAGATGTTCGTGAATCAGTTTTTGTTTTTAGCCGCGGTTTTATTCTGCATCGGTGTTTACGGCGTTGTCGCGCGTAAAAACGCCGTATTGATGCTGATGTCGATCGAATTGATATTAAATTCGGTAAACATAAATTTATTGACTTTTGCGTTGCGCAATGGTTCGACCGACGGACACACTTTCGCTCTCTACATAATCGCCGTCGCCGCCGCCGAGGTCGGTGTCGGACTCGGATTGGTTTTGCTCGTCTACCGCAATAAGAAAACAATTTCAGTCGACGATCTCTCGGAGATGCGCGGATGAACTTGGTTGCCTCTGAATCTGAAGTTCTCGCTCCACTTGCGTCTGGCTGGTTTCTCGAACACGCATGGCTAGTGCCGGTGGTGCCGGCGATCGCTTTTGCGTTGATCATCTTGATTGGCAAACGCCTGCCAATGAAAGGCAGTGAACTTGGTGTGCTGTCGATGTTTTCGTCACTTGTATTGTCCGTGGGTGCCGGCTACCAATGGATTCAACGCACGAATAGTGCAGCCGAAGAGCAGTTCGTTGAACCTGTCATCAAATCTTGGTCGTGGTGGCGCAGTGGCGGTTTTGATTTTGGTATCGGCCAACACATTGACGGGCTTTCGGTTCTCGTTCTAATTGTCGTTGCATTTATCTCGACACTCGTACAGATTTATTCTCTCGAATATCTTCGCGGTGATCGCCGTTACACACATTTCTTTGCCGCACTGACACTGTTTTCTGGTGGGATGTTGGCGATGGTCTTGGCCGACAACATGATGTTGTTCTTACTCGGCTGGGAAATCATGGGCTTGTGCAGTTTCATGTTGATCGGTCATTGGTGGGAAGACGACGCGAACGCCAGAGCGGCGTTGAAAGCATTCTTTACGGTTCGTACCGGCGACGCTGGTTTGCTAGTCGGTATAGCGATTCTTTACTTTTCGGCCAACGATTGGACGCAAGAAAATCTCGGTGTTTCAGGTTTCTCCATTCGCGGAATCTCGGCGTGGGCGCTTTCTGGCGAGCCCAACAGCACCGCGATCACGATTGCTGCTATCGCACTATTCATCGCATGCATTGGCAAGAGCGGTCAGTTTCCGTTGCACACTTGGTTGCCTGACGCCATGGCTGGTCCGACACCAGTTAGTTCGCTTTTGCACTCGTCGACGATGGTCGTAGCCGGAGTTTATTTAGTTGCCCGCTTGTATCCCGTATTTTTTGTCGGGCTAGACATTCTTGGTAGTGGCGGAAATCTGATCATGATTATTGGCGCGATCACGATTGTGATTTCGGCAGCACTTGCTTTTGTGCAAAATGATATTAAACGTGTTCTCGCATATTCAACGGTCTCGCAACTTGGCTACATGATGCTCGGTCTTGGCGCCGGAGCATGGTTGCCTGCAGTATTTCACATCTTTACGCATGCATTTTTTAAAGCATGTTTATTTCTGGGTGCAGGTTCAATAAGTCACAGTGCATCTCATCACTCGTTTGACATGAAACGCGACATGGGCGGACTTCGCAAAGTTATGCCGATCACATTTGTTACTTGGATAATCTCAACTCTCGCCTTATGTGGAGTTTTTCCATTCTCTGGATTCTTTTCTAAAGACGAGATCATCGACAACGTCGGCAACAACGGTTACAACACGTTCATGATCGTTGGCTTAGTTGGCGCATTTATGACGGCTGCATATATGACGCGAGCAACTTATTTGACATTCTTTGGTGAACCGCGTGGAGCATCAGCCGGCGAAAACTCGCACGATTCGCACGACCCACATGACGCTCACGCAACAGTCTCAGCACACGATTCACATGACGCCCACGATTCAGGGGCAACACACGGACCACACGAATCCGGTTTATTGATCACGATCCCATTGATGATTTTGTCCGTGCTTGCACTCGGTTCTGGCTTCTTGAACGCCACACCATTTGGTGAAAACTGGGAAAGAATGAAACTTTGGGTCGAGCCCCGCGCGGTTGAAGTTATCGACGCAAAGCACTCGGGTGGCCCTGGCGAATCGCTAGTTATCAACCTGCCAAATGCCGAAGAGTCTCATTCAAAGTCTGTTTGTGGCTCAGCCACGCCAGCCGATGGCGTCTGCTTTGCGCCACAACTGCAGCACGCAAAGTTCAAATGGTCAAAGGCGATGATGTCAATGGTCATCGTGTTCTTAGGTATGGCACTTTCGTGGATTCTAAGTTCGCGGTTGTTCACCAAACGTGACCCTCGACTTGTTGGTCTTACGCAGCGAGTCAAAGTTCTTGGTCTTGGTCATAAATTTTTGGTCAACAAGTATTATCTGGATGTTCTCTATGAGAAAATAATTGTTCGGAGTATTGCATATCCAATTGCGAATGCTGCGTATTGGTTCAACCAAAATATTTTGGACGGAATTCTGCATGGTTTTGCAAATTCAACAAGAAAACTCTCTGGTTGGGTTTACCAAAACATTGATCAACGTGTTGTTGACGCCACTGTAAATAACTCGGCAACTTTTACAAAGTCAGTCGGCACCGCCGCACAACCAACTCAATCAGGAAAAGTGAGCCAATACGGAGCTTTGTTATTTAGTGCAGCCGCAATCGGTGCACTTGTCCTCGTCATTATTAATACGTAACTAGTCGAAAAAGGGAGAATAAAGATATGAACATGTTGCAGGAGAACAACTGGTTGCTGAGCCTCGGCACATTCCTGCCGATGGTTGGCGTTGTATTGCTGATGCTTATGCCAAAAGCTCAAGACAAATCGGTCAAGCTAGTCGCATTGTTCACATCTATTGCAACGCTTGCAGTCGGTGTATACACCGCTTTTAGGTTTGATTTCGATCAGGCAGAAAAAATGCAATTCGTTGCCAATGAAACTTGGATTTCAGTAATTAAGAGTTCTTATTTTATTGGTGTTGACGGCATCAGCCTTCCGCTCTATCTATTGAGCATGGTGATCACTTTGCTGGTTGTGATCTATTCGCTTGATCATGTGCCGAGCCCCGGCAAGCCAAAGGCTTTCTTTTCGCTGTTGCTTGTTTTGCAAACCGGTATGGCTGGAACATTTATCGCCCAAGACTTGATTCTGTTCTTCGTGTTCTTCGAACTCGTTTTGTTGCCGATGTTTTTCATGATCGGCGTGTGGGGTGGCGAGCAACGCCAATATGCCTCAATCAAGTTCTTCCTCTACACAATGTTCGGTTCGGCGCTGATGCTTGTCGCATTCTTGGCGCTGTTCTTCAAAACAGGCGCCGAAAGTTTCAGCATTCCGTATCTAATTGAAAACGGCGGCAGCATTGGCAAAAATATTCAGATCTGGATTTTCGCCGGAATGTTTGTCGGCTTCGCAGTCAAAGTACCGATGTTTCCATTTCACACGTGGTTGCCGGACGCACACACTCAAGCGCCAACGCAGGGCTCGGTTATCCTTGCGGCGATTTTGCTCAAGTTAGGAACATACGGATTTGTGCGAATTGCGTTGCCGATTTTGCCGACCGCTGCACGCGAATGGGCTCCATACATTGGCGGTCTAGCCGTAATCGGAATCATCTACGGCGCGCTCGGTTGTCTCGCACAAACAGACATGAAGCGATTAATTGCGTTCTCATCAGTTGCCCACATGGGTTTCGTCATGCTTGGCATTTCAACGCTGACTAGTTTCGGCGTCAACGCGGCAATGTTTGGAATGGTTGCTCACGGTTTGATAACCGGAATGTTGTTCTTCGTCGCGGGCAGCGTCAAAGAGCGCTATCACACTCTTGAAATTTCAAAACTAGGTGGAATGCTGACACAAATGCCTCACCTAGGTTGGATCTTTGGATTTTGTACGATGGCATCACTCGGCTTGCCTGGCCTGGCCGGTTTCTGGGGTGAGTTTCCTGCAATTCTTTCGGCGTATAGCCCAGCGGCTGGTTTGAACGAAACCGTGTTTCGGGTATTCATGGTGATCGCCGCTCTCGGAACTGTTCTCGCCGCAGCATATTTGTTGTGGCTCTATCAGCGCATCGCATTCGGCACACCAAAAAATGCATCACATGACGCTCACTCAAGTCACGATGAACTTCATGATGTCACGATTTACGAGTGGGTTGCGTGGACACCACTTTTAGTAGCGATTCTCGTGTTGGGTATCGTGCCAAACTTGTTGTTCAAAGTGCTTGACCCTGCAGTTCAAGTAACTTTAAGTGCTTTCGGGGGCTGAGTTGCAAAATCTGAACATGTTCGCTGCGCAGTGGGTTGCGCCGACTATTGACTATCACGGGCTCGCACCCGAGTTAGTTCTTGCCGGCGGGCTTTGCCTGGTGTTGATCTTGGATCTGTTCATTGATGATCGTAAAAAATGGCTGTTGTCGGTCATCTCGTCATTCACTTTGCTTGCAGCGATGCTTCCAATTCTCACTCTCGCATTGTCGGATGTTCAAGTTCGTTCAATGTTTGACGGAAGATATGTCGTCGACAACTTCAGTCTCGTAATGAAAGGCGTGTTTCTACTCTCAGGATATGTAGTAGTACTGTTATCGAGTTCGCATGTCGAAGAAGGCGAATACTGGCGTGGTGAGTATTGGTTTTTACTTCTGACAAGTTTGCTCGGAATGCTGATGATGACTTCGGCGCGAGATCTTGTAAGTATTTTCGTAGCGCTCGAATTTCTTTCAATCCCGGCATACATGTTGGCGGCGTGGCGCAAGCGTGATGCAAAAAGCAATGAGGCAGGCGTCAAATATTTCATGCTTGGTGTTTTTGCATCTGCGGTAATGCTTTATGGAATGTCACTGCTGTACGGGGTGACCAACTCAACTCTGTTGGTTGATATCGCTTCAAAAATTACAGTAGACGGTGAATTTTCAGCAGTACACGCACTGGCAGTTGTTTTTGTTGTCGTCGGATTTGCCTTTAAAGTATCAGCGGTTCCGTTTCATACTTGGGCACCAGACACATACGAGGGTGCACCGACTCCAGTCACAGCATTTTTATCGGTTGCATCCAAAGCCGCTGGGTTTGTCGCTCTGGTTGTTTTGATTTACACGGCGTTTCCTTTGGCACAAGATGTTTGGCAACCATTTATTTGGGTGTTGTCTGCGCTGACAATGACAGTCGGCAATGTGCTTGCTCTCAAACAACACAACATCGTGCGGATGATCGCTTACTCGTCAATCAGCCAAGGTGGTTTCGTGTTGATGCCACTTGCTGTTGCCGGAATGCCCAACTCGGGCGATTCTGCTTTGCGTTCAGTTGTGCTCTACATGATTATTTACGCTGCAACCAATCTTGGTGTTTTTGCTGTGATTTTGTCGGTGTCGCGTAAAACTCGAAGCGGTGAGATCTCGAGTTTTGGTGGTTTATTTTCTTATGCTCCGGCGCTCGGCATCATGATGACTTTATTTATGGCGTCTCTCGCAGGGATCCCACCATTGGGTGGGTGGATAGCGAAGTTTGTTGCCTTCCAATCGCTTTTGCAGTCGCAGTCCTCGTGGGGTTACGCCTTGGCTTTAATCGGCGCAGTCAACTCGGTGATTGCCTTTGGATATTACGGCAATGTGATGCGCGAAATTTGGATGCGACCAGTTCCAGATGGTGACACAACACCAATTAAGACGCCAGGTTCGCTTGCCATTGCGTTGGCAATCACAAGTGCTGCAACCTTAATTTTCGGAGTACTACCTGGAGTTGGTCTGCATTTCGCTGACCTCGCCGAAATCGCCGGTGCCATCAGCCGCTAAACAAATTTCTGCCGCTATTGCGGCAGCGTCGACTAGTGCAATTTCGTTTGAAAAATTCATGGAGCTATCGCTCTATTCGCAGAACGGTTTTTACAACACAATCGGTAAAGCAGGTCGCCGCGGCGATTTTTTGACCAGCCCAGAAGTTGGTCCGCTATTTGGCGCAGTTATTGCGCAAGCCATCGACTCAAGATGGTATGAGCTGGGTTGCCCCAACAAATTTACGATTGTTGAGGTCGGTGCTGGCCCAGGCACGCTTGCGCGAAGTGTGCTTAAGGCAGATCTCAAATCTCGCCCAGCAATTTCGTATATCGCGGTTGAATCAAGTTTGACGCAGCGAAATCTGCACCCAATAGAAGTGATCTCTCAAGATCAAATGCCTAGCGAACCGTTCGTGGGCATGATTATTGCCAACGAGTTACTAGACAACCTGCCATTCAGGTTGTTTGTTTTTGACAACCAATGGCAAGAAGCGTTTGTTATTGAACGCGATGGCAAATTTTTAGAGGTCTTGCACACAGTCGAAGATGCTCCAGCATGGTTGCCACAAAATCCGCCGCTTGGTACGCGATTGCCAGTGCAACGACAAGCGCAAAAATGGCTGGCTTCAAGTTTGGACTTAGTTGAACATGGCTCGTTAATAATTTTTGATTACTGCATGACATCTGAAATTGCTTCAACAAAGCCATGGCGTGACTGGTTGAGAACATATCGTCAACACGAATTAGGTGGCCACTATCTAAGTCAGCCGGGCGAGCAAGACATCACGAGTCATGTAATGATTGACCAACTTAAAATGATTGCAGAGCCAACCATTGTCTCTCGCCAAGCAGATTGGCTCAGCAAGCATGGCTTGAATACTTTGGTCGATGAGGGTAAAACATATTGGCAAACACATGCCGCCAAACCCGATCTGCAAGCAATGTTGATGCGCAGTCGAGTTACTGAGTCTGAATCACTGTGCGCACTGGACGGACTTGGAAATTTTAAAGTTCTTGAGTGGTTCAAGTAAAACAAAACTCTTTTAACAAAGATAGTTCTGCTCATCTGTCGTCGTTGGGGAGCGCATCTTGACATGATGTCGCCTGATTTGAAAGTACTTATTTTGAAGAAAAACAATATTTGGGTAGATGTATCACTGGCGCTGAAGTGAAAAAATATTGCTAAGAATTACTTTCAGGCCTGCTTGTCAACCACGCCCCAAAGATAACTACCAGCATTCCGACTAGTGACAGTGCGAGCACTTTTTCACCATTGAATAGCACGCCAAGGAAAGTTCCGACGATTGGCGTAAAATAAGTTGGAATCATTGCTCGAACGGTGCCTGTGCGTTTTAATAGTGTGCCAAAAAGCAAAAATGCAATGCCAGAACCTAGTGCACCCAGCACAACTGTCGCTCCGAACAACGCAAAAGTGAATGTTGTAGTTCGCAATGCGTATAACCCGAGAGGTGCAGATAAAACGGTCGAAACCGAAACAACCCTCAACATCAAGGTTGCCGGTGAGTAAATCGCCTGAAGTGGTCGTGCAATATTCAGCGCAACTGCGTAACAGATTAGTGCGGCCAGTAAGTAGAAAATCCCTTTAACGTCAGCCGATGAACCCTCATTAATTGATGGCACCGCAATCAGTACGATGCCAAGAAATCCGATAAGTACCGCAACAATGCGTTGACCAGATGGTTTGGCGCGTAACCAAAGCGCAGTCACAACGATCACCACTACCGGGAGCGCACCGTTCATCATTCCAGCAATGCTGCTGGCAACTGTGCGCTCGGCAATTGGAAACAAGAAAAACGGTATTGCCATCCAAATCAAACCAAGAATCCACAATTTGCGCTTGTGCTCGGTTGCGATTTTGTTTCGTGAGCCTGGAACAAAAAACAATGCGACCATCCCAAAAAACGAGCGTCCAAAGGGTACAAACGCGCTTGGGGCATCTTGGATGATTATGTCGATGAGTAGAAAAGATGATCCCCAAGTGAGCGCCATTCCAAGCGCCAACAACCATTCAGTTACGCCAAATTGCAGATTGGTGTCAGAA
>ERZ889217.1717-NODE-1717-length-10598-cov-6.690695_pt1 | contig 10598 bp, 8 predicted proteins | sample MGYA00521098_ERZ889217 | MGnify/ENA primary metagenome ERZ889217 (study PRJEB32303, sample SAMEA104408613) | aquatic metagenome | biome: Brackish water; feature: Pelagic; material: water | place: Baltic Sea | collected 2014-06-10T22:04:00 | depth 2,362 m ...
TCTCCCTCTCTCTCTCTCACTATTCTTCCGCGTTCATTATAATTAAAATAGTATACTCTCCACTAAATGATAAACATTTCTTCCTTTCCCACTCGTTGTTCGCAATCATCATCATCGTCCATGATTGGCACTACCAAGGGTTCATCACGCAGTGATCAAATCAGGCCAACGCTCCTAAGGAAAAAAAATGTGCACCGCATGTTTACTCCTCTCATCGACAGATACGAAACAAGAACGATGTCTTACGAAATTTTGGATGCAGAGCTCGAAAAAGTGAACTTATTGCCGCCATCTGAGCGCATGCGAGGAATGAAAGAAGCAGAGATTCCGATCAAAGAAGCTCTGAATTCGATGAAGCTTGCTGGCGAAATCTCCAAATGGAACTCGTTAGGCCAAGTGAAGAGCGAACAGGTGTACCCGCGAGCGTTTCAGCAGGTTGGCCTGAAAGACGTCGATAGGAAGATCGGGCAACCGAATAACGATGCGGATTTAAATTTCATAGTTACCGTGACGCTGACGACGTCGGTGTTAGCGGTCGTCGTCGGCGCGACGTTACCGGGCGATTGGGGCGCGTTTGGGAGTTATTTAATCGGCGGCGTTTCTATAGTCGTTTTAGCGATCGGGTCGACGGCGCCCGGGTTGTTGAAAGTAGGCGTCGACGCCGTGTCCAGGATTAATCCGGAATACATGGACCGAGTCGTGAAACATGAAGCCGCGCACTTTTTGATCGCGTATTTATCCGGTATACCGGTATCGTCGTATTCCCTAGGATTGTTAGAAATGCACGTCGAGTTATTAGAATCGAAAGTAGAGAAGAAATTAATAGGCGCGGCGGGAGTGATTACGCAGGAAGAAATGGAATCGCTCGCAATCGTCGCAATGTCCGGCGTCGCCGCCGAGGCGAAGTATTTCGACAAAGTCTGCGGTCAAGAAGCCGATTTGTTTAGCCTACAGAAAGCGATGAACAAAACGTCGCCGAAGCTCTCGGCTGAAAGAGAACAATCGATCACGAGGTGGGCGGTATACAAAGCCGCGAAGATCATAACTGATCACGAAAACAGCTACGTTCGTTTATGCGCATCCATGCGTAAGGGCGAAAGCGTAGCCGACTGCGTTCGCGCCATCGAAACCGCCTGACGCCGCTTGCTGGTACTATCTTAAACCCCTACCGTCTCTGCTTCACAAAATTTCTTACATCTGTACTCTTTTGTTCTTTCTTCGTCGTCTTAATTATCAAGCGCAAATGCGCTCAATACAATCTCTGCTTCATTCACAGAGATCATCATCGACTCAATCTTCATCTAATCATCGTCTGAAGTATCTTACGAGCACTAAACATGCGTTGCCAATCGTTTCATCGTCTACTTCAAAACAGCGAGAACTGATTTTATCCAAAACGGATGATGATGATTTCGAGAAATCCAAAACTAACGAAGAAGAAGAATTATATTTAGAAGAAACAAAAGAGGAAGAAAAAGACGCGTTACGAACGATTTATGAACACACGAGCGATGATTTAGAGTTATCGTTACCGCGTAACCAGAAGGGATGCGATTTATATAATTGTTCAAAAGAAGTCATCGAAGCCGTTGATTGCTTGATTCGATTAAAGCGAAAGACTAGAAAGAGAATTGATGGGTCGGATTTCTTTAAAGCCGGGAAAGGCGATGGATGTTGGGAAGTGTTTTACGCGCCGCACATCGAGCGATTGTCTAAACCGTTTGGGGTAAAAGCGAAACCGTTGAGGTATACTATGCGAGGTCTGGAAATCGTGAGCGATGTTTCGTTGACGACGAATAGGCCGTTTGAGACGCAGAGTTGGTGGTGCGCGAGCGGGAACTTTACGACGGATGCGAGCGCGGACGAAGTTGTCGACGTAGTGCGATTGAAGTTTGACGATTTTTGGGTCTCGCTCGGGAGTGAGATTCCTACGACGTCTCCGAATGACTCGTTCGGGGACGAAGCGGACGTGTTTGATAAAATAGTGAAGAGGTTAGGCACGATCGGGTTCATCGAATCGCTCGGGAATTTCCCGGTTTTGTATTTTAATGAAGACGTGTGCGTTTTTAGGTTTCCTCCTTTAAGATCGAATATCGCCGCGAGGCGCATTGCGAGAACTAGTGGAGGATCGTTCGATTGCGATCATGAAGATGAAGATAACTCGCTCGATACGCACAAGTCTTATATTAATCTTAGTTAGTCACTTACTAGTTAAATTTGTTGTATTTTATCATTTATTTCTATGAAAGCTAGCAACGACGGTAGGTGTTTCTAAAATCTATCTATCGGCGTCTTTTCTCTCGAACGCTCTTCGTTAAGACGACTAAAGCGAACGCGACAAACCCAGCTTTAAATGCTACTTCCTTTCTATTTCTATTGTGCAATCGAGCCTTGCTTCGTTTCAAAGGCGCCTTTTGTTGGCGCGTTGTTGACCGCGTTTTGTTGTTTCGAACCATTCGCTCGTCTCTCGGCGGCTTCAGCCTGTTTGTGATAAAGGAGAAAATTATTTTTTGAGTTTTAGTCGCGACGGAAAGAACGGCAGGTCGCAGCGCGAAAAACGAGGACACATTTCGACGCACCATTGTTCTTCTGCGTTCCGCCGCGGCGTCGTTTTCACTCGCGAGAAGGTCTTTTGCGCTCATAGCCTTGTTGGTAGTAGTTTTCGTCGACGTCGTCTTCTGAGAAGTTTTATCTTCTACAGCCGCTAACAAGGCCGAAGCCGACGACGTCGATGCTTTCTTTTTCGCAGCTTTTTGCGCCTTTTTTCTCTCCGCTTCCTTCTTCTTCTTCTTTTCCTCGAATTCTTTTTCTTTTCCTTCTCGTTTCTGTTCCATCTCAGGCGTCAACGCAGACGGAACGTCGCACTTTGACTCCCATTCAAACGCGTTCGGATATTTAAAATACGCTCTGCGAAACGCATCCCTGGTCTCGACATCTTTTGCAACAGAATATGCCGTTTTTCCGCGCCAAGGAACCGAAGGATCAATACCTATTAGTACGTTCTCGTTCTTGTTCAAGCACGCGGATTCGAGCATTTGCGTAAGAGCTTCTAAATCTCCGTTTCGAGAGGCTAAATGGAGTTCTGGTTCTGGAATTTCTTCTTCTACTGCTAATTCTATCGTCGTTTCATCGTCTTCTTTCGTCATTTTTTTCACCTTTGCTAATTTCGACTTGTCCTTATTAATCGTCGACGACGGCGGCTTCTGTTGTTGGTCTTTCTTTTCAACAATTTCAATATCGGCAGTAGTCACCGAGAGCAATTTTGCGATTGTTCGTTTTGTCTCGTTGAGCGTAGGACGAGCAGTCATGAACGGCGCTTTTCGAACGCGAGGATCTTTCTTATTCAGTATGTTATTATCAAACAACGTCCGGGCGTCAGTTTTTGATACAGAGATGAATATCCGCGCTGCGTCCTGTTAGAAAGAAATAAAAAAATTCGTCAGCGTTATGATTAAGAATAAATGTGTGAAGAATTGCACTCGCGCGCTCGCTCGCTCGAGAAAAGAAATCTCATTTTTATATCATCTCTCATGTCATATCGTATATATTCCGTCAGAACTCATAATTATATATCCTTCATCGGTAACGGGAACGAACTATTTGCTACGGGAGCAAATTTTTCTCGAGTTCGGAAAGCGAAATGAATCGCCGCGAAACATCGCCCTCACGCACGCGTTACACATGCGTCTCCGAAATATGTCATTTATCCATCATTCGGAACAACTTTTAAATTGAAAAAGAAGAAGAAGAAGAAGAATGAAACGAAAAATAACGACGAAAAAAACACATACATTCAAATAGTCTTGTTTCCAATTCTCCATCGCATTCGTTACGTCCCTAATCAATGCCATTTCGTTTTGGCGTCTCATCGAGCTCCCTGCTGATTTAATAGTCTTCCCGGCGTTATCTTTCACGCTTTGCCTCCCTCCAGCTTTTGCTCTGACGACGTATCTATGAAAAGTCTTCGATTTCAAAACAGATTCAGTCGGAGCGATCGCACTATTCGTCTTTATCTTTGAAACATCAAATACGGCGGCGGCAAAATGCCCCCCTTTCGCTAAAATAATAACCCAAGGTTTCTCTTTATCTCTTTGCAAATCCACGAGCGCTTTCGCGACTTCTGCTTTCGCTTTTACGTCATCTTCCTCGTGCTTAAAACCAACTCCAAAATCTGGTAGTAATATAGCCCTGTATATCGCAAACGCTCGATCTGTATCGTCTTGAAACACGATCTTCGCCCGTATTTCGCTCTTGTTCGTCTTCGCGTTGACCTCGAATCTTTTCTTATCGCCGTCGTTCAATAAACGCTCGCGATCTAAATCATCCTCATCGTCCTCGCTTTCACTGCTTAAATCATCTTCCCCGCTCCCACTAATACTCTCTAAATCATCGCGATCATCGCCTGTTCTATCGCTATCGTTCTTACGCGCGCCGCGCGCGGTTATCTCCAAGAACTCTGCTTCGTTGACAGTTTTCAGTCCTTTCGAGAGTCTTTTTTGATTAAAGCGATAGAGGTCGCAAGCGCAGTGCACGAGCCATTCTTTCTGGGAATTAAACCCTAAATCACGCCACGCATGTATATTCCCCTTACGAATTACTATCGCGTTTCTATCGCCTTCTTCTTCTTCTTCCGATTCTTCTTTCGATTCTTCTTCTGCGGAAAGTTTTTCGATCGGAAACGAACTGATTTCTGAATTCCTCAAAGCGATCGTCTTCGCTTTAGGGAGGTTGAACAAATCCATTACATCATCATGGCTTAAAGCGCGCTCTGTTGTTTATCGCGACCGCTCTTTTATGTTTGTTCGTTTATAGATCGGATTGGATCGTTAGTTTTGACATGTTTTGACTCAAATATATGTTTACAACTTTTTGTAGTAGGGATTTCTTTTGCAGTAGAGGAAATCAGGATTACGTCTGATCTTCTGATCTTCTGATCTTCTTTGACTTCTTCGATAACCGAGCGAGCGAGCGAGCTATAGAGACGGCGATGTGTGATAATACGTGTAATGTCTACTCAACGAAGAATACACACGGACACACGCGCATGCACACACGCATGCACACGCATGCACACACGCACACGCATATGGATCTCTGTTATGGTATAAAAACCTGGTACTTGGACATATACGTCGTCGTCGTTACGGCGTGAACGGTACTAGTCACGCACTGGCGATTATCGCATGCCCGGGAGTAGGATTAATTTCGTTCTTGTCGCGGTCGCGGTCGCGGTCTTCGTTTCTTTTTTCTTAAGACAGGCGCGAGAGAAGAGAGTAGTAACATAGTGAGAGAGATCTTATTTTGATGAACTTAAAATAAAAACGCATATTTTCTTGGAAGTTTTCCATAAAAGAAATAACAAAAAACGGAGACGAAGAGATCGGTGAACGCGGAGAGATAAAGAAACGAGCGAGCGAAAGGAAAGAAAGGAAAGGAAATGGTCCTCACGAGAATCGAGTGTTACTTCCCGACGACGAACGAAAGCACGAACGCGCGCACGAGTTTCCTCGAACTCGATTTACGCGAACACGATTCGCCATCGGAAGTGAAAAAACAGATCGCGATCTTGACCGACGTTCCGTATAAGAACTTAAAGCTCAGGTTGAACATGGATTACGCGATCTGCGCGTTCGACACGAGGATGGAGGATTTAATGGTCGGTACGTGTGGCGTAAGCGCGAGCTGTGATAATCCAGATATGGTGAACTATAAGAACAGGAATTTAATTGGCAAAGCTGTACATGAGTTGCCAGAGTTCACGCCGGATATGATCGACGATTCGTACGATTGGCAACAAAAGTCGAAAGCGCAATGGCTCGTGAGAAAGAAAAACGCAGATCGCGATTAATTAATACTATAATTAGTCATTCTCTTCTCTCTCTATATTTAATATTATTATTTATTCATTGAAAATTTAACTCCCTCGTTATGTGTATATATACTTTAATTTTTTAACTCGACATCGCGCGCTGAAGCGCTTGTTGTTTTTCAGCCGCTAAGGTACCAAAAGCAGCCGCTAAAGTCTCTCCAGGCAAAGTGCTTTGAAGCTTAACTAACAATTCCTTGAACTGCGCTGCCGTTTCCGGCTCACATAAACGCACTTTCTCGCTACTTGACACAGTAGGCATGACCTCGGCAAAAATCAAAATCAATCTCGCCAAGTGCTCGTAATTTTCACCTAATAAATACGTTTTATAAGTATCGTTTTGCAATAATCTAGCCAGCTGTGCGTTCACGGCTCGCGATTCAATCGCGTCTTCGGTAAGTGGTAAGCACGCTAAGAAAGATGGAAAGATTGCTTTCGCGTCGATGTTTTGTGTTTGGTGTTCGCAAAGTCTGCCTAACGCGGAAACTGCGTTTTCGGTCGCCGTGACGTACTCATCGTCTCGAGCGTTTGGAGCTTGGATAACTGCTCCAAGTGCTTGCAATGCATTAGGTACGTATGGCGTAAAGTTCTGACCCAACATTTGGCCCATTAACCCAATCCTATTTAAAGAGAAAATATGTATCTGTGGTTAGTTTTGTCGTTAAAAATTCATTGCGCGCGGGACATTTATTATTATTATTACGATTGATTGATTGAATATTTATATATGCGTCAGGGCATAGAAGCGGATTTATCGTCAACACGAGTATCCATCGCGCGTACGAATAGCGCAGGCCATCCCCGTGATTCAAGAAGGGGAATCCATGAGTATCGTCATTCGCATATATATATGTATATACATATTCAATCAAAGAAGCAAAACATGCAAGAGAGAGAAAACAAGAACAAAAGTAAACTTACCCATACACCGAAGCCTGTCGCACGTCTGAATCTGTGTCAGAACTTCCTCGAACGCACGCGTCAGCAAATCCTTGCAAATATTTCAACGTCGCGCCTCCTTCGCTCGCGTGCTCAAATACGTCGTCAAAAATGCAAATCGCAATGCGCCTCTCTTCAGCCGATCGATCAGGCGCGAACATCGGCGCAATCTTCGATTGCAACAATGGTTCAATATCTGCTAATATAGTCGATTTGTAACTCTTCAATAACGTTCCAATGCACTCTGCGAATTGATCAAAAACCTCATCTTCAGCTGCTTGTTCTTCCTCCAACGCTTCCATTTCCTCTTCATCAAAATCTTCGTGCGTAGCGCGTTCGTTTCTCTTTGCACGGCGCTCTAAAGACTCTGTCAAGACTTCTTCAAAAGTAGAAAGCATCTTTGGAATGTACTGTCGAACGAGTTCTCCGGATTCTCCCGCGCACTCTGCTAGCGATTCAAGCATAGCCGCTTGAATTTCAACTTCTGGTTCTTTACCCAACGCTTCGATCAAAGGCGGGACGACGTAATCGATGATTCCTTTTAACCAATCAAACGTGCACTCAGGCCCAGATCCTTGCTCAACGCAACGCTTTGCAGCGCGGATAATGTCTGGCAAAGACGCCACGGCAGCACGTCGCACATCTTCATGGAAATAAAATTCAAGCAGAGGAACCATGATTTCACAAACCGGTATGATATATGGCCTGAAACCTTCTTTCAACTCGTCGAGATAGCAACATAACATGGAACAGGCTGTAGATTTTTCCTCCAAAACAGACGTCCTGATGGAGACGCGCTTATCCCCGAAATCGAGATGTTCAAGATCTTCGTCTTCTTCTTCATCTTCTTCTCCAGTGGCCTCGTCTTGATTGACAACTGTGACGTCTGGTTTTAACTGCGCCGAGTGAAGCAGAGGCGGCATAACCGTTCCGAGATACGGAAGGAAATCCGAGCCTAAACATTTACACACGCGCGTCCACGCTTGCAACATATAACTCGTCGTCTGATCGTCAGAATCAAATCCGTTCGCTTGCAATTGCTGCATAATATTCATCACTTCTATTGCATCTGACGAGAATCTCTGTTTTCCAACAGCCATTCCGACTAAAGTCACGCATTCAATAGCTTTCGCGCGAAGCATTCTATATTCTGGAGTATTTGCAGAAACGATAATTTGCTTAAGAATTGGAGTGACGTGATCGTAATATTTCGAAAACGTTTCTTGCGCTGTATCTGCCGTGGATGCCAACGCCGTCAACGCCGATTCTTGTACGACTTTGTTCCCTCCTCTCAATAAGCTTAACAACTTCGTCATCAACTCGTCCATGTATGCATCCATGCATTCGGGTGGACAATTTTCGGTAAAGTTCACTGTGGCCGCGCATGCATGCGCTTGTACACGTGGATTTGCCGTGTCGTCCATGCATCCCATCAAAGCCGGCAATACGAGTTTGTGCCCTTTTCTTTGTAGCCTTGGTCCAAGATCTGTGCATAGCTGGCCGAGACAGTTTACTGCTGCCCATCGAACTCTTGGATGTGGATCCGTATTCGCTAAATGTAATGCTGGCGTTGCGGATCCAATGACATCTTTCATCATACCTTTTTGACATCCTTCGGCGATTTGAGAGACGCAATGTAAAGCGGCGTGTCTCTTTTTCCAGTCTGGATCGACCATCAACGCTTGAATCATACTCGCCGCGTGTGGTAACACCGCAGTTGGACCAAGCGCGATCGCGACACGATCTAAGCATTCGCTTCCAACATCAAATCGATCGCCGTTTCCAGCGTCGTCGTTCTCTTCGTCTCCGCACACGTGCCAATCTTCGTCATCTTCCACGTCGAAGCAAAACACTAAAAGAGCTTTTAACAAACGCGGTACGAAATTCGGTAACTTACGCATCATCCCTGGTGCACGATCTCTCGCTTCTGTTAAAGTGACCAAAAACTCGCACGCTAACGAACGCGTGCCGTCTTCGTAGTCCTCGTTTTCGACGATTGTCAAAAACGCTTCGACGATGTCGAGCAAATATTTCCTTATAAACCTCGGATCGGTCTCCGCGAGCTCGATGAACATCGCGAGCGCTTCTTGCGCATCATCTTCAGCGCCTGTTTGCAAACTCGCCCCTAACGTTTGCAACATCAACGGTAACAAATCTTGAAACGCGTTTCGTTCTTCTTGCGACAAGCCTTCGACGAACGAACACGCCGCCGATAACGAGGCCAAACGCACGTCATTATTCACGTGCTGCAAATTCTGATGCAAAATTGAATGTAAAGTCCCTAAGTGTGGTTTCAAGCGCTCCCCTAAAACGTTCGATAACGCCCCGAATATGAACAAAACAGTTTCCCTCAACTTCGTCCCGGTCTCCTCGGTCGATATCGCTCGAAACATAAACGGCATCAACTCTGGCCATAAATCCTGCTCATCATCGATTTGATTCGCAGCGATCTCAATCACGACATCTCTCGTCTTATTCACGATAGACTTACTTTGCTGATCTCGCTCGTCTCGATCCACTGCGATCGAATCCTCCTCCAAAGCCTTCAAGAGCTCGGCCTTCATTGCCTCTAATCCTGCTTCGGATAATAACTTCCCCATCTTAAACTCGCCTGCATCGTTATTCGTGCCAATGTTCCTCCTGATCAGAACCGCGGCCATCTCCGCGTTCGACCTCGATTTCTCCGATCGATCTGCGTTCCTCAATTGCCTCAAAAGCTGTCTCGTTAAGATCTCGAACTCGTCTCGTTTCATTCGTTCAAAGACTTGTTCACAGCGTTGTCTCTGTTCGTTATCGCTCGCGGTTAACCCTCGCAAGAGCTCTGCGAACTGCTCTTGCTCTCGTTCATCTATCGCTCTCGCGTAAGCGTGTTGTTGTTCTTGTTCTTGTTGCTTATCGCTCATCGTTCTTCTTCTTCTTCTTCTGTGTGTTCCTTTGATTATCGTTTATTAAAGATGATGTTTTTGATGTGTGCTCGTTTTTTTAGTGCGGCCGTCAGTTTTGAGGGATTTTCAAAAAAGGCACATCACAAACAGCTCTCGTTTAGATTTTATGCAACGAAATTGTATACCGTACACTACTGTATGCGCACTGTGTGCAGTGTTCGTGCAATACTTTTGTTCCTGAACCGTATGAATACTGTGTGCAGTGCGCGTGCAATACTTTTGTTCCTGAACTGTGTAAACACTGTATGCGCACTCGTACGATATTATTGTATGCGCACTGTATGAAACCCTAAACGTTGGACAGCGACTATTTTGTACGAGCACTTTATGAGCACTGCTGTCTGAAAAAATCCCTGAACTCATAGTGCCACGGGGCGACTTTGAACCTGCTCTTCAAAACGAAACCAAAAAATTTAAACGACCGTCGTTACAAAAAAACGCTTTTTAGTGATATAAAACGGGAAATCAGATGTATATAGTACATCTTCTTCTCGATAGTAATAATAATAGCAATATCAGTACTAGAGCGAATTTAGAGGAAACGATCGGAAACGCGATTCACGCGCGGCGCGTTTTTATATAGATATCTCACTCACTCACGCTCGCGGTCAAAACGTTTTTGTTGGATCAGACAGAGGTGATGATTTTACACCGCGGCACGCACACACACGCGCACACGCGTTTAATCTCACGCTTTTTTCGATTCAAAAATGAGACACGTCAGTCCTATGATAACAGTACGCGCGTTTGTTCGACCTCGCGTTTTCGTTCGCGCTTTCGCGAGAAGGGCAAACTTTTTCAAAACAGAGAGAGCAAACTCGAGCGAGTAATTGAGAGAGAGCACAGAG
>ERZ889217.1719-NODE-1719-length-10589-cov-9.996867_pt1 | contig 10589 bp, 9 predicted proteins | sample MGYA00521098_ERZ889217 | MGnify/ENA primary metagenome ERZ889217 (study PRJEB32303, sample SAMEA104408613) | aquatic metagenome | biome: Brackish water; feature: Pelagic; material: water | place: Baltic Sea | collected 2014-06-10T22:04:00 | depth 2,362 m ...
CATACGAATTCGTGTTCGGCAACGCTTAAAAAATTACTTTGGTTCGCGGGGAAGTCCGAGTGTGCGTTCGCCGAGAATATTGCGCATCACGTTAGAAGTGCCTCCCATAATTGTGTAGGCAGATGCATAGGCCAGACCTTGCGACAGGTCGTCCCACAATAAAGCGTGTGGGCCAAAAACTTTGCTGACAAATTGTGCGACGCGCCATTCGTGTTCGGTGCAAAAACATTTTGTGGCTGCCGAAAAGCCACCCGGTGCCTGACGCAAAACTTCACGGATAACCAAGATGCGACCAATCTGATATCCGGTTTCAAGTGCAGCGATTTCTTGGCGAACTAATAAATCTTTACGATCGGCACGTTCAAGAGCCATTTTGTACAGAGCATGATTCGAAACCAATCGATCAATGCCACCACGCTCATGCTCAAGTTGTCGCATCGTTTGTTTGAATGCTCCGCCCGGTGTGCCGACCAAGTTAGATGCTGGCACTCGAACGTTGGTGTAAAAGACTTCACAAAAGTGACTGTTAGTAGTCATGTCTTTGATCGGACGAATATCAATACCCGGAGTGTTCATTGGCACGATAATTTCGCTGATGCCTGCGTGTGCCGAACCGTCGTTGCTGGTGCGACAAATTAAATAGCAAAAGTCAGCGTGTTCGCCGAAGCTTGTCCAAATTTTTTGACCATTGATGACGAATTCATCGCCGTCACGCTCGGCAAATGTTTTCAGCGATGCAAGATCGCTACCAGCATTTGGCTCACTCATGCCGATGCACCAAGTTGCGTTGCCTGAGAGCATGTCTGGAAGAAATGCATCTTGTTGTGCTTTTGTACCGTAGGCGATTAGCGCAGGACCCATCTGTCGATCGGCGAACCACGATGCAGCAATCGGTGCGCCTGCACTGATCATCTCTTCGCCGACGATCAATCGTTCAATCGCTGGTCGACCCCCTCCGCCGAACTCGACTGGCCATGTCATGCCGATCCATCCATGCGTTGCAAGTTCGCGAGAAAATTCTCGTGAATAGCCGTTCATCCAAGTGTCGTTGAATCGACCGTATTTTTTTACAGCGTCTGTGGCTACTTTTCTGGCGCGTTCGCGCAGTGCGATCTGCTCGGGTGTCCAGGCGAAATCCACTTTGCATATTTTAGGTGCCAGCTACGAATTAATCCTGTGTTGTGAGAACTAGCAGTCTTGTGACTAATGTGTACAAGTAAGATACAAGTAATCTTTATTCGAAATAACGGAGTTTTATGACAACCAAAATCAAGGTCGCAAATCCAGTTGTAGATATTGACGGCGATGAGATGACACGAATCATTTGGAAGTTCATCAAAGACCGATTGATTTTGCCGTATCTCGACATCAATATTGACTACTACGACCTAGGTGTCGAGAGTCGCGATGCAACTGGTGATCAAATAACGATTGACGCAGCCAATGCGATCTTGAAACACGGTGTTGGAGTGAAGTGTGCAACAATCACGCCGGACGAAGCGCGCGTTAAAGAATTCAATTTGAAGCAAATGTGGAAATCGCCTAACGGAACGATCCGCAATATTTTAGATGGCGTTGTGTTTCGCGAGCCAATTATTTGCAAGAACATTCCAAAACTTGTACCGCACTGGAGCAAACCGATCGTGATCGGTCGTCATGCACACGGCGATCAATACAAGGCCACCGATTTCAAGGTTCCTGGACCAGGCACGGTGACGATGACTTATGTGCCTCAAGACGGTAGCAAGCCAGTTGAGATGAAAGTTGCCGACTTTAAGAGTTCGGGTGTTGTGATGGGGATGTACAACTACGACGAATCAATTCGCAGTTTTGCCAGGGCTTCTTTTAACTACGGCTTACAACGCAACTTTCCAGTTTTTTTAAGCACGAAGAACACGATTCTCAAGGCATATGACGGTCGGTTCAAAGATATTTTTCAAGAAATATTTGATACTGAATTTAAGGCTGAGTTCGAGAAGCGCAAACTGACGTACGAACATCGGTTAATTGATGACATGGTTGCTTGCATGATGCGTTGGGAAGGCGGGTACTTGTGGGCGTGCAAAAATTATGACGGCGATGTGCAGTCAGATATTGTCGCGCAAGGTTTCGGCTCACTAGGGCTGATGACGTCTGTGCTGACAACCCCAGACGGCAGAGTATTAGAGTCAGAAGCTGCTCACGGCACGGTGACGCGACATTATCGCGATCATCAAAAAGGTTTAGAGACTTCAACGAATTCGATTGCTTCAATTTTTGCTTGGACACGCGGCTTGAGCCATCGCGGCAAACTTGATGACACACCAAAAGTTGTTGAATTTGCCCAAACTCTTGAAACAGTTTGTATTGAAACTGTTGAAGGTGGCGAGATGACCAAAGACTTAGCAGCACTAGTGTCAAAAGACCAACCTTGGCTAACTACGCAGCAATTTTTAGCAGCAGTTGATCGCCGGTTGCAAGAAAAAATGTCCCATAAATAATTATGCGTGCAGTTGTAATTACCGAACACGGCGGTCCAGAAGTATTGCGCGTAGTTGATATAGAAAAGCCACAGCCAAACGCGAACGAAATATTGGTAAAAGTTCGTGCGACATCATTGAATCGCGCCGATCTAATGCAACGAATGGGTTTTTATCCAGATCCATTTCCGGGGCAACATGAGATTCCGGGTCTCGAATTTGCGGGCACCGTTGAATCGTGTGGCGCGGACGCAAAAATATGGATGCCAGGCGACCAAGTCATGGGAATCGTTAGTGGTGGCGGATACGCCGAATATCTTGTAGTGCATCAGCAACAAGCGATGCGTGTGCCGAGCAAAGTTGGTCTAGATGATGCTGGTGCGATTCCTGAAGTTTTTGTCACCGCGTGGGACGCCCTCGTAATTCAAGGCAATTTGCAATCTGGTGGTTGGGCACTCGTGCATGCTGGCGCTTCAGGTGTGGGCACTGCGGCGATACAAATTTGTAAAGCAGTTGGAGCCAATGTCATCGTGACGTGTTCGTCGGGCAAGCGTGATGCATGTCTGTCACTTGGCGCAGACATGGCGGTTGATTATAAGACTGAAGATTTTGTTGATGTATGTAAGCACGCAACTAATAATCACGGCATCAACGCAGTGCTTGATGTGGTCGGTGGCGAATATCTCAATCGCAATGTCGCAACGTTGGCACTCAAAGGCACGATCGTTCAGGTCGGATTGATGGGCGGGGGATCAACGCCGTTCAACATTGCAGCCCTGATGCCAAAACGGGCTCGACTAATCGCCACCGTGTTGCGACCGAGGCCGCTTGAAGAGAAGATCGCATTGACACAGCGATTCATCAGCGAAATGTTGCCGATGTTTGAGGCAGGTAAATTACGTCCAATTATTGATAGTCGGTATCCGCTAGAAAATATCTCGGCGGCGCACCGCTATATGGAGACCAACGCCAGCACTGGCAAAATTGTTATTGACGTTTGTTGATTGCGACATAGTCGCGTTTATCGACACCCGTGTACCACTGGCGAGGTCGACTAATTTTTTGCGCATCGTCTTTTAGTAATTCACTGAAGTGTGTAAGCCAGCCCACGGTTCGTGGGATCGCAAATAATACAGTGAACATCTCAATTGGAAACCCAAGTGCTTGATAAATCAAACCCGAATAGAAGTCAACATTTGGATACAACTTGCGCGAAATGAAATAGTCATCGCTGAGTGCGACATCTTCGAGTTTCAGCGCAATATCAAGTAGTGGGTTCTTGCCCGTTACATCGAAAACGTCGTAAGCAGCCTTTTTAATTATCGCTGCACGCGGATCGTAATTCTTGTAAACACGATGTCCGAAACCTTGCAGTCGACCTTGCCCCGCTTTAACTGATTTAACGAACGCTTCGACATTGTCGATGCTGCCAATTTCGGTGAGCATGTTGATCGCTGCTTCATTAGCGCCACCGTGAAGTGGGCCATACAAAGCAGAAGATGCAGCCGACATTGCACTGTAAGGATCGGCATGTGACGATGCAACGACACGCATCGCGGTAGTCCCACAATTTTGTTCGTGATCTGCATGCAACATGAACAAAAGATCCATTGCTTTTGTTAGGCGAGGGTCAACAGTGTGGTCATCACCCAGTCGAAACATCATGTTTAAGAAGTTTTCTGGGTAGCTCATCGAATTGTTCGGCGAAACGAATGGCAAACCAGAGCTGAATCGATAACACATTGCCGCCAGAGTCGGAACTTTGGCGATTAGTCGCAATATTTGTTTTTCTAGTGAGGCAGGATCGAAAATATCTTTCGACTCTGGATAGAAGGTACCCAGAGCAGCAACTGCCGAAACGAACATTCCCATTGGGTGAGCGTCATAATGAAACCCGTCGACGAAACGTTTGCGCATATTTTCGTGAATCATCGTGTGATGAATGACGTCGTAGTTCCATTTTTCAAGCTGTGTCTTACTTGGTAATTCGCCGTTCAATAGCAAGTACGCAACTTCTAAATATGTTGATTTCTCGGCTAATTGCTCGATTGGGTATCCGCGATATCGCAAGATGCCCGCATCGCCGTCAATATAAGTGATAGAAGATGCACACGCCGCGGTTGACAAAAAGGCCGGGTCATACATTCGCAGGTCAGGATCAAGTTCGCGAAGTGCGGTCGACGGAAAAACGCCGTCTCGTAGCGGAACAGTAACTTTCTTACCAGTCCGGTCATCAATAATGGTGATTGTTTCAGCCACAGTGGTGTCCTTTTTATGTTGTGGGAGCTTCCAGTCCCAAAATCAGTCTAGTCGTGTGGGTTTTTAGAGAGGGGTGTTGTCGTGCTTGCGTGCCTGCAATTTCTCACGCTTGTCACTGAGCATTGCGAAAGCGGCGGCAACTTCTCGTCGTGTATCTGCTGGGTCAATCACGCTGTCTACATATCCTCGTTCTGCAGCAACATACGGGTTCAATAATCTCTCAACGTAATCTTGCTCGAACGCCTCGCGTTCTTGGGTTGTTGCGCGTCGCTGCAAAATCGCTGCCGCTTGACCTGCGCCCATTACTGCTAATTCGGCAGTTGGCCACGCCATGCATATGTCGTTTCCCATTTTTTTTGAATCCATCACGATGTAAGCACCACCATAACTTTTTCGTAAAATTACACAGACTCTTGGCACGGTTGCACGTCCATATGCGAAAACTAATTGTGCGCCGTGACGAATCATGCCTCGCCATTCAAGATCTTTGCCAGGATAAAAACCAGGCGTGTCAACCAAAGTCAGAATCGGAATATTAAATGCATCACAAAACGAAACAAATCGCGCAGCTTTTTGTGAAGCCGGAATATCAAGAGTTCCGGCCAGATGCATCGGTTGATTAGCAACTACGCCGACGCTTTGTCCGCCAATCGTGAGTAGTCCTGTGACGATGTTGGTCGCCCAGCGAGCACGAAGTTCTAACAAGTATCCGTCGTCAGCAATTGCTTCGATAACTTGTTTGACGTCGTAGCTTCCGGTAGACGTATTTGGAATTAGTTCGCCAGCCTCAGGAGTGAGACGGTCAACAGAATCTAAAGTTGATGCAGTGCTGGCAATCTCGTCGACGTTATTTGGCAGAAATGAAAGCACATGTTCAACTTCGGCAAGTGCTGTTTGGCGATCAGCGACAACAATGTGCGCCACGCCACTTTGCTTGGCATGAACATCGGCACCGCCAAGTTCTTCGTTGGTGATTTTTATTCCGGTAAATTCGGCAACCATTGTCGGTCCGCTGACAAATGCATATGCATCAACAGTCATAATTACGATGTCACTCAGACCGATTAAAAGTGCTGGCCCTGAAACTGCGGGACCAGTGACGATAGTTATCACTGGTATGTAACCAGAACATTTAGCGATCGCCTTTGCTGCTTGACCCCAGCCATGTAAAGCAGCAACGCCCTCAACTATGTCAGCGCCTGAACTGCCGATCGTCATCACGAGAGGTAAACCCTTTTCGCGCGCAGTATCCGCAGCATGTGCAATTACGCCTGAAGCCTCAGCCGAAAGCGCTCCGCGACGAACTGATTCGTCAACGTCAATCCAGACAACTCGACGACCGATTGTTTCAAGCCACCTGACTTCTGCGGCTACTGCACCTTTAACTGCGCGTTGAAGGTGAACAGTCATACTGCTTCAGGATACTTACGAAGAGCGTTTAAGCGGGAATGCACCTTTGCCGGTGTACACACCAGGTTGCTGGTTGTCGGTTTTTTCAATAACTTCGCGGATCACGGTGCCAACTGCTTGCGTAGCTTTATTTGGTGTCGGTCTAGTTCTTTGTACCCAACCAACTACACGTCTTGGAAGCTCAGGAATTTCAATGCGTTTAAATTCTCCGGTTAGCCAGCCTGGTGCAGCAGTTGCCGGAACGATTGCTGCGCCGAAACCTTCGAATGCCAGCGAAGTAAGCAGTCGGACGCCGTCAATTTCGGCTTGCGGTTTCAAAACGAGTCGTTGAGATCCGGCAGCACGATCTAAGATTTTTCGTAACGCAGTATTTTTTGGTGGCATTAGCAATGGTTTAGTTGCAAGTTCGGCAATTGTTATTTTGTCAAGTTTCGCCCATTCGTGCTTGTTATCCACTAACAGCATTAAGTCTTCAGCAAACAATGAATGCGATGTGAGGTTTTCATCTTCAACCGGCAAGTGGACGATGCAGGCATCAATTGACCCATCTAATAAGCGGGGGAGCAAACTTGAAGTGCTTCCTTCCAAAATGGTGACATGGATTTTTGGAAATTTGCTCGCCACCATTGGAAGGAGACGGGGCATTAACCATCGGCCAGTAGTTCCGATACATCCGATACGAGTATCTCCTTTTATATCTTTTTCGCTTGAACGAACATCGGCGGCGATGTCTTGTATTTGGTTGAACACTCGTCGGGCGTGCTCAACGACTAATTGTCCATCTTCAGTAAGTTGTCCGTTAGATCTTTCGATAAGTGTTGTTGCGAGTTCTTTTTCTAAGCGCGAAATATGTGCCGAAATATTGCTTTGGACCGTTGCTAGGGCTTTTGCCGCACTCGAAAACGAGCCGTGATCAGAAATTGCAATTAATACCTCAAGTTGGCGGAGTTCCATATCACTAAAAATGATAGGGGATATCTTGTCCTCCGCCTTGAGAATTAAGCGATTTTGTAGCATAATTGTCTTATACCAGTGAGCTTCCCCCAAGCTCATTGAATTATTAATAAGGTGGCTCCCCCAGCCCCTTGGTTAATAGGTTGAGAGGTCCCGCCTTCGAGCGGGGCCTTTCCCGTTTAGGGCCTGAAGATTTTGAGCAGCTGACGCACGCCAGCGATCGCGACTAGCAAGCCGAGCAGGCGGGCACCGATACCGATTGGCAGCAATGCGAGCCAAATACCTGAGCAAACTGCGAACACACCAACAATTGAGCCGAGAATTTTGGTGGCGATATTTTTTGATTGCCGTCTGCCTAGAAAAAATGCACCAATACCTGCGCCAATAATCGACAACATTATTATTGCGACAAGTCGAGCCAGGCTCTCCATTTATTTTTTGGCTTGCTTCACTTTTTGTTTTACAACATTGAGCGCGCTACCTGCTTTAAACCATTTCACTTGTTCTGGCGAAAACGTGTGTAGTGCCTGAATCTCAATATTGATGTCACCGCGCTTGTGAATAATGCAACGAACTGGCTTATCTGGTTCTGGTGGCATTCCGCGCACGCTGATTAAGTCGTGTTCGCCGATCAAGTCATAATCTTTCGGGTCGGCAAAAGTTAGTGGCACGATGCCTTGCTTTTTGAGATTTGTTTCGTGAATTCGAGCAAAGGATCGTGCAAAAATTGCGCAGGCGCCACGAAAACGCGGCTCCATTGCGGCATGTTCACGCGATGAACCTTCACCATAGTTTTGATCACCAATTGCACACCACTGCGTGTTGTTATCGCCGTAGTGACGAGCAATTTCTGGAAACGAACGAATTTCACCATCAATTTTGTCGAAGCCTTCGCCGACTTCGCCGGTATATGCATTGACTGCACCAGCAAACAAGTTGCCAGAGATATTTTCTAGGTGACCACGAAACTTGAGCCATGGCCCGGCGGCAGAAATGTGATCGGTTGTGCATTTGCCTTTGGCTTTCATTAAAACTGGCATGTAAATGAAATCGTTGCCATCCCATTTCTCGAATGGTTCAAGCAATTGCAATCGCTCGCTAGTTGGGTCAACCACTACTTCGATTGACGAACCATCTGCTGGTGGTGCAACGAATGTTTCGGCACCTGCGTCGTAACCGTTTTTAGGAAGTACTTCACCGACTGGTGCAGCGAGTGAAACTTGTGAGCCATCTGGTGCAGTGATTGTGTCGGTAGTTGGATCAAAATCAAGACGACCAGCGAGCGCGAGCGCGATCACCGTGTCTGGACTCGTGACGAAACTCAAAGTATTTGCAGAGCCATCATTTCGTTTTGGAAAGTTGCGATTAAATGAACTGACAATTGTGTTTGGATTGTCGGTGATTTCTTTTGATCGCTCCCACTGGCCGATGCATGGACCACAAGCATTTGCCAACACAGTTGCGCCGATTGCTTCAAGATCGGCGAGCAATCCGTCGCGTTCGATTGTTGCGCGAATTTGTTCTGATCCTGGCGTAATTAGCAAATCAGTTTTTGCTCTTAAGCCTTTCGAGGCGGCAAATCTGGCAACTGATGCGGCGCGAGTGATGTCTTCATAAGAGCTGTTAGTGCAACTGCCAATTAGTGCCGCAGAGATTTCTAGTGGCCATTTATTTTCTGCAGCTGCTTTGGCAACACCACTGCCAACACGATGCGCGAGATCTGGCGTGTGAGGTCCATTGATTAATGGTTTGAGAGTTGAAAGATCAATTTCAATCGTCCTGTCGTAAAGCGCGCCATCATCGGGGCAAAGGTGCTCGGCAACTTTGTCGGCCGCCGCAGCAATTTCGCTGCGACCAGTTGCCTGCAAATATTGCGCCATTTGCACGTCGTAACCAAAGACCGAACAAGTTGCGCCAATCTCGGCGCCCATATTGCAGATGGTTGCTTTGCCAGTAGCCGAAATTGTGTTGGCCCCATCGCCGAAATATTCGATTATCGCACCAGTGCCACCTTCGACGGTTAAGACACGCGCAACTTCGAGGATCACATCTTTAGGACTCGACCATCCAGAAAGACAGCCAGTGAGTTTTACGCCGATGACTTTTGGCCATCGCACATTAAACGCAAAGCCAGTCATTACATCAACTGCGTCAGCACCACCGACACCGATCGCCACCATGCCGAGACCGCCAGCATTAGGTGTGTGGCTATCTGTGCCGATCATCATTCCGCCAGGAAATGCATAGTGCTCGAGCACAACTTGATGAATGATTCCGCTGCCAGGGCCCCAAAAACCGATGCCATATTTTGCTGAGACAGATCGCAAGAAGTCGTACACCTCTTTGTTGGTGTCGATTGCGACGCCCATGTCGATGCGTGCGCCGGCTTTGGCCAAAATTAAGTGATCACAATGCACGGTTGATGGCACTGCGGTTTTCGAAAGACCAGCAGTCATAAATTGCAGCAACGCCATCTGCGCTGTTGCGTCTTGCATCGCAACTCGGTCTGGATTGAAGTCGGCGTAACTGCGCGAGCGCTCGAGTTCTTGTTTGGCTGGTTTTGTTAGATGATTGATCAAAATCTTTTCGGTAAGCGTTAGTGGACGACCCAGACGTTTGCGACCTAGCGCAATGTTTTTACTGAGTTTTAAATAAACAGCAGTTACGAGATCAATTGGGGTTCCGGCGCTTGAAGTCATTTTTGATCCTTATTGATTCTTATTGATTTCTTGTCATGTTAGTGTATACAAGTATAGTACAAGTTCGAACAGTCCGATATCACGAGATCGCAAACTCATTGCGCGCACGAATTGAAGGCCGTGCGGTTTCGGCTGGGCGAGTGCTGCCGAGCGAAGCAGAGTTGTCTGGCGAGTTTAAAGTCAGTCGGGTCACGGTGCGTCGCGCATTAGAAATTTTACGAGATGAAGGTCTTGTCGTTTCTCGCCAGGGTTTCGGATGGGTTATGACGAGCGATCAACTGACACAGACACTTGGGCGACTTGGCACAATCGAAGAACAAATGTTGGCAAACGGCATGTTGTCAGAGCGTCGAATCGTTGAATTTGGTTTTGAGAAAGCAATACGCAAGGTAGCCAAAGTTTTGAATTGCGACCAAGTGTTGCGAGTTAAGCGTGTCAATACTGCTGATGGTGAACCATTTGCAGTGGTCACGGTGTGGTGTCCGTTTGAATTGGGTCAACACTTGTCACGAAAAGAAGTTGAACAGTCTGCGTTTTATGAATTGCTGAATATTCCGATTGGCGGAGCTACTCAAACAATCGGTGCAGATGCAGCCACGAAAACAGATGCTGCGTTACTTGAAGTTCCGACAGGTTCGCCAGTTCTGCAGTGCGAGCGCATTACTCGAGATGTTGCAGGTAATGCTGTTTTGCTATCGCACCATGTATTTGCTGCGCACCGCACAAATTTTGTAGTTGATTTGCCATCGGCCGGAAAATCAATTGCGCCAAGTGGAATGCGACTAGTCGACTAGTGCGCTTGACTAAC
>ERZ889217.1720-NODE-1720-length-10583-cov-19.516812_pt1 | contig 10583 bp, 8 predicted proteins | sample MGYA00521098_ERZ889217 | MGnify/ENA primary metagenome ERZ889217 (study PRJEB32303, sample SAMEA104408613) | aquatic metagenome | biome: Brackish water; feature: Pelagic; material: water | place: Baltic Sea | collected 2014-06-10T22:04:00 | depth 2,362 m ...
CACGGCGAGGCTTCCCTTTCCGGGGTGTTGCTTGAGCAGGGAGAGAGTGAAGCGACCAGTCAATTGCCGATGTGTCCCTACCCCAGGTCGATTCCTCAAAGGTATTCAGCATAGGAGGCTTGTCGCGAGCGGTCTTTCAGGAGGGTGACAAAAAATTCGCTCGCCACTCGACCTGCAGCCAATCGGAGAACTCGGCGGGGGTAGGAGGCCGGGGGTGCTACGGCCCGCCTCGAAGTCGTTGCGCAGCAGACCGCCGAGGCATTGGCGGCGGCCACTGACGCCAGCTGGAACCAGGCTCCGACGACGGCGAGGCAGTGGGCGGCGATCAACAGCGGCAGTGAGGCGGCTGCTCGTGGGCGATGACTCGGCACGAGACGCATTGTCGGTATAATAAACAAGCTATCACCACCGTGAGAATGCCTGCAGCAATCGCCGCAAGGTAGCGATGGCTCGATCAGAGGGGGCCGCTTTGACCGGCGCTGACGAATGGATACTCTGCTCCGCCGCGACAGCGACACGATGATCCACGTGGTCGCCTGGTGCAGCACCCTCGCCGTCGCCCTCGCCGTGGGCCTGGCGGCGGCGACAGCCGACGATCGCGATCCGTGGAATGGTTGGGCCTCCGCCAGGGAACTCAGGCAGCCGATGTACGCGGAGCGAATCCATCCCGAGCGGCTGCTGCGGACAAGGGCCAACACCTGGTCGAACCTCGGCTACTGCCTCGTCGGGTTCTATGCCTGCGGGCTGGCCGCACGGGATTGGCGGCGAGGTCCGGCGAAGGCGGGTGCGGTCTCGACCTCCGGCACGCTTGTTTCCGCGCCCGGCCTCGGGATGCTCTTCGGCCTGGCCTGCATCTGGCTGGGGCTTTCGAGCGGCCTGTTCCACGCCTCCCTCACCAGGCTTGGCCAGCAGGTCGACGTGGCGGCCATGTATGGCCCGCTGTTGGCCCTGCTGGCCATCAGCGCCACCCGCGCGCTGCCGCGCGTGTCGCTGCCCAGGGGTACGCTGCCCACCTGGCCGCTGCTAGCCGGGATCGTCGTCGCGGCCGAGGTGGTGCTTGTCCGCTACAAGTGGTCGATGTCGTCGCGGACCGTGCTCTGGACGCTGATCGGCGGCGTCACCGCAACGTCGCTCGCCGAATTCGCGCTGGGGCCGCAGCGATTCCGCTCGGTGCTGCTCGCCTGGGCGGGCGGCTTTCTCGCTGCGGCGGTGGCCTGCCGCCAACTCGACGTGATGCATCGGTTCAGCGATCCGGAGTCGTGGTTTCAGGGGCACGCGGCGTGGCACGTGCTGACGGCCGCGTCACTCGGGGCGATGCTGCTGCACGAACGGTCAGAACGGTCGGCCTGCTCACGTGCGACCCGCCCGGCCGCCGAGTCAGGACTGTCGGGCGAGTGTCAGGCCGGCCAGGGCACGGATGGCCATTGCTGAGAGCGAAGGCTCGGGGACGGCGGCGGACGCTCCCGCCTGGCTCGACGCGGAGTTGTACACGCCGGCGTCTGAGAGGCCGTTGAAGACGAAGTTGGCCGTGTCGATGATGTCAACCTGCCAGTCGACGTTGGTGTCACCGGCGGTGGCCGCGATGGTGCCAGAGGTGATGCCGCTGGTACCGGTCCCAGTGCCGTCGCCCAAACGAGTGACGATCGCGGCGACCATGTCGGCTGCCGAGAAGCCGCTGGCCACGGTCACCATGCCGTTACCCACGTCCACCAGCCCCATGTCTGGCTGTTGATCGTCGTGCCCGACGTGGTACCGGGATAGGTGGTGGACGGGAGCGTTACTACTCCGGGCAAGCAATAGTTACTTCTCTGAGCACTAAATAATTTACTTATAGGCTCTGGCCCGCTATGATCGATGCATGGCACACAAAGACGCTCGCTGTCGCCCGAAGCCCAGGAAGACCTTCGCCGCCGCGTGATCGACGCGGTGCTGACCCAAGGGATGAAGAAGGCCCACGCGGCAAGAACCTTCGGCGTCTCACGCCAAGCGATCAACAACTGGCTGGTCGCTCATGTACACGGCGGTGACGCCGCTCTGGCCGCAAAGACACGAGGGCGGCCGAAGGAACGAACGATTGCCCCGAAACAGCAAGCGAAGATCGTTCGGACCATTCAAGGCAAGTGCCCCGACCAACTCGAGCTTCCGTTCGCTCTTTGGACGCGTGAGGCGGTTGTCGAACTCATCAAGACGCACACCGGACGGCGGGTCTCGGTCTGGACGGCAGGCCGATACCTGAAGGATTGGGGCTTCACGCCGCAGAAGCCGGCACGGCGAGCCTGTGAACGCGATCCGGTTGCCGTGCAGGCCTGGCTCGACAAGGAGTACCCGGCCATCCAACAGCAGGCAAAGGCCCACAATGCCTTGATTCTCTGGGGAGACGAGATGGGACTCCGGTCTGTCGACACCGTCGGACGCACCTATTCGCCACGCCGACAGAATCAGCCGGCGGTCGACCGCAACTTCTTCGAAGAAGCCCACGTGCGTTACGCGGCAGGTGCCGGGTAGAAAACGTCAACTATTGAATGCTCCCGGTAGTACTTTGCCGTGGTGCCTGGGCATCGACAGCACGTTGCGGGTGATTGCGGCGAACGCCGATCTGGGGCCTGTGCCGGTGAAGGGGCCGATGGGCAGAACGCCGACGCGGCCGCAGAAACTCGCAGACGGCACGCTGAAGACCAGGGGTGTTGCTGACTGGGCATGGAGGCGGCGTTCCGCCTTCTGCAAGGTGACGTGGCGACAGGGCAGCCGAGGTCCGATGTCGAGCCGCTTCGCCGTCTGGCGGGTCCGTCATGCCCATCGCGCAAGGATGGGCATTGAACCGCTTAAGGCGTGCTGGCTGATCGCCGAATGGCCGATCGATGTCGAAAAGCCGACGAAGTTCTTCCTCTCGAACCTGCCTGCCACGGCATCCCGAAAGGAACTCGTCCGGCTTGCGAAGCGTCGCTGGTGGGTTGAGCACTCCTGCAAGAAACTCGAGGACGAACTCGGACTCGATCACTTCGAAGAGCGTTCCTGGCGAGGCTGGCATCATCATGTCACGCTCGCGATGGTGGCGTACTTCTATCTCGTTGAACTGCGAAAGAGGCCGGAAAAAAGGGGGTCCCGGCCTGAGCTTGCCCAGTGTGCGCCGGCTCCTTCAATCGCTGCTGCTGTGCTTCTCACATCATCGCCCCATCTGCGTTCGACCGATCGGCGACGAACTCGTGCGGGTCGATTCCAATTGAGCTAACGTTTTGGACTAGAAGATAGCTGTTTTGCTCCCCGCCCGGCCTAGTCTCTCGGAGTTTTGCCATGCCCGCTTCCCCGTACCGTCGCCGCTTCGTGGCCGCTTCCGTCGCCGCCGGCTCGCTCGTGATCACGGGCACCCGCACCTCCCGGGCCGTCGCCGGGGCCAACGCCCTGCTGAAGGATCCCAACACCAAGGGCTTCGAGGTGCCCGACGCGGTCCGCGTCTGACCCGGGGAGCTGTCCCCTTCCATCCTTCCCCCACTCGGAGATTCCGATGCCCGCTCGCTCCCTGCTCGTGTCCCTGCTCCTCGCCGCCGCCGTCGCCCTGCCCGGCCGGGCCGACGAGGCCCTGCCGCTGGTCTTCGAGGACGACTTCTCCCAAGGCATCGACCGGTGGGAGCCGACCGACCCGGCCGCCTGGACGCTGGGCAAGGATGGCGAGCGGTCCGTCTGGGGCCTCAATAAGCGGACGAGCAACTACCAGCCCAAGGTCCGCAGCCCCCACAACGTGGCCCTCGTCAAGGATCTCGAACTCAGCGACACCTTGATCACCTTCCAGGTGAAGAGCACGCGGGACACGGGCGGCCACCGCGACTGCTGCGTGTTCTTCAACTGGCGGGACCCGGAGCACTTTTACTATGTGCACCTCGGCGCCAAGCCCGACCCGGCCAGCGGCCAGATCATGATCGTGGACGGCACCCCCCGCCGGCCGCTGACCAAGAACACCAAGCCCGTGCCTTGGGATGACCAATGGCACTCTGTCAAGCTCGTCCGCGACGTGGCCTCGGGCCGGATCGCCGTCTACTTCGACGATCTCAAGACGCCGCTGATGGAAGTCACCGACAAGACCTTCACCAGCGGCCGCGTCGGGATCGGCTCGTTCGACGACATGAACGACTTCACCGCCGTGAAGGTGGCGGGCCGCAAGGCCGAGGCCGGCGGCGGGAAGTAGGGACCTCTGCCGCGAGCCGCCGGCCGGTCAGGCAAGCCAGTCGTGGATCACCCGGCCGGCGACGTCGGTGAGCCGGAAGTCGCGGCCGGCGAAGCGGTAGGTGAGCCGCTGGTGGTCGAGGCCGAAGCAGTGCAGGAGCGTGGCGTGCAGGTCGTTGACGTGCACCGGGTTTTCGATCACGCCCCAGCCGATCTCGTCGGTGCTGCCGTAGGTCAGCCCGCGCTTGAGGCCGCCGCCTGCTAGGAGCACGGTGAAAGCGAAGGGGTGGTGGTCGCGGCCGGTGTTGGCCGGCCGGCCCGGCCGGTTCTCCCCCAGGGGCGTGCGGCCGAACTCGCTCGTCCAGACCACGAGCGTTTCGTCGAGCAGCCCCCGCTGGTCGAGGTCCTCGAGCAGCGCGGCGATCGGCTGGTCCACGGCGCCGCAGTTGTAGGCGTTCTCGACGTCGAGGTCGCTGTGCTGGTCCCAGGAGGCGTGGATGATGTTCACGAACCGCACGCCCCGCTCCACCATCCGGCGGGCCAGGAGGCAGTTGCGAGAGAAGGCGTTGTAGGTACTGAGGTGGGACTGGGTGCCGCGGCCGATCGGCTTGGGCTCGGGGCGGCCGATCCCGTAGGCGGCCAGCGTGGCGGCCGACTCACCGGAGAGATCGACAAGCTCCGGTGCCGCCGTCTGCATCCGCCCGGCCAGCTCGTAGGCCCCGATCCGGGAGGCGATCTCGGGATCATGGAGCGCTGCGTGATGCTCGCGATTGAAGGCGGTGATCGCCCGCAGGCCCTTGTCCTGCAGGTGGTCGGGCAGGCCCGGCGGGCTGTCGAGGTTGAGCACCGGCTCCCCCTCCCCGCGGAACAAGACCCCGGCATGGCTCGAGGGCAGAAACCCGCTCTGCCAGAGCGTGGCCCCGCCGCTCGAGCCCCGGCCGGCCGTCAGCACCACGTAGCCGGGCAGCTCCCGCGACTCGCTGCCCAGGCCGTAGGTGAGCCAGGAGCCCATCGCCGGCATCCCCAGCCGCGACACGCCGCACTGCATCATCAGCTGGCCCGGATGGTGGTTGAACTCCTCGGTGTGCATGCTCCGCACCATCAGGAGCTTGTCGGCGCAGCGGGCCAGGTTGGGCAGCGAGTCGCTGAACTCCATCCCGCACTCGCCGTGCCGGGCAAACCTCCGCGGGCTGCCCAGGAGCGTGGCCGTCTTGGGCTGGATGAAGGCGAACCGCACCTTTTCCAGGAGCGAGGCCGGCACCGGCTGGCCGTTCCGCTCCACCAAGAGCGGCTTGGGATCGAAGAGGTCCATCTGCGAGGGCGCCCCCGCCATGAAGATCGCGATGCAGGCCTTAGCCCGGGGGGCGAAGTGGGGAGGCCGGGGCCGGAGCGGGTCGGCCGGGGCCAGCCGGCCATCGTCGGCCAGGAGCGCCGCCAGCGGCAGGCCGCCGAGGCCGCCGGCACCGGCCAGCAGGAAGTCGCGGCGGGTGCGGACGGACGCGGCCGCTATGCGAGCCGGGTCGAGCGGGCGTTTGGAGCGGGCAGGCATTGGTGAGTCGTCCGGGGAGCGAGAAAGAGTGGCTCAGGGCCGCGTCAGAAACTCGTCGATGTTTAAGAGCACCCGCAGCGTGGCCGTCCAGGCCGCCAGGTCCTCCGCCGGCATACCGGCGACCGTCGCGCTCCCCACCAGCTGCGTCGCCTCGGCGGGATGCTCCGCATACCAGCGGCGGCTCTCCTCCAGAAGGTCGGCCAGGCGGTCGACTTCGCCCGAGCGGGGCGGCCGGCCGAGGCAGATCCAAATGCCGCGGGCGAGCCGCTCGCCGTCTGACGGCTCGGTCTGCACCCGCGCGGCTAGGGCCGCGGCGGCGTCGACGAACACCTGGTTGTTGAGAGTCACGAGCGCCGCCAGCGGCGTGTTGGAGAGCGTCCGTTCCACGCAGGCGAGGTTTGAGTCGGGGCAGTCAAAGGTGATCAGCGTGGGGTGGGGCGCGGTCCGCTTGAAGAAGGTGTACATACCGCGGCGGTAGCAGTCCTCACCCGGGCTCGTTCGCCAGGTGAAGTTTCCGGCGTAGGAGAGCTCAGCGATGCCCGACGGCAACCGTGGGAACACGCTCGGGCCGCCCGCCTTCCGGGCCAGCAGGCCGGCCGCCGCCAGGGTCGCGTCGCGGACGATCTCGGCCTCCACGCGGAACCGGTTCTGGCGGGCCAGGAGCCGGTTCTCGGGATCGGTGTCGATGAGCTCCGGGCGGTGGGCGGAAGCCTGACGGTATGTCGCCGAGGTCACGATCCGGCGGATGAGATCCTTCCGCGACCAGCCCCCGGCGACGAAGTCGGCTGCCAACCGGTCGAGGAGCTCGGGATGGGTCGGCCGGTCGCCCCGCACGCCGAAGTCGTTCATCGAGGCCACCAGCGGCCGGCCGAACAGATGCTTCCAGACGTGGTTGACGGCCACCCGCGAGGTGAGCGGATGCCGCGGATCGACGAGCCAGAGGGCGAGGTCGAGCCGGTCGGGCCGGGCGTCCGCCCGGCGGGGCGACAGCGGGGGTAGGACCACCGGCCCGCCGGGATTCACCGGCTCCGCCGGGCTGAGGAAGTCGCCCGCCTCGAGCACATGGGTGGTCCGCGGTTTCTTCAGCCGGGCCGCGAGCACGCGCACCGACTGCGGCTTCGCCTTTTCCTTCTCCTCGCCTTGGGCGGCCGCATCCTCGGCGGCGGTCTCCCCCACTGGCAGTTCGGGGGGCGGGAGGGCCTCAGGCGAGACGATCGCGTCGGCCGGCACCGGAATCTCGGCCTCGTCGGCGTCGTTGAAGAAGGCATACAGGCCGTAGTATTCGGCGTGCGTGAGCTGGTCATACTTGTGGGAGTGGCAGCGGGCGCAGCCCACCGTCAGCCCCAGCCAGGCCGCCCCGAGCGTCTCGGTGCGGTCCATGACCGCCAGCACGCGATACTCCTCCTGGTCCACGCCCCCTTCGCGGTTGGTGAGCGTCTGACGATTGAAGGCCGTGGCCAGCCGCTGCGGGTAGCCGGCGTCGTCAAGCAGGTCGCCGGCCAGCTGCTCCACCGTGAACCGGTCGAAGGGCAGGTCGGCATTGATGGCGCCGATCACCCAGTCGCGATACCGCCAGGCGTCAGGACGCGTATTGTCCTTCTCGTAGCCGTCGGAGTCAGCGTAACGGGCCAGGTCGAGCCAGTGCCGGCCCCAGCGCTCGCCGAAGTGAGGGCTAGCCAGGAGCCGCTCGACGAGCCGGTCGTAGGCGTCGGGGGTGGGGTCGGCCAGGAAGGCCTTCACGTCCTCGGGCCCCGGGGGTAGGCCGGTGAGGTCGATCGCCAGCCGGCGGAACAGCGTAGGCCGGTCGGCCTCGGAAGCCGGCTCGATCCCCCGGGCCTCGAGGCCCGCCAGCACGAACCGGTCGAGCTCGTCGCGAGGCCAGGCCCGCCGAGTCACGGCCGGGGCGGGATGGGCCACGACAGGGCGGTAGGCCCAGTGCTCGGCGTACCCTGCCCCGGCCGCGATCCAGCGGCGAAGCCGAGCGACCTCGGCCGCGGTGAGCGACTCCCCCTCGGGAGGCATGCGGACATCGGGGTCGGTGCTCGTCACCCGTGCGAGCAGCTCGCTGGCCGCCGGGTCGCCCGGCACGATCGCGCGGCTGCCCGAATCGGCCGCGGCCGTGGCCGCCTCGAAGCGGTCGAACCGCAGCCCGCTCTGCTGGTCGTCGGTGCCGTGGCAGAGCAGGCACTTCTCGGCCAGAAGCGGCTGGATGTCGCGGGCGAAGTCGATCTCAGCCGGCGGCGGGGCGGCCGTGGCGAAGCCGGGAACGGCGGCCAGCAGGACCGTCAGACAGGTGCGGGCCAGCCCGAGCGGATCCTCGACGAAACAACGGCAGTACGATCTCATGCTCCCGACTCTAGACCCGCCGCCCTAGGGGCTCAAGGACAACGCGGGTCAATCTCTAAACGTTTCGGTTCAGAGGCCGCCCGCCCCGAATCCTCACTTGCCCGAGTCGGCGGCCTTGCGGCCGATCACCGGCGGGTTGTGGGGGCTCACCTCCCAGACCGGCGGCTGGCCCCGGGCCTGGGCCTCGAGCCAGGTGAGCGCGGCCTCGTGGACGATCTCGTGGCCTCCCTTGAAGACCGTGAGCCGGGCCGGGCCGCTCGTCTTCCGCAGGAGCACCGGCCGCGACGCATGGAGCGGATCGGCCCCCTCGAACCGCCAGGCCTCGGGCACCGCGCGGGTCGTTTCCAGTTCGTCGATCACGGCGTCGGACAGGCGGTCGGCCGGGGCGACCACGGCGTTGAAGGCCCGCACGGCGTGGCCTACCGGCACGCTGCCGGTGTGGCCGTCGTGGATCCCGGTGTTGATGTCGAGCGGGCAGCCCGGCGGCCCGGCGGCAAGCAGCCGCTCGACCGAGCGAGCGGCATAGGCGGCATCGAACTCGGCCGACTGCCCCGGCGGCCCGCCGCAGACCTTCTCGATCTCGCCGGCATACTTGTTCTTCCGGGCCTTCGAGTCGGCATGCCAGCGTGCCAGGTCGGTCACCGGCACCCAGGCCGAGGCCGCCGCCCAGGTCTCCGACAACCGGGCCGCCGCCACCAGCGCCATCATTCCGCCGCCGGAGACGCCAACGGCGTAGATCCGGTCGGGGTCGATCACCCGCCGCGCTCGGGCCAGCGCGAGCGCTCCCTCGAGATCGGCGAGCGCCACCTCCGAGCCGGCCGCCTCCGGCCGGGTGGCCGGGCCGCGGAGGTCGGGATGCAGCAAGGCCCAACCGCGGGCGATGCACCAAGCGGCGTAGGGTGACTCGTCCTGCCGGTAGTCGCTCGACCAGGTGTGAAACGCCACCAACAGCGGCACCGGCTCGTCTCCCGGCGGCCGATAGAGCAGCGTCTTCTGCGGCGAACTGTCGGCGGGGCTCGGGAACGTGACCGTCTCGACCTCCGGCGGCCAGGCGGCGGCGGGCCCGGCGGCGACGAGAATCGCGACGGCGATGAGAATCGCGATGCGCCGCATGTGGAAAGCCTCCCGAAGCCCCGCGGCCGAAGCGTCAAGCCGCGCTGGCAGAGAATAGAACATGATCGCCGGCCTGCCCCGTAAGACACGATCCGGTCAGAGATTGGTTCATTTCATTCAGACGGCCCGCAGCCTGCCCTCGTATACTTTGGTTCGAATCGACGTGCGATCGGCGTCTGTTCGGATCTTTGATTCCCCGAGGATCTCATCCTGTGCCAGCCCGCTTCCCTCGTCGCACGCTGCTTCGCTCAGGCCTCACCACCGGCCTCGCCGCCGCGGTCGCCTCCGGCACCGCGCCCCTGTTTATTCCCGGCCGGGCCTTCGGGGCCAACGAGAGGATTGTGATCGGTGGGATCGGCGTGGGCAACCAGGGCTCGGGGCTCGTGAGTTCGTTCGCCAAGCGGGCCAGCGTGGCGGCGATCTCCGACGTCTACCTGCCGCGGGCCGAGGAGGTGGCCGGCAAGGTGGGGGCCGGCAGCGTTCATCAAGATTACCGGGCCCTGCTCGACCGCAATGACATCGACGCGGTGATCGTGGCCACGCCCCACCACTGGCATGCCCTGTGCTGCATCCATGCCGCCCAGGCCGGCAAGGACATCTACTGCGAGAAGCCGCTGGCCTACTCGATCCTCGAGGGCCGCCGGGTCGTGGAGGCAGTCCGCAAGCACGGCCGCGTGCTCCAGACCGGGATGCAGCAGCGTTCTGGAAGCAAGGAGCAGACCGGCTGCCGGCTCGTCCGCGCCGGCGGCCTCGGCACGATCAGCCGTGTGATCGCCTCAAACTACGCGAGCCCCATGGAGCCCGACTTCCCCGAGCGATCGGTGCCTGAAGGCCTCGACTGGGAGCGGTGGTGCGGCCCGGCCGACCTGCTGCCATTCAACAAGGTGGTCTGGGACAACCGCAGCGACCCGAGCTGGGTCTCGCTGCGGCCCTTCTCCGGCGGCGCGATGACTGACTGGGGGGCCCACGGCCTCGACATGGCCCAGTGGGGCCTGGGCATGGACACGAGCGGCCCCGAGGAAGTCTGGGTGGAGGGGGGGGCGTTTCAGCCGCAGGTGAGCACGCCCGAGAAGCCGGGTGGCCGGCAGAAGGGACCGAACACGCCGAAGGTTTGCATGCGGTATCCCGGCGACATCATCCTGGAGCTCGCCGGCGGCCCGCAGTTCGGCGTGACCTTCGTGGGTGAGAAGGGCCGGCTCACGCTCGAGCGTGGCCGGGTCAAAGCCGATCCGGACAACCTCGCCGTCGATCCGGCCGCGGCCGAAGCCGTGGCTATTATCCAGAGCACCGACCACCACCAGAACTGGCTCGACTGCATCAAGAGCCGCCAGGAGACGGCCGCGGGCCCGGAAGTGGGCCAGCGATCGACGTCGCTAGGCCACCTGGCCAACATCGCCCGCTGGGTGAGCGGCCTGAC
>ERZ889217.1722-NODE-1722-length-10563-cov-16.822992_pt1 | contig 10563 bp, 7 predicted proteins | sample MGYA00521098_ERZ889217 | MGnify/ENA primary metagenome ERZ889217 (study PRJEB32303, sample SAMEA104408613) | aquatic metagenome | biome: Brackish water; feature: Pelagic; material: water | place: Baltic Sea | collected 2014-06-10T22:04:00 | depth 2,362 m ...
CGAACCATTTGCTCACCGTGCGGGGAGCAACCTTACAGATCTTGGCGACCTGGCCCGTCGTAAAAACCTTCATCGCGTGGACTCCATGTGGATCGTTCGTGTCCGGAATCGACATGGCCAGCCCGCGGCTTTGCGGCCTGCGGAACACAGCCCCCCTGGTGGTGCAACTCGTCGTGGTCGCGGGGGCGTTGCACCAACATCCCCCACGGCAGAAGGTCCGAGGCCGCAAGGGGGGGCGTGAAATTGGCCGAAGTCGGGTCTCCGCCCGAGGGCGAAGCCTGATTTCAGCCTGGATTCGCAGGATTCCCCCCCTGCGGCACACCGTGCGGTGTCCTGGGAGCGAATCCCGGGACACCTCGGCGGTGCGACCATCCAACCGTATTGATCGAAAGAACGAGTCGTGAGACTTGAGACGTTCTTCGCGACAGCGCCGGTGGCACCATGTAGACCGGGTCAGGCCGCCCGGTTCATGCTGCGGGGCTGGGCCGCTGATGAAGCTGACTCAAACCGCACAGCCACCCGCTTCGAGACTCCCGACTCTTCCATAGTCACCCCGTAGAGCGTGCCGGCGGCGGCCATCGTTTTCTTGGAGTGGGTCACGACGATGAATTGCGTGGCCGAGAGGAAGTCGCGGAGTACCCCGACGAACCGGTCCACGTTGGCCTCGTCGAGAGCGGCATCCACCTCGTCGAGCACGCAGAATGGGCTGGGGCTGCTGCGAAAGATCGCCAACAGAAGCGCTACGCAGGTCATCGTCTTCTCACCGCCGGAGAGGAGCGAGATGTTGCGGGGTTCCTTGCCGGGCGGACGGGCCAGGATCTCCACAGATGTTTCCAGGAGATCGACTCCTGGCTCGAGCACGAGGTCGGCCTGGCCGCCACCGAACACTCGCTCGAAGAGCTCTTGGAAATGGCCGCGGACGGTCTCGATCGTCTGCCCGAGGAGCCGCCGGCTTTCCTCATCGATCCGGGCGATCAGCGCCTCGATCGCTTCCCGACCCGCCGTCACGTCGGCGAGTTGGGCTTCCAAGGTCGCCAGCCGCTGGGCCAGTTCGTCGGCCTCCGTGAGGGCCTCGAGGTTCACGTTGCCCATGCCGGCGAGTTTGCGGCGGTGCTCCTCGATCAGCTGTTCCAGGTCGCCACGATCCGTGGGCACCGGCTCACTGCCCTCGTCCGTCGGCTCCGCCCAATCGGCGACCGGGTCGGTGTCGGTGGCCACCAACGCCTCGATGTCGAGATCGTATTCATCTCGGATCCGTTCCACGATCCGCGCGCGATGATGCCTGGCGTCACCTGCCTCGAGTTCTCGGGCGTGGATTCGCTCGGCCAGCGCTGCCGCCGCGGTGCGGTCGCGTTCTTGGTTCTGCTCCCCCAGCCGCTGTTCGCCGACACGGGCGGAGGCCTCAGCTTCGGCTGCGGCGAGTAGCGTCAATGCCTGTTCGGCATCCCAGGCCGCCTCGGCCAGCGCTGCTTCCGCAGCGAGCACTTGGCATTCCCAGGCCAGGGCCCTGCGACTCGCCACAGCGGCAGCCGTTTCCGCAGCCTGCACTTCGCCTTGCAGCGAGACCACCTGCGCCGTCATCGAGGTTGCCACGGTCTGGGCATGGTTGAGTTGTTCCAGCCGGGCTGCCTGTTCCACCTGGAGCCGATGGACCTCCTCGATGGTTTGGCCGCGGCTTTGTTCCAGCGATTCGATGACCGACCGCCGCGCGCTGGCCTCCTGCTCGCGTTGGGCGAGCAATAGCCCAGCCGTATCCATGTCCGCGCGGGCTGTCCGCTCGGCCGCCTCGGCCTCGACGGCCTTCCGCTCGGCATCGCGAACAATCTGTTCGGCCGCCTGAACGGCCTCGTCGCTGCCGCGCTCATCGCGGGTGATGCGGTCGAGTTCGGCTCGGGCCGCCGTGATGGCGTCGGCCACCCGCTGCCGCCGACCGCGGGCCGCCTGTGATTCCTGGGCCCGCTCCTCCAGCTCCCGTTCCAGATTCGCGACATGGGCTGTTGCCTGGTTCACCGCCTCGGCCAAATCGCTGGCCCGCTCCTCGACGGCGCGGAGTTCACTCCGCCGGGCGACCTGGCCGCCAAAGCCCTCACCGCTGCCGGCCTCGAAACCTCCGGTCGCTGAGAGACAGGCCCCGTCCCGGGCGATGAACAGGGTGCCCAGCGGGGCGATCGGCACCAGCGGCAGGGCCTGGTCGATCTGCTCGACGAGCCAGGCGTGGCCGAGCAGCCGGCGGGTCAGAACATCAGCAGTTGCCGTCGGCTGGGTTTCTTCGGCGGGTGAGGCGACGAGCTGGTCGAGCCGCCCGATCAGACCGGGTGCCGACCCAGGGTGGAAGTCGGCCGGCTCCGGCAGCGAGGCGAGCGAGATGAAGACGATCCGTCCCCCTGCGAGCGCCGCCTCGGCAGCCTCGTTGAGCACGGCGGTAGCGTGCCATGCGATTGCCGCGTCGAGCCGCTCCACCAGGAGTGCCTGGCCGAGTCGTCCCAGGGCCAGATCGACGAACCCAGCCTGCTCGACCGTAGCGATGAATTGGTCGGCGAGCGCCCCGATGAGTCCTGGCACCGAGTGGCCGTGATCGAGCAGCAATTGCCGGGTGGCATCGGAGAGCCCATCCTGCCGTTCGATCAGTTCTCGGAGCACGTCCCGCCGCTCCCGACAGGCCTCAGCAGCCGCCCGGTCGTCAGCCAGGGCCCGCCAGGCCTGCTGGAGGCGCGAGGCGAATTCACGATGGGAGAGTTCGGCCGCCTGGAGTTCGCGAGTCGATGCGGCGAGCCGGGTCTCGAGTGAGGCCAGATGGCCTTCCGCAGCCGAGCGTGCCTCTTGCAGTCGGGCCCGTCTGCCGTGGGTCACGCTGGCAGCATCCCGAGCCTCGTGCATCGTCGTCACGCTGGCTGCCGAGCGGGCTGCGGCTGCGTCGAGAGCCGACTCCAACCGGAGCTGGCGGTGACGGCCGTCCTCGAGGGCCGCCGCGGCGACCGCGAGGGCGGCCCGGGCTGCTGCGGCATCGTCCTGGGAACCGGCGGCAGTCTGTTCGCAGGCAGCCAGCTGGGATTCGATCGCAACCAAGGCTTGGGTGACCTGACACACGGCGGTCTCCGCGGCCGCTGCCTCGTGGGCAGCGCGGTGGGCCTCCCGGATCGCCCGGGCGAGAGCCTCGGCCTCCCGGCGGATCTCCGCATCGAGATCGTCGCGGCGAGCCCGCTGCATCGCCAGGGTGGCCTCCGTCGCGGCTTCTCGTTGGGCGGCGGCGGCGGCGGTAGACCGGAGCGCGGCAAGCCGCGGCTGGCAGGCCTCAGCCGCAGCGGCCAGGTCGGCCAGAAGCCGGGTCGCGGTGAGTACCCGCTGTTCCAATTCGGCGAGCGATTGGCGATCGGCGGTCAGGGCCGCCTCGACGGCTGCCACGTCGGCGTCTACTCCAGCCAGATCCTGGCGGGCGGCGGTGATCCGCAGTGCCCTCAATCGAGTGCTGAGATTCCGCCAGCGGCGGGCCCGGGCGGCCTGGTTCCGCACCGTCTCGAGCCGGGCGGAAACCTCGCCCACGATGTCGGCGAGCCGCTGCCGATTCTGCTCCGCCCGCTCGACCCGCCGCAGCGCCTCGGTGCGGCGGGTGCGAAACCGGGTGATGCCGGCCGCCTCCTCGAAGACCACGCGGCGGTCGCGGCCGGAAGCCACGAGGAGAGCATCGACCCGACCCTGCTCGATGACGCTGTAGGCCTCCGTCGCGGCGCCCGTGCCGGAGAACAGTTCCCGGATGTCTTTGAGGCGGGCGGTCTCTCCGTTGACGAGATACTCGCTCTCGCCGCTGCGGTAGACGCGGCGCATGATCTGCACATCGTCGGTCGGGAGTGACAGTTCGCGGGTGGAGTTGTCGAAGACGAGAGCCACCTCCGCCATGTTGAGCGGCTTGCGGCCTCCTGAGCCGGCGAAGATGACATCGGTCATCTCCTTGCCGCGGAGGCTTCGAGCCGACTGTTCACCGAGCACCCACTTGATGGCATCGACGACGTTCGACTTGCCTGACCCATTGGGGCCGACCACCGCCGTGACACCTGCGGGAAACTCGAACCGCGTTCGGTCGGCGAAGCTCTTGAACCCGAACAGTTCGAGGGCCTTGAGACTGATCATGAGCGTTTGCCTGTCGGCGGGGCAGCGGCCGATGCGGCGGTGGAATCCTCGCTCTCATCGGTCTCGTCGGGCCCGTGGGCCGAGGCCTCCTCGTGAATCGCCGGGCGACCGTCGAGCGTAGTGGGCACCGCATCAAAAACCAGGCGGCTCCGGAGAAATCGTCCGGCCGCGGCCTGCTGCAAAAACTGGACTGCATCGGGATATCCGCCGCCGAGTTCGATGATGGCTCGAACGATGCTCGGGGCGTCGGGCGGGACTTCGGCTTGACGGTCCGACTCGCCAGGGGCAAACCTGCTGACGGATGCCAGCGGTCCATCCACCACCACCACGATCGCGCGGCCAGCCTCCGCCCGGAGCCCACGTGCCACTCGGTGGTCAGCCCCAAAAAACACAATCTCAGGACGGTTGCTTCGCGTGGCATGCACCAGCGTCGGGCCCTCGACATCGAGCACATGCAGCAAACAGGCGTCGCCCAGGCGTTCGCCACGAACCAAGGGCATGCCGGGGTCGAGGCGGGCCAAGGCCCGAAAGGCGCCATAGCGGGTTTCAGCGCTGCGGCTGGCGAGCAGACCCTGAAGGGCGTCGATCCCGTTGGCGTCATCGAGTACGGAGAGCGCGGCCAGGGCCGCCGAGCGGGCGCTCCGCAGCGAAGTGGCCGCCTCCGCCAGGTGTGCGGCAGCCGTCGACTCACCGAGGTAGGCCAGCGCCTCCGCCGCGGCGAATCGAACTTCGATGTCGTCGGTGTCGAGCGCCTTACGGAGTACCGGAATGGCGTCCTTGCCGATCGCCTCCAGCCGGAGCGCTGCGGCGGGGGCGGTGACGGGATCTTCCAACTGGCGGGCGAGCAGTTGCATCCGAGCATGCCGGCCTTCGGACGGTTCGATCACCGCCACGCACTGCACGACCCGCACGTAGCGGGCTAGATTGTGCTGGTAGAGCGGGGGCACCTCGAGTTCGATGAACCGATCGGTTTTGGGAGTGGCCACACCCCGCTTCGAGCCGCGGATCACGGCATGAAACCGACGGTTGATCCAGTCTCCCAGTCGCTTCGACATGGCCGATGAGCGGTGCTCGGATGCGAGGATCAGGCCCAGTTCCCGATCGATCAACGCCACGCCCCCTCCCGGCACCCGTGCCCGGACCTTCGATTTCGAGTCGAGGGTGCCACTCGCCACCGGATCGACGAGCAGTGGCCCCTTGGCGATGCCCAGTTCATGTCCGTCGCGGACTGTGTTGCCGATCACCGCCATCTCGGCTAGCCGGGTTTCCATCAGCCAGCCTCCGCCAAGACTCGTGGTGTCGTGGTTTGCCGGCACCTCGACGAAGATGTCGAACCGATCGCCCTTGCGGCAGCCGGCTGGAAGAAGGCCGTGCACCCAGGCCAGCGAGGTCTTGTTGGAAGCCAGCAGCGTGTTCGGTTCGAGCACGCCTTTGGCCTGCATGTCTGCCAGGAGGGTGCTCCGCTGTGGGCCAGGGGGTGGGTCGCTGCCCGTGTCGGCCAGACCCGTCACCAGAGCCGCCCGCTCGATCCGCTTGGAATTGAGTCCCCAGGGAATGGTGTAGTCGCCGACGAGTTTCGTGCCCTCCTCGAGATGGGCGAGTGCCTCGAGTTCGGGGCTTTGACTGCGAATGGCGGGCCCGGCGCAGCCTCCGGCCAAGAGCCCCGCCACTGTCAGGAGACAGGGCCAGGGCAACAACCAGGGCCGGGAGAACATCATGGCGGGTCGCGGAATGATGGTGCAGCGGCGGCACGAGGACGGTTCGGATGACTCGGCCATGGGCAGGCGTCCGGCGTTTGATTCGAGGCTGCAAGAAGAGCGGGAGCCCCAGGGGCACGGGAGGGTAGGACCGGCCGGCGCGGAGGGTCAAGGTGTGTTCCGCCTCCGACCACCGGCCGAGAAAACAGGTTCCCTCGGCCTGATTCCCCCTTGGCCGGTCCCAAAGCCCCTGCTACGGTCTGCCGCCGCGGCCGGCGAGTGTGCCGACAGCGGATGGGTTTTCATCAGCATCAACCCGGTTTGGAGAGCAGGCGTGACGACGTTCGAGGGAAGTACGTTGGGTGTGCATGTCCGATGGATGATCCGTCGAGACATGCCGGAGGTGGTCACCATTGAGCAAGAGGCATTCGAATTTCCCTGGTCGGAAGCAGACTTCACCCGCTGCCTCCGCCAGCGGAATTGCATCGGCATGGTGGCCGAGATGGCCGACTCTGTCGTGGCCTTTATGATTTATGAGCTCCACCGCACGAAGCTCCACATGCTGAACTTCGCCGTGCTTCGTTCTCATCGACGGCTTGGCATCGGCAGTCGGATGATGGAGCGGCTGCTCGCCAAACTCACGCCCGATCGGCGCGGACGGATCATGCTCGAGGTGCGGGAGACAAACCTGCCAGCCCAGCTTTTTTTCCGGTCGCTCAGCTTCCGGGCCACCTCGGTTCTTAAGGACTTCTATCAAGACTCAACGGAAGACGCCTACATGATGCAGTTCAGCCTCGACCAACTGCCAGCCGAACACCGTCTCGCTGGCTGAGCGGCTGCTGATGGGGGTTGATGTTGATCAGGATTGAATTGTCCGCGCGAGGGCGGTCGTCCGCCGAATCAGCATCTGCAAGCTTGCGGGGACGGTTGGGCCACAGGCGAAGACGGTACAGACCGGCCGGCCGGCGGGAATCGTCTGCGGTGGCAGGGGCAGGTCGGACACGGCCGACCAGCCATCGTGATCGGTCCATGGTCGCAGGGTCGCGTCCAGGGCAGCGGCGATCCGGTCGTCAAACCGGAGCGGTCGGGGTGCAAACAGGATCGCCTTCGACCAGGCTTGGTGCCGGGGTCGGGATGGCAGGGTGCTGGTGGTCCCGAAACCACAGGCAGACAACTGGGCTGTGACTAACGAGAGCCCGGTAGTCCGCTCAATGAGTTCCATTGAAGCGGTCGGACGCGGATTGATCTCGATCACGTGCATCCCTCCGCTTGCGTTTCGGATGAAGTCAACTCCGACGAGGCCGACCAGGCCGGGCACGGAGGCAAGCCCGCAGCCGAGCTGGTCGAGCTGATGCCTGAGGGGCGTGGGCAGTGACTCCGGAGCCAGGTCAAGTCCGCCGCACCAATGAAACGGTTTCGCTGACGCCCAGTCTCGGCCGACCAGTTGCCGGCAGACTCCGATCAACTGCGAGCCGTTGGGGTTGATCAAAAAGGCGGCCGACCAGGGTTGGCCAGTGACCCGTTGTTGCCACTGCCAGCGGTCGGATGGCTGCTCGTCGACACACCAGCCGCGCCAGAGCCTGATTCCATGGCCGCCGGCCGAGGCCCGGGGCTTGAGCAGCCAACTGCCATCGGTGGGCAGTCCGGCAGGCGTGGCCCGGGTGTCTGGAAACTGCAGGCCGGCCTGCTCGGTGATCCCGCGAAGTCGAGCTGGATCGCGAACCCAACGGATCGCCGGCAGGCTCGCTCCGGCCAGCGGCCGCTCCGCTGCGATGGCCGCCAGAATTTCGGGATGATTTTCCAAACCACCGGTGAACAGGCAGGGGGCAGCCGGGAAGCCGGCTGTCAATTCGGGCAGAATTGCGGGGTAGGGCGCGGCGTGGCGAAACTCACTGGCCACCAACAGCAGGTCGCGGTCACCGAACAGATCGGCCGCAAACACCGCCTGTCCTGCGCGGGCGGCCGATTCTGCCAGAGCCCGCACGCTCGCGCCGACGATCACGATCCGCTTTGGTGCGACAGGCTGACCGAATGCCAGGGTCGGAGGGAGAGGGCTTCGCTTGTCGGTTTCCATGGGAATGGTATTCTGCCCTGGCGTTTGCGGGCTTACACAATTGTTACAGCAAGGGAGAACCAATCACGATGTCGATGTTTATCGGAGAGGCTCTGGCGGGCGAAGGTAATGAGATCGCACACATCGATCTTTTGATCGGCAGCAAGGACGGTCCCGTTGGCGCGGCATTTGCCAACGCCCTGGCCCGGCAAAGCGAGGGGCACTCGAATCTCCTGGCGGTCCTCACGCCTAATCTCGCGGTCAAGCCTGCCACGGTGATGGTCACCAAAGTCACGATCAAGGGAGCCAAGCAGGCGGTGCAGATGTTCGGCCCTGCGCAGGCCGCCGTGGCCAAGGCCGTAGCCGATAGTGTGGCCACCGGCGTGATTCCGAAGAGCGACTGCGAAAACCTTGTCATCGTGTGCGGGGTGTTCATCCATTGGGAGGCCGCCGACGACAAGAAGATCTATGACTACAACTACCAGGCCACGATGGACGCCATCGCCAGTGCCATGGCGGGGAAGCCGACGGCCGACGAGATGATTGCCGGCAAGGATAAAGCAGCCCATCCATTCCGCGGGTTTTGACCTCCGCGCCTGCCGGGCCATCCTTGGCCCCGGCAGGCTTGCCGAGGTGGCGGGCCAGGCCAGGCACGCTGGCCCTCGCCTCGCGGTAGTAGTCCTGCCGGCGGCGGTGTGTCGGCGGCCGTGGGCCGCGACAACAGGAGCATGAGGCGTGATGCCGAAGCGGATTTTGATCCAGCTCGACTGTGATGCGCAGCCGAGCACGTTCGATGCGATCGTGGCGGTGGATGCCAGCACCGAGGTGCTGTTGCGGCATGGCGGCGTGAGGCCCGACAACGTCGTGCCACTCATCCATGGGGCGATGTTCACCCGCGGTGGGGTCGACCTGGCGAGTACGGCGATCTTTGTCGGGGGTTCGGACGTCGCGGCCGCAGACGCTGTGGCTGCGCGGGTGGCCGCGACATTCTTCGGTTCGGCGCGAGTCGGTGTGCTCGTCGATCCCTCCGGAGCCAATACGACGGCTGCGGCGGCGGTGGTCTCTGCCGGACGACACCTCGATCTGGCCTCCGGTGTGGCCGCGTCGCTCTCTACGGTTGTGCTCGGAGGAACTGGTCCGGTCGGACAGCGGGTGGTCCGACTGCTTGCCGGGAGAGGGGCTCAGGTGACGGTCGCCTCGCGAAGTCTGGGGCGGGCCGAGGCCACGGTCGCTGGAGTGCGGGCGCGGAGTCCAGAGGCACGACTGACGGCCCTGGAATCGTCCGCAGGTTGCCTTTCCGAGAGTCCGCTCGGGCAGGCGGTGGCCGCGGCTGACCTGATCGTGGCGGCTGGGGCGGCCGGGGCCACATTGCTCAATGAAGCCGGTCGCGCGGCAGCTGGCAAGGCCTGCGTGCTCATCGATCTGAATGCGGTACCACCGGCCGGGATCGTCGGTGTCAATCCGCAGGACAAAGCCCGGGCTGATGGTGTGGCAATCTGCTACGGAGCGTTGGGCATCGGGGGGCTCAAACTGAAAATTCACCGGGCCGCGCTCGAGCGGATCTTCACCGACCCCCAGGCGTTTCTCGACACTGAGGATCTGCTCGCCATCGGTGAATCGCTGGGCTGAATCTGGGTGTCCTCTTGATCTGGGTGTCCTCTTGTTGGACCGTCAGACCTGCCGGGCTGCGAACCGATCGATCATGCCAGGCAGATACCGGGCCAGCCATGCGTACCCGCGAGCCTGCCAGCCCGGAATCACCACCGGCCGCCGGCGCTCCAGGCCGTCGAGAATAGCCTTGGCAACGAAGGCCGCGGAGACCGGTTTGCCCCGTGACCAGGCGGGCCGTTCGCCCGCGACGAGTGACTCCCAAAACTCGGTGGCGACCGGACCCAGGACCGCCAGCATGACCGCGACACCCTCGGCCGCCAGTTCGATCCGGAGTGAACCGGCCAAGGCATGCAAGCCGCTCTTGGCGGCACAGTATTCGCCATGCAGAGGCAGCGGATGGAGGCCGAGAATCGATCCTACGAAGACGATGGCGGGATCCTGGCCGCGAACCAACTCGGGGAGGCAGAGCCGGACGAGTTCCGCGGGGGCCACGAGGTTGAGATCGAGAATCCTGGCGAAGGTGCGGGCATCAGCCTCCCGAAACGAGCCGATCGCCCCGCTGCCCGCCGCAGCCAGGACGAGGTCGATCCCCCCCAGTCTGTCGACTGCCAGCTCGACCAGCTTCGTGCGGAAACCCGGATCACAGAGATCACCGGCCTCATGCTCGATTGGCGTGTCCAGGTCTTCGGCGGCGAGTTCGGCCAGCCGCTCCTGTCGGCGGGCGGTGACGAGCACGCGGGCACCTCGGTGCGACAGCTCGCGGGCGACGGCCCGGCCCACCCCGGAGGAGCCGCCAGTCACGATCGCCCGCATCCCGGCGAGTGTTCGTCGTCGCCGTCGCCAGTCTGGGGGCGGTGTCGAGTCAGCCATGAGAGCGCATTCGAGTTCCGTGGAGCACCGGCTCGGGGGCGGCAAAAGTCGCGTCGCGGGCGAGGATACGCCCTCACGCTCCGCGAGCGTTTGCCGACCCCCTCGCCTCCCCTGCTCAGTGTGCCCAATCGTCGCTACAGCTATCTTAGATGGGCCCTAGAGCGCATTCGAGTTCCGTGGAGCACCGGCTCGGGGGCGGCAAAAGTC
>ERZ889217.1723-NODE-1723-length-10560-cov-7.230747_pt1 | contig 10560 bp, 7 predicted proteins | sample MGYA00521098_ERZ889217 | MGnify/ENA primary metagenome ERZ889217 (study PRJEB32303, sample SAMEA104408613) | aquatic metagenome | biome: Brackish water; feature: Pelagic; material: water | place: Baltic Sea | collected 2014-06-10T22:04:00 | depth 2,362 m ...
TTGAATCACCCTATGAATTTTCAGCTCGTTTGATGATCATTTACTATTCTTCGCGCGTCGTTAAAGCCCCGAACATTTGGTACCCGTTTTTGTAAACGAGCAAAGATCGAAGAAGGCACTTCTTGGCACAAAACGTGTTTTTCAACATTTTCCCGCGCGCATAAAATCGCGCGCTCTCATTGGATTTAATTGAAAATCGCCACAGAGGTAGAACAAAACGTGCAGAAGAGCGCGAAAGAAAGTTTGAATTAAAATAACGAAAGGAAAAAAAGTTACAGTCCGAGTTACCAAACGATGGCATTTCAAGCACTAAATCGCTCTTTGGCACAAAACAAGTTTTTCAACATTTTCTACATTTCTTCCTCGTTAGCAAACTCGTTTTAACAGAAAATGATTACTACCGCGCGCTCGTGCTATCACGCCTGCAACGAAACCCACGCGATCGCCGAGAGAAACTCGAAGACGAAGAAGACTGCGCAGAAGAAGAAGTCGCTCGTTACTGCGAGCGAAGAAGCCTTTCAAGGAAGAACCGAATCAAGAAAACTGATTCGATCGAATGCGTTCATTGGAGAGGAAAGAGAGAAGAGAGAGGAAAACATGATCCGATCGAATTCGTTATCGAGGGAAGAGGAAAACATGATCCGATCGAATTCGTTATCGAGGGAAGAGGAATTGCTCAGATTGAACGAGTGCACGGTGATTCAGCTGAAAGAGAAGTTGCGACGGCGAGGGGTAGAGTCGAGGGGGAGAAAAGGAGAGCTAATCGCGAGATTGGTCGAGCATTTTATGAGCGATGGTTTCGGTGACGATGATGCGGCGAAGGGTGATTCTTCTGTGAAGGCGAACGCGTTGCAGCAGAGGACGACTGCGACTGCGACTGCGGCGGAAGTTCCCGTTGCGAGAGTTCGAAGACGACTCGTTAGGAGGGTTAGCGATGACGGTAGCGATGAAGAAATAACGAGAAGAAATAGTAACAGAGCGATATCGGCGTCGTCACAAAAAGGGGCGGTGGCGCGAGAGAGTGATACTAGTTCGACGACGACGACGACGACGAGTTTGAAAACTACTCGAGCAAATAATTTGCTCGTCAACGAAGTCATTCGTGGAGGCGGAGTGAATACAGAAAGTCCTTCTTATTCTTCTTCGTCTTCGTTACTTTCATTAGGAATTGATGTCGTTAAACCGCAATATAACGAGAACAGAGAGGCGCGAGAGAAAATATTCGAGATTGATTTCATTCAAGATTTCGAAAAAGCGAGAAAAAATTTAATACAACGCTCTAGGAAAGAAAGATTGCAAGAGAGCTCGGATCCAGAAGAAAACTTGGCGAAAATATTTAACGATATGAGTAATGAGGATGAAGAAAAACAAAAAAATCAAGTAAACGGTAATGGCAAGGAAGGAGAAAAACCGAGCGAGAGATTGAGGAGGTTATTCGCTGAAAGACGAGAAAGAGGGATAAAAGCAGTCAAGCGAGCGTTCAACAATAACGATTATATCTCGAAAGTAGGAGCTTTAGCAACGTTAGGTTCAAGCATCATAGACATAGAAAAAACTGCTTTAGCTACGACAACTAACTATACGCAGGGATTCTCGGCATCGGACAAGGAGGATTTGATCGAACAAAAGCTCAGCGAAATCGATTTCACGCTTGAGCAGAACAACCGCGCATCTGAAGGTTATACTCTTTCCACAGGAGGAGCAAATAATTCGATCGATCCTCTCAAGCTAATCCCTGGCGAATACGTCGTTCATAGAAAATACGGAATTGGTAAATATATAGGTAAGCGCGTGATTTTTGTCGAAGATGTAGAGGGCGGCCGAGCAAACGGGATACAGAAAATATTTCTATTTATTAAATTTGCCGACGACACAGCAAGGATTGATCCTGAGAAAGCAGCACGGCAGCTTTATCGCTACGCGAGCCCTGGAGCGGAAATCAAACCACCAAAACTTTCAAAGCTGTTCGATAAGGGCGGTTCGTGGGGCTTGAAAGAAGCACGAATGCAAAAACAAATTCAAGCTTTAGTCGTTCATCAAATGTGTGTGTATTTGCAGCGTTTACAGTGTGTGCGTGAACCGTATAAAATTGTCACAGCCGAAGAGGAGGCAAAATTTGCTGAGCTATTTGCTTTTAATCTTACGCCGGATCAAGTAACGGCTATTGAAGATGTCAACGATGATATGACTCGAGACACGCCAATGGATCGTATCGTCGTCGGTGACGTTGGTTTCGGTAAAACGGAAGTAGCTTTTCGAGCAGTTGCAAGAGCATGTTTTTCAGGTAAAAACTCGTTTATTCTTGCGCCTACGACGGTACTGGCGAAGCAACACGCCGCGAATGTCGCTGCGAGATTTAGGCATTTAGGCGTCGACGTCCATCTCGTCTCGCGACATGTTAGTAAAAAAGTTAGGACAGAAATCTTTGAAAAATTTCAAAATTCAACAAGGCCGCAAGTTATCGTCGGTACGCATGGTTTGCTTTATTGTGAGAACGGCGTGTACGATAAATTGCATTTGTTAGTCATCGACGAAGAGCAGCGTTTTGGCGTGCGACACAAAGATCAAATTTCAGCTTTAAAAGCAAACGTAGATGTTTTAACACTTTCTGCAACGCCAATTCCGAGAACATTACACATGGCTGTTTCGGGATTTCGCGATGCGAGTTTAGTGCAAACTCCTCCGCCGGAGAGACGACCGATTAAGACGAATTTACTTCCTTTAGACCTGGACAAGATTCAGGAAGCTATTGAGTTTGAAATTGCGCGCGGAGGTCAAATTTATTACATCGTGCCGCGAATCAGTATGATGGCAGAAGCTTCAAAACGCTTATCCCAAATTCTACCGAACATTCGCGTACTCGAGGCGCACGGTCAAATGGGCGGCGATGCACTCGACGGAGTCATGGATGAATTTTCAAACGGCGAAGCTGATGTTTTATTATGCACAACAATCGTAGAATCTGGTTTGGACATACCGAATTGCAACACGATCATCATCGAAGAAGTTCAAGCGTTCGGACTTGCATCTTTATACCAGCTTCGTGGTCGTGTCGGTCGAGCAGATCGCCAAGCGCACGCGTGGATGTTCTATCCAGATATGGTTGAACTTAGCGATAAAGCAAAAGAACGGTTATTAGCCTTGGAGGAATCTTGTGGTTTAGGCGAAGGTTTCAAACTCGCCGAGCGAGATATGTCCATCAGAGGTGTTGGTGAGCTGTTTGGCGAAAAGCAAAGTGGTGAAGTTGATTCGATTGGTGCAGATTTATACCTCGAGTTATTATATTCTCAGCTGCAACGCATAGAGTTGATGCGCTTGAAACCGTGTCTTCCAAATGACGTTCGAATTATCCACAAGCTGAATGCGGTTGATGAGGATGAAAAAATTGTTGAAGTTCACGAATCGACGAAAGATTTGTGTATTTCGCCCGCGTTTATAGCCACCAGGAGCACGAGGGAAAGTGTAGAAAAGATTTTGTTCTCTTCTGAGATTTCTTCTCGAGAATTCTCCATCGCTTCGCACTGTTTAACAAAACATTTTGGCGAATATTCAACGGATGAATATACGAGGTGCGCGTTGCTCGAGCGCGAAATTGCATACGTGGCGGCAGAGCTTGGTATAAAAGAAGTCATCATCGTGAGCTCGACTGTGAAGAGTAAACCTGCGTACGCTATCTGTATTGTCGATTTACCCGCAGAAATTAAAGATATGCTCATCAAAGGTGTGGTAGACCAATTCCAAATGAACGTATTCATGCACGAAGACGGATTACGAATTATTGACCAAAATAAAAAGTCCACACGTACTAGGGCGGATATTTTATTTGTTGTTGTGATGACTTTGCGACGCATTTCTGATGGCGTGCCGGCGTTTGTAAAGTTATTATAATAATTAAGCAGTAGTTATTATTATGTGACTGAACTGGTAATACTTTTGCTCGATATTATCAAAGTGAATGGTGAGGTGTATCAGAAATTTATCTTTGCTAATACCCGCATTTTGAAGTCCGAGGTCTCGTGAGTTTTCATCGTTTTCTCATCGCTGTTGTGTTTACAACGAGTACAAATGACATCGTTGTATTTTTGCATTTCCAGCCAAAATAATTCTTTCCTCACCGCTCACCATTCACTGGTATTTATTTTATCTACTTTTCTATTGATTTGACTTCTGAGGGATGTATATCCCAAGAGCTTCGGCAACTTTTTGCATACTGCCGTGTTTTGTCCCTTGCGGCGATATATATTTTCGAGTTATGTTATCCCAACCTTTTTCGCTTCTATCGCTTGTCTGCTTATGCATCACCGTCCAATTCTTAGGCAGTTTCCCACCTAAACCTTGGATATAGTGTTTCAAATTTTGATAGAGTTTATATTCGCCCGTTCCTGGAGTTTTTCTTTTTGTTTTTCTGCAATCTAAACAGAACCATTCGCCTCCGGGAACTTTCGTTAGATGAACGCAATAGGTATGCGATCCTCTATCACACCCGTCGCACAAAATCATCGCTTCATCGTTCCCTCCATCGCCACAGACTTCACAAAAGATCCCGTCGACATCTTTGTCTTCCAACAACTTCATTTCTGGTTTTGCTTTCTTGTGATTTTCGATTATTGGCTTTGTTTCCCTTTGAAAATCCTCTTGTTTGGAAACACCTTGACTTGCGCTCGATTTCTCGTGCACCGCCTTTCTCTTTCTGGTTTCGCAACATCCCTTCATAGTGCCTCGCGCACGCCAACGTGAAGTAACGTGCTTCCCTAAGCCGTGCTTAGTATCAAACACTCGATTGCAATATTTACACTTAAACAACAACGGTGTTTTCATAGCATTCTGTTTGCTCACTGTTTGCTTCGAGTGTTGTTGTTGTTGTTGTTCTTTTTCTTGTTTAGCAACCTCTTTCGGCGAAGGCGTGTGCGTGCTTACATACTTCGTCTGCTCCTCGCTCTCTCGCGCTCGCGCGTTATTCACTTCGTGATCATAAGGAGTTTCAATAACATCTTCCTCCTCTTCCTCTGCCTCTTCCTCTTCCTCTTCATCACCGTCTTCGATAACTTTCACGACGATGCGCTCGTCGTCCCTCAACACTTCCGCAATCAGACTATTCCCGGTCAATTCATAGTTCCCATCTAATAATATCCTGATCTCTTTTCCATGTAACATCCCAATATCGCATAACTTCTTACTCACGAAATCGCTCACGAACAAACACTCCGAAGTAGATAATATCAATTTCGGTCCATTGATTACCTCAACTTTAACCCTAAACCCATTCGCAGCGTTGTTGCGATGTTGACCATTCCCTTCGTAACTTCCATGGTTTTGATAATTGGAACCCAGTTTTAACGCCGTATCGTTCGTCGATGGAGAGTAAATGTCTCGTGCGAGCGCGCTGTTCAGTGCGACTATGTCCGATGATTGCTTGAAGTTAGGGAGGAACGTGTTCATTCTGTTCTATTCTATTTGTTCTTTCGTCGTCGTCGTCTCGCTTATTGCGTTTTAAAAGAAGAGAAGAAGAATAAAAAAGGCGGGAAATTCTTGGGGTTTATTTAGGGTTTAAGTGTAGGTTTTTCTTGTTATGTTGGAAATATATGCCCGTATATGGAAAGAGCGCTATATATATATATAAGAACGCTTTCAGTTGGAGTATAGTGACTTCTTTACGGAATTTTTTGGAAGCAGAAATACTGAGACCGAGAGACCTGGCGACCTGTTTAGCGTTTTCTTGTTACGTCACTCACACGGAAATATACGCCCGTACACCGAAAGAGCGCTATATATATATAAGAACGCTTTCAGTGGGAGTACAGTTACTTCTTTAAAGATTTTTTGAAAGCAGGAATAGTGAGACCGAGAAACCTGGCGACCTCGACCTTGCTCCTGAAACGTTTTCCGGTCGGATCGATGTACGCGGCGTCGAACGAGATTACGCGATCTTGTTGTTTACTCGTACGAAGAGTTTTCTTGGCGGTCCAATTTTTAAGGTTTGATCCTCCCAAGTTTTTAACGTATTGCTTGAGCGCGGCGAGGAGTTCTTTGTCGGAGTTGTCGTCGTTGTCGTCGTCTTTGTTCCCAGTGGACGTCGTCGTTGGTTGTTTAGAGAGCTCTCTTTTTTTGGAAGGCGTCGGTTTCCCTCGCTCGGCGTTTGCGAGTTTTGCTTTCTTCTTCTTTATTGGAGTTTCTTTTGTGTGGTGTTCGGCTCTCGTGCGTTTGTTGTTGCTGTCGTTGTTGTTGTTCTTCTTCGCGGCGGCTGAAGAAGAAGGTCGCTTTACGAGCAATTTTGGTAGTTCGTTTGCTTTCGATTTCGCGTTCGCGTCGACGACTTTATTTTCTTTCCTCCAACCAACGGGTCGACCCTCTGTGCCTTTCTTTTCCTGTTCTTCGTCTTTTGTTGTTAACGGCTTTTGTTTTTGCATTGGAAAAGAAGAGTCTTGGAGGTACTCGTTGTCGTCGGCAGTTTCGGGGATTCTCGTCGTAGCGTTCGGATCAACGCCCGCGTCGTTCAATTTCATCACTACCACGTCTGGATTACCCCGGCGAAGACGCGACGGTGTAGTAGCTGGTGCGAAATAACTGCCTTCATCTTCTTCTTCATCTTCATCTTCGGACTTGAACTCATAACCTTTTAGTTCTTCTTTTAGGTCTTCTTCTTTTAGGTCTTCTTCTTCCTCTTCTTCTTCCTCTTCCTCTTCCACTTCCTCTTCCTCTTCCTCTTCCTCTTCTTCTTCGTCCATCAGTGGATCGAGCGCACTCGATGCTTTTACTTTCATCAAATGATATCTCGTTTCAACTTTACCCAAATCCATCGTGAAAGGTTCTTTTCCTTTTGCCCAAGTCGTCGTGCCTTCGCGAGCGCCTTCGCCTCTATTTCCCTCTTTCGTCTTCTCCGCAGCTTCGAAAAATGGTGGTTCATACGTCGACGGCGTCTCATCCGTATACGTCAAGTTCAAATTCATCGTGCACCCATCGGGAAGCACATCTAACGTTCTCACTAAGGACAATAGCGTTCGCGTCGTAGCCACGGCACATTTTTTTATCCTATTCGGATCGTCAATCTTCGCGTTCAGGACGACGTTCCCTTGCGCGATCATCTTCGGCTCTCCACGATTTTCTGCGTCGTATTCAATCTCAAACAAATATTCCTCGAGCAAGACTTCCGGTTCATCCGGATGCGTAATCACTAAAGCGACGCTCTTTAAATAGTTTCTCTTCAAAGCGTCAAACACCTACGTATCAGTAAAAAGAGTAAAGGTCGTATTGATGTTGGAAAAAAAATCATACTCCCGTTTCCAAAGCATCGATTAACCTCTTCGATCTCGCGCACTTCTTCAAAAGCCTCTGTTGCTGCGTTTGCTCACCACTCGCGCGTTTCTGATCATCAAAGTGCGTGTTTGCATCAAATATTCCCCTACACACAAAAGGAGGTCAAACATAAGTAAACATAAAAAGAATTGTCCAGATCTAATTTACTCGTTCCAAGAAGAAAAAAAAATGGATACATAAAATAAAACGAACCTTTGATAGGCGACGACATCTAACGCCGTCCTCAACTGATGTTCTACGACAGACCTGGACTGCACTCTCGTGATCTGCGCTTGCTGTACGGCCGTTGTCATTTTTATTCGAATCCAGGATTGCAGTATTTCAATTTAAAACGAAGATTTATGAAGACATGCTGCCAGTGTTTTCGCTCTTATTAATTGCTTAGTGCGTTTTTAACGAGACCCGATTCCAATGCATCCAAAAGAAAAGGTGTATCAAAAACCCGCACATGTTCGCGCTGAGGTTGCTTAAAATCACTCGAACACTCACGCGATCGAAAAGAACGAAGACCCTGAGCTCGACTGAATCTCCAGCGCGAATAATCATGGCGAATGCGCTTTGGTCAAACGTACCAGAGGCTCCTAAAGTACGTCCATTTCATGCAATCCAATCCCCGTTCGTTTTATATCGTTTTCTAAGTTTTCTAAGAGTTATCGTGCGTTTTGTGAAACATGTTTGTTCGTTCGTTTGCAGAAGAAATGCTTTTGAGTAACGAACGTAATCGCTCATTAAAACGATTCCGATTTCGATCAAAATTGTATAGGACCCGATCTTAGGCGTTTCAGAGATGTTCAAGGCGGACCAATCGAAGGAGAAGATCTTATTAGGGACTGGGGCGTACAGGGACGACGAAGGGAAACCGTTCGTGCTGGAATGCGTGCGCGAGGCCGAACAAATAATGTTCAAGGAACAGAGGAACATGGAGTATTTACCGACGCAAGGGGATGACGTGTTCATTAAGAAATCGTTAGAGCTCGCGTATGGGTCGGGGGTTGATTATGGAGTCGTCGCCGGAGTGCAGACGTTGAGCGGGACCGGCGCGTGTAGGTTGTTCGCCGAGTTCGTCGCCAGGTTTAAGAAAGGCGCCGTGTGTTATATACCGGATCCGACGTGGTCGAATCATTTGAACATCTTTAGAGATGCTGGAGTGGAGTATAAGATGTATAGGTATTATAAGGAAGATACGAGAGGGTTGGATTTTGAAGGGTTGAAGGAGGATTTATCGAACGCACCGAAAGGGTCGGTCGTTTTATTGCACGCGTGCGCGCATAACCCGACCGGAGTCGATCCGACTGAAGAGCAATGGGTAGAGTTGTCCAAGTTGTTCAAGGAGAAAGATTTGTTTCCGTTTCTTGATAGCGCGTATCAAGGCTTCGCCAGTGGAGATTGCGATAAAGATGCGTTTGCGCTGAGAACGTTTCATAAGGATGGGCACCCTATGGCGCTCGCGCAAAGTTTCGCGAAGAATATGGGTTTGTACGGACAACGCGTTGGGACACTTTCGGTCGTTTGCGCTAATGCGAGAGAGAAAACTGTTGTTGAGTCGCAGCTGAAAGTCATTGCGAGAGCGATGTACTCGTCGCCACCTTTACAAGGCGCAAATATTGTCGCCGAAGTTTTAGGCAACGAGAAGTTGAACAAGTTATGGTTGAAAGAAGTGAAAATGATGGCCGATCGCATCATCGACATGAGAGTGAAGTTAAGAGAGGCTTTAGAGAAATCTGGGAGCTCGATGAAGTGGCAACACGTCACTGATCAAATCGGTATGTTTTGCTACTCTGGGTTAAGTGCCGAACAAGTCGACGCTTTGAAGGACGAGCACCACATTTATATGACGAGGAACGGAAGAATTTCAATGGCTGGAGTTACATCGAAGAACGTAGAGAGAATCGCAAACGCAATGCATGCGGTCTCAAAATGATAATAAAATTGCGTTGTTTTTGTTTGTTTGTGTGTGTGTAAAAATATACTACTATCAAATCAAATGTTATAAATATTGTGCGTTTATTTTTTTCCACCCTTTTTGTCCTTTTTATTCGCCTTGTTTTTCACGTTCTTTTGACCTCCTCCGCCGACGGCGAACGAACTTGGATTCGTAAATGCCGTGCCGGACAACCAATCGTCATCTTTATTGACCTTTTTATCACTCTTTACTCCACCAGCTGCTGTGTTAGCACTCATCGTCGCCGCCGCGTTAGCTCTCGCCGCCTTAAAATTTTCCTTCTTCTTTTGCTTATTCGCCTCGATTGCGTTTTCGCCGATGAATGGAATATGCGCTTGCAAACCGAACACGCGCAACACAAAGTACACGACGAACAACGCAACACATACTAAAGAGAGGTACACAAACCCTAGCTGCAAATCCACTGTAACAATCGGATCTAACACTTTCACCGTGTGATTAAAAAAAGTAGTCGCGTATTGCTCTCCATCTTCTCCATAAAACGCGGTCAAAGCCAAAGTCCAGTCCATGCCGGCCAAATGCACTGGCATCTGAAACGTATACGGAATCGTCAACTCTCGCCCAGCATTCACAACAGCTTGCTCTTTACTCGTAAACCTATTCCCCTCAGTCGCTTCCCCTCTCGGATTCAACACGTTCGCTAAACTTTGCTCTTTCTCGTCCTCGTCGAACGTATATTTCGTAAAATTCGAGACGTGGAAATGAAACGCCTGCGGCGCGTTCATGCTCCCACACACTGCCTGTAACTCGATCTGCGAATCACCGACATTTCTTAACCCGAGTAATGCGGTTATTTTCTCCCCCGCTCGAAAATGTAACCGCTGCGGATCTTTCAATCCCGGAAATGTGACCGTGGTATCCACCGAAGCCGAGGCGTCCGGGATGTTTGTTAAAATGTGTTGTTGAGCGGTCGCTTTCTTAGGAGACGAAGAGCTTGTACCAGATGACGACGCTGACTCATCGCAACGCACTGCAAGTAACAAACATGCGACGATGACGATGATGATGACGATGATGAGAGAGAGATCAGTAAACGAAAGAGCTTTAATCGATTTTCCGATTGATTTTCGATCCACGAACGGAAAAACTAGAACGTTTAAAAATACAAAGGTTTTCGCTTAAAAAACATCCATCCCGTACAGAAAAAGCTAAAGAGAGAGAGAGAGAGAAGAGAGAGAGAGATTTAGTACCTGCGGTGGCGGAAAGGATGGCTATCGCGAAGACTGATTTGAGTCGTTTCAATGTAACTTTTGCGCGAGACATGATTTTGAGTTTGAATTGGA
>ERZ889217.1724-NODE-1724-length-10551-cov-64.096227_pt1 | contig 10551 bp, 10 predicted proteins | sample MGYA00521098_ERZ889217 | MGnify/ENA primary metagenome ERZ889217 (study PRJEB32303, sample SAMEA104408613) | aquatic metagenome | biome: Brackish water; feature: Pelagic; material: water | place: Baltic Sea | collected 2014-06-10T22:04:00 | depth 2,362 m ...
TCGGTACTTGACAGCCAGAGCACGACCTGTGTGACACTTTGGCCAACCTCCCGTACACATGGGTGGCATGACCCAAACACTTACAGGAGCAGCCATGACCGATACTGAAGTTGATCGCAAATGGGACGAACTGGCCGATCGTGGAGATTTGCGCACTGCAATGCAGCGCATCGACAAATGCTTTGATCGCATCGACAAACAGTTTGATCGCATCGAGCGCCTGCAATGGATCAAGATCATCACATTCGTGTGCGGGCTGGTCGCTATTTCACTGAAGTAATTGACCGTTACATACAAAAAGGGCGGGCCGCCGAAGCGACCCGCCCTTTTTTACTACTGAACTACTGAACTCAGTTGCCACCTTCGGTCAGGGTGACAGTGATTGGTGCAAATGCTGCACCATTGATGTCGATTCCCATTTCGGTGAGCAATGCAAGTGCTGCAGTCACGATTTCATTCGTGTGTGCTGCTGCATCTGGAGCCTTGGTCAACACGGTGCCGCCTTCGAGGTTTTTCGCTGTCTGCGAAAGATCTACTGTGCGTGTCCATGCTGCCTCGTCGATCATGCCTACACCTGCTGGTGCTGGCCAGATCAACTTGTTGACTTCATTCATCTGCCACAACTGGTGAGTTGCGCCAAGCTTTGAACCCTTTGCTACAACGATGTCTGTACAAGCCTGTGCGTCATCGCGACAGAATGCCCAGCCCATCAATGAAGCAGCAACAAACTTGACTGCTGTTGCGTTGTAGTCGGCGTCGAACAAACGGTGACCGTCAGCCCAAATTGCGTCCTGCAACATTCCAACACCTTCGTCTTCGTACGAGACGACGTTCAAGTCATCTGCTGTGTACAAAGCCTTTGTTGCTGGGTTGATTGATTCCAATACCATTGCATACTCGTTGTAGGTCATTGCTTCTCCAGCGTCGATGTCTCCTGCAAGCAAGCCCGACATGTCGAACTGCTGCTGAATGAGTGTGACGTCCTTGGCTGGATCAAGTCCGGCCTTGGTCAGAGCTGCAAAGATTTCGAACTCGTTGCCGTAGCCCCAGTTTCCAATCTTCTTGCCCTTGAAGTCTGCTGAAGACGCAATTCCTGAATCTTTCATCGAAACTTGCAATGTTCCTGAACGTTGGAACACCTGTGCGATGTCCACGATGTTTGCTCCACCTTCGCGTGATGCAAGAGCCTTTGAGACCCATGAAATTGCGAAGTCTGCTTCGCCGTTGGCGAGAACAGTCTGTGGTGTGATGTCGACTGCACCTTCGAGGATGGTTACATCGAGACACATGTCTGTGTAGTAACCGTTCTCAAGAGCTGCGTAATAGCCAGCGAACTGAGCCTGAGTGAACCACTGCAACTGCAACTTGACAGGTGTTGGTGTGACGCACTCATCTGTTGTTACTTCGGCTGCTGCTGGTGCTGCTGTTGTGTCTGTTGAACTGCTTGAACCACCGCACGCTGCGACGACCAAAGACAGAGCAGCGAGACCCGCAACTGCGAGCTTGATGCTTGACTTCTTCATGTTTGGTACTCCCCCGAGAACCGAAGCTCTCTACTTGTTGTTGTTGGTTTTACTTGCAACGCCACCCCGAGAGGCAGCGCTTTCTAGCACTATGGATACAGCGTAGAAGGTTAATCCAAGAAGGCACGCTCCGAGTACGTAGGCCCAGGCTGCGGCGTTTTTGGAATTGGCGATATTGCTGGTAATTCGGCTCCCGAGACCATTCTGGGAGCCCCCGAAATACTCGGAAACGAAGGCCGTAATAACCGAGACCGGAGCCGCAATTTTGAGCGCTGTAAATAGGTATGGGACCGCATTGGGAACCCGTACTTTGCGCAAGATTGCAAAGTCGCTGGCTGCATACGACTTCATCAATTCGACATGGGTCGACTGCACCTGAGTGAGTCCTTTGGCCACATTGACGAGCACGATGAAGTAGACAACGAGCGAGACCATGATGCGTCGTGGAATTTCGCTGGTAATCGAATACATGTTGTTGAGCACTGCCACCAATACAAAAATTGGAATTGCATTGAGAGCAATCGCGAGTGGTGTGACCAACTCGCCGAGGAAGCGATATCTGCTGAGCATGAAACTCATTGCAACACCAAACACCGTTCCGGCAATCAGCCCGATCAACGCATTACTGCCAGAAACCGAAGTTGCATCCCAGATACGTGCAAAGTTTTTAAAGAACTGCTCAAAAATCTTGGACGGTGCTGCAAGAAAATATGGCTTCAGATCGAACCCCCGCACGACACCTTCCCACAACGACAAAAACGCCACGCCAAAAGCAAGCGGCGGCAAAATTCGTCGGATGCGATTTGCGTTAATCATGATCAGCGATCTTCTACTCCACGAACAGCACCGGCATTTGCGTGATCGGCATGCGTACCTCGAAGTGCTTCGCGCACTGCGGTGATTCCAGTAAAGAAATCTGCCGCTGCTCGTGTATCTTCTGTGCGCTTTGCGCCAAGGTTGACATCAATCAGGTTGGTAATACGGCCTGGACGCGGCGACATCACAACAACCCGATTAGACAAATACACCGCTTCGGGAATCGAGTGCGTTACAAAAACGACTGTCGTGGATGTCTCTGCGCAGATGCGCAGTAACTCACCTTGCATGTATTCACGTGTCATTTCGTCGAGCGCACCAAACGGTTCGTCCATCAACAACAACGGCGGGTGTGCAGCGAGTGCACGAGCAATTGCGATGCGCTGCTGCATACCACCCGACAACTGCCACGGATACATCTCGGCGAACTCTGGCAGTTTGACGAGCTCCAACATTTCTTGTGCGCGTGCTGCACGCTTTTCTTTGTCCCAACCCTTGAGCTCGAGTGGCAACTCGATGTTCTTTGCAACTGTGCGCCAGTCAAACAAACCTGCTTGTTGAAAGGCCATGCCGTAGTCCTGATCGAGACGCGACTGAGAAGCCGACTTGCCATTCACCGTGATCGAACCTGTTGTTGGCTCAAGCAAGTTGGCGATTAGTCGCAACAACGTGCTCTTGCCACAGCCAGAGGGCCCAATAAGTGAAACAAACTCACCAGGCTCGACTGTCAAATTGACATCTATCAACGCATCCACCTGCTTTGGTGTGCCCTGATTAAAGATCTTGCTTACTCCTGTTACTTGAACCGCACTCATGAGCTGGTCTCCTTCGGTCGATTACGCATCAAATACACATCTGAGATTGCAATTACTCCTGCCATCGTGAGCCCAAGTGCCGCAGCGCCAAACACTGCGGTAAATACCTTGGCTGGGTCGGCTGTTGCTTCGCGCGCGTACTCAATAATGAGTCGTCCGATGCCGCCTTTGAGGCCAGTCGATATCTCTGCAACCACTACACCGACCACTGAGCCAGATGCACCGAGTTTGAAAGCAGGAATCATGTATGGAATTGCTGATGGAAAACGAAGCTTGAGCAAAATCTGCTTCCACGACGCTGCGTAGCTTTCCATAAGTTCAACAGATGCGGCGGGCGCGCTCGCAAGCCCGCGAAGGGTACCGACCGCAATTGGGAAGAACGACAAAAATGCACCAAGTACCGCTGCTGACAACCAGCGTGGCCACTCAAAACCAAAAATGTGTAGCTTGCCGCCCCACAGTGCAACAAGCGGAGCGAGTGCGATCAATGGAACTGTTTGCGACACAACGAGATATGGCAACAATCCACGTTCGACGAGTCGAAAACGTGACATCAATACCGAAAGACCAACGCCGATCGAAGAGCCGAGCAAAAAACCGACGATTGATAAGCGAAACGAAAACCAAGCACCAGCGAGTACTACTACCCACACACGTTTGTCAGAGCCGCGTACTTCTGGTCGGCCATAACGGCTGAGCATTGTCCAGACGTGCGGCATTGCCGTGTCATTCGAGCGAGGTAATACTCCTGCACCAAACAACTTTCCACCATTTTGCGGGCCCACAACTTTGTACATTTCCCATAACGCAACAACGAGTACTACCGACAGCAAGAACATGCTGGTCCGGTATGCAGCGCGTCGGACAAAACGATTCATTGCCTGGCTTTGCTCATCTCCTGTATCGCCGGCAAAATCGTCTCGCCATACGCTTCGAGAGTTGCTTCTTTGCCGTCATGTTGCAAATACACAGCAAACTGATCGACTCCGAGTTCTTTGAGTTCAGTCAGTCGACGAATGTGCTCGTTGGTATCACCCAATATGCAAAAGCGATCGATGATCTCGTCTGGAACAAATGTGGTGTGGCTGTTGCCCGCACGACCGTGTTCGTTGTAGTCATAACCCTTTCGTTCCTTGATGTAATCGGTTAGTGCTTTTGGTACTGAAGAGTCTTCGCCATAACGCTCGACGATGTCGGCAACGTGATTGCCGACCATGCCACCGAACCAACGGCACTGATCGCGCATGTGCGTGATGTCGTTGCCAACATAAGCAGGCGCAGCAACACAAATCGTGACACTCTTTGGGTCACGACCTACGCGCTCAGCGGCTTCGTGCACAGCCTTGATTGTCCACTGCGCAATGTCTGCGTCGGCGAGCTGCAAGATAAATCCGTCAGCAACTTCTCCGGTAAGCGCAAGAGCCTTTGGCCCATATGCGGCAATCCATACTTCAAGTTCACTCTTGGAAGCCCACGGAAAACGAATGCTCGAGCCGTTGTAGTCAACTGCTCGGCCGTTGCCAAGTTCGCGAATGACATGAACGCTCTCGCGCAATGTTGCAAGGTTTGTTGGCTTTCCGTTTGTAACGCGCACAGCAGAGTCGCCACGACCGATTCCGCACACAGTGCGGTTGCCATACATCTCGTTAAGCGTCGCATATATGCTCGCGGTAACTGTCCAGTCGCGCGTTGCAGGGTTGGTGACCATTGGTCCAACAATGACGTTGCGTGTCTCGGCCAAGATCTGGCTATAAATCACATACGGTTCTTGCCACAAAATGTGACTATCAAAAGTCCATACGTGCGAAAAGCCATACATGTCGGCCTTTTTTGCAAGGTCGATCACGCGCGCCGATGGTGGGGTCGTTTGTAGTACTACACCTATGTCCATAACTCTCCCCTTGTTGATAACAAAACTAGTTACAAAAAACGTTGCTAAAAACTTCTAGCGATTAGTTGGAAAGCCCAAATCAACTGCCGAAGTGCGTGGGTCTGGCCAACGTGAAGTGACGACCTTGCCGCGCGTAAAGAAGTTGATGCCTTCTGGGCCATACATATGTTGGTCGCCAAACAGCGAAGCCTTCCAGCCGCCAAATGAGTAGTAGCTCACAGGAACCGGAATTGGCACGTTGATGCCAACCATGCCGACCTGCACGTCGTATTGAAACTGACGAGCAACGCCACCATCGCGGGTGAAGATTGCTGTGCCATTACCAAATTGGTTGTCATTGATGGTCTGCAAACCTTCTGCATAACTCTTGACGCGCATAACGGTCAGAACCGGTCCGAAGATTTCTTCGTCGTAGCACTTCATGCCTGGCTTGACGTTGTCAATGAGGCTTGGGTTCAAGAAGAAACCGGCATCTTTGGCTTTGTCGGTGCCGTTGATCACGACAGTTGCTCCCTCGCCTGCAGCGTTATTGATGTAACTCGCAACTTTGTCACGGTGCTCGCGGCTGATCAATGGGCCCATCTCTGCAGATGGATCGGTGCCGGGACCAACTTTGATATTTGGAACGCGTGTCGCAAGTTTTTCGATCAAAGCATCAGCGATCGAGTCGACTGCAAGCACAACCGAAATGGCCATGCAACGCTCGCCTGCCGAACCATACGCTGCGCTCACTGCAGCATCGGCTGCCATGTCGAGGTCGGCGTCTGGCAACACGAGCATGTGGTTCTTTGCACCACCAAGTGCTTGCACACGCTTGCCATTCTTTGTGCCGGTCTCATACACATATTTTGCAATTGGTGTTGAACCAACAAACGAAATCGACTGAATGTCTGGGTGGACGAGCAAGCGATCTACTGCTTCTTTGTCACCATGCAAGACGTTGAATACGCCGTCTGGCAAGCCAGCTTGGCGCAGTAAGTCGGCAATAAACATCGATGCCGAAGGATCTTTTTCGCTTGGCTTCAAGATAAATGTGTTGCCGCACATGATTGCATTTGCAAACATCCACATTGGCACCATTGCAGGAAAGTTGAATGGCGTAATACCAGCAACAACGCCCAGTGGCTGACGGATTGAATAGACATCGACTCCACCAGATGCCTGCTCTGAGTAGCCACCCTTCATCAATGCCGGAATACCGCAAGCAAACTCGATGTTTTCGATACCGCGCGCAATTTCGCCGAGTGCGTCACTTGGCACTTTGCCGTGCTCGAGTGTCAAAAATGTAGCGAGTTCTTTGCGGTTTGCATCGAGCAACTCGCGTGTGCGAAACATGATCTCTGCACGACGCGACATGCCGGTTGCACGCCACTCAGGAAAGGCTGCTTTCGATTTTGCAATGACCGCGTCAACTTCTGCGGTGCTCGCAAGATCGACCTCTGCTTGCTGCTCGCCCGTTGCCGGGTTGAACACTTTGCCTGTACGACCTGATGTGCCAACTACAACCTTGTTGTTGACCCAATGACTAATGCGTTGCATAACTTCTCCTGCTAAGTGGTTTTAGGGGTTTAATTTAGTTGAGATATTGGCATAGGCCACGCTTAATGTATTTGCCGTGACCCTTTGTGCCTGTGAACTTGTCTTTTTCGACAACGACTTTGCCGCGCGACAAAACGGTGTCAACTTTGCCATCCACTTTGAAACCTTCCCACGATGAGTGGTCCATGTTCATGTGGTGCTTGTCATTCACACCAATCTTTGTCTTACCGTTTGGATCCCATATCAAAATGTCGGCGTCAGACCCAGGAGCAATGATGCCCTTTTGCGGATACATGCCGAACATGCGGGCTGGTGATGTACTGCAGGTTTCAACCCAACGCTCAAGTGTGATCTCGCCTTGCACAACACCCTGATAAATGAGTTCCATGCGGTGCTCAACTGAGCCCAAGCCGTTTGGAATCTTCGAGAAATTGCCAATACCCAATTCTTTTTGATCCTTCATGCAGAACGGACAGTGATCGGTTGACACAACAGCCAACTCGTTCATCCGCAATCCCTTCCACAAATCGGCGTGGTGATTGTGCTTATCGTGCTTGGAGCGGATCGGTGGGCTGCAAACATACTTTGCACCTTCGAAGCCGGGCTGAGCCAAGTGATCTTCGAGTGTCATATAGAGGTATTGCGGGCAGGTTTCGCCGAACACGTTGAGACCTTCATGACGAGCTTCTGACAATGCGTTGAGCGCCTCTGACGCCGACATGTGCACGATGTACAACGGCACGTTGCCTGCAACTTTTGACAACACGATTGCGCGGTTGGTTGCTTCGCCTTCGAGCAAGCTCGGGCGGCTGTAGCTGTGGTACTTCGGGTCGGTCTCGCCACGTGCGATGTGCTGTTGCACCAACACGTCGATTGCGATGCCGTTTTCGGCATGCATCATGATGGTTGAACCGTTGTTGCTGGCCTGCTGCATTGCGCGCAAAATTTGGCCGTCATCCGAATAAAACACGCCTGGGTAAGCCATAAACAGCTTGAATGACGTGATTCCCTCGTTCTTTACGAGGTAATCCATGTCGGCAAGCGCCTGCTCGTCGATACCACCGATGATCTGGTGAAACGCGTAGTCGATCGAGCAATTACCTGCGGCTTTTTTGTGCCACGTAGCGAGCGACTCTTGCACATTTTCTCCGTAGCGCTGCACAGCAAAGTCAACAATGGTTGTAACGCCACCCCAAGCCGCAGCGGTAGTGCCAGTTTCAAAAGTATCGCTTGCATTGGTGCCGCCAAATGGCAACTCCATGTGCGTGTGTACATCGATGCCACCAGGCACAACAAACTTGCCTGTTGCATCGATCACGTTGTCGGCAGTGATGTTGAGCGAGTCGGACTTGCCGCGCTCGAGCAACGCCAAAATGGTTTCGCCTTCAATCAGCACATCAACTTCATGCCGACCGGTTGGGCTAACGACTGTTCCGTTTTTGATCAGTGTGCGTGCCATATTTCCTCGTGTTCGATTGAAAGATGATGTAACAGTTATTTAACGTTCTGAAATTTCGTGGTAAGCGTCTGGACGACGATCGCGGTAGAACGGCCAACGATCGCGCACCATGCGGATCTTGTCCATGTCGAGATCGCGCACGATGAGTTCATGCTTGAATGCATCGCCGACTTCACCAACAAACTTTCCTTCTGGGTCTACGAAATAGCTCTGACCATAGAAGTCGTCGGTGCCGTACTCTGACTCGATACCAACGCGATTGATCGCGCCGATGTAATACATGTTTGCAACAGCCGAAGCTGGTTGCTCAAGGCGCCAGATGTATTCCGACAATCCGCGACTTGTTGCCGATGGGTTGAACACAATTTCTGCACCGTTGAGTCCGAGTGCACGCCAACCTTCTGGAAAGTGGCGGTCGTAACAGATGTACACGCCAACTTTTCCAACTGCTGTATCAAAAACTGGATATCCGCCGGTGCCTGGTGTGAAGTAATACTTCTCCCAAAAACCAGGAACTTGTGGAATATGTTGCTTGCGATACTTGCCGAGGTAACGACCATCGGCATCGATCACTGCAGCTGTGTTGTAATACAAACCTGGCTGCACGATTTCGTACATTGGCAAGACCAACACCATGCCGAGTTCTTTGGCGAGCGCTTGGAAGCGCTTCGTCGTCGGACCATCGGGGATTGGCTCGGTGTACGAAAAATATTGTGGGTCTTGCACCTGACAGAAGTACGGACCGTAAAACAATTCTTGGAAGCACATTACTTGTGCGCCTTGCTTGGCTGCTTCACGGGCTGCTGCCTCGTGCTTGTCGATCATCGACTCTTTGTCGCCGGTCCAGTCGGTCTGCAATAACGCTGCTTTTACGATTCTCGCCATGGCGGTCTCTCCCCTTTGAGTTACAACCCTAATTAATGAATACCTAAGGGATTCAGGCTAGTTGCCGCTGCATCAAACGGTAAAGTCGCAATTGGGATAGGTGGTTTATAAGGAAATAACGGCTCTGCGGGCTGGCAAAAATTTGAGAGCAAACATTGCTCCGACAAGCGCAACACCTGCACCCGTAAAGCATGCGGTGTGAAAGCCATGCATGAATGCATCGCTCACAGCTTGACGCACGGCTTGCGCGGCCTCTGGAGTTGGGGCCCGTTCGGCCACTGCAAAACCTGCACCCGCTGACTCTTTAGCTAACGCCACGGCCTCGGCTGGCAAATTGAACTTGGCAACCAACTCACCAAGCTTTGGACCGTACAACGAGGCAAATATTGAGCCGCTAATTGCAACGCCAAGTGTTCCGCCCACCTCACGACTCACGTCGTTGACTGCAGAACCAACACCCGCCTTTTCGCGCGGCAATTCACCCATGATTGCATCAGTTGCTGGCGAAGTAACGAGTGCCAGACCGTTGGCAAGAAACACCATGCTGATGATGACCGGACCCCAATAAGCAGTATCTGCTCCACAGAATCCGATAATGACCAGACCGATAGACATGTTGGTGAGACCAATTGCGACAATCAGTTTCGTTCCAAATTTCAATGCAAGTCGCGCAGCAATCGGCGCAGTGACACCAGCCCCAACCGCAAATGGCAGCGTATGCAAACCTGCCGACAGAGTGCTGTAGCCGCGTACAAATTGAAAGTACTGCGTTACGAGAAACGTGAACCCGAACAAAACAAAAAATGCAATGCCGATCGAACCAGTAGCTGCCGACAACCTTGCATTGCGAAATACTCGAACATCGAGAAGCGGTTCGTTGGTTGAAAGCTCTCGCTTCACGAATGCTGCGAACAAAATTACTGTGCCAGCGAACGAAGCCAATGTTGCAACGCTCGTCCATCCGCGATGTGGTCCTTCAATGACTGTGTACACCAGCAAACCCACCATCGCGATTGAAAGTGCAAAACCCGGAAAATCGATTCGATGTGGATTTGGATCTTTTGACGTTGGAATAAAGATTGCACCAAGGATGAACGCAATTACACCGACCGGAACATTGACGAGAAATACCGAACCCCAAAAAAAGTGCTCCAACAAAAACCCGCCGGTGATTGGCCCAAATGCAACGGCCATTCCCGAGACCGCAGACCAAACACCAATCGCTTTCGCGCGTTCAATCGGATCACGGAAAACATCGATGATAATTGCGAGTGTCGCCGGAAAAATTGCTGCAGCACCAATACCCATTGCGCCGCGAGCAACAATCAACGAAGAAGTAGATGTTGCAAACGATGCCCACACCGAGCAGCCAACAAAGGCGATCATGCCAACTTGAATTGCGCCTTTGCGCCCAAAGCGATCACCAAGGCCACCAAACGCCAATAGCAAGCATGCGAAGACCAGCGCATACGAATCAACGATCCATTGCAATCCACTCGTTGTCGCGCCAAGTTCTCGCGACAATGTCGGCAGCGCAACATTGATGATCAGGTTGTCAACCACAACCATGAACAAACTGATGCACAGCACCAGCAAGATGATCCAACGGCGGTCGTGAATTTT
>ERZ889217.1728-NODE-1728-length-10534-cov-9.807520_pt1 | contig 10534 bp, 7 predicted proteins | sample MGYA00521098_ERZ889217 | MGnify/ENA primary metagenome ERZ889217 (study PRJEB32303, sample SAMEA104408613) | aquatic metagenome | biome: Brackish water; feature: Pelagic; material: water | place: Baltic Sea | collected 2014-06-10T22:04:00 | depth 2,362 m ...
GGAGCCGCCCCGAGTTTTCTAGCCATGTCGTAATGTTTTTTGGCCAACTCAATAGATGTAGGCGCTGTGCGTGCATAGGCTACGGCAAGGTTGAAATGGGCATTTTGATAATTTTTGTCCAACTCGACACTCTTCGCAAAGGATTCACGGGCCTCAAGGTGGCGCCCGCGAGTTTTTCCGTATGAGATGCCTAAGTAATTATGAGCAATAGCGTTGTTTGGATCATTTTTAAGAACATCCTGCAGAATTCGTGCCGCTTCAACAACATTTCCCAACCGGGTATGAGCATTTGCAAGATTCATCAATGCAGGAATATCGCCTGGCTTGATCTCAAGAACCTTCTTCAAAGTTGTGATGGAAAGTGTATTCCGACCTAGATTTAATTGAGCAATTGCAAGATTAGTCAAAAGAACAGGATCTTTCGGGGCCTCCATTACCATAGCGTGTAAGATTTTTTCTGCCTCCAAGGAATTCCCATCAGCCATCAATCGATCTACATCTGATATAGAAGATGGTTTTTTTAAATTTTTAGGAAGTTCAGGAGGCACTGGGTTCTGCCTCTTGGATAATACTGCACGAGCAGGTTCGGATGCCTTAGGCTCAGGCTCAGGCTCAGGGGTGGGAGTGGCGGGTACATCTGGAGTTGGAGTCGCCTCAGGCACAGGCATCGGTGCATTTTGAAGTGGAATCGCACTTCCAGACATCTCTTCCACAGGCTTGACCACAGCAAATGATGCATCGGCGATTTCATCGGGTTGACTTAATCCTGAAAGATGAACAGTTAACTCATTCGACATGGCTTGAAGCTCTCCAATACGCTTTTCAAGGTCCGAAGCATTTTTAAGGTGATCATTCTGTTCATTGATTTGGGTTAGAATAATTTCTCTAAGAAGATTTCCTTCCTCTAAAAGCGTTTCATGCTCAGGGGTAGATGTTGGGTTCAACCCAAGACGTGCCATCTCTGATGTGGTTTTATCAAGTTGCGCTAAAAGCAAATGTGTCTTGGCTTCTCGGCCTTCAATGTGGGCACGCAGTGCCAAAAGACGACCTTGAGTTTCCTCCAATTCATTTTGAAGCAACTCTCGATTAGCTTTTCCAAGTTTCTCCTCGTTAGCCACTGAGAGTGCTTTTTCGGTTCTTTCAAGTTGGACAGCCAACTCACCATTGATTCGTTGCAACTCAACCATGCGTGCAAGTTCCGAATCTTGCTTAGCAAGACGTTGCTCAAGATCCCCCTTAGCTTTTTGAAAAGATGCTTCCAAATCCGAACGGGTGGTAGCGATGGTTTTTTTGAATTCCTCATTCTCATTACGGAGTGTAGCCGCTTCCACCTCGTAATCTTTTAGCGATTTAATCCTAGAGATTGCTTTATCCCTTTCTTTAGCAACACTTTTACGATCATCAATAATCTTAGCAAGATTGCCTTCAGATTCTCGGATGTAGTCAGAGGCTCGTCGTAGCTTTCCGGTTAAGCGTTCACGGTCATCTTTAAGAAATGCATTCTCAGACTCGAGATTAGCGATACGAGAGGAAAGTTTTAGAAGTTTCTTATCGGGTGGCAAATCTGCCTTGGCTTTAAGGCTCTCAAGTTCATTAGTAGCACTTTCTAAAGAGTCCTCAGCTTGAGCCAATGTAGATTTGGCGGCGACCATTTCCGTCTTAACCTTCTCTACCTCCATCTGAGCACTACTCCACTCGGCTTTTGCAGTAGTGAGTTCGGTGCGTAGACGGCTGATCTCAGCTCTCGCTTCAGCTAATTCACGAATAATACCAAGGTCTGGAGACGACGGAAATTGAGCAACAACCAAGGGACCCCCACTAGCAGACTCCTGCTTAGGGATAGTTGAAATTTTAGGAGCAGGTATGTCTATTTCAAACCCTTTCTTCTGCAACGGATCAATTGATCCCGAAGAGTGTGATTGTGGGGAGAAATCGATAGCCGTGCGCAATCGATCAACGCCCTCTTTCGCTTTGCGTAAACGATAATCAACAACCATCGCTTGCCAATCAGGATTGGATATTTTGATCTTTTCTAAAATTTCCCTTGTGGACGAGTAGCGATTTAGGGCGTCGCGGAGTTCACCATTTCGTTCGTTCGATTCAGCTTCTTGAAACTCCTGATAAGCCCCAAGGAAAAGTATCGAGGGATCCTCAGCGATAGCTTGAAATGGATAAATATAGAGAACGGAAGCTAGCAGTGCAGGCAAAAGGCGTTTCATTAGAAGGGACCGCAAATGGTACCGATCGATTCCGCCAGATCAACCGGAATCCAAGAGATTAATGATGCGAGCCGAACATACCGCCAATCAAAGCGGCGTAACGGGCTTCAATCACATGTCGCTTGAGTTTGAACGTACGCGTCATCTCGTCGCCGGCCTCGAATGCTTTGGGCACCAACCGAAAAACCGCCACCCGTTCAAAGGGTTTAAAACCGGTTGACTGGTTTACCAAGCGTTTGATCTCCTGCTCGACCAATGCGTGAGCCTCCTTGCTTGCCGCAGCCTCTGTGAGGGAAGCAACACCTAGGCCCCCTTGGCGCAACTGGTCCAACGAGGGAACAATCAAGGCGCCGAGCATTTTCATGTCCTGCCCGACCACCATGCATTGGTCGATGTATGGCGATTCGACAAGACGCCCTTCGATCGGCACCGGTTCGATATTCTCGCCGTTGAGAAGAACAATTGTTTCCTTCGAACGGCCAAGAATTTTAACGCAGTCGTTAAAGGTCACCATTCCGATATCGCCAGTATTCATCCACCCATTCCGCAGCACCTTCGCTGTGGCTTCTGGATCTTTATAATATCCCTTCATTACCTGCGGACCCTTCACATGAATCTCCCCACGCAAACCACGCCCTCCTCCTGAATGCTGCGAATCGGGGTACAGGATGCGGCCATCCTGTAAATCGACGATCCTTATTTCAGTGGCGGGATAGACTGGCCCAACCGTCCCAATGACTAGGTTATCCCACGTGCGCACGGCAAGCACGGGAGCCGTCTCGGTCATGCCGTACCCTTCGAGCACGGGAATGCCGATAAAATTGAAAAACTCGTCCACGTGCGGCTGAAGAGCTCCACCACCAGAGATCGTTCCACGAAACTCCCCACCGACAATGGCGCGAAGTTTTTTCAAAACCAACCCATCGAGAAGGACTGCGGGAACAACCGAAAGCATCCATGCCACAGCGTGCTTTAAGGCCAAGACACATGACTGAGCAAAAGTACGTCCGTGGATATCCAACTGCTGACCACGAAAAAAACGCTCGGCACGTTTCACACTCCTCGTCGCCCGGTAGGCCATGTGGAACAGCATCCGGCGCACAGGTGGCGCTTGCTTCACATTGCCAAGAATTTTTAAATACAGGTTTTCCCACAACCGTGGAGCCGAGGCCATGACCGTTGGCCGAACTGTTTTTAAGTCTTCCGCAAGTGATCGGAGGCTTGTGTAGTGGGTGCAGACACCTCGCGACACGGAAAGCAGCTCAAATCCGCGTTCGTAACTGTGCCAGATGGGCAGGATCGATAAGGCGCGATCCCCGGCACGCAAATCCAATGGCAAATACTCAATTTGCGAACAGGCGTTCGCATGTGTCAATTGGACACCTTTGGGAGTCCCAGTCGTTCCTGATGTATAAATAATCGTGAACAAGTCTTCCGGGCGGACTTCTGAAGCACGTTTCTCTGCGCGATGATCCCCGGCGCCCCTCAGTTCGGCCCCTCTGTGCATCAAATCCTCCAAACGCAAGACCCCCTCGGGCACTTCAAGTCCGGGCGCCATGACGATAACAAGGCGGACATGAGGCAATAAATCACGCTTCTGCAACAATCGATCCAACATGGCTTTGTTTTCAACGAAAACGGTACGTGAGTCAGAATGCGTCAGAATATGAAGCATCTCTGGATCGGTAATATCCGTTCCTCGAGGTACATCTGCGGCTCCAGCAAGAAGAATCGCGTAATCAGTCAGAACCCACTCCAGACGGTTATCTGCAAGCACCGCCACATGGTCACCGGCTTCCACACCTGCCTCGATCAACCCTGTGGCAAGATCCAAGCCCTTTTCATAAACCTGCTTGAATGTCAGCGCCTGAAACGTGCCGGACTTGTCCTTATGAGCAAATGCCGGAAAACTCGCGTAGCGATCAGCTGATGCGCGATAAACTTCAACAAGTGTGGAACCAAATTCCGAGGTGGATGACTTAGGGGATGGCATGACAATCATCAATCTGGCCGTATCTGGTCGCCCACGGCAAACGCAAAACATGAATTCCCTGAATCAATGACTGTCTGAAAAATGGTCCCACCCTCCAGGCCAGCCTGAGGGTAGATCGCAAGCATGAGTCATTCGCCCGATGCGAGTGAGAAGAGTTTTAGGAAATGCCTGCTTCCATTCTGCATTGAGACGCTCCGCTTTTTTCGGAGAGCAAGTGAAGAGTAGTTCGTAGTCCTCACCATCGGATAATGCCGAACGTACGTCACATCCCCGGCGGCGTGGCACTGAATCTTTATCGATCTCGAACCCGCATGCACTAGCTCGGGCCAATCGCGGCAGATCGGCACCCAAACCGTCACTGAGATCCATCATGGCCGTGGCATACCGATGCATTGCAATCCACCTCCCCTCCTTGAGACGGGGAATAAAATTCAAATGGTGCCCCCCACCCGCTCCGCCAAGCCGCCCAGTGACAAAAATGAAATCACCCGAACTGGCACCGGATCGTTTAACCATATCTCTCCGTGAGACACGACCTGTCACCATTACTGAGACAGCGATTCCTGCTGGCTGGCGGGACATTTCTCCGCCGGCAACCGTGACGCCGAATTTCCGAGCGGCGCGTCCGATTCCGCGATAAAATGCTACCCAGAATTCGCTTCCAATATCCGGAGGAGAAAAAAATGTAATGAGAGCCTCCCCTGGCACACCGCCCATCGCCGCCAAATCGCTGAGTGGACGGCAGAGCGCCTTCCACCCCACCTTTGATGGATCCTGGTCGCGCGTAAAATGAACTCCCTCAGCCACACAGTCGGTCTTCAGCAGAAGCAAGTCCCCGCCACAGGGGATCGCAGCGCAGTCATCCCCAGGTCCCAGAAGGCCCTTCTCGGGTAATGGCACCAGCTTGAGCAATCGCTCAAGCAACACATCCTCGGCATTTTTTCTCACTGCACCACCTCCGGCCAACATAACGTCCCTAAGAGGCTCAACCCATTGAAGGCGGTGTGCATGGCAAGCGGCGCCCACAGCGTGCCAGTCGCTTCATAAAGAAAGGCAAGGGCCACTGCCAGAATCAATAACCCTGGAAGAGAAGCCGCATGCCCATGGATCAATGCGAAGACCAATGCGCTGACCACGATGGCGATCCCTCTTCCACAAAACTCGCGAAGCATTCCATATAGGCACCCACGAAATACCAATTCCTCTGTCACCGGAGCCGCAATCAAGGCGATCAGCACCACAGCGACGCGTTCTCTGAGCCCTCTATGCTCGAGAAGAAATGTGACAATAGGTTGTGGAGCATTGGCATCGGCAAAAGAGGAGTAAACCCACCCCTGAACGCCATAAATGGGGGGGATCGCCACCAAGATCGCAAAAAAGACAGGCTTGATCATTGATTTCGCACGGTCTCCTCCAAGCCCAAAAGCATCGATGAGATTCACATTTCTCATCACCAGAAACCCGATCAAAAACAATGACACTGCTGCATAGAGGGCGGCACTCATTTCCAGAGTGTCCAAAGTCACCTGTTGAGGTTCTTTTCCAAAAGCTGATGCACCAGTACTGAGGAAAAACAACACAACACATGCAGCGAATAACGCTTCTGGCCAGCGCCAGTGAACAGCAGGAAAACGCTCAGGCACCGATAATGCCGCACGAAGCAAGCGACGGGCGAACACAGCCCAGCCCACCGCCGCCGCAGAAATTAGAATAATCACATATGGATCCATGGCATTCACAATTCAAACAAATGACTTATTGCACGATCACGCCCCTCTGAAAACGCCGCGTTTCAGATCTCCACACCTAGCCAATAAAAACCAAAAAACCCTTTCCGGTTATTTATCACCGGAAAGGGTTGTTAAGTTGGGTCTGGTAGACCGGGCGCCCTACGCCTTGACGTGTGCGGAGATGTGCTTGGTCATCTCGAACATGGTCACCTGACTCTTGCCACCGAAAACGGCTTTCAATGCAGCATCGGCATTGATCATAGTCCTTTTCTTTTCGTCCTGAAGTTTGTGCTTCTTGATGTAGTCCCAGACTTTTTTGGTCAACTCTCCACGGGAGAGAGGCGTGGTTCCCACAACAGCCGCGAGGATGTCATCAGGTTGAACGGGTTTGAGAAGTGCCGGATTGGCTTTGCGCTTGGGTTTTGATTCGGTCGGCATAGTTGAGTCAGTGGATTGAATGTTGATACTTCACACGGCATCCGGTCGGTACCGGAAAACCGCCATTCTGAACCTTGGGGGGACAGAACAGGCAAACCCACTACACCTCCCCACCGCAGGCGTCCACACTTCTTTTTAATCCGTAAGGAATCGCTATACAGGATTCAGAAGCTGGATTTTTTCCACAGGGCGCGCCAAGGTCACCCAATTCGCCATGACTTTTCATTCGACCAAAGCTCCGCGTCCTCCGCTTCATTTCATCCTGCTATTAAGCGTTGTGATTTTCGTTGGCTGCCAAACGGTCCCTCAGCCCCCAGATCCTGCCCGTGTGTTAATGAATGCGGCGATCTTACGCGAGACCCCGGGGAACTATTTTTTTGGCCGCCGCATGTTTAAAAAAGACTACAAAATGTGGGGCTGGGTCCGCGAACCGGGCATGCCTTGGAAGTCCGCGAAGCTCGTCATGATGAACGAACAACGAATGATCGCCCCGGATCGTGCCAGCGGAAAGCTGGGCGTAGACAATAATTACGACTACCGCCTCGAGGGAGCCTTTAGCGGAGATATGGTCTACGAACCGGCCAGTGACAAGTTCTACCCAGAATTTGTTCTCACTGGCTACGAGCTTATCCGCACGAACCCGCCATCGATCTATATCGTCGACAAACAACTCGATCCGGCGATCCGGATCATCAATACACCGGTTGAATAAGACATTGATTCAAAAAATGTGGCCCCTAGACCGCATCGAACCGGAACTCCTCTCTCCAGCCGGAGACATGGAGTGCATCAAGGCAGCCGTTGCCAATGGCGCGGATGCCGTCTTTTTTGGGCTCTCCCGGTTCAATGCCAGGATGAGGGCTGAAAATTTCACTCTTGAGGATCTGCCGGGCGTTGTTGATTTCGTCCACACACGCGGCGTGAAAGCCTATGTGACACTGAATGTTCTCATCTTCACCGATGAACTTGACGATGCCGTGGTTGAACTCCAAGCCCTTGCTGATTGCGGAGTTGATGCGGTCATTATCCAGGATGTCGGCCTCGCTGAGATCGCGCGCCGCATGTTTCCGGGCCTGCGCGTCCATGCCTCAACCCAGATGACGATCACATCGCCTGAAGGCGTGCGATTTGCGGAGTCACTCGGCGTGAAACAAGTCGTCCTTGCCCGCGAACTCTCTCTCCGGGAACTTGAAAAATTCCCTCCCTCAGTACCCCTGGAGACCTTCGTCCACGGCGCTCTCTGTGTGGCGTATTCAGGTCAATGCCTCACCAGCGAGGCCCTCGGTCGCCGCAGCGCAAACCGTGGGGAGTGCGCCCAAGCATGCCGTATGCCTTACGAATTGATCGTGGACGGCGCCCTGCGCAACCTTGGCGACAAGCGCTATCTTCTCTCACCACAAGACCTCTCGGCGGTGAATGAAATCCCTGCCCTCATCGAGCGGGGCATCCAATCGTTCAAAATTGAAGGGCGCCTCAAATCCCCAGAATACGTTGCGGCGGTGACCTCGGTCTACCGGAAGGCAATCGACAACGCTCTCTGCGGGACCCCTCAACAAGCAAGTGCCGATGAGTTGTATCGTCTGGAAATGACTTTTTCCCGAGGTCTCTTCAGCGGTTGGATGCATGGAGTGAACCATCAGAAACTCGTCGGGGGGCGCTTTGGCAAGAAACGCGGTGCCTTTGTTGGTCGAGTGGTTGGAAGTGGAAAAGACAACGTCTGTATCGACAACCCTGCCGTTCCCCTGAAAGCTGGGGACGGTATTGTCTTCGACACCGGCGGAGATACGGAGCACGAGCAAGGCGGGCGGATTTTTTCAATCAATGACAACCGTCTATTCTTCGAACGGGGCAAGCTCCGCCTGGCTGCGATTCCCGTTGGTACACTGGTGTGGAAAACTAGCGATCCGGCACTCGACCGCACCCTGCGCCATTCTTTCGCGGGAAATATCGAAGGAAGAACACAAAAGCTCATCCCACTCGATATTGCTGTTACCGGGTCTGCTGGAGACCCTCTTGTTTTGTCAGCCAGAGATATCCAAGCCGTGTCCCAAATCCCCCTGCAAGCCGCCCGCACCCGTCCACTCAGCACTGAAACGCTTCACACGCAACTGGGACGCCTCGGCGAAACCCCTTACACTCTCCGCACCCTCAGCAACCACCTTGTGGGGGATGTCATCCTGCCACTCTCAGAACTCAACCGCCTCCGCAGGGAACTTGTTGCCAAGCTTTCGCCTCCCCGTCCGAAGATTATTCCGCAAGCCACTCTGAGCGGAATTCTTCCCTTTATTTCCCAACCGGCCAATCAAGAACCCGCCGGCCTTTCCGTCCTTGTCCGCACACCGGAACAACTCAAAGCCACTCTGGAAGCCGGCATCACCAGAATTCTCGCCGATTATGAGGACATCCGAAGATACAAGGATGCGGTAGCAGCGGTTCGCGCCCATGATAATGCCCGCATTTTTCTCGCTACCCCACGGATTCAAAAAGCCGGCGAGGAGGGCTTTTTCAAACTGATCGCCAATGCTGCCCCTGACGGCGTTCTTGTGCGCAATATCGGTGCGATCGAGCATTTTTCTGGCTCCCCACTGGATCTCGTTGGCGACTTTTCACTGAACGTCGCGAATCCTGTCACCGCCGCCGTCTTCATGAGTAGAGGCCTCTCCCGACTCACGATCTCCCACGACCTCAATGTCCCCCAAATCCTCGCCCTTCTCCGCCACGCACCGCCGCAGTGGTTCGAACTCACCCTGCACCACCACATGCCCATGTTTCATATGGAGCACTGCGTCTTTGCGGCATTCCTTTCCAATGGGACCGACCACACGAATTGCGGCAGACCCTGCGAGAAACACCGCGTCCACCTCCGCGACCGTGTTGGCGTGGAGCACACCCTGCGGGCCGATGTCGGCTGCCGCAACACGCTCTTCCACGCCACCCCGCAAACCGGCGCGGCGTATTTCGAGGATTTTCATGCCGCCGGTCTCCGCGCGTTCCGCATCGAACTCCTCGAAGAATCCGCGAGCGAAACACAAACCATCATCCAAGCCTACCAATCCCTCCTTGCCGGGCACGATCAAGGTAAACGCCTATACCACACCCTCCGCGCCACCAGCCAGGTCGGCGTCACCACCGGCACGTACTCCGACGGTTGAGACGTGACCTCGTCCGATAAACCACCCTACGATTCACCCAATGCAAATTGAAACACTCGCCACCGCCGATGCCGTCGCCGCACGCGCCGCCCAACTCATTGCCTCCGAAGCCCGCACTGCCGTCACCGCGCGGGGACGCTTTGTCATGGCCGTCAGCGGGGGCCGGACCCCTTGGCAGATGCTCCGCGCCCTCGCGAATGAGGACGTCCCATGGGCATATGTCCACGTCGTGCAAGTCGACGAACGCATCGCCCCCGAGGGCGACAAAGACCGCAATCTCACCCACCTGCGCGAAAGCCTCCTCTCCCACGCCCCGCTTCCCGAGTCACACATCCACGCCATGCCAGTGAATGCCGCAGATCTCGCTCAGGCCTGCCGCAATTACACCACCACCCTCGAATCCCTCTGCGGCACTCCAGCCGTTTTGGATCTTGCCCACTTGGGACTTGGTTCCGATGGACATACCGCCTCGCTCATCCCCGGCGACCCCGTCTGCCATGTCCAAGATGCTGAAGTCGCCCTCACCGGCCTCTACCAAAACCGCCACCGCATGACCCTCACCTACCCCATCCTCAACCGGAGCCGCCGCATCCTCTGGGTCGTTACCGGTGCCGAGAAAAAAGAAATGGTCCCCCGTGTCATCTCAGCCGACCCCACCATCCCCGCCGGTCCCATTTCCCAAGAAAATGCCATCCTGCTTCTGGATGCCGAAGCTGCGGGAAAGTAAAAGCCTACAACGCTTCTAATCGAGCAACCGCAGGACGCTTTGTGAGCTTACATTCTGCATCGCAAGCAACGCCGTCCCGGCCTCGATAAAAATTCGCGACTTGGCCAGATCTGCGCTTGCTCGGGCAATGTCTGTATCCTGAATCGCGCTCAACGCCGCTTTCCGATTTTGCTTGTTTGTGGCATTGAGCGCAGAAGCAATTTGCAGCCGGTTTTGTTCAGCTCCGTTTGTGGCTCGAGTTTGGGCGATATTTTGGAGGGATGATGTAAGATTAA
>ERZ889217.1730-NODE-1730-length-10523-cov-27.017482_pt1 | contig 10523 bp, 9 predicted proteins | sample MGYA00521098_ERZ889217 | MGnify/ENA primary metagenome ERZ889217 (study PRJEB32303, sample SAMEA104408613) | aquatic metagenome | biome: Brackish water; feature: Pelagic; material: water | place: Baltic Sea | collected 2014-06-10T22:04:00 | depth 2,362 m ...
GCACTCGATTATATTTTTTGTTTGAAAATTACCGATCAAAAATAAATAATACTTTAGTTATTATAAAGATATGTTCAATCGAAGACTTCCTATGAAAGAATATTTTAAAACGCTTCTATAATATTAGGATAACTTTTTTTGAATTTTATCCCAAAATATTTTTTCAATTTTTATATTATTTAATTTGTTAATCTCCTGAATTCCTGTTGGTGATGTTACATTAATTTCTGTTAAATAGTTTCCAATCACATCAATACCAGCAAAAAATAAATTATTTTTTTTCAAAAACGGTTTTAATAATTTACATATTTTTTTATCTCTAAATACTAATCCTGTTTTTTTTGCAGTTCCCCCAGCATGAAGATTTGCTTTAATACTATTTTTAGCAGGAATTCTTGCAATAGATCCTGCATAATCTCCGTCTAACAGCACAATTCTTCTATCACCTAACGAAATTTCTTTAATAAATTTTTGCACCACAATTGGTAATTTGTACTTAATTAATAATCTTCTGATTAATTTTTTACTTCTAGATACATTTGAGTCTATTTTTTCAATACCCTCTCCTCCATTTCCATACAAAGGTTTAATGATAGAAAATTTATTTTTTTTATGAAATGATAAAATGTCATTTAAGTTACTTGAGATAAGGGTTGGTGGAATAATTTTTTTAAAAGAAAACATAGATAATTTTTCTGGATAATCTCGAATATGTTTTGGATTATTCAAAACAAGAGTTGTTTTTGGTAATTGCTCTAATATGTAAGTTGCGGTTATATAATTCATGTTAAAAGGTGGATCTTGCCTTACCAAAACTATATCAAAGCTATCCAATTTTATTTTTTCTTCTTTCTGTAAAGTAAAAAATTTTTTCTTATGAGGATGTAAAGAAAATTTATTAGCAATCGCCGTAACCATACCGTTTTCTAGTGATAAATTTTTAGGATCATAACTATATAACTGATAGCCTCTTTGCTGGGCTTCTAGAGCAATGATAAAAGTGCTGTCTGTTTTGGGATTAATCTTGCTCCAAGGATCCATTTGGATCGCAATTTTAAAAAGCTTCTTCATCAAAAATTTTATTTATATTCTCTTTCCAGGAACCTTGAAACTTTTTGATTAACAAGGATGCTGGTGTTTGTTTATTAATAATCATTTCTTCAATATCATTGAGGAATATAGACTCGTTTTTATTTTGTTTATTGTCTATGGCCCTATTTTCCAATCCTTGTTTTGCGATAGCGATGAAAGTTTTAGCGTGTTCATAAATGGGTTCGTTTCGCAGAAGGGTGTTTAGACCGTTTTTAGCAGCATCTAAATACGCATTATTTACTTCATTAAAATTCCAGTCTTTAGTTAAATCATAAGCATAATCTAAACTTTTTTGATCATACAAAAGTCCAGTCCAAAATGCAGGTACTGAACATATGCCTGACCATGAACAGGAGTCTGCAGATCGTATTTCTAAATATGTTTTTAATCTAATTTCCTGAAAAACAGTTGAAATATGAGACTCCCAATCTTTCAATGTAGCTCTGATTTTTCCTACTTTTTTTAATTTGCCTTGAATGAAATCATTAAAATTTTCTCCACTAACATCAATAAGTTTTTCCTCATCTTGAACAAAATACATTGGAACTTTTAAAGCAAAATCAACATACTGCTCAAAACTATTATTTGGGTCCATAAAAAAATCAATTAGACCCGATCTTTGCTTATCTGTATGTTGCCAAATAAATGCTCTGTACGATTGATAACCACTAAGTTTTGATTCTTGAAAAGGAGAATTTGAAAAAATAGATAGAGCGATGGGTATAACACAAGTTGCTACTCTTGTTTTTTTTTTAAAATCTTCTTCATTTTTATAATCTAAATTAACCTGCGTTCCGCAAGTTCTGTGCATCATATCAAGTCCATGCGATCCTACTTTTGGCATGTATTTTCTCATAATATCATATCTTTTTTTTGGTAATCGTCCCACTTCATCAAGTTTTGCATTTGGAACAAATCCAGAGCCAAGCAAACCAATATTTAATTGCTTACAGACCTCAGTCATCTCTTTCAAATATTCATTCACCTCTTTGCAAGTTTCGTGAATATTATTAAGAGGTTCTCCTGATAGTTCTATTTGCAGACCTGGTTCTAAAGTAATGCTTTTATTATTTTTCTTTAATCCTATTGGATTAGGTCCATCATAAATAGGTATCCATCCGCGTCCTTCTAATAATTGAAATATTTTTTCAATACTTTGTGATCCGGTATAAGAAATTGGCTGATTATTTTTTGTATTAAATAAAAATTTTTCATGCTCAGTCCCAATTTTTAAAGAGGTGCTTTTAGCACCATTTTTAAAATACTTAATTAACTGTTCTTTATCTGTAATAAAAGAATCTAGTTCTACTGACATATTTAAACGAAAAGCATTGTTTATATTTTGTATTGTTAATTTATATTAATAATTCTACAAAGGTATCCATATTTTATTTAATCTATCAAAACACTTTATGAGCAAAGAATTATCATCCACAATTCCCAATTCATTAAATGAACATTGGATGCCATTTTCTGCAAATAAAGAATTTAAAGAAAATCCAAGACTAATTGTTGGAGCGCAGGGTGTATATCTTAAGGACCATTTAGGAAGATCTCAAATTGATGCGAGCTCAGGTCTTTACTGCAATCCTTTAGGGCACGGAAGAAAAGAAATTATTGAAGCAATCACAAAGCAGCTAGAGCAGCTTGATTATTGTCAGCCTTTTCACCAAGGATTTGGTGGCTCGTTTGAATTAGCATCCAAGATTGCAAATCAAACTCCGGCTGATTTGAATAAAATTTTTTACACAATTTGTGGCTCCACCGCAGTTGAAACTGCTATTAAAATTGCTTTTACCTACCACAGACTTAATGGAAATGAAAAACGTTACAGATTTGTCGGAAGAGAAAAGGGTTATCATGGCATGAACATCGGAGCGATGTCCGTTGGTGGAATGCCGAATAATCTAAAAGGTTATGATAATATTATGATGCCTGGTGTCCTGCGAATGAGGCATACCCAATTACCAGAACATAAATTTATTCAAGGTCAACCAGACACTGGTGCAGAACTAGCAAATGATCTTGAAAAATTTGTTCAACAGTATGGGGCTGACAGTATTGCTGCTTGCATTGTTGAACCAATCTCAGGCTCTGTAGGAATTATAGTTCCACCTAAAGGATACTTAAAACGGTTAAGAGAAATATGTGATCAGTATAAAATTATTTTAATTTTTGATGAAGTAGTAACGGGTTGGGCAAGAACTGGATCTATGTTTGGCTCTCAAGAATTTGATGTAACTCCTGATATTATGACACTTGCAAAAGCTACGACTAATGGAATTATGCCCATGGGTGTAGTCGTAGTTAAAGATGAAATTTATAACTCAATAGTTGATAAAGCACCCAAAGGAACTGTAGAATTATTTCATGGCTATACGTATTCAGGAATACCGGCTGCGGTTGCAGCAGGTCTTGCTGTGCAAGATATTTTTGAAAAAGAAGATATTCTTAATAGAGTTAAAAATTTAATTCCTTATTTTTTAGATAGTTTATTTTCACTCAAAGATGAGGAGGGAGTTGAAAATATAAGAGGTTACGGTTTGCTAGGCGCTATCGATTTAAGAAGCAAAGGGGATGTGACCGGAGCTGGTTTTGAATGTTTTAAAATATGTTATGAGAACGGAATTAACCTTAAGTCTACTGGAGATAGTTTAATTTTAGCTCCTCAATTTATTTGCGAGAAAAAACATATTGATGAAATTATGGATAAGCTTCGCAGGTCAATTAAATTATATCTAAAGAAATAAATTCTTTAAGTTTCTTATCTATAAATTTGTAAGTAAAAATGATATATTTGAAACTTAGTTAATCGAAAGGAATATGCACATGAAAGGCTATTGGATTGCAATTTACAAAAAAATTGAAAATCAAGACAATCTTGGAAATTATGGAAAACTTGCAACCGCAGCTATTGTTGCCCATGGTGGCAAGGCTCTTGTCAGGGGCGGAAAATATAAATCATTAGAAGGCAACGATATTCCGCGAACAGTTATTTGGGAATTTGAAAGTTATGATGCTGCAATTACTTGTTATCACTCAAAAGAATATCAAGACGCCTGGGCTCTGGCCAAAGCAACAACTGTTAGAGATCTTGAAATCGTAGAAGGCGTTTAATAAGCGACTGGTACCGGATCTATACTTCTCCATAAATACCAAGTTGCAACTGTTGCATAAGGCGTCCACAATTTTTTTAATTTTTCTAGTTGTTTAGTTGAGGGTGGATACGTTGTTTTGTAATGTACAGAAATTGCTTTTAACAAGCCAATATCTTGTTCTGGAAATATATCTGGACGCAGCTGATTAAAAAATAAAAACATTTGTGCAGTCCATTTTCCTATTCCTTTAATCCTGGTTAAATATTTAATTGCATCATCATCGTTCATTTTTTTTAATTGTTTAATATCAATTGTTTTATTTTCAAAACTCTTGGCTAAAATTTTTAAATACTCAATTTTTTGTCTTGATAAGCCACACGCTGCTAACTTTCTTTTATTAGTTTTCAATACGTTAGTAGGGATAATTTTTTGCAAAACTGTCTCAAATCGTTTCCATACTGCATTGGCTGAAGATACTGAAATTTGCTGACCGACAATAGATTTGCAAAGTGAAAAAAAAGGATCTTTTCTAGAAGCCAAAATTCCAGAATAGTTTAATATAATTTTTTTTAGTACCTTGTCTTTTTTGGAAAGAACTTTTTTAGCTTCCTGCCAATAACTGGGTTTGCTCATTAGATTTGCCTAGTGAGTATGGGCTGGATATTTTTAATTTGCTCTCTTTTAAAAATAATCATTGAACTGAGAATAATCAGTAAAGCACCAAAGTAAGTGGTCATATGTGGAATTTCATTAAAAATAACAATTCCAGAAATAGTTGCAAATACAAGACTCAAGTATTTAATAGGTGTGACTGTTGATACTGCGCCTTTACGCAGTGACATGGTTAGAAAAATATTACCCGTTGATCCAGCAATTCCAATCAATACAAGTGGAAGTATATCTTTTGGCTCAGGAATAGTTGCATCAAAAAATAACGAAACAAAACCAACTACAATTAAAACTATTGTAAAATATATTGCGATTAAATAATCAGGCTCAGTTTCTGATAATTTTTTAATTAATACTGCTATTAACCCAAATCCTACACAAAAAATAATTGGAAACAAAGAATACAACGTAAACATTGCAGTTCCAGGTTTTAAAATAACCAGCACACCTAACAAACCTATAACAATAGCAATCCATCTATAAATTTTAACTTTTTCATTTAGGATAAAAATAGAAAATATAGTTGCAAAAACTGGGGCGGCAAAAGTAATGGCAATAGCATCTGCGAGCGGCAAAAACTTTACTCCTAAATAAATACCAATCATCGCAATAGCGCCAACAATGGCTCTTGTTAAATGCATTGCTAATTTATTAGTTTGAAAAAAATTTCGGTACCGATCTCTTGGTACAATAAATAGAATAGGAATTAAGCCAAAAAAACCTCTAAAAAAAACTATTTCGCCAATGGGATAAGTAGCCGACATCAGCTTGACTAAAATATCCATAATAGAAAAGCTTAAAGCGCTGATTGCCATATAAATGGCACCTATTTGATTTGAAGATAGCATTGTATTTTATTTTACCATAATTGAAGACCTTAGTATAAATATTTAAAAATGAACAAAGCTATTTTTGCAACAGGATGTTTTTGGTGTGTTCAAGAAATATACGATTCTATTCCTGGAGTTATAAATACGACCGTTGGTTATACTGGTGGTGACACAATAAATCCTACTTATGAAGAAGTGTGTTCTGGCACAACTAATCATGCAGAAGCAATTGAAATTGAATATGACCCTAAGGTTATTTCTTATGAAGAATTATTAAAACAATTTTGGATCATGCACGATCCAACAACTTTAAATAGACAAGGGCCCGATATAGGTACTCAATATAGATCTGCTATTTTTTACTTAGACGCTGAGCAAAAAAAAATTGCTGAACAGTCCAAAATAAAAATGAATAATGAAAAATTTAATGGAACAATAGTAACGGAAATTACTAAATCCTCTATTTTTTATCCTGCAGAAAAATATCATCAAAAATATAACGAAAAAATGAAAAAACAATATGGGATTGGTTAGTACCGACTGGTTAAGAAAAAACTTTATTAACAAAAATATAAAAATACTAGATTGTTCCTGGCACATGCCTACAACTCAGAGGTCTGGTAAATTAGAATTTGAACAGACTCACATTCCAGGTTCTATTTTTTTTGATATTGATGAATTTTCAGATAAAAATAGTGAATTTCCACACACAATATTACCAGGAGACATATTTTCAGAAATGATAAGCAATCTTGGGATTTCAAACCAAGACCACATAGTTGTTTATGACTCTTTAGGAATATTTAGCTCACCTAGAGTTTGGTGGATGTTTCAATATTTTGGTCACAAAGAAGTTTCTATTTTAGATGGAGGTTTAGTTAAGTGGCTAAAAGAAAAAAAAGAAATTGAAACTGGAAAAGGAAAAAAATATCCAAAAACAAATTTTAAAGTAGCAGAAAATAAATCTATGCTTAAAATATACGATGATATTAAAAATAATATTATCAACAACCAATTCCAAGTGATTGATGCCAGAAGCAAAGGAAGATTCCTTGGTACAGAGCCAGAGCCTAGGTCAAGTCTAAAAAGCGGCTCTATACAAAATAGTATTAATTTACCTTGGAACGAATGCATAGACCCTGAAACCAAATGTTTTCTTGATAAATCATTATTAGAAAAAAAATTTAAAGCTTTAAAAATTAAATTAGATCAACCGGTAGTATTTTCCTGTGGCTCTGGCGTATCGGCTTGCGTAATTGGAAAAGCTTTTAATATTGTTAATAATAATGAACCTATAATTTATGATGGCTCTTGGTCAGAATGGGCAATAAAAGAGGGTCTTTTTACTTAAAAATAATCTATTTGCGTTGAATTATGCGCATTTAAAGTGCCTCAATTAAATGTTAATTAGTTTTTGATTTTTTTTACAAAAATTAATTTCATTCATGAAAACACAAAAAAAAATAATTATATTTTTAAGCATAGTAACAATAGTGATCGTAGCTATCATTGGTGGAAGAGCTATTATCTCTAAAAAAATAGCTACTGCAATTGAAGCGGCAAAAAATGCTCCGGTTGGTGTAATTGCAACTAATGTAAAATTTTTTTCTTTTCAAGATCAAATAGACACTTTTGGAACAGCTATAGCTAACCGATCTTTTTCCATAAGAATAAAAAAAGAAGATTTGGCAAGTTCAATTGATTTTGACAAATACCCATTTATTAAAAAAGGTGAGGAAATTGCAAAATTAACTAACGGAGAAATTATTATTGCGCCATTTAGTGGTCGGGTTGGCAAAAGAGAGATTACTCCTGGAATCCTTGGTGGAGAAAACTCAATTATTGCAAATCTTGATGATATCAAATTATTAAAAATTGATATTAAATTACCCGAGACTTATTTTGCAGATATTAAAAATGGATTAAAAGTTACTGCTACTACAGATGCATATAAAGAAACTTTTAGCGGATCTATAACTTCTGTCAGTTCAAGAGTAGATCCAACTACAAGATCAATTCTAGTTCAGGCTAAAATAAATAACCCTGATGAAAAATTGATACCAGGCATGCTGCTAAATATTAGGGTTATTTTTAATGAAAAAAATAGCCTGTCGGTTCCTGAGGAAGCTTTATTAATTCAAGGAGAAGATAAATTTATATTTAAAATAGAAAATAATATTATTGAAAGAACTAACGTTCAAATTGGAAGAAGAAACCAAAATAAAGTTGAGATTATTTCTGGACTAAACGAGAATGAAGTTATTTTGGCTGAAGGAACTAATAAAGTAAGGCCCAAAGGTAAAGTAACCATTGTTAAAACTGTAGATTAATATGTTTCTAACAGATATCTCTATCAAACGACCTGTATTTGCTACTGTAATGAGTTTAGTTTTGGTTCTGTTTGGCATTGTTACTTTTAATAAAATACCACTTAGAGAATTACCAGATGTAGAAACTGCAAAAGTGTCTGTGCGAGTTGATTATAAAGGAGCGTCAGCTTCTATTATTGACTCACAAATTACGCAAAAAGTAGAGGATAGAGTTGGTGGAACTCCTGGTTTAATTAATATTAGTTCAAAAAGTGAAGATGAACGATCAACAATAGATTTAGAATTTGATTTAGGCATTGATCTAGACACAGCAGCAAATGATGTAAGAGATAGAGTGGCAAGAATAATTGATGATTTACCAGATCAGGCTGAGCCACCTCAAATAACAAAAGCATCTGCTGCAAGAACAACTACCATGTGGTTAGCATTTCAAAGTCCTACCATGTCTGATTTAGAATTAACTGATTATGCAAATAGATATTTGAAAGATTATTTTGCAAATGTTGATGGTGTTGGAGAAATTAGACTAGGAGGAGAAAGAGAACTTTCATTAAGAATTTGGCTAGATCCTGCGGCCATGGCTGCTCGAAATATTACTGTTCAGGAACTCGAAGACACTTTACGTAAACAAAATGTTGAATTTCCGGCTGGAAAAGTTGAGTCCAAAAAAATGGATTTGGTTATAAAAGTCCAAAAAGCTTATGTGGAACTAGAAGATTATAAAGAACTTATTATTTCACGAAACATTGATGGATCAATAGTCAAACTAAGAGATGTTGCCAGAATAGAAGTTGGAGCTTTAAACACTAACACTTTATTTAAGGGTAACGGTAAACAAAACGTTGGCCTTGGAATTTATCAGCAATCCACTGCAAACACTATTGAAGTTGCAAAACTAATTAAAGAAAAAATTACAGAAATTAGACCCACGCTTCCAAGCGGTTCAACTTTAGAAGTGGCTTTTGACAGATCAACTTATATCGAGGAAGCAATTAACGAGGTATATCGAACGATTATTATCGCCGTAATTTTAGTTATTATAATTATTTATTTATTTTTAGGAAATTTAACTGCTGTAATAATACCTTCAGTAGCAATTCCAGTTTGTTTGATATCAACTTTTTTAGCAATTTATCTTGCTGGCTTCACGCTCAACTTATTTACTCTGATGGCAATAGTTATAGCCATTGGAATTGTTGTTGATGATGCAATTGTTATGGGAGAAAATATTTATCGAAGAATGGAAGGTGGTGAAACTTCTTTAGTTGCAGCTTTCAAAGGGTCAAAGCAAGTTGCCTTTGCAATTATTGCAACTACCATAGTTTTAGTGTCTGTTTTTTTGCCGCTAGTATTTATCAAAGGTTTGATCGGTAGATTGTTTTTAGAAATGGCTGTCACTATGTCTTTTGCAGTAATTATATCAAGTTTTGTTGCTCTTAGCTTATCGCCGATGATTGGTTCAAAATATCTAAAAATTCAAAAACAACAACCAATCATAACCCAAAAATTTAATTTATACTTTTCAAAATTTGGAGATTTTTATTCTGAAACTCTTAATTTTATTTTAACTAAAAAAAAAGCAACTGTAATATTTTTGATCCTAGTTTTATTCGCAAATATTTTCTTATTTAAAAGTGCTAAAAAAGAACTTTTACCACAAGAAGATAGGGGAGTATTTTTTGTAATTATTAAAGCGGCTGAAGGTTCTGGATTTAATTTTACAGCTGGTAAAGCTCAGGAAATTGAAAATATGTTTTTGCCAAAAGTAGGTAAGGGTGAAATTAAAAGATTATTATTACGTGTGCCTGGATTTGGTAGTAGTGCAAAACAATTAAATTCTGGATTTATCATTGTTCTTCTTGAAGATTGGAGCGAAAGAAAAAGGTCTGGCCAGCAGATATTACGATCGGCATTTGCCGACATAAGTAAGGTTCCTGGAATAGTAGCATTCCCTGTAATGCCTCAAGCAATTAGAGCTGGTGGTGTTGAAAAGCCAATTCAATTCGTTCTACTTGGCAATACCTATGAAAAACTAAGTGAATGGAAAGAAATTGTTAAAGCAGAAGCTAGAAAAAATCCTGGTCTAAATAGTATAGAGGATGATTATGAAATTACTAAACCAGAATTAAAAGTAGTAATTAATAATAAAAAAGCTGCTGATTTAGGCGTTTCTATTGAATCCATTGGAAGATCTATAGAAACGTTTTTTGGATCAAGAAACGTAACAAAGTTTACCCAGGATGGTAAGGAATATAACATTGTGTTGCAGTCTGATTTAATAAATAGATCAGACTCAAGTGGATTAAATAAAATATTTGTTAGATCTGCAAGTTCAGGTCAATTAATTCCCTTATCATCTGTTGTTTCGTTTACAGAAAGTGCAGCTGCCACGTTTTTAAATAGATTTAACAGACAAAGAGCAGTTACTATTTCTGCAAGATTGAGTGGCGAATATACTATGGATCAAGCTTTAGATTCTTTGCAAAATATAGTGAAAGAAAAAT
>ERZ889217.1732-NODE-1732-length-10510-cov-38.315352_pt1 | contig 10510 bp, 9 predicted proteins | sample MGYA00521098_ERZ889217 | MGnify/ENA primary metagenome ERZ889217 (study PRJEB32303, sample SAMEA104408613) | aquatic metagenome | biome: Brackish water; feature: Pelagic; material: water | place: Baltic Sea | collected 2014-06-10T22:04:00 | depth 2,362 m ...
AGCAATGTCGCTTCTCAATTGGCCCGAATCACAACTTCCCCAGGGCATCGGCACCGAGAAATGAAAATCTACAGCTGATGCAAAAGATGTGGATTGATACTGATACGGCGTCGGACGATGCAGTGGCTTTGATTTTGGCTTTGAAGAGCAAGACAACTGATGTGCTTGGTATCTCAATAGTTGCGGGCAATGTGCCCATCGAATTAGGAGTTCAAGCTGCTTTGTACACAATTGAAATGTGTGGCGCAAAGACACCCGTACATGTTGGTGCACACCAACCACTCGTGCGAAGTTTTTCTTCGGCACAAAATGTGCACGGCACTGACGGCATGGGCGATATCGGTTTAAAACTCGAGGGCCGAAAGCCGACTTCAACTCACGCAATTAGCAAGATGATCGCCGCGTTTCGTGCAGCACCAAACGAAATCGATCTCGTCACGTTGGGGCCACTAACGAACATCGCCCTTGCGCTTTCGATTGAGCCGCAATTTGCGAAGTGGGTTCGACGCTGTGTGATCATGGGCGGCACAGGCGCATTGCCAGGCAATGTGACGGTGGCCTCAGAATTCAACGTATGGGCTGACCCCGAGGCGGCTCGCATTGTGTTTGACTCTGACTTGCCTCTCGAGATGGTCGGCTGGGACGTCTCAGTTGCCGACGCGGTCGTCTCTGACACACTCGCCGACGAACTAGGCAAGCTCAGCAATCTTGGCGATTTCGCAATGAAAATTCAACGTCAGGTGCGCGAATTTTGTCGCACTGAAACAAAACTTGATGGCTTTGATTTACCCGACCCAATTGCAATGGCAGTCGCGCTAGACCCAAAGATAGTTAGTTCAGAGGTCCAAAAACATGTCAGAGTAAATCTCGGTTTTGGCGACACTCGCGGTCAAACACTCGTTGATCACCTCGACATCATCAATAACCGCAATAACTGTCGAGTTGTTTTGCGCGTCGACCGCGAAAAGTTCATCGCGATGCTACGTACAGCACTAACTGAAAATTAGTTAATCGCTAACTGCGAGCCTCGCTCGCAAAACAGCAAGAACTGTTTAGTTAGATGCAGGATTGACGTCGACAACCTTGCGGCCGCGACGCTCGGCGAACTTTACGTTGCCGTTGATAAGTGCGAACAATGTGTCGTCGCTGCCCTTGCCAACATTTTTGCCAGGGTGCACTTTTGTGCCACGCTGACGAATCAAGATTGTGCCGGCGTTGATCAGAGTGCCGTCAAACACTTTTACGCCAAGGCGCTGAGCATTTGAATCTCTGCCGTTTCTTGTAGAACCGCCACCTTTGGTTTTTGACATGAATCAGCCTTTCGCAATCGAAGTAATCTCAACGAGGCTATAGCGCTGGCGATGACCGAAACGGCGTCGCTGGTTCGTACGGCGCTTGTACATGAAGCCATCAATTTTTTTGTCAGCGACTTCGCCCAAAACTTTGCCTTTGACAGAGGCCTTTGCCAGTTGAGCCGGCGTTGCGAGAACATTCTCGCCGTCGACGAGCATTACTGGGGTGAATGAAACTTCAGAGCCAGTTGCGACGCCCAACAGTTCGACCTGAACTTGTTGGCCTTTAGCAACCTTTTCTTGTTTTCCACCAGAAGCAATAATTGCGTACATATTGAACTCAGATCCTATCTGTGTGAATTGCCGAAAATCACCGAAAAATACCGAAAATCAGTCGAGCATCGAGTGATCGACCATGATTCCGCGACCCTCGCAAGTCAGGCAAGTGTCTGCAAAATTTGTCAGCAAACCTTCGCCAATTCGCTTTCGAGTCATCTCGACAAGACCGAGTTCTGAAATCTCAAACACCTGAGTTCGGGTCTTGTCACGCGACAACGCATCTTTAAAGCGTTCGAGCACCTTACGTCGGTTCTCGCGCACATCCATATCGATGAAGTCGATGACGATGATGCCACCGATGTCGCGCAGGCGCAACTGGCGCGCAATTTCGTCGGCTGCCTCAAGGTTGTTGCTGAAAACTGTCTCTTCGAGGTTGGTCTTACCGATGTTCTTGCCAGTGTTTACGTCAATCACAGTCAGCGCTTCGGTGTGCTCGATTACAAGCGAACCACCTGAAGGCAACCAAACTTTGATGTCAAGTGCCTTGTGAATCTGCTCATGCACATGCTGCTTTTCGAACAGCGAGAGCCCCTCAGCCGCTGTGTCGTGAAACTCAACACGGTCTAAAAACTCTGGATTGAAATCTCCAATGTATTGGCGCACTTCTTCGAACAAATCGCGATCATCAAGAATGATGCCGCGATAATCGCTGCTGAATTCTTCACGGATAACCCGCACGGCCAATGAAGGCTCGCGATACAACAACGTCGGACCACTCGCCTTCTTAGATCGCTCTTTGATATCTTCCCAGAGTTCGAGCAAACGTGACATGTCTGTTTGCAGTTCATGCTCGGTTGCGTTTTCAGCCGCAGTTCGCACGATGATGCCGTGCTCTTCTGGCTTCACGCGATCAAGAATTGTGCGCAATCGACGACGCTCGTCTTCTGGCAGTCGTTTTGAAATGCCATATGTTCGCGAGTCAGGTATCAAAACCACAAATCGACCTGGCAACGAAACTTCTTGAGTAAGGCGACCGCCTTTTGCACCTATCGGATTTTTGGTGACCTGACACAAAATCAACTGGCGAGATTGCAAAACATGTTCGATGCGTGGCTCAGGGCCTTGTTCGACAACATCTTCTTTGTCGAATTGAACATCGCCGCGATACAAAACGGCATTCTTTGGCGTACCGATGTCAACGAACGCGGCTTCCATACCTGGAAGCACGTTCTGCACGCGACCCAAATAAATATTGCCGTGAATTTGATCGGCATCATCTGCGGGGCGACTTACATAGTGCTCAATGAGGCTTCGACCCTCGAGCATCGCCACCTGCGTAAAGTCTTTGCGAACTTGAACACACATCATGTAGCGACCGAGAGGTCGTCCATTGCGCTCTTTGCCTCTACGGCGCTCAATTAGTTCGGCATCGGTTTCAACGACGTTTGATCTTGATGACCGTGACGAGTCACGATCGCCCGTGCGATCGCTGCGACGACGACGATTTCGACCGCCACGACGATTTCTACCGCTACGGCCAGACTTTTCACCACGACTCGATTTTTCAGAACGCTTCGAATCACCCCCGCTTTTACCGGCCGAAGATTCGCCTGAATTTTCAGAGTCGGTGGTCTGAGAAGGCGCGACAATCGGCGCTGGACGCGTGTCACCAATTTGAGGTTTGCGCACAAGCGCAGCGTCGGCTGCTTGTGGTGAGACTAAACGACCTTCTCTTGGATGCTCTGGCAACTCTGGGGAACTCATTAACTAATCCTTCTAAACCTTTAAAACGAACCGACAAACACTGGCTCGTCAATCGCGGTTAAGCACTAACTCAGGAGACTGAGCGCACCGACTTCGCGAAAATCGAATGTGTGGAGCTTGCGCTCCGTGCTTTCAGGCTATCCCGTCAAGCGGCACTAACGACGGACTCTCCTAACGGAGACGACGCATATAGATGCTCTGGGCTAGCCCGATCATTAACGCACTTGAAACTAGGTGCGAACCACCATACGAAATGAATGGCAACGGCAGTCCGCTGACAGGGGTCAAACCAAGTGTCATCCCGATGTTTTGAAAAATCTGAAACAAAAACAATGAGAACACACCCGCAATCAGAAGTTGATCAAAACGTGAGCGAGCCAATCGTGAGATGACCCAGAGTCGCCACAAAATAATTGCGAAGAGACCCAAAACAACAAACCCACCAATCATCCCGAATTGCTCACCGATCGCTGAGAAAGGAAAATCAGAAAATTGAACAGGGATGAATGCACCATTCGTGAGTGGACCTTGCAAGAAACCTTTGCCGAAAAAACCGCCACTCGAAACCGCTCGCTTAGCAAATCGCACCTGCAAAACGATTTGTTGTAAGTCTTTTTCGTTTGAGTCTTGATTCAAAAATGCATCAAAGCGACGCAATTGATAGCGGTCAACTACGCCAGCGACGGTCACAGCCGCCGCAGAAACAATTGTCAGACCTGTAATCATCGCGATATATCTGCGCTTTGCGCCCGCCATCAGCAAAACACCAGCGACACCAGCGACCAAAACTGTGGCAGAGCCCAAGTCTGGCTGCAGCAAAATTAAAAAAACCGGAAAGCCGAGAATAAACAGCGAAACTGAAAACTGGTGATAATCAATTTTGTCGTAGGCGGCATCGGCCGTGTATGCCGCAATCAAAATTAGAACCACAACTTTCATCAATTCGGCTGGTTGCACCGAGATCGGACCGAGGTCAAATGCCAGTCTCGCGCCGCGTGTTACTGCGCCGTAAACCAAAACCAGAACCAGCAGCAGACTTGATGCGATATACCAAAAGACTGCACGCTCTCGAATCCAGTCGTGTCCGATTGCCATGATGACCGCAGTCGCAACTGCGGCAACAATCAAAAATGCAACTTGGCGCTGAGCATAAAAATATTGGTCAAAACCTTGATTGATCATGCGTTGACGTGTTGCTGAATAGACAGTGAATGCACCAATCACACTTTGCAACGACACAGCAATCAACAACACGACATCAACGTTGCGCCAAACTGAAACAAGGTCGTAACTTGTGCCCATCCATTTTGGCAATGAGACTTTTGGCAGAAAACGTGGCATCTTTGCTCGTCTACTCTCGAGTATCCGAGACGCCCCCGACAAGACAAAGTGGGTTGCGTAATGAAGTTGGCGGGGCGACTTCAAAACTTGCCTTGTCGAGTGGGTCTGCTGGCAAAACTTCGTCGTAGCGATAATTGCCCGCTAACGCAGTAAAGATGCACTTAACAACTGGCGCTGCAGCCTGCGAGCCGTAGCCGGCTTTTTCGAGATAGGCGTAAACCGTATAAGGCTGAGAACTATCCAAACTAAATGCACCAAACGCCGAAGAGTCGTTCCACGGCAAGTTATTGAATCCTTGTGCTGTGCCTGTCTTGCCTGCAATTGGCAACTTCTCGTAGTCATAGCCACGAAAAATATTCTCGCCCGTCGTCTTGTGGTAGTAATCAAAAGTGACACCCGGGCCGGTGATTACGCGTGCCATGCCTTTGACTATCGGCTCACGCGTTTCAGTTGGCATTGCGATGCGCCGTGTCGGTTTAATTGAGACAAGGCGCTTAACAACTTCGGTTGTACCAAAATCTACGAAACCCGGACGCGAGTCAAGAGTGCCAGGTGCAAGTAAAGCAACACCAACGCGAGGCTCATAAACTCGACCGCCGTTTGCGATTGTCGCATAAGCCTGGGTCATCTGCAATGGCGTGACTGACAACAAACCTTGCCCAATTGAAAACAAAACTTGGTCGCCGACGTAATACGCACTACCAGATTCTTGCGAGATTGCGCCGATATCGGCAAGTCTCTTCTTTAACTCTTTGCTCGGAATTGTGCCCGCAAATTCATACGGCAAATCGATGTTAGTTGGCGAGCCGAGACCAAAAGTTCTGACTTCGTTTTCAAGAATGGGCGCGAACCCACGTTCAGTCAAGATTTGTTCGCCAATTTTGTAAAAAAATGTATCGCTAGATACTGCGAGAGCAGATTCGACATTCACCTGGCCATAACGACACGGGGCGCCAGTCGATCGACAGATTGAGTTTCTGAAAACGCACTTAACACCCTGCTGACAACGATCGTCTGGGATGCTTTGCAATTTGTAGGTACCCCGATCATCAAATTTATATTTTGCACCACCCGGCAATTGACCCGTATTCAACGCGGCATACGCGACCAACGGCTTAAACGAGGAACCAACGTTATAACGACCTGTGATCGCACGATTAACCAGAATCGAAAGGTCGGGGTCATCAGTTTGTGGAAACAATTGCGTGAACTTATCTTTCGGCAGTCCGCCACCAAACCAACGAACATCAAAGCGTGGATAACTTGCCATCGCTACAACGCGACCCGAGTTGTGATTCATTACGACCACCGACCCAGCCGGGGCTTTGTAATAGTTGATTTCTGGATATTGCGGGTCGAGCGTGCCATCAGGCAAGCTCACTTGTCCAGCCTCGACGCGACGACGCACAAGCAACTGTGTTTCAAGCGACTGCTCTGCGAACTGTTGCACTTTTAGATCAATCGAAAGTTGTAAATCATTGCCCGCTATCGGCTCAACTCGCTCGATCAAGCGCAATACGTTGCCAACCGCGTCTACTTCATAACGCACATATCCAGGCGTACCTCGTAATGCGGTCTCGTAAGACTCTTCTACCCCGTATTGACCGACTCGTTCATTCGGGTCGTAGCCAATTGATTTGTAATATGCCAGATTGCCTTTCAAAATTGCGCCTAGATAGCCCATCACATGGCCGCCGAGAGCGCCATACGGATAATTTCTGCGCCACTCTTCTCGCACGAAAATGCCCGGGTAGTCCTCTACACGTTCCATCAAAAAGAGAGCAGTGTCTTCAGAAACATCTTCACGTAGAGGTATTGACTCGAACGGTCCGTAGCGCTCGTCTTGCATGCGTACGAGCAAGGTTTCAATCGGCACATTAAGCGGGCCTGATAGGCGCTGTGCAAGTGCAAGTCGTTCAGCGGGTTTGCGCACGACATCGCGATCGATCGTCACAACAAGTGTTCGCTTATTGTCTGCCATTACACGACCAGCCGCGTCAAATATTCTGCCGCGTTCAGGCAAAAGTTTGATTGTACGTGTGCGAACTTTGACGATCACTTCTTCGACACTGCGCGAGCCGACAGCCTGCAAGAACCACATTCGCGTTGAAAGTGCGCCAAACAAAACAATCGCAACGACACCAAGGGCGACCAATCGTTTTGGTGCACTCTCTGGCCTCTGCGTTGACATCAAACTGACAACTTTCTTTCAGTCAAGGTCCAACGGCAAACAAAAATTGCTATTGGCGACAGAACCAGATTGCATACTGCTACAACAATTGCAACTTTAATTATCCTGAACTGCAACCAGCCATCTAAGCCGACAACTGTTTGTGCAAGCGGATAATAAACTTCTCCGAGCAGCGAGACCACACCAATTGTGATGAGCCGCATCCACCAAGTCGGCTCACGGAAGAAATAGACCAATAGTCCGGCGGTTGCACCAGCAAGACCGAGTGCCAGAGATGTCAGACCTACTGGCGTAGGCAAAACAAAGTCATACATTAAGCCAGCAATCAAACCTGTGAGCGCACCAATTGTTGACCCGTTTATTGAGCCAGATACAACAACGAAAAGTAGAACCAGTTGCGCGGCTACACCGAACGGGCGCATTTCGGCAAACAAAGTTGTCTGAAGCGAAATGACAATTAGAAGCACGAGGACAAGTCGCGTCCACCGACTTGACATGATTGTTAAAAAACGAATCAAGGTGTCGCCTTTTCGGTAATCGGCTGATAAAGCAAGACCCGCAAGAATGAAAGATTCGTCAAGTCGGCAACCGGTTCGATCTCTAGCACTGGTCCGGCAGAGCCGAGACGTTCAACAACGCGAGCGACTTTGCCAATCAAAATATCGGGTGGTGACAAACTGCGCGAGCCACCAGCGGTCACAATTGGCACGCCGACTTGAATATCGCCAAATCGAACGGCATTGCTGATGAATCGTACGGTCGGCTGACGCGACGGCCCTCGCCCTTCAATGACACCCGTTTCGCGAACGGCAAGATCGCTGGCGAGCGGCACGGTTATCGACGAAACCCCAGACGGCACGGCTGGCAACGTTGTAACTGAAGGAGTAAACCCGGCAATCGTTGTCGTTGTTGTAGTCGTAGTCGTAGATGAAGTTTCAGTATCAAGGCTTGCATCTGGTTCAACAGGCACAACCGGAGATGGCACGGCCGCATTGCTCTTAGCGATTGTGGTGGTAGTTGTCTGTCGCGGAGAGTTAACGACCTTAACCGATAGTGCAAAATCTGGATCGGTTATCAACATCACAACAGAGCGATCGCTAAACACCTTGGTGATTTTGCCGATTAATCCGGCTGCGTTCAGCACCGGCATGCCAACGCGAATGCCACTCTCGTTCCCTTGATTAATTTCAATAGTTTGCGAAAAATTTGTTGGCGAATCGCCAATCACTTGAGCAGTAACTGCATTAATGCCTGCGAGGGTTGGCAGTCCGTTAAGAGCCAATAGTTCTTGAGCAAGTCGAACCGATGCGGCCGCGGCAATAGTCGCCCCTTCTTGTTGGGCAATTCTCTCTCGTAGACGATCGTTCTCGTCTAAAACATCGTTGTAGTCAAAAATGCCATGCCAACCATTGCTGATCGGCCTCGTGATAACACGCGCAGTGCTTTCAACCGGACGAAAAACCGTACTAAAAATATTTCTCAGACCCGAAATCGCTGACGAATTTTGAAGGTCAAGAGTGATCAAAATAATCGACGTAAGAACCAGCAAGATAATTGCTCGTCTTCGGGTTAATTGAGCGACTGCCACTTTTTAAAAATTCGTTTCTATGAAAATTCGCTTTGAATCGTTAATCCCTTAATTGCTTCAAGATTTTCGAGGGTCATACCTGCACCCAACACAACAGCAAGCAAAGGCTCAGGGGCGATAAACGCCTGTATGCCAGTTTCGTGAGTAATGCGTTCGGCCAGACCAGCCAACAGTGCACCGCCACCTGCCAGAACCAAACCATGACTAATCACATCAGCCGCAAGTTCGGGTGGTGTTCGCTCGAGAGTTCTCTTGATTGCATCGACAATCTTCATCACCGCTTCGTCTAATGCCTCTCGAACTTGCTGAGTTGTTACTTCTTGAGTACGCGGCAAGCCAGTTTTTGTGTCTCGACCACCAACATCGCCAACAACCTCGTTCTGAAGTGGCCAAGCCGAGCCAAGTTGAATTTTCACTTCTTCTGCCGTGTTAACACCAATGTCAAGATCAAAATCGCGCTTGAACATCGCAATGATCACTTCGTTTAGTTCGTCGCCACCTACTCGCACAGAGTTCGCCGTGACTATGCCACCCAACGAGATGACGGCAACTTCTGTGGTGCCACCACCAATATCGACAATCAAGTTCGCACTCGGCTCGTGCACGGGCAAACCAGCACCAATTGCAGCTGCCATTGCTTCTTCGATGATGTAAACGGGGCGCCGTGCCCCAGCGAACTCTGCAGCATCTTGCACTGCTCGGCGCTCGACACCAGTCACTTCTGACGGAACTGCAACAATCACTCGCGGCTTGCTCCAACGACTCGTTGAAACTCTCTGCAGAAATTGCTTCAACATTTGTTCGCAAACGTCAAAGTCGGCGATGACACCATCTTTCAACGGACGAACGAGGCGAATGTTTCTTGGTGCGCGCCCCCACATTCGTTTTGCCTCGTGACCAACTGCAACAACTTGCCCACTTCGCGTGTCGACAGCAACCATCGACGGCTCGTTCAATACGAGGCCTTGACCTTTCACATAAACGAGTGTGTTCGCCGTGCCCAGATCGACCGCGACATCGCGACCCATTGAGAGAGGATTACCTCCCGGCATTTTTACGAATTCTTCTTCGCGAGACCTGGAAAGAAAATCTCAAGTTCGCGACTTGCCGATGCCGCAGAGTCACTGCCGTGTACCAAGTTTTCAGTAAAAATCGTTCCGAGGTCGCCACGAATAGTGCCTGGTGCCGCCGAGCGAGGGTTCGTGGCCCCCATCATCGCTCGCACGATCTCCCATGTATCTTCTGGACCTTCTAAAGCCAACGCGACAACTGGGCCACGCGACATGAAAGCAACGAGTTCGGCATAAAAACCCTTGCCCTGGTGTTCTTCGTAGTGACGACCAAGCGTCGCAGCATCAAGTTTGCGTAACTCCATGGCGGCGATTTTCAGGCCTTTCGCCTCGAATCGACTGAGAATTTGACCAACTAAGTTTCGTTCGACGGCGTCCGGCTTCAACAATACAAGTGTGCGATTTGACATGCCTTCAGGCTAAAGGTTTATCGCCTGCCTCGCACGGAATTGATTTGGATCAACTCTTTGCTAGATGTGCTTGGCTAAATGACTAAGCAAATAAGGTCGCGCGGCGCTGACGATATAGAGCGATCCGGTGACGAGTATCGCATCATCGTCTTGCGCAAGATTGATAGCCATCTGACATGCTTTCTCAACAGAGTCGGCAATACGCACGTCGGCACAACCGATGCTTTGCGCAACTTTTGCCATCTCTTCTGCTGGCAAACCTCGTGGCGTTGGCGGCATACACGTAATCACGACATCAAATTCATTTGCGCGAAACGACAACAAAAGATCTTCAGGGTTGCGACTACGAAGCGCCCCGGTGACCAATATTTTTCGACCCTGCGTGTTGAAGTCTTCAAAGAAAACTGATGCACAAACTTCTGCACCGGCCGGGTTGTGTGCCCCGTCAATTATCGCCAGAGGTCGATGACCGAGCACTTCAAAGCGCCCTGGCATCTTCACACTCGACATGCCTTCATCCAAAATTTCACGATTAATCGTGTCGCCAAAAAATTCTTCAACTGCGCAGATTGCGA
>ERZ889217.1733-NODE-1733-length-10504-cov-9.706288_pt1 | contig 10504 bp, 11 predicted proteins | sample MGYA00521098_ERZ889217 | MGnify/ENA primary metagenome ERZ889217 (study PRJEB32303, sample SAMEA104408613) | aquatic metagenome | biome: Brackish water; feature: Pelagic; material: water | place: Baltic Sea | collected 2014-06-10T22:04:00 | depth 2,362 m ...
TATGAAAATCAATTATTTACAGCGCTTTTCTTTTGAAACGTTGGGACACTAGTGAGAGGAGATCTAGGATGTGCATTTGGGATTCGAAGATCAATGAGGGCAATTGAGCGCGGGCTTTGCAACCCCCCTCTTGTGCTCAAACAGAACCTCATAAAGGAATGCCTGAGATCGAGCCTACAAACCGGTAGCCGTGCCGACGCTTTGCGGGCTCAAAGCACGAAATGGCTCTTGACACAAAAACGCACCCTGCTTGAATGGCTAGTAAGGCAGGACAGGGGGAAGTTGTTTTCCTTAAATAAGACCTGTCAGGCACCCTCCCAATTTCGCTGCCTTGCCGAAAAAAAGCAGAGAGATAAAAACTTCTGTAAGGACTGGGTGCGAAAAATTTGCTGTACAGCAAAATATAGAATCCGTTTTTCCCACGAATTTGAGCTCAAAGTTCTTACTGTCAACACGTGGACAGACAAAGCCAGCCAATTCAAATGCCACTTTCCCAGTCGTAAATATGATCGCTATACGTTGAACGAACGGCTCGATCATGGGGACATCTTGAAGATCAAATCAACTGACAAGGGCTTATTCGAGCTGACTTTCGAAAGACAATTACACAATTGTCTTGCAATTAAAACCAGAGTAGAGCCTGAATATTTGTACTGATCCAAGCAAAATCACATTGATTAACATGTATTTCAATTATAGAAAAAAGATCAGAGTAATCTTTTTATAGAGAAGGTAAATAAAAATAAAAACAATTTTTCAGTGGTAAGTGATTAATCATATAAATATATTAATAATTCAGGAGATAAAATGCCAACCGTATTATCGCACGATAAGATACCACTTCATTATGATGTACATGACTACACAGACCCATGGAAGGAATCAAGTACGTTACTTCTCCAGCATGGTTTTGGGCGATCTGGAAGGTTTTGGTACAACATGATTCCTTACCTAGCAAGATATTTTAAAGTGGTTTGCCCGACACTGCGTGGACTGGGAACGCATTATAAATTGGAGGATCCAGAAAACAAAATTAGTGCAGAAAATTATATTAAAGATTTAGTTACTATTATTGATGACCTAGGCGTAGAAAATGTACATTATGCCGGAGAGTCATTAGGCGGGATTATCGGGATGTATTTTTCGGGAATGCATAAGGAACGAGTGCGCACATTGAGTTTACTGGCGGCTCCTTTAATAATTAGTGAGGAAACTCAGAAAACATTCACAGTTGGTTATCCTACTTGGCAAGATGCATTAAGGACGTTGGGAGTGGCAGGCTGGTCAGATGCTGTAAACACTCTAACCAGATTTCCACCAGGAACGGATCCAAAAATGCTTAAGTGGTTTTCTAGTGAAATGTCGAAGTCTAACTTGGATGTCGTAATTGCAATGTCAAAATTGGCTGGAAAAGTGAATCCAGTAGAGCAGCTTAGTAAAATTGAAGCTCCTGTATTAGGGTTGTATCCTAGGAGTGGTGGGGCAATCACTTCAAATCAACAGTTTAAGTTACTTAAAGAAAACATTAAAAACTTAACATTAATACAGTTAGACACTACATATCACATGGTTCAAACTATTGAGCCGGCATCTTGTGCCAAACAAATTCTTTATTTTTGTTCGCAGTTTGATAGGAAGCCTTGTAGGGAAAGTTAATCATAAATATATTGGAGACAAAAAATGAACATAATTCATAAAAGTGTAAGTTCGCCTCTTAAGGAAGCTGGGCAATTTACAAGATATATGCGCACGCTTACAGTAGGAGCGTTGGTTTTAGGATTATCTTTACTATTATCTGGTAATGCTAGCGCGCAGTCAAAAGAATTAATAGATGCTGCAAAAAAAGAAGGCAAGGTAATGGTTTATGGAGAACTGATAACTCCAACCATGCGTGCAATAAAAAAGGGCTTTGAAAGTAAATATCCGGGTATCACAATGGAGTTTATTTACCTGTCTGGCGCACCACTGATGAATAGGATCGTATCTGAACAAGATGCTGGAAGGCATCTTGCTGATGTGATTGCGATTGACACAGTCAGAATGCCCATTTTGAAGGATAAGGGATACCTTACTCAATATTCATCTGCCAATAAGGGGATCTATCCTACGGAGTGGCACTCAGTGCCTGCAGATTATTGGATAAGAAATCACCTTTATTTAGGGGGGGTCATGTATAACGACAAAAGTGTATCTCCTAAAGATGCGCCAAAGTCATATCAAGACCTGTTAGATCCTAAATGGAAGGGAAAAATTGCGATGGTTAGTCCCGTTGCAAATGATCTTATCTTCGCAATGTTTGCTGGGATAGTCCAAGATATGGGCGAAAAAGCCGCTTACGAGTACTTCGAAAAACTTGCAAAGCAAAATCCCTTGGTTTTTGGTCCCGGAGGAATTAGGGTGTCACAAGGAGTTGGAACAGGAGAGTTTCCAATTGGAATTGGCTTTATCGGGCACGTTTTTAGTGTGGGTACACAACCCGGTTACAACATGAGACTGGCTGATGTTTCTCCCTTGTATGCAGTAGGCGGACCTGGATTTGCAGTTGCGAAAAATGCGCCAAATCCAAACGCAGCAAGATTGATTACCGACTATATGTTATCGAGAGAAGCCCAAGAAATGATCGCAGGTATTGGTTACAGATCCAATGCTGACGGAGTAAAGGGAATTAAGGAACTAACAGAGGCAAAGATTAGTGTCGCCCCAGTATTGACCGGGGACGCAGCAGTTAAATTGAGAGCCAAACTAAGGCAATTGTTTGGTGGCTGATTTTTGGAATAGCTGTACAAGATGACTGCTAATTAATGTAATTAAGGAAACGGGAATGATACGGTTAGAGAATATTGACAAAAAGTATATTTCTGCTGATAGATCAGTTCATGTAATAAATAATGTATCTCATGAAATACCAGAAGGTTCCTTTTTTACATTATTAGGTCCGAGCGGTTGCGGGAAAACTACAACGCTAAGAGTGATAAGTGGTTTAGAGAAGTATGATAGTGGGCGTGTGTGGTTTGGCAGTCATCTAATATCAGATCCTGAAAAAGGTATATTTCTACCAACAAGCAAAAGAGATATTGGGATGGTGTTTCAATCCTATGCAATCTGGCCCCATATGAATGTATACGATAATGTTGCATATCCATTAAAAATAAAAAATAAGTCTTTATCCAAAGAAGAGATAAACACAAAGGTAAAAAATATTTTAGATTTAGTTGGGTTGTCTGCTTTAATAAATTCCCGCTCAACTGCACTAAGTGGGGGACAACAACAAAGGGTAGCTTTGGCGCGCGCGCTTGTTGCAGAGCCAGAAGTGCTATTGCTCGATGAACCGTTGAGCAATCTTGACGCATTGTTGCGCGAGAAGATGCGTTCGGAGTTAATGCTTCTGCAAAGAAAGATTAAAGTTACCTCAATATATGTTACGCATGACAGAGCAGAGGCTCTTTCAATGTCAGACTATATCGCTGTTATGAACGCAGGCAAGATTGAAATGGTGGGTACTCCAAAGGAAGTCTATGAGTGTCCCAAAACTGAGTTTGTTGCTGAATTTTTAGGCCAGTGTAACTATATCGAAGGGAAAGTGAAGGAAATAGATGGGCAGTCTAAGGTTATTGTGGAAACCAATTTTGGAGTCATAAAAGTAAGAATGCCTGAAACTCCATCTTTGAATGACAAAGTAAGAATCTTAGTTCGGCCTGGAGATTTGGTGGTTAAGAATGATACGAATGACATAGGATTATCTATTCCTATAAGGTTCCAGAATGTAATGTATTTTGGGGAACATATTGAAGCTGATGCGATTTCAAATGATTTAAATCTGCGTTATAAATCAAATAAATTTGATGCTGTAGAAAATAAAAATTGCATTCTTTCGTTAAGATCTAACGAAAACTGGGCTTTCAATACGGGAGTCCGCCATGCAAGCTAGAAGCAGCAATGGCATAAAACCCCTATCATTTTTCATTGCAAATGATAAGTTCGCATTGTTACTTGCGCTGATTACAGTGGGTTTAGCAATTCTCGTTCCTTGTGGAATGCTGGTGTATGAAAGTATTAGTAATCTTGAAGGGGGTGCCAGGAACTTTACCCTAGAGCACTACGCTTCAGTTCTTTCGCAAGAGCGAACGTACGAATTGCTTGGGCGTACTGTATTGTTCAGTGTGACTATGACAGTATGTGCAGGATCGCTTGGGTTTATATTTGCATGGCTTGCTGTAAGAACTAACGCTCCCGGTCGTCGCTACATGCCGATTGCCGTCCTGATTCCGTATCTTATTCCACCGATGCTAGGAGCCGTGTCGTGGATATTGCTATTGTCTCCTCGAAATGGAATTATAAATACGCTGATTGGACTAGTTTTTGGCAGTCCCCTATTTAATATATACTCATTTTCAGGGATGGTATTTGTAGAGTCTCTTTATACATTTCCATTGGCTTTTATTTTCTTTTATGCATCGCTATCCTCAATTGATCCTGTGTTAGAAGAGGCCTCATCTACTGCCGGAGCAAATACGCTAAAAACATTCTTTTATATAACATTGCCGCGAATGTGGCCAACTGTAATTTCAGTTGGAACAATTCTTTTTATTATTGGACTTGAGAGTTTTGATGTTGCGTGGTTTTTGGGTTATCCAGCAAAGATTTATATTTTAAGTATCGAAGTATTTCTTTTAACAAGATATAACTTTCCTCCTGAACTTGGCGCTGCAAGTGTGTACGGAGTGATTGCCCTTATTTCAGCATTGCTATTGGTTTATCTTTACAGAAAGGTAACCGCCGATGATCGGAAATTTGTAGCGATAACCGGTAAAGGATATAGGCTGGCTGTATTCGACATTGGTGGTTGGAAATGGGTGGTGTCGGGGACGTTTTATTTCATCATTTTTATGATAGGGGTATTGCCCCTTCTGCTACTGACGGCAATATCACTGAATGCAGTGTCTTGGCCTTTCGCTTTAACAAATGCGCCATCGCTAGACAACTTCAGATGGGTCTTTAGTGATTCTGAGTCTCGTCGCGCTCTAGTAAATACTGCTTTCATAGCTTTTGGTGGCGCAACAGCCACAGTAATTATCGGCTTTTATGTTGCGTACTTGTGTTCTAGAACAAATGTTAAAGGGCGCGGTGTTCTTGATTTTATATCTTTTCTACCATTCGCATTTCCAGGTTCAGTTCTGGCAATAGGAATAATTTCCACCTATATTTCAACGCCAATTTATAATACTGTATGGATAATGTTAATTGCATTTGGAATTAAATTTTTACCCTATGGGATTCGTAATATTAATAACAATTTAATTCAGATTCACACTGAATTGGAAGAGGCGTCTAGGGTTTCCGGTGCTGGGGTGATGTATACGGTTTTTAGAATTGTACTTCCCCTTCTTGTGCCGGGGATAGTTGCTGCTTGGTCTCTTCTGTTTATTGTTTTCGTCCGCCAATTTAGTTTACCTATAATGCTTTCGTCGCCAGGGTCACAGGTAATGACAATAATGCTGTTTCAGGAATGGGATGCCGGGAATATGGGTCATGTTGCCTCATATGGTGTTCTTATGGTGATGGCTTGTCTCCCATTCATGATTATTGCTAGAGTTTTGTCTTGGAAAAAAGGTGTAACGTGAACCTAAACTTACATGGAAAACATGCTTTGGTTACCGGTGCTACAAGGGGTATAGGGAAAAGTATTGCTTTTGAGTTTGCGCAGGAAGGTGTCAATTTGACCCTCGTTTCTCGAGACATGGCTTCCATGAATAAACTTCAAAGAGAGCTTGAGCAAAATTACTCTATTAATGTTAGTTGCTTTGAATGTGACATGAAGAAAAGAGATCGTTTTGATCGTCTCTCTCAAATTGCACAGGCTAGCCCTGATGTTGATTTTTTGATAAATAATGCAGGCGAGACGATGGGAGATGACTTTTTCTCCCAAGATGATGATGCATGGGAAATTGCTGTTGAGGTTAAATTGAAAGGATATCTAGCTGCCGCGAGAGTCTTTTCGACGAGTATGATTGAAAGGAGATTCGGAAGAATAATTAATATTGTTGGCAGAACAGCAACGCTCCCTGAACCAAGTTATCTGGCGGGTAGTGCGATTAACGCGGCGATTGTAAATATGACAAAAAATCTGGCAAAGATTTTAGGTGATAAAAATATTTTAGTTAACGCGATAAACCCTGGCGCTATATCTACAGAACGCTGGAAGAAGATAGTGACTGAAAGGTCTAAAATCCGCAATATTGAAGAGAGTGCTCTTTTAAGAGATGTGATTGAAAGAATACCTTTGCGAAAGATTGGGGAAGTGAAAGATATTGCAGGATTAGTAGTGTTTCTTTGCTCTGGTTACGGCGACTATATTAATGGGGCAGTCTTAGCTGTTGATGGCGGAAGTACCGCATGAGTCGTGCTTGTCCCCTTTGGAGCTTCAATAATGAGTAATGTGATTTCTTCATCACGCCAATTTAATTCTGTGATTGATCTCATGATCAGAAATTCAACAGAATATCCAAATAAAATGGCTTTTGAAATTGACGGAAGGTCACTTACCTATAGGGAGTTTCATGATAGCGTGGATATATGCGCTAACGCTCTTTTATCTCTTGGTGTAAAAAGGAGTAATAGAGTCGCAACCATGTTGTTCAACTGTGTTGAGCAAACAATAATTTGGTTTGCAGCGATCCGAATAGGTGCAATATGGGTGCCATTTAATGTAGGGTTGATGCGTGAAGATCTACACCATGTTCTGTCTGACTCAAAGCCAACAGTTCTGCTGATTGATCCAGATAACCATGAAAAGTTTCAAGATTTTGCTTTTGAAGTTCTTCCTGAGTTTAGGTTTATAACAGGTAGTGATGATTTTAGTGGATTTCGTTCATTTGATTTTCTGAACAATGATTCAGAGCGTAACTTAAACAATTATTCTGGTAGTCGATCATTTCCTTCAGTAATTATTTATACTGGTGGAACTACGGGTATGCCCAAAGGCGTTGTATTACCTAACTATGCATTTGTTGCTGCAGGCGAACGTTATGCTCAGGCTTTTGAAGTACATTCGAATGATGTGCATTTTTCCGTCCTACCTTTGTTTCACGTGGGCGGTTCGATGATTGGTTTTTTAGGGCCATTTTATTGCCAGATACCTACCTATATTGAGCGTTGGTTTAGTGTTTCTAGATTTTGGAAGCGCGTAATTGAGACGAATGCGACAGTTATAGATCCAATTGGTACTATGGTTACTTTATTAGCTCAATCAGAGAGTTCAGAGGGGGATGGTCAGACATTGGTTCGTTCATCCCTTGGTGTATTCGGGCAAATCTCTGACAGTGTCAGAGAGAAATATATTAAGCGTTTCAATTTGAATATTGTTGGTGTCTACAGTCTCACAGAGGCTGGTGGCACGTTAATCGTGCATAATAAGATGAATTCATCAAAGCCTTTGGCTAATGGTCTTCCTTTCGGTTGGTGTGAAATAAAAATTGCGGATGATCTTGGGGATTCCGTTCCGATTGGTGATGTAGGAAACATTCTATTAAGGCCAACTGTTCCAGATACATTTATGATCGAATACTACAATGCTCCGATTAAGACTCTGGAATGCACAAGGAACCTATGGTTGCATACAGGTGACTTTGGGTACCTGGATGAAGAGGGTTTTTTGTACTTTGCCGGAAGGCAAGCTCACTGGATTAGGTGCAGAGGCGAAAATGTCTCAGCTTATGAAGTTGAGAGTATTTTGTCTCAGCATGATTTCGTACAAGAATCTGCGGTGGTAGGAGTGAGCTCTGATCTTGGAGAAGAGGATATTAAAGCTTTTGTTATTTTGAAAGAAGGAACGTATGTTTCGCCGCAAGATCTAATAGCTTGGTGTGCAGAGCGCTTGGCGAAATTCAAGATTCCAAGATATATTGTTTATTGTGATGATTTTCCACGTTCAGCAGCAAAACGTGAGATTGAACGTCATAAATTAAAAGCTGGTTTTTTTGAAGATGTATTCGACCATAGAAATAGTGCGTTATTTAAATAAATTCTTGTTTGGTTTTTTATTGATGTTTCATTCAAGCGGGGATCTTTGATCCGAGATGTATTAGATATAAATGATCTTTGATTCTGAGAAGTAGCAATGATGCGAACAACTTTTACGGATGAACAGTCTCTCAGAAACTAAAAGACTAGGATTGAGCGCTGGTTGCGTAATTGGCTTATTGCCATGGGGTCGGTAAGCAGTCCGTCTACTCTTACGCAAAAAATACTTTAATAACTAAGCGGTTTTAAAATGTAAGCGCCCGCTCTGCACCGCCTAGTGTTTGACCGTAAATTTATCCACAATAGGTGTCCATCTAATTTTTAAGTGGACATCTATTATGGATAATCTTTCACCCGCTGCTCAACCCCATTTGCGCCAAAGTTACACAGCGGCTCAGAAGATTCGAATCGTTCAAGAATCGATGCGACCTGACGCCTCAATTGCTGCTGTGGCGATGTCGCATCGCATTAATGCCAACCAATTACACCGATGGCGTTGGATGTACAAGAACGACCAGTTAGGCTCTCGGGCTGATCGACTTGAGTTGGGTTCAGTGACCGGCTTTTTACCTGTTCAGTTGGCACCGAAGTCGCGGGTGCTCAAGCCAGTGCCCAAGCCTACACACAGCCCAGCTTTGACTGCACACGCCCAAACTGCTGGACATATTGAACTCTTTGTTGGTGAGTGCCGTATTTGCCTTCACGGTGATGTTCAGGTGAATAACCTGCTTGCAGTCTTAGCGGCACTGAATTCAGCCCCACTTCGCCCATGATGGGCATGCCGCCAGGCACCCAGGTTTGGTTAGCCGCTGGGGTGACTGATATGCGCAAGAGCTTTGATGGCTTGGCCGCTGTTGTGCAGAACGTTCTTGAGCGTAGCCCCTTTGGTGGCCACGTATTTGTGTTTAGGGGCCGGCGTGGTGATCGTATTAAGTTGCTTTGGTATTCAGGCGATGGCATGTGTTTACTGATTAAGCGTTTAGAAGAGGGTCGGTTTGTGTGGCCACAAGCTGACAGTGGTTCGGTGCATTTAAGTGCTGCGCAGTTATCAATGTTGCTCGAAGGTATTGATTGGCGAGCCCCCAAACGCACCCAATCGCCCAGTCAAGCCTGAGGCATTAGGGTAGTAAATTGAACACCTTCTTTAGCCATAAAAATATGTTGTAAACCCTCATATTTATTGGCTTTTAAGCCAATTATGAGTGGTGCTTTTAGGGACTATTTGGTACAATAGAACCTATGCAAATAAGCTCACAACTGCCTGATAATATTGAAGAACTTAAGGCTTTGTTGTCGACGCAATTTGCAATGTTTCAAGCCCTTGAAGATGAACGCAACAGCATTAAAATCGAACGCGATTTGCTCAAAGCCGGCAAGCGTGATGTTTGAGGATATGCCAACAGTTGGCGACATGGACTTTAACGATATCGTCGTGTTTTATGGTGGGATTGTGTAGGTTTAGATGGCAAAAGCCCGATGATCATGCAGTTTCGTAACTTATCTGGTGAATATTAGCCGGGAGAACAAATGTCCATCATTTCCGCTATTGGCAGCCTACTGGTGCTACTTTGTCTAACGCTGACCTTGCGACGCAGTGGCCTGCTCAATGATGAGCACGGTAAGCTATTTTCACTGTTGGTCACCCGAGTAACGCTACCGGCTCTCATCTTCTATTCGCTGAACCATTCGCACCTGCTATGGAGTGAAGCTGAGCTCGCGCTGATCATGAGCTTAGTGACGTTGGCCTGCCTGTTCCTAGGCTGGGTCTGCGCGAGCGCACTGAAATTGGATGGTCCCAGCAAAGCGGCCGTCATCTTGGCCTCTGGCCACCACTGGATTTTGCAACCTCTGCATTCGTGAACTACACCCAAAATTTTGGAATTTCTGTATCAATGGTTTTAGATTGGGTGGCGATTTATCGTCATCAAGGTTCTAAAGGGCTGATCAAGAAACTCTCCCACTAAAGTACAAATTTCAAACACATGGTAAGAAAGAACCTGGAGCGTGAGCACCTGATGTCTCAGCGAGAAGCTACCGGGAAATTTAATATTCGGTATTCAGGCATTCTCGCTGAGTGGAAGCGAGGTTATGATTTTAGGGGTATTGACGCACTAGCGCCACGTAAACGAGGACGCACCAAGACTATACCCGACGAGCCCCGTAAATTAGTCCCGGCTATCCTCATCTTTCCCTTGGCTCGAGATGTCGTTAAAAAACGACGATCCCACTAGGAGTAAAGGGGGTAATTACCTTTGGTTTAAAAAAATAGTCAATTCTCTTGACCTTTGTCAAAAGAATACTATAATGTTTTAATAATGGCTTAATGTCCCACTAAGTTTACAGTCATAGATTTCAGACATAGTTCAATTCTAGGGTCAAACATGACAAAAAAATTATTAGCCGCTATTGCTGCTACTGTATTTTCTAGCTCAGCCATGGCGCAATCTGCCTTTGAGGGATTTTATACCCAACTGGGGATTGGTTT
>ERZ889217.1735-NODE-1735-length-10497-cov-10.159740_pt1 | contig 10497 bp, 1 predicted proteins | sample MGYA00521098_ERZ889217 | MGnify/ENA primary metagenome ERZ889217 (study PRJEB32303, sample SAMEA104408613) | aquatic metagenome | biome: Brackish water; feature: Pelagic; material: water | place: Baltic Sea | collected 2014-06-10T22:04:00 | depth 2,362 m ...
TTGAGGGATGCGCTGGCGCCTTGATCAACTGTGAGCTGGAAATCAAGACCCGATTTATTGGTCGTGACCCCGAGCGCGGCCAAGGTGGTGAGACCAGCGGGATTGATCCCGAGGTTGCTGATGACGGAGAGGTTGGTGCCTGGTGCGAAACCAGCGTTATTGATGCTGACTGTGATCGGTTTGACATCGCCGTTGGGGAGTGTGACCTCAACCACGGTGGTATCGGCTTGTACTCCAGGGGCCTCATTGACATCCAAGATGGCCAGTGAGAAGGCAGCCGCTACCGGCGTGCTGCCCGGTAGGGCTGGATCGCTGGCGGAGAGGGTGAGGGCGTAGGAGTTTTTGGACTCAAAGTCGAGGGCTGTGCCGGCCTTAAGGAAGAGCTCGGTGCCTACAACTTCAAAGCTGGCGGCATCAGCACCGGAGAGCGTGATTGTGTTGGTGCCGAGGGCGTCATCGGTGATAGCGATGTCGGCAACTTTGATGCGAGAAGAGGTGCTGGTGTTTTCAGCTATGGAGGAGACGGTGTTGGTGAGAACTAGTGCCGTGGGGGGCTCGTTGACGTCGCTAAGGGCCAGGGAGAAGGCAGCCGCTACCGGCGTGCTGCCCGGAAGGGAAGAATCGCTGGCGGAGAGGGTGAGGGCGTAGGAGTTTTTGGACTCGAAGTCGAGGGCTGTGCCGGCCTTAAGGAAGAGCTCGGTGCCTACAACTTCAAAGCTGGCGGCATCAGCACCGGAGAGCGTGATTGTGTTGGTGCCGAGGGCGTCATCGGTGATAGCGATGTCGGCAACTTTGATGCGAGAAGAGGTGCTGGTGTTTTCAGCTATGGAGGAGACGGTGTTGGTGAGGGCCAGCGCCGTGGGGGCGGCATTGAGTGTGAGTTGCGCTGTGAAGCTTGAGACGGCTTTGCCGTCACTGAATCCCAGCAGCAGGGTGGTGCTGGCGAGCTGATTTTCAGTGATGCCGACGGGAACTGATGCCGTCAGAACGGTGCCGCTCGTGCTGATCCAGCTGGGCCCTTCTAGCTTTAGGAGCTGCAGGGAGTCACCATCTAGATCGGAGCCAAAGGGAGTCAGGTCTTTGCTGACTTCAATGCCGCTCTTCAGGCTGATGACGACGGGCGTGCCGCTGAGTTGGGGTGCGGCGTTGATCGCCACATTCAGCCCTTGCAGCTGCTGGCGCACCGCAGCCCAATCGCCGGTGGGGGCTACCCCGTCGATCAGTAGTTCGTCGATGCCTGGCTCGTAGTCAAGAATCTGTAGCGAGCCGGTACTGCCTGGATTAGAAGAATCGATCAGGAAGCTGTCGCGCTCTTGGTCGACTAAGGCTGTGAAGGGGGACAGGCCAAAGGTTGCTGCGCCCGATAACAATTGACCGCCAATGATTTGATCATTAATTGGGTGCAGGAACAGCCGGTCGGCGCCGATCCCACCCACCAGCCGGTTGTCGCCTTGGCTGTCGGTGTTGAACAGCTCGTCGTTGCCGGCAGACCCATCGATCAGTGAGCCGACCCCGGCGAAGATGCGCTCGCCCGCCTCCGAGCCGAGCACCGTCACGTCGGCTAGCTGAACACTGGCCCGGGGCAGGGTTGCGAAAGCGGCAGGGTTGAGCAGGGTCTGGCCGCCGGCGCTGTCGGTCGCTAGGCCGAACACCAGATCCAGCTCACTCCAGCCCTGCTGCCAGTTGATCTGCGGCGTGGCCTGGGGTGTGATGCTGAGGCTCAAGTCGCTGCCAGCTACCGCGGTCTCACTGGCCCACTGGGGAAGACCGGAGAAGGAATTAAGCCCATCGAGGAACTGGAAGCTGCCGATCGCCTCCTCCTTGCTAACCGTGAGATCGAGGAAACCGCGGCGGGTGAGATCGGCATACTTCAGCCCGCTTACATAACCACTGAAGAGGCCATCGAGGCCATCCACGGCAGGGTATTTGGCACGGATGTAAGCATCAGCGCCGGGAAGGTATTTCTCGAGACCCGGGGAAGTGACACCTGGGGTGGCAAATTCAATACCGGCCCCCGTGCCGAGTACACCGGCCCAGGCATTGTGGGTGTCACCGGCGAGGCTGATCAGCCGCTTGCCTAGGGCTAAGGCGCTTTGCAGGATCGTCTCCCGCTCTACGCCGTAGCCATCCCAGGCATCGAGGTTGTAAGGGATCTTGCCGGCCTCGGAGAACAGGTCCTGCTCCTGGGGCGTGAGATTGGAGAAGGTGGTGCCGGTGGCGAGTTTTTGTAGCGGCGCGGCGTACTTGTCGAGCAGGGAGGGATCGCCGGGGTTGAGCAGCAGCTCCGCCGGCACGGCCATGATCTGCATCAGGGTCTGTTGGCCGAGCACCTGCCAGGCGGCGCTGGAGCTCGCCAGCTGCTGCTGCAGCCAGGGAAGTTGGGTGTCGCCGATCATGTCGCGGCTCGGATCGCCCCAGGCCTGCTGCACCGTGGCGAACACCAGCTCCTGGGTGACAGCGGGCGCTAGAGCAGCAGCAAAGGCTGGGATGGCTCCGGGATCGGTTGGGGCGGTGAGGCCGAGCTGGGCGGCATAGGCAGCCACCAGGGCGGAATCGGTCAGAATCGCCCCTATGCGGGCCTGCACGGCTGCTGCGTCGGGATAGGCCAGCTGCTCATCCCTGGCGCTGAGCCTGGTTTCGAGCATGTGCAGGCTGAGCACGTCGCCGAAGTTGAAGGACCGGTAGGCCTGGGTGAGCGGCGAGAGGGCGGTGGCATCGTCGCTGGCCTGGCGTTGGCCGGGCTCGCGGATTGGCAGCCACTCGTAGTAGGCCTTGAGGGCGGCATCGCGGCGGGCAATCCAGTCGCCTTCCGTCTCGCTCTGGTGGTTCTCGGCTCCGCCGCTCCAGCTGTTGTTGGCGGTTTCGTGGTCGTCCCAACCGGCGATCAGCGGCGCGACGGCGCGCAGGTTCTGCAGGTTGACGTCGGTGTGGTATTGGGCGTAGCGCTGGCGGTAGTCGTCGAGGCTGATGATCTCGCGGTTCGGCAGGAAGCCTCGGTCTGCGGCCGCATCCTCGGCGGCCCCATCGCCACCGGGACCATATTCATAGATGTAATCGCCCAGATGCAGTAAGGCGTCGTAGGGGTTGACCGCATGGATCTCAGCGGCGCGGCCGTAGGCGGCGAACTGGTCGGCGGCGGGGAAATTGGCGCAGGAGAACACCGCCAGCCTTACCGGATCGCTGCCCCCCGGCAGGGTTTTGGTCTGCCCCAGCATCGACACCACTTCGCCGGCGCGGAAGCGGTAGTAGTAGGTGGTGTCGGCGGTGAGGCCTTCTGCTGCCACCTTGACGGTCCAGTCGCGAGCTGCGCTGGTGCTGAACGAACCGCTGTCAACGAGTGATTCAGCGCTGAAATCGGCAGTGCTGGCAACCTCCCACCGCACATCCACCAGGCCGGCGAAGTCTGTGGGTGGGGTGATGCGGGTCCAGAGGATCACCGAATCGGCGTAGGGATCACCGGAAGCGACACCGTGGCCGAAGGCGAGCCCGGCGGGCACGGCACGGCCCAGATCCAGATCGAGTAGTAGGGGATCGTGGTCCGAGGTGCGGTAGGGATCGGCGGCGAAGAAGTCGCGCACCGCAGCGTTGCCATTGCTGTTCGTGTCGCGGTTGTAGTCGCGGAAAGCTCCTTCAGCGGCATTAATTGCCCAGTCGGTTGCGGCGGTGGCTTGGGGCACCAGTGAGGCGGATATCAGCAGGTGATCCAGCGCCCCGCTCATATCGACTGGATTGAAGAAGGCGTAGCTCGATGGCGGCTCGGCGGTGAAGCTGGGCAGGGCATTGCGATAGCCAGCGTCCTCGAACACCCTGATCGGATCTTCCTTGGCGTAGGCATTGATATCCCCGAGCACCACCCAGTCGGGATCGCTGCTGCCGGTGGGATCGCTGTTGATCCACTCCAGCAACCTGGCGGCAGCCGCGGTGCGGGTGGCGTTGTAGGCCGCCTGACCGTCCTGCTGGTCGAGATCGGGGCCGGTGGCATCGGTCCCTCCCTTCGACTTGAGGTGGTTGACCACCACATTTACCGTTTCGCCGCTGGCCAGCTCGCGGAAGGTTTGGGCCAGGGCCGGGCGGTTTTTCGGCGTGCCGCTGGCTAGGGGATCGGTGAAGGCGGCCTCCGCCAGCACCTGGGCGGCACCGCTTGGGGCCACCGCCAGGTTGTTGTAGATCAGCCCCACCTTGATCGCGTCGCTGCCGATCAGACCTGTTGGCACGAAGCTGTAGGCGCGGCCGGAGGCCTCGGCCTGGGCGCCATTGAGCCTGGCCACGATCTCGGCCAGGGTGGCATCGGTGGCGTCGTTCTCCAGCTCCATAAGGCCGATCACATCGGCCTGGAGGCCGTCGAGGGCTGCGGTGAGCTTGGTGAGTTGGCGCTCCAGTTCCTCGGGAGTGTCGGCGCCGCGGGGATCTAGGCCCGTGGCCGTGGTCGCACCTGGGGCGTCTACGGTAGTGAAGGTGTTGAGCACGTTGAAGCTGGCCAGCCGCAGTTGGCCAGGGGCCGCTGGCGTGGCTGCTGCCGGCCTGGGGTTTTCGGTGGTGAAGCTGGGCAGCGCTGTCGGGTGGAGCCGGTATTTGTTGAAGCCGTAGGCGAGCACTCCTTCCAGGTCGCCGACGGTGTCACCGCGGCGCAGCAGCTGATCACGAACGGGTGCGGCGTCGGTAGCAGCTGAGGCCTGGCGGTAGCTGCTGTTGCTGCCGTCATCAAGCACCAGTTCCCGCAGGGCGGTGGCTTGCTCGGCGGCGTAGGCCGCAGGCCCAGGCTGCATCACATTGGTGGGCTGGAGAGGCAGGCCGCCGGCGCTGAGTTCGATTTCCCCGAAGCGGAATTGGCCGTAGAGGCCGTTCACGGAGAGGGTTTCGGGGAAGCGCACCCACATGCCCTCGTAGGGCTCCAGGTCGAGCGCTGTGCTGCGCTGGGCCAGCAGGTTTGGAATCTCTACCGGGCGGGTATCCGCCAGCCGGCCTTGGGCTTCCACCGTGAGGGCCTGGACGGTGCTGAGGATGGTCTGGCCAAAGCTCTCGCTCACCAGGCCGCTCACCAGCACCCGGTCGCCCAGTTGCACGTCGACGTTGCTGCCTGTGAGGGGGTAGGCCACATAGAGGCCTTCGGAGGTGAGCGTGGTGTTGTCCCAGTCGCTGATTTCTTCCTGCAGGAAGAAGCCTCCTAGCTCGCCGCTGAGCTGGAAGTCGCCCACCACAACCGCTTGCACGGTGACGCTCTGGGCCACCAATGGACTGGCGCTGCCGCTGCCCTGCACCGCCGAGATCAGGCTGATGCGGTCGTTGTCGAGAATGGTGATCTCGGCCAGGGCGCCGGAGACAGCCAGGGCGTAGCCCGGCGGTGCGGCGATCTCCATGGCCAGGATTTCGCTGCCTTCGTCGAGATCGTCGTCACGCACCTCGATCGCCAGGTCGATGCTGGCGCTGCCGGCCGGGATCACCACCGAGGCGGGCAGGGGCGTGGTGAGGTCGTCGTTGGTGGCTAGGCCCGCGCCGCTGCGCAGGTTGATCGGCACCGTGAGCGCTTCAATTGTGCTGCCGGTGCGGCTGATGCGCACGCTGGCGGCGCCTCCGGATTCGCTGGCCTGAGCCACGATCGCTTGGATCGCCAGCTCCGGCAGGGCGGGGAGCTGGGGGATGGCGATCGCCAGGTCGTCGATCGCCAGGCCGTGGTCGCTACCGGGGTCGTTGACTTCCGTCCAGCGCAGCCAGAACGTGGCGGCTTCGGCCCAAGGGTTGGCGGTGAGGTCGATCGTGCCGCCACGGTCCTCCACCCTGCCGGTGGTGTTTCCATCCACAGCGGCAGCTGTGCCGGTGGCAACGGGGGAGGCCCAGTTAAAGTCGCCGCCCGGTGCCACCCAGGAGGTCACCTGATCAAAGCTGGCGCCGTAGCCGTATTCCAGCACCATCGTCTGGGCGGAAGCATTGCCACCGTTGCGCCATTGCTCGCCGTTGAAGGAGACGTTGAGGCTGCTGATGGAGTTGCCGCTGGTGTTGCTGAGGGCCAGGGCAAACCAGCCGGCCACGCTGCCGCTGGCTGGAGAGCCGAAATAACCGCCCGCGGAACCGACACCACCAAGGGCCCGATCGCTGCCGCCACTGGTTCCGTAGCTCAGGAAGGCGCCGGTATTGGCTGCGCCCGTATCGGCGTTGTAGCTACTGATCGCAACAGGAGAAGCGGCAGGCTGGCGGAACAGAAACCAGCCCGGCAGGGTCTGATCGTTGGTCCAGGCGTTGCCGCTTCCGGATGCTGCCAGGGTGTCGAAGGACTGGCTGTAGCTACCTGAGAACGAAGCGGCCATGGTCTGGGGTGGTGAACGTGCTGGATCAAAGTGGTGATCCCGTGAACCGCGAGGCAAACGAGAAAAGCCGACCACCCCCCGGAGGAGGCGATCGGCTTCAGAGAGCAATCAGGCGAAGACGAAGTTGGCCTGATTGTTGAGAGCGGCGGCGCTCACACCGGTGAAATGACCGATGGTGGTGCTCGCCAGGCTGAGCAAGGTGTCGGCACCCATCTGGGTGAAACTGAGGTCGGAGAAACTGGCACCCCGCAGGCCAACTAGGTCTTCACCGGCCTTGAAGTCCATCACGAACTGCTTGGCGGCGGGCAGGTCGCCAGGGTCGCTCACCAGCCAGAACTGGTCGCTGCCGGCACCACCATTGAGGTAGTTGGTGCCAGCACCATCCAGGATGGTGAACACGTCGTTGCCATCGCCACCGAGCGCCCGGTTACCGGAGCTACCGATCACGAAGTCGTCGTCGCCGCCCATGCCGCTGAGGCGGTTGCCGTTGCCGGCGATGGCCCAGATCTGGTCGCTGTCGCTGCCGCCGGTGATCACGTCGCGAGTGCCGGCAAACACGGTGTTGGCACCCGAGCCGGTGAAGATCGTGTTGCGGAACCCGTTATTCAGGGCGCTGTCGACTTCATCGGAGCCGGCTCCGGTGAAGATGGTGTTCGCCTTGAAGGTGAGCTGTTCGGAGGGATTTGCGACCAGCAGGAGGTCGTCGCCGCTGCTGAACGCCACTGTCGGGCTCACTACTGCATTCTGGGCGGTGATCAGGCGCTCTGCGGCCGTTTCTCCGCCCAGCAGCATTGCATCCATCGCCTTGGCTACGTGGGCCTGGTCGACCATGCCGGGCACACCATTGATCACGGTGCCGTAGGCCTCAATCCCGGTGCTCACGAACTCTTCAATGAGCTCGCTTTCTGCGCCCTTGTAGTAGAGGGGCACTGGTCGCTGGGTGTGGGTCCACCAGCCGTCACCGATGCCAGTGGTGCCGTCCTTGAGGGTGGTGGTGGTTCCCCAGAAGTGGCCCACTTTCTCGGCGTCACCCTCCACCCATTGGCTGGTGCCACTCCGGGTAAGCGTGGGTGTCAGCGAGGTGTCGTAACCCTGATTTATGCCTTCAGTTGCTTCATTAGTACCAAGTTTGCCGCGCAGAATCGACTCGGCTACCTCCTTGGGGTAGTTGGGCAACAGCGTGAGGTAGTGATCATGGTCGGCGGTGACCATCACGGTGTTCTCTTTCCAGCCTCCGTTCGCTTCCACCCACTTGGTCACGGTGGTGGTTACGTCGTTGACCTCGTGCATTGTGCCGAGCATCAAGTCCATGTTGTCGGCGTGGGCAGCCCAGTCGACATCACCCACTTCCACCATCAGCCAGAAGCCGTCTTCGTCTTTTCCAAGGGCTTCGAGAGCCTGGCCGGTGAGCTGGGCAACTGTGGGGCTTGCCTTGAGCTCCGCCGCCAGAGCATCGCCGGAGAGGGCAGTGTTAGCGGGGGTGATATTCGAATTGTTGACGTAGGCGCCAGTACCCGTGGCCGAGTAATCGCTGTCTGCGGTGCGCCATGGCAGGTTGCCGCCCTGACCCTTGGCACCGTAGATACCCATCAGGTGATCTGATTCGGGATCAAAAGCATCAACAGCCGCCTCGAGAATTTCTAGAGCGCTCTTCTGTGTGTTGGCGTCGGTGTAGTTATCCGGTCTGGCCACCACAGTCCAGCCTTCTTGGCTGATACTGGGCCCGGATGGAATCTGGGTCAGAATAGGTTTTCCGGCCTCATCCGTTCCGGTCTGTTCCTGCTGGCTCACCTGGTAGGTGCCGTCCATCAGGCGACTAAGCGTAGCTGAATTGATGTAACTCTCACCACCAATGGGGTTACCTCCACCCAGCACCAATTGGGGCTGAGCGTGAAACAACATCTCGTCGAGAATGTTGTCTGTTAAATCAAGGGGATGGCCATCAACGCCAAATTTGCCAGCATTTGACGATTCCTGATATTTTGCGCGTGAATTGACGTTGGCAACAGCGGCGGCGGGAGTGGCGTGATTGATAGGCACTGAGGTGACAACACCTCCGGATTTACCTAGCTCTTGAGCCTCCATTAAAATAGATTCAAATCTATGTTCATGGATATCTACGGAAATTGCACCGTTGTATGTCTTGATGCCGCCGTAAAGAGTTGAAGCTGTATTGGCCGAATCCGGATAGTCACCTTTGATGTATTCAGGATCAAAACCAGGAGAGGTAGCATCTCTATTGTCATAATAATTTATATCCCACGGAAGGTCGCCACCCTTTTCGCTTTCCCAATTCACATAAGTAAGAGAAGGGTCGAATACGAAGTCTTCGCGTATTTCGCCAACACCTGTATCGCGATCTCCAGGCCTTCCCTGAAGGGCGCTATTGCCGGTGCTACCAGCGATCTTGGTAGATCCTGTTGTAGCAAGCGTAAAGCCGTCGAAATCCTGGTAGGGATTGCCTGAGCCTTTGCCTGCTGTGTAATAGTCGTCGAGGGTGCGATTCGCGAATAGGCTGCTTATTTCATCAGCCGTCTTGCCTTGGCCAAATAGAAGATCAATTTCTTGCTTGACCTGGTTGTAGATGGCGCTGGCTCGGGTCATTTCCCAGCCCATGCCATCGCCAATAATCAGGATGGTGTTCTTTGTCATTGCAGGGAATTCAGGAAGGTTTGATTGTGTGGTTGAACTTAAAGGGCTTGAAACTTGAGGCTTGGTGATGCTGGCGATTGCCGGTAATAAATTATTTGCGTTGGCTTGCCATCAGGACGTTAGATTGACCTTGTCAAGCATGACAAGCTGATGTCCCTCTAAAATTAAAGCTCAGTAGGTAATGCAGTGTTGTGTTTTAAATGGCCGTGAAGTGTATCCATCAACACCGCTAACAATCAGGCGAAGACGAAGTTGGCCTGATTGTTGAGAGCGGCGGCGCTCACACCGGTGAAATGACCGATGGTGGTGCTCGCCAGGCTGAGCAAGGTGTCGGCACCCATCTGGGTGAAACTGAGGTCGGAGAAACTGGCACCCCGCAGGCCAACTAGGTCTTCACCGGCCTTGAAGTCCATCACGAACTGCTTGGCGGCGGGCAGGTCGCCAGGGTCGCTCACCAGCCAGAACTGGTCGCTGCCGGCACCACCATTGAGGTAGTTGGTGCCAGCACCATCCAGGATGGTGAACACGTCGTTGCCATCGCCACCGAGCGCCCGGTTACCGGAGCTACCGATCACGAAGTCGTCGTCGCCGCCCATGCCGCTGAGGCGGTTGCCGTTGCCGGCGATGGCCCAGATCTGGTCGCTGTCGCTGCCGCCGGTGATCACGTCCCGTGTGCCGGCATAGACAGTATTAACGCCAGAGCCGACGAAGATTTTGTTTTCTCCGCCACCGGTGAGGGCGACATCCACCTCGTCGTTGCCCGCACCGGTGAACACCGTGTCGAGACGGCCATCGAAGCCGGGGATGGTGGAGGCGCCCGGCAGGGTGGTGTCGTCACCGCTGGTGCCGACCAGCACCGGATCGATCACCGCATCGCTGCGCACAGCCAGGTTCTGCAGGCGGGTATCGAGCGCCTGGGTTATGTCTGCCTCGTCGTAGGGGTTGGTGGGGGAGTGGTTGTCGGCGAGAAATTCGGCCAGGGCGTCTTGCTCGGAGCCGTCGGCGGCGAAGGTGGCGACACCCGTGCGGGCTGCGGCGAGTTCGTCTGTGAGGTCCACTCGGTCGGGGCTGGTGAGGCTGGTGAAGGGGTAGCCGTCTCCGCCTCCGGCGAGGAAGTTCAGGGTCACCATGCGGATGGAGCGGGCCGGATCGCCCACCACCACACCGCCGCGCACCACGATGTCGAGATCGTTGCCCTGCTCGTCCTGGATCGCCAGGGTTACCACCCGCGAACCTGCGGGCCTGCTGAGGTCGTAGCTGAAGGCCATGCCGCCCACCTGGGGGAAACGGCCGCCGCCGGTGCCGGCGGCGACGCCGAACTCGATCAGGGCCTTGAGTTCGGTGGCGGTGACGCTCACCAGCGATAGGCCGTTGTTGAAGCTGAGGGCATTAGCGATGTCGTTGCGGGAGATGCCGCCCTCCGGCTTCACCTGATTGCCCTGGGCGTCGAACACCGCCGCGGTGGGCAGCAGCTCAGGCACACCGTCTACCGAACCGGTGGGCACCACCGACTGGCCGATGGAGTTGCGGATGCCGCCGCCGT
>ERZ889217.1736-NODE-1736-length-10495-cov-6.978544_pt1 | contig 10495 bp, 7 predicted proteins | sample MGYA00521098_ERZ889217 | MGnify/ENA primary metagenome ERZ889217 (study PRJEB32303, sample SAMEA104408613) | aquatic metagenome | biome: Brackish water; feature: Pelagic; material: water | place: Baltic Sea | collected 2014-06-10T22:04:00 | depth 2,362 m ...
GTTGAAGATTTAGCGAAAGCCGAGGAAGACGAGGTGAGAGAGATGTGGGCCGGATTAGGGTATTATAGGAGAAGTCAGTTCTTGTTGAATGGTGCGAAATATGTCACGAACGAGCTTTGCGGTAAGTTTCCTAGAGACGTCATTGGATTGTTGAAGATCCCTGGGATCGGGCCGTATACGGCCGCGGCGGTCGGATCGATCGCGTTTGGAATCAAAGCGCCAGCGATTGATGGAAACGTGAACAGAGTGTTAACTCGAGTGAAATTAATAAAGGGTGATCCAGTTAAGGAAAAAAAAGCTTTGGAGAAGATAAAATCGGTAGCAGAAACGATCATAAACCGTGGAAGACAACAGACGAATAATGGCGAAACGAAAGTAGACGATAGACCGGGCGATTTCAATCAAGCGATTATGGAACTAGGAGCGACGGTATGTAAACCCAAAAATCCAGCGTGTAAACAATGTCCTATTTCAGATTTCTGTCAAGGATTAAAATTGGAGTCTGCGACGGACGGTGGTTTCTTAGTCACTTCTTTGCCCGAGAGTTCAAAAAAGGCTGATAAACGCATGGAATCGATCGGAGTCGCTGTTATTACTTGTACGTTTGAAAACTCGAAATGGTTTTTTCTCACGAAACGACCAGAAAATGGTTTATTAGGTGGTATGTGGGAGTTTCCATCAGTTTTGATGTGCGAAGGCGAAAATGCGACGAAACTCGTCCCGAGCGAAGAAGACGTCCAAAACGCGCTCCAATTTTTTGCCGAATCAGATTCGAGAGGCGTATCTGCGCTAGTATCCGATCACGCGTCGATGAAGATAAAAAACTCAATCGAAGAAGAAGAAGAAGAAGAAGAAAGTAAAAACGGAAAAGACCAACAACAAAAAGTTTTGACGACGTCGTTCAAACATGAATCGGGTGTAGTCACGCACGTGTTTTCACACGTGAAACATTTCATGCACTTGTTTTCGCTCGACTTCGGCGTCGTAGCAAACGGCCGCGCGCTTCCCGTAATACTTCCCGCAGCAAGCGTTGAAAGAGGCGATACATCAAAATCAAAATCCTCTTGGTTCAAAGCTTCAGATTTCCAGGAAAAAGGCGCATTCTCCACCGGCGTTCAAAAAGTCTTCGCCTCGTTTTCAAAGCTCAAGGCGTACGAAACGAGCGGCTCACTTAAACGCAGTAATAGCGCAATCCCGAACGGTAAACGAGAAGAAAGCGAACGACACCGCGCTATTAAAACGAAAAGCATCAAAACCTTCTTTCAAAGCGAGTAAATAGTCGTAATTTTCAAACTGTTAATTGTTCCGCGTATTTCTTTTCCGCTGAAGTCGTAACTCCTATTTAGGGTGTGAAACCGTCGCAAAGCAATTCGCTCATTCCCCTAAAAGGCACCTTTCCCCCCATAAAACGCATTCTTTCAATTACCTTTCGAGTTTATAATAAACAATCGAGATATCGTTGAAAAATCTCTGCATCGCATCGCACGCGACATACGCATCACCTCCTCTCTCTCTCCCTCCCTCCCTCTCTTTCCTCGTTGCTCGTGCGCTGCAAACGTATCTTAAACATAAACAATACTCTTTTGGATATAGAATTCGCACGAATTCGCCCCCGAATTCAGTTCGTTTAATTTGGAAAAGGAATAAAAATGTCGCAACAAAGATCTCTGAGAGTACAGAACGCGATCGAGAAAGAAGAGAACGAGTAAGTTTCCAGTTATTATTACGAGATGTGCAGAGCAATTGATTCAGTTTTTTGTTCGTTTCACGAGCAGCGCGCGCGATAGAAAGAGAGTAGAAAATCAGTGCATTTGATATCCCTAGAGAGGGGAACTCTCTTTGCAATCTTTGCTCAATGTCTCTTGGAACTAACAACGCGCACATATTTTTTTGCCACGAATACGCGTCTGACATCTTTTCTTTCTTTCTTTCTTTCCATTTATACATAGCGCCAGGCATAACAACGAGACAAATCGCCGAATGTCGAGTGGGATCTTAACGTCAGCGATTTCGATGATGAAATCAATCGTGAAAAGCGCTTCGAAGCGCGAACGAGATACTAGAGACGAGTTCGTGACGAACGTTATCGATGATGATGATGATGATGATACTAGCGAGACTATGAAAAAGGCGAAGAGGACGACGACGATGAACGCTGGAGTGAATACTATGAATAACAATAATAATAATAATCTGAGTTATACGCCGCCGCCGGCGAGTGCGACGAAGAAAGATTTGGACCAAAGTTTTATAACGAGTTCTTTGAGGAAAAGTAAGAAAAAGCCAAATACTAATGAAGATGGGACGAGTAATAATAATAATGTGGGTGGAGGAGCGAGACAGTTAAGATTTGCCGCCGCGGCGAATTCATCGAGAGAATCAGCCGATGATGTCGCTGGAACGTCCTATAATAATAAAGATGAAGAGGTTTTCGAAGATGACGATGATTTACATACGGCCGAAGAGGGCGAGGACGACGTCGAGGCTGCTCGCGCGAGTAGAAAACAAAAAAATGTACAGATGACGACGACCAAGACGACGAGACAAATAACGAACGAACAAAAAGAAGGAAATGATAATCAAGGAGGATTCGTTAAAAGAGGACGGAAACGGTTCATGGATTCAATCTTTTCGCCAATGTTTTCTTTTCTTTCAGGCACCGATTCAGCAGCAGCAGCTCTACCATTGAACGCAAAGACTAGTGCTCCTCCTGCTCTCGCCAATAATAAATCTACAGAAACAAAAACCGACGCTGCCGGTACTTCAACTAAAAGTGCTTCCAGACTTGGGTCAAAGAAACACGCTAAACTTCGCGCGACGACTCCACCGAAGCACGATGTTCGAACATCCGAAGACGACAACGATGTAGATGACGAAGAACCGACTACTTCGGGGTCGGATGGAGGCGTTCAAGAGATTTTGAGAGGTTCAGAATTAAATGCAATTTTGAGTGGCTTTACGGTAGACACTGACGATGATGAAGCTGAATTTTTAGATTCTGAAGATGAATACGACGAAGAATTCGATCCGTGGGCGTTTATATATAATTTACCTCCGTTAGATCAATGTGTTCCGAAACGAAGGAAAGCCGCTTTGCCGGTCAAGAGAAGAGGCGCTCCAAAGAATACGCTCGTATTAGATTTGGACGAAACCTTAGTGCACTCAAACTTGGAAGAGGAAGAGGGCACGCCCGATTTTACATTTCCCGTTCGATTTAATAACGAAAATCACGCCGTAAACGTTCGAGTTCGTCCTCATTTGCAAGAGTTCATGGAACGAGTTTCAGAAAAGTTCGAGGTTGTTATATTCACCGCAAGTCAGAAAGTATACGCCGATAAGTTGCTCGATCACTTAGACCCGGAGCACATATACTTTTCGCATCGTTTGTTCAGAGACTCGTGCGTGCTCGTCGAAGGAAATTATCTCAAAGATTTATCCGTATTGGGGAGAGATTTGAATCGAACTATTATAATAGATAATTCTCCGCAAGCGTTTGGGTTCCAAGTCGCAAATGGCATTCCGATCGAGTCGTGGTACGACGACTCAAAGGATGATCATCTTTTGAAATTACTGCCAGTGTTAGACGTGCTATCGCAAGTGAGCGATGTAAAACCGATTTTGAATCAAACGTTTGAGTTGAAAAAACGAACTTTACGCGCAGGTGCGCGCGCAAAAAGATGGCGCGAGAAGAGACATCGCAAATACCGGTAAATATATGTAGAATTAATTGTGTGTTGTTGTATATATAAAAATATTCATACGGTCGTTTAAAACCAAAGTATTACGATTACGATTATTTCTCTTTTGTTACTTATTTATTGTTATTCAATAACATTATTATGTTACTTTGACAAGTTTTTCATGAGCGCTTCTTGCATGGCTGTGCAACCGACTAATTTCATACCCTCTTGCATGATATCGCCGGTTCTAAATCCTTGGTCCAACGTAGCGTTTACTGCGGCTTCGATAGATTTCGCGGCTTCTTCTTCACCAAACTGATATCTCAAAAGCATCGCGGCAGATAAAACTTGCGCTAACGGATTCGCCTTATCTTGTCCAGCAATATCCGGAGCCGATCCGTGCACTGGTTCGTATAAACCAGGCCCCGAACTCCCAACAGCCGCGGAGGGCAACATACCGATCGACCCGGTCAACATCGACGCCGCGTCTGAAATAATATCTCCAAAGATATTCCCAGTAACGATGGTATCAAACTGTTTTGGGTCTCTGATTACTTGCATGGCGCAGTTATCGATGTACATATGCGACAACTCGACGTCCTTATACCCTTTATGCGTCTCGATCACGCGCTCGCGCCATAACTGCGAAACTTCCAAAACGTTCGCCTTATCGACCGAACATAACCTCCCCTTACGTTTCCTCGCAATCTCAAACGCAACTTTCGCAATCCTATCCACTTCAGGTTCGGAATACACCATTGTATTAAACCCAATCTTCTCTCCTTTCTTATTCGTACCGAACCCTTTCGGCTCTCCGAAATAAATCCCGCCCGTCAGCTCTCTGACGACCATGATATCCGTACCACTGACGATATGTTTCTTCAACGAAGAAGCGTCGGCTAACTGAGGCAACACGACCGCTGGCCTTAAATTCGCAAAGACCTCCATGCCAGCGCGTAACCCTAACAATCCCCTCTCCGGCCTCATGTTCGCCGCTAACGTATCCCACTTATACCCACCAATAGCGGCTAACAAAACCGCATCGCTTCTCTTACAGCACTCTAACGTATCCTCGGGCAGAGGCGTTCCAAACGCATCAATCGCCGCTCCACCGACTAATCGTTCCTCGTAAGTGAATTTTATTGCGTGTTTTCTGCCGACCTCGTTCAAGACGTCTTTCGCGACGCGCATGATCTCCGGTCCTATTCCATCCCCGGGCAGTAAAGTTAAGTTATAGTTCTTCGCTTCTGCAAAAGTTTTCGCGGCAGCTTTTACGTCGGTTCTTTTCTTCGCAAACCGAGACGAAGAAGAAGAAAAAGAAGACGAAGAAAAAGGTTTAATCGCGCTCGTCATGTTCTGAGAAGCGTTCATGATTCTCTCTCTTCCTTTTCTTATTTTATCGAAAAACAAAGGCGCAGATTTATGACTCAATTTTCCCTAAAAATACTTACTCGTAAAAACAGAGAGAAAAGAAGAAGGAAATTGCGCTCATGAAACGGTATCACTAAACTCGTCGCAACGACCTCGTTCATGGCAGAACTGCGAAGAACTGTCCGAGACAGAAATCGAGAGCGCGAACGCGCGCATCTTTTACTGCTAAGTACGTGATTTCTCGATGCGTATTCGATGCAGTAGCCGCCGCGGAAAGTCTCTCTCTAGTCTCTAGTTTCCCTCATAAAGAGAAAGAGCTTAAAGAGGGTTTCACTAGAGACTTTCCTCACATCTAAAAAAGCTCTCTCGCACGCAAAAAGTACGAAAGAGAACATACGCGCACAGAAACGCTCCTCGATAACTATCGCTCGCATCACTGTCGCTCGTAGTCGCGCCAGTGCGTGTTTTCGTGATCTCATAAAAGAGAATTCAGGGCGCCGAAGAAGAAATCTCAATCGATCTCTCTGGCCATTTCCCCTCGCTTGCATAAAAAAAATAATCAGATCTATAGTTTGCGATATCCATAAACATCAAAACGCGCGATTGGAATCATGGGATGGGGCGATGAAGATGAACCGGATGAGTTACCGGAGTATTCAGGTGTTAAGCAGGAGAAAGAGGCCAAGCGCGAGGAGGAGATAGTAGGGAAAGTCGTTGGGTCTTTCGCCGGTCTGTTCGTTGGCGGCGGGAAGGCCTTGCAGCAGAGGAGAGATGAGCGCGAAGCGAGTAAGACGAAGACGCTGAATAATGCGGAGAGAATGGGAGCAGCGGAGGACGAGGAGTTCGTTGGAGAGAGTGAGAGGCGAGGAAACGCTACTGATTCAAAAAATAACAGTACTAATGATAATAACAATAGTACTACTACTGCTACTACTAATAAGAACAGAGGGAAGAGTTCTACTTCTTCTAGTAATGGGAACGGCGCTACGAACGGTACTACTAATGGATCGTCGTCGTCGTCGCGTCAGCAACAACAACAACAACAACAGCAGCAGCAGCAGCGTTCTTCTTCTTCTTCTTCTTCTGCGACGGCGGCGGCGAAGCAGCAGAGAAAGCGCTCGCAAAGTAATCATCATCATGGTAGCGGAGATCATGATAATCATCACGGTGATATGCGCGGGTTCGAGAACGATGTCGAGGTTAGGAGGAAACAGTTGGCAAAGTTGAACGTGACGAGACAGACAAAGGCAAAGGATTTAGATACGTTGATAGCTTGCGTTGATTTAGCCGAGTGCGGTACCGGTGAAATTGCAAGGGCGTTGCAAACTTCGTCGTTCAAGCCGTTGGCGCCTGCGTATACGACGATGATTAAGTGGATCGGAAGAAGTGGAAAAGCGAGTAAGGCGATTGAGGTCTTTGAGTGTATGGAAACCGTCCACGGCGTTGAGCCGAATACGATTACGTGTTCGGCTTTGTTGAACTGCCTCGGGAGACATCGAGAGCACAAAAAGGCTTGGGAAGTGTATCAAATGATGCAAGAGAAGAAGATTGATTGCAATATTTTCACTTACACTGCGTTGATTGCAGCGTTTCAGAAAAGCAAAGAGTTCGATAAAGTTGATCTCGTGTACGAGGATTTACAAAAATCAGGCGTCGACGTGGATTCAATCACGTATTCGGCAATGTTAAGCGCTCTTGAGACGGGCGAAAACGGTACTGGCGAAAAGGCCGAAAAAGCTTTACGTGTTTTAGCCGATATGCGCAAAGATCGTGTTGAACCAAATCCAGCCGCGTGGCAATCGTTAATCGTCGTTTGTGAAAAAGCTGGACGCGTCGATAAATGCTTTGAGTTATATGCGCAAATGGTTCAAAAGAAAATGCAGATTGATAAGAACGTCTACAAAAGTTTAATCGCCGTCTGCGGGAAGAAGGGCATGTGGCAAAAAGCAATCGAAGTTTATAAATCGTTAAAGACAAAGAAGGAACTTCCTCAACCGTACCAGAACTGTCAAACGGAGGTTTTGCACGCTTGCGCTCTTAACGGACGTGGACTGGAAGCGATTGCGTTATACGAAGACTGTCTGAAGATTAATAAACAAAACCAAACGGTTTCACCAGCTGGTTATGGATGGGTCATTTTAGCATGTGAACGAGGCGGTATGTGGAAGAAGAATCTCGATTTAATTTCTAAAATGCCTCCAATCGGTGTCCCAAATAGCGCAATCTTGGCTCTCATTGGCGCGTGCACGAGAGCGGGGAAGTTCTCGAAAGCGAACGAAATATTCGAAAAACAACGCGAGCTCTTGATGAGCGGGACGAACGTGAACAAACCGACTTTAGATTTATGCGACTTATGGGCTACAGCTTTTCGGTGCGCGCAATGCGAAAGGAGCGATACTGATACGTTAGAAAATAGCAGCTCTACAGTAGTAACATTAGCCGACGCTAACGACGACAATAAAGATAAAGATATTAATAGTACGACGACGACGATGAATGAAAATTGGTTCGAGCATAAAACTGCGAAAAACTCCGTTCGAGCGCTGTGGAGATACGCCAAAAAACACGCACCGAAAGATCAACTCACTGATGAAGATGCAGAGATCGACGATGTGAACTTTATTTTCCCTCCCGAGACGTCGATTTGTAAAGCTGCCGCGGCTGCCGCGGCAAAGTGGGGCGATTTCGAACTCGTCGAAAATATCTGCCTCATTCGTGATAAGTCTCATAGAGACCAAGATCCAATGATTCATGGCGCTTTAATCGCAGCTTACGCGAATTGTGGCAAACGCGTAGAAGCGAACGGCCATTTGAAGAAAATGAAAGTGAAAAGGTTAACGCCTGGGTTTGCAACTTATGCTGCTTTATGCAACGCCGCGAATCGCGATAAAGATAACCAAGATGTTTTCGCAATTTGCGAAGAGTTTACAATTTTGTTCAAAATGCAAAACCAAGGACGCGGCGTCGTCGTTCAAAAAGAGTTTTGCGTCGCTTTGAAAGATACGAGCGAACGTTTAGGTTCTTGGTTGCGCGCTTTGGAAATTTTGGCAACTTGGAACCAAGCGCCAATGTGCGGGAACGACGCGAAGGAAATGTATAAACTCGCTTTGAAGGAAACTGGTTATACTGCTAGTAATAATAGCGATTCTGTTATTATTGGTGGTAGTAAAAATGAAGAAATCGCCGCCGCCGCCGATGGTAAGAATGGAGACTCGGCAGCTTTGAATCAGTGGCAAAGTTCGTCATCAAATCAACAACAACAAAAACATCTACAAAAACCGCCATCAGTTTCGCCGCCGCCGTTGCCGCCTCCAAACATGCCCAAACCAAATATGATGCCGCCGACGATGATGAGAACAGCGCCGCCGCCGCAACAACAACAACAACAACAAAAGCTCACCGCAAACGTTGCTGCTTTTGTTCCTTCTTCAGCAAAGTCCTTAAAAGCGACCGCGGAGCCTTTTGTGTTTAAACCCAAACCACCGCCTTCTCCTCCTCCTCCTCCTCCCCCTCCACAACAACAACAACAACAACAAACTGGAGAAGAAGAAGAAGAAGAAGAAGAAGAAGAAGAAGAAGAAGAAGAGGCGAAGAAGGAGGAGGTTACAAAAAAAGCAGCAGCAGAAGACGTCGTCGATGTGAAAGCGGGTACTGCTACTATTACTGCTGCTCAAACGAACGAAGAAAAAGAAAAGAAGTAATAATTAAAAATAAATATGAATAATTAGTTAATGAGTTGTTATACATGAATGAATGAATAAGAGTAATTTGGAATCGAACGCGCACACACGCACGCACAATACACACTTTTTTGATTCTACGAAGGAGATTCTCCTCCGTATTCAAATGTATCACATGCGCAAGGTTTAGTGATATTTCTCTAAAACAATAATTGCGTTTATCGATCAAAACGGTTCCTCAAGAGTATCTAAATCCGACGAGACTACGTACATCGATTCATCTAAGTACTATAAAGCATACTAGCAAAAAAAAGCGACATTTCATAAAGAAATACGCAAACGGTGATCGATTGAATGCCGTTTTTAAGGATGTGGGCACAGTAACTAAAAATCGAATCGGATGAGCAACGCATGAACTATGAATACTGATAGCATAATAGATTTTTTTGAACAAAAAATAACCGAGTCGCTATATATGATATATGATGTATTTTCTGTCATTATTAATTGATTTAAAGCGCGTTTGTATCGATCGAGAGCGTTCGATCAAACCTTAATGTTTTTTTTACGCATGGTTTGCAATGTGAGCACGCTTTTTGAAAATCGTCGCTGTGATTTTTTTCAGTTCGATCATTCGCGCGCAAGATTTCTATAAAATGAATTAAGTTTCATTTTTATGAGATAATAGTGATCAATCACGTTGTCTATGGTCATTTGATCACCATCGTTTTCTTTTTTTTTAATTATTTTCCATTTTAACGCGTCGTTATCACGTGCTCGTTGCTCCTCAAATGCGTACAGGTCGGGACGGTTAAAGTTATATTCTGAAGTTTTTTCGCGAACATTCGCGAGTTCTTTCACTATTTAACTCCTCACTTGAATAGCATAAACGCGAAAAAGACGAAATAAAAATTGTTTATTTAACGCTTAATAAATCTATTATAGCATAATAAGTTCGTAATGTCCTCTTTAAAGGTACTTTATACACTTCATTACGTTCGTTTTTACGCGCTCTCGTTTTCCCAAATGTTCGAGATCGATCGAGTGCGAAGAAGAGCGGACGATTTTCGCGGCTTCTATATTATTACAAACTAACACACCTCTGACTCGCGCGACTATTCAAAAACACAGAACTCGATCCCGAAGCACTTACAATGGATTTCTTCCATGTGCGAAACCGCGTTTTTCGCCCCGTGCGAATCGCACTCGACGTCAGGCAAAGGCGAGTTATTAAACTTATTCTCGATTGAACGAGAACGAGCGCTTTGCCCGTGTTGTTGCGCCGAGGACAAAGTCTCCGATGCTATTCAGGTATACACTCGCGTTCTATTCGTGATTTTTTTAGGAAAATGAATGAATGAACCGTTCTTCTGATTGTTTTTTTCGTTTTCGAGGTCGTTGAGTGATCGCGTCAGTGTCGAAGAAGGGCGCGCGCGTTTGATTTTAGTCTACTTCGGCGTGAATTCGTTTCTTCTCTCCATTCTCTCTCTCAATTCTCCTTTGCCGTTCAATTGGAACGAGGGGAAGAAAAATGATCATCGTCAGCGCGCGCGTCGCTCTTCGCGAAGACGACACTCGAGAACGAGCGAAAGATTTCGATGAATTGATTATTTTCTCAAGTGAACATGGAACTTTTTTATTCGTTTTCGTGCTCTGAGACCGTCTAGAGAGCGTTGATTAGGCGAGCGCGAGTTTTTCGTGCAATGCGAAAAGCTTTGTTTGTATTGGTCGTTACTAATATACTCCCTCTCTCTCTCTCTCTCT
>ERZ889217.1737-NODE-1737-length-10491-cov-45.254983_pt1 | contig 10491 bp, 11 predicted proteins | sample MGYA00521098_ERZ889217 | MGnify/ENA primary metagenome ERZ889217 (study PRJEB32303, sample SAMEA104408613) | aquatic metagenome | biome: Brackish water; feature: Pelagic; material: water | place: Baltic Sea | collected 2014-06-10T22:04:00 | depth 2,362 m ...
GTTATCAGACACTTGTCAAACTGTAATGATATACAATTTCCCGAAATTAAAAAGAATCGTCACGTTTGGTCGTTTAAAAATGGTATTTTCATTGGTAAGGACTGGTCGGCTAAGACGGGTCTATATCAATCTTCATTTTATACCTATGATTCGCGTGAGTTTATGAATCTCGATCAAACCATCGTAAGTTGTAAGTATTTTGAAAATGATTTTACGAACTATGACCATATGGAGAATTGGTACGATATACCGACTCCACATTTTCAGACTGTTCTGGACTATCAGAAGTTTGATACCGAAGTTTCTAAATGGATGTATGTTATGGGTGGTCGATTATGTTTTGACGTGAACGATATGGATACATGGCAGGTTATACCATTTTTGAAGGGTATTGCGCGTTCGGGTAAGTCGACACTCATTACAAAAGTGTTTCGTAAATTTTATAACGCGGACGATGTACGTACACTTTCGAATAACGTCGAAAAGAAGTTTGGTCTATCGTCTATTTACGATGCGTTCATGTTCATCGCACCCGAAGTCAAAGGCGATTTACAACTCGAACAAGCGGAGTTCCAATCGGTCGTATCCGGTGAAGATGTTTCTATTGCGGTAAAGCACGAAAAGGCGAAATCATTCGAATGGAAAACACCCGGTGTTCTCGGCGGAAACGAAGTTCCAAATTGGAAAGATAATTCGGGGAGTGTTTTACGTCGTATTTTAACGTGGAATTTCGGAAAACAGGTCAAGGATGCGGACCAAACACTCGAAACGAAACTCGAAGCTGAATTACCTATTATACTTCAAAAGTGTGTTCGTGCGTATTTGGAATATGCACAAAAGTATTCGGATCGAGATATTTGGAACGTTGTTCCCGAATACTTCAAGGTGGTTCAGCGTCAAGTTGCGACGATCGCGAGTACACTCGAAAACTTTCTTCAGTCGACCGGTGTGAAATACGGGAAGGAACTATACTGTCCCCAAAAAGACTTTGTCGCACTATTTAATGCACATTGTGGTGCAAATAATCTTGGTAAGCCTCGTTTTACACAGGACTTTTACGTTGGTCCGTTCAGTCAACGCGAGATTGAAGTTCGCGAAGAATCGATTACGTATAAGGGACGCATATATCCAAAACAGTCGTTCATATTTGGTATTGATATAGTCGACGAAACCATAACATTTGGTAATGAGTATTAAAATGTCAGAGTAGTATAAGTATGGATCCCAGACAATTCTTAAAAAATTCCAACGTTGATATTCAGAGGTCCGAGCCAGCTACACAGAACGGCCTTAAAATCGGGAAGTTTCATCCGGGAATGTATAACGTTCTCGTAAACAAAAACTTTTCAAAGGATGAAAAGCGCGTCGATTTACAATATATCTTAAAACAAAAACCAAAGGGGCACGCGCAGATAACACCCGGAATAACGATAGAACTGAACGAAATTAAGGGGTATTTCGGTAGGTTCCAAACGGGTGCTATACACACGGCTAATTTCGGTATCAAAGGTGATTTAACAAAAAACTTTTTTTCGGTTCAATTGAGTGGGTACGCAATGGACGGTACCGAACGCAAAAACTTTACGTTTGTTATCTATAGTAACGGTAAAATCAGATTTTCGGGTGGGTTTTTAGGGTCCAGTAACCTTAAACGCCAACCCGAAGCTTTACGTAAATATCTTATTGATACGTACACACAAAAACAGGGATTCTTATATAATGATATTGAATATAACAATATTGCGGGTTTCTTTAATACGAATGTGAACTTTCAATTATCAAGAATAGCGCGTGAAAATCCTTTAAAAGCCGAATACATTTCGTATGAAGGTGAATTGTCACCCTTTTTATATATGACATATAAAGAACATAAATTCGTTTTATCGACTAAATCCGAATCACTCGGTTCGGGTATAGTACAAATCCAAGGTGAAACGGACCCGAGCGAACTTGAAAGTGCGTATACCATGGGTGTTGGTATCGTGAAGAGCTTACACGCGTCAGGATATACGATGGGTATGACGAACCGTAATGTCAACGCACCAAAATTACCGGTCGCAAAACGCGTAAAGGTATCGACGTGTCCAAAAACACGAAGACCACCGTGTAAAGACGGTTTTGAAATACGAACGAATCCACAGGGTTCCGAGTGTTGCTTTAAAATCCCTAAAAAGCGAGGTCCGGTAAAACAGGCTAAAAACGTTTCCATTACATATTCAAAAGATGGTACTATGAAAATAGGTGGCCGTAAATGCGATAGACTTACGAAACCCGTTTTACTCGATGTTGCTAAAAAATTGGGTATCGTCGGTGTTAAACAAAAAAATTCAAAGGAAACGATATGTTCGGCACTCGATGCGATCGAAAAGGGATCATCAAACTTTAAAGTAAACGGGGCGTTATGTCGAACATTGAAGAAAGAACAACTCGTTGCTGTCGCAATATCAAAGGGAATACCTGTCGAAGATAAGGATACGGTAAAAACATTGTGTGATAAACTTCAAAATAAACCGAACACACCAAATACGCCGAACTCACTCGCCAATGAAATGGAACAGGTACTTTTACGACGAAACAGAAACGTTATAAATAAGAAGCGACGTATCGATGAAGCGAGTATTAGAAATGATATCATCAAAATATACGGTAAAAAGTGGATGTCCAAATACGGTACCGTTATGAATATAAATAAAAACGTACGCGACGTAAAAAATCAATTGAATATGATGGAAAAGAATACATCTATTAATGTAACGACACGTAATGGTATCATAAAAAAGATGGTCGCGAACGATATCAAGAAGGCTATGATTAAAGATCGTAAACTTAACCAAGAAGAAGACCTTAAAAAGAAACGTATTCAAAAAGAGGCTGAAAAAATATACGGTAAGTTTGGTAAAAATATCGTAAATAATGTAGTGAAATACGTGTCGACCCTTCCAAAAATGCCCGCGCTCAATAGTAATAAAGTCAAAAACTATATTAAAATAAAACGCGAACTGCAACAGAAACCACCAATAGCGTTAAAGAATACGCGCAAAAATAAATAAATATGGATGATCCGAAAGAACTCGTGGTACGACGTGTTCGACAAAATAAAAATGGATTTATAATTGATAATAAATACCGTTGGAATAAAGATATTCTGTCGAGCATTATAGATAGTATATTTTATACTTTAGCAGATTATATACGAATGGAAAGAGAAACGAATGAAGTGGGTATGGGTGAATTAGAAATAAGTTATTATTATACCGATGGTTTTAAAAATGCTGAAGATGCTAAAGCCTATTTAGAAGAACACCGTGACATCGATGATACTAAACTCATGATATTTGTATACGATAACATGAATTTGATGGAACCAGGTACACATAGACGGACACTTTTGTATCTTACGAACATACTATACTTCGATTTATAAGTTTATGTGGTTCCGATATTTGTTTTAAATGTTTTGCATGATACGAAAAATCGTATCCAAGAAATTGTTCGTTTATTTCTTTGGAGAGACCGAATGCCTCCATTTTTCTGGATGTTTGGGTACATACAGATAACCTTTCAAGATTTAAGAATCTATCTTCCATCATTATAAACTCTTTAAGTGATTCTTCGCCTAATCCGTCTTTACGCATTTGTTCAAACATCTTCTTGGACTCGCCGTGTGACATGTAAAAATAATTTGTTGAAAAGCCTAAAACGGTTACACGCTCACCTGTACTATCAAAGTCACGCATTATGAATAGTACTATTATGATAACAAGTATCCAAACAAACATTGTACTTTACTTTACTCCAATATATTAAATAAATCTTTTATTTTATGAATTATATTGAATAAAGTATTCTTATCTTCGACATTTTCGGGTTTTATTATTTCAAATTCAACTTGGTACGTAAACGGATCTTCCGAATCCATATCTTGTGCGCCCCCGATTATAGATGTCATATCGATAGATAGATTTTTACGGATATACGAAGTACGTGTTTTCGTCTTTTTACAATCCATTTCACTATCGTAATCGTGTTCGATCGGTAACTCTTTTGATACACAAAATCGTATATCAAACGGCGTCCCTTCGAGTTGTTTGAAATCTTCGACGTGTACACGTTCCTTACGTATAACGGTTTCTTCGTTTGTAGATTCATCGATCGTTATGCGGAGGTTATCTTTTTCACGGTAAAAGACTTCGGTCTGAGACGTTTCAATACGTTCCCAGCCATCATACTTGTTAAGTCCTTTCATTAAACTGATGTACATCTTTTCACCAATATTTGTATCGAAAAACTTTCCGTTATATTTACCGAGACGCATTTCCATTTCAACGTGTTCATCATCTTTGTATTTATTAAAGATGGGTTCGATTGTATCACACACTTTATGAACGTTCATTTTATATTACATTTATATAGTGCGCCTCTTTCTTAAGCCTTTTTTATACACCTTTTTATATGCACGGGTTCACAAACTTGGGAAATACGTGTTATTTTAATTCTGCTATACAAACGTTCTTACATATACACGATATATCTGCGCATATACTACGAAACAAATACGAAGGTGATTGTTTATTTACGAAAGTCTATGAGTACGTAGTTCACGCATATTTTTCGAATCGCGAAACGCGTGTCTTTGCGGCCGGCCCCCTTTTATCTGAATTTGTAAAAAAGTTTCCGAGGTTTACGATCGGTGAACCTCACGATGCTCAGGACGCACTATTATGTATAATAGATTTACTCGAAAAGGGGTACCCTATAATTAAAGAACTCCTTTATGGCGAAACGACACAGATTACCATATCACCAGTGGGTAAGAATACGATAAAAACACCTTTCTGCATACATATTTTAAACATGAAACAAGATGTTAAAAATATAGATGAAATGATCGAAGATGCGACCAAATGGAACACGATTGAAGGGTACATAGACGATGAAGGTGTGAAACATCACGTTGCGACGACACGAACTATTATTTCTAAAGCACCTAAAATTTTACTCGTATCATTCGATAAAAAGAGTAGGGTAAAGGTCGATACAAAATTAAAGATGGGGCACGAGTTATCTGGTTCTATAGTTCATAAAGGTATTCAACGTGGTGGTCATTACATATCTATGTGTGCACTTGGCACCGAATGGTTTATACAAGATGATGATACATTAGGTAAACTCAATATGTTACCTAATGAAGATAATCATTACATCCTGGTATACAGTCTAAAAACTCCTTCATCTGGATGTCCTCCTTGATATTCACGAGGGTTCTATAAAAGGTGCGACGATTATTTGGAAACGTTTTATCGGTACGTTTTTTTAATGGTTTCCACCAAAGTGGTCCATTTTCCCACGTGACATACATACACTCGACTATATCATCTTCTTTCAGCCACGAATAGTCGGACATACGGTCCAATGGTATTTGCGATTCGTGAATGAGTTTTCCCTTTTCTTGTATAAACAGTCTCCATGTGTGACGTCCGGGTACACACCCAGGCGTTTCGACCGTAGGTGATTTCTTCACTTTGAAATCGATCGTATTTTTATTACGGGGTTTCCATTTGAACATTGTTTCGTGTGTCCCTATGCGTATAGGGTCTTTTACGGGTGTAAAAATAAGACCATCCATCTCTTGTGTAACGGTCGGTAAATACACGGTCATAAACTGTTTAAAATCGTCGTGAAGATGAAACTTTTTAACCTTTAGAAAAATTGGATCGGTTTTTAAAACCATCATCATTTTAGCCGTTTTTTCACAATGTTCTAAACGGTCCAATAGATTTTTATTACCGACGACTTCGCCACACGTCAGTAAACAATCGTAAATCATAAAATCGTTCTCGTATAATTCACCTTCGAGGATTGTCCCTTCATATATAGGTCGTCTAAAATTGAGCGAACACGTAAACATTTCTAATGCGCGATTCATAAATATACAGACTTTTTGTGGTCCGTACATAAATGCGAGCATCATGTACCGCATTCCGTCCGTCTTTTCACATACAACATATTGATTCTTTGCAAGTATATCAAAGTGTTTACGTTCTATAGATATTGGTTGACTTCCCGGAAATATACCTTTCGTCCCCCATTTAGATTCCATAAAGGATATCGTATATTTGTAAAGTGGATCATCCGACTTTACAGACACACGGGACATTATGTTCTATATATTTTTATATTCTTTAATTTGCTTTAACACCAGCAGCGTTTAGAATATTACTTATACATTCGTGACTATACGTCATCGTCAACTTAGCTGCTGTATACGCATGAATTTTGACACCACCTTCTTGTAATTTTTTAAACATAGTAGACATTCTCGGATGAATTTTAAACGCACCATTTTTTTTATCTTTTAAATTTTTTGTAATGTTTTTATTCATCATAACCCATGATTTTGCAGATGTTTCCTTTACCATGTATATATTTTCCGAAATTTTATTAGTGACCGATGTATCAAAATGTAAACCTATTTGTTCTACGGGTTCATTGACATTATTTTTCACTTTTTCTTTGAACATCCCCCAATCAATACCTTCTGTTACACCCGGAAACACGAGACACCCAATATTTTCGTGTTTGTCAAAAACTTTATCGAGTGAAACATCATCGACCTGAATTCCAAAATCGATAAAAAAAATACGTTCGTGTGTTTTTAAATATTTATAAATTATTTCAGCTTTTTCAAAGGGTTCATCGTCTACGAATACGACCTCATTTTCTGTATTACCTCTTTGCATACACTTTAAGTTAAAACGAAGAATTGTGTGAAGTGTCTTTACGTGACACGATTTAGCACGCGTCACTAAAATAGTAGCTATTTTCATGTTTTTATTACATATATATTCTAAACCTTAAGCCTATCATTTAAACACCCGGAAAATGGTAGGTTTCCGACGTGTCCGAGTGTTGTGTTACAATCGGCAAAAATTTTACCACCACATTGTTGCCATCGTCTACAAAATGCGTAATCTTCCGAAAGGTATCTACGGTTATCCGGATCGATCATACAATCAAATACGGCACAATAATCATCAAAGTCTCTATTTTGATGGTCGTTCTTACAATTTAAATCGGTAAATTTTTCGTGCATTTTCTCGAGTGCTTTACGCGTAATCACCATAAACCCCGTCGGTCCATCTAATACTTCAACAAATCCGTTTTCAACAGATCGCTGCATCGCACCAATATTTGCGACCAAACTTGATGATAACATAGAAAGGTCTCGTTCATCACCGGCTTGAATTGCAGTCTTAGCTTGATCCCACATCACGACCTTCTTTGGGTATATAGCAACGGAAACATCGTGTCCCGACCGAACAAGACGAACGACCGATGCTGGGTCAAAATCAACGTCTGCATCTATAAACATAAAATATTCACAATCGGTCTTTTGCATGAACCGACCAATGGCAACATTACGCGCGCGATGTACAAGACTTTCATTTTCGGTCGTATCAATCATGAGTTGAATACCTTCACGAATAAGAAGGAGTTGAAGTTTAATGATTCCGATCATATACTTTTCTAAACATAGTCCACCGTAACATGGCGTACTTAAAAATAGTTTCGTCATAATATAAATGTATGGTTTTATTCCTCTAAGTGTTTTTTAATTATAGTTTCAATTTTATTAAGTGTAGGGATGGAAATGCCACATTTTTCACATACTTCCATTTTTGTAAAATCGTCTTTGAGAACAAAGTAAATAATAGTCGACGCCACACTATTCGGTGTTTTACTCATAAGTTCTGAACACGATTCAAGTTTCGAACACATTTTATTACATTTTAATCGTTGTTCGCGCGTAACTTCAAAGACGTTAAGTAATCTTTGCATAACATCGAAAGGTCGCGTGACATAATTCTTTTCGGTTTTACCAAGAAGTGTATCGGTAAACATTTGGGTCGTTCGACTAATATCTTTACTATGAATTGAAAACATATCGGCAATTTCCTTTGTCGTTCTCGGTATTTTAGAGAGACGACACGCGTATAAAACACAGTTGCCTTTTATTCCTGAACGAACCGCACCCCTCGTGAGTTTTTCTAAATTAAACTTTCTGTACATCATCTTTGCATCTTTTAGAACCGATTCGGGTAAATTTGGACACGCTTCGTCTATATCTTTGTACGCATGAAACAATGCGCGATCTTTATGGTTCATAGATTGGTGAAAATTGATTTTAGCCATACGTTTATTTTCATACGTGGACGAACGTTGTGTAGATATAATCGTTCCTTTGCCCCATGCTTGAGAGAAAAGTTCCGGGTTTGCGTTTGGACCACCACACCTCGACGGATCATTCATTTTACCGTCGTCCGATATACCACTCGTCCACTCGGGACTTTCATCTATAAACATCGAATCAACGAGACCACATTCGGAGCACGTCGGTAGACCTTCCCTCGAAAATACCTTCGTTCCATTACATTCTTTGCACGTATGCGTATTTACTGACTTTTTTAGTGTTGGTTTTTTTAAAAGTTTGTCCAAATCGGACCATATAGTAGCAGTCAGCTCTTCCATTTTTGAAGTATACAGATTTATTTTCAAAAAATATAAATCGCACTTAGGTTTTTAAAAATTCATTTCATCTGCATGTTCCTTTGCGTATTTTTCAATCATATTGACAGTTTCTTTAAAACGTAAAGAACCGGGACTTCGAGGTTCCCATTCATCCCATTCTTTATCGATGGACGCGTGATTTGATGGTGGTATAACAATACCGTCGACGTGATCATCGGATACTATAAAGTCTTCGAGGTCACTCCCGTCGTCGTCAGATTCATCTATAATTTCACTATCTTCTTCCGAATCAATATCATCTATCAATGCGTATAAGTTATCCTTTACGTTTACGAAAAACTCGGGTAAATGATGGTGTTCGGAAAGATTTTCATTCTGAACGAGTTCATCTTTTGTTTCGTCAAATTCGTATAGACGAGCACATTTATACGTCATCGACGTCTCGGAATAGTACGACACGACGAGGTAATCGGTGCAATTTTCTTTTACTTTGGCGTACAGTTCATCTTCTATATCATCCTCAATATTTACAAGGACTTTAACTAAATCTCCAGGCTGGATTTCACAAAATTGTATCATATCTAAAGAATTGCGACAAAAATATTTACAAGTATTAGCACAGATGGGAGTTGAAATTTTATCCAAAGATGGTTGTACATATTGCGAACACGCAGTTACTTTATGCAAAGAATACGATTTAGAATACAAACAGACTAAAGTTGATAAGACCGAATTAAAAGAAAGGTGTGGTACACAGGCGTCTACGTACCCCCAAATATTCATGAACGATGTCCTGGTAGGTGACTTCTTCGAATTCCAGGAGTTTCTCGAAGAGGCAGAACCTATGCTTCTACCAACACTCAGTAGGTTTACTGTATTCCCCATTAAACACGAAAACTTATGGGCGATGTATAAAAAGGCGCAGATGTCGAACTGGACTGCCGAAGAGATTGATTTTTCCAAAGACATGGACGATTGGGACGGGTTAAGCGATAATGAAAAACACTTTATAAAATATATTTTAGCTTTTTTTGCCGGTTCAGATGGTATAGTTTTTGAAAATATTAATAACAATTTTGCGGATGAAATTCAACTCACCGAAGCTCGGTCATTTTACGCGTACCAGTGCCATAACGAGATGGTTCACGGTGAAACGTATAGTAAACTTATAGACAAATACATAAAAAGTTCGGCTGAAAAAAATCAATTATTTGAAGCAATTAAAACGATACCGTGTATTGAAAGAAAAGCAAAATGGGCCATGAAATGGTTTAGTAAAGAACGACCGTTTGCGGAACGTCTTTTGGCGTTCGCGTGTGTCGAGGGTATTTTCTTTTCGGGAAGTTTCTGTGCTATTTTCTGGTTGAAAAAGAGGGGATTACTCCCGGGTCTGTGTTTTAGTAACGAACTTATAAGTCGAGATGAGGGAATGCACCAAGAATTCGCGGTCGAAGTATTCAATATGTTAAAAAATAAACCGTCGGCTTCGGTCATTGAAGAAATTATAAGAGATGCCGTTTCGATCGAAAAAGAGTTCATTACGGACGCACTTCCGTGTAGTCTTATCGGTATGAATTCCGATAAAATGATTGAATACATTGAATATGTCGCGGATAGATTAGCAAAACAGGTCGGTCACGATAAAATCTGGAATACGAAAAATCCCTTTGATTTTATGGAGAATATATCACTCGATGGTAAGACAAACTTTTTTGAAAAGCGTGTTGGTGATTATGGTAAAATGGATGAAGATTCAACAAATATTGAATTTGACGAGGATTTTTAGGGGGTGATGACAGCCTTTCTGCCATCGGAGCACGAACACGTGACGGCATCACCATCGGATGTTACGACATCCATGGAACCGTATTCCATACCGGAATCGATCATTTGAAACTGATCTTCGTACATACCTGGTAAAGGTGATGGCATATCGACCATTCTTGGTGGTGCTGATGGTCC
>ERZ889217.1741-NODE-1741-length-10478-cov-11.214622_pt1 | contig 10478 bp, 13 predicted proteins | sample MGYA00521098_ERZ889217 | MGnify/ENA primary metagenome ERZ889217 (study PRJEB32303, sample SAMEA104408613) | aquatic metagenome | biome: Brackish water; feature: Pelagic; material: water | place: Baltic Sea | collected 2014-06-10T22:04:00 | depth 2,362 m ...
CAGTGGATGTGTGGGATTGAAGATTCTGTGCATCCGTATCCTTGCTAGTTTCTCCTTTCCGAGAGGGAAGTTGAGATGATTCTGATTGGGAAGTGGAATTTGCGGGCTGGCGCTGGTCCTTGGTTGGAGATTCTAGGGAAACATCATCTGTAATGGATGAGGGATCTGAAGGGGGTTGTGGCGTCGATAGAGCAACTGAGGCTTGTTGGGCTTTATTGCGTTTTTTTTCTTTTTCCTCCTCCTCAATCTCCTTGGTTCGGCGGTCATCCAGATTTTCACGTGGGATAAAGCTATCGAACGAAGGAGAGTTCATGCCGGCTGGGATAATGGGCATGAAAAAGCCCTTATTCTGTTCTCTCGTGGAAGCGGCGTCTGCGCTCTTTACTGGTTGAGAGTGGATGGGTGAGTTCATTCAAAGTCATCCTGTTTGTATAGGCGAAGCCTATTGGTGAGCGCTGCGGCTTTGGAGGCGAGCGTGGAGTCGCTGTCGGAAGACTCCTTTGTTTCTGCCATCTGGCCAAGGATTTTGGCCGAGACGTCAGCTTTCATAAGAGCAAGGATTTTGACACTATTGTTTTCAGTCATCTCCGAAAAGATGGCCACGGCTTTATCGGGTGGCATCTTCGAGTAGGTCTTGGCGATATTGGCCAAGTTGACTTTTTCAACTTCGGTAAGTTCGGTGGTGAGTGTCTCAAGTTGGGTGCGCATGGATTCAATTTCCTTACGGATGCGAACAAGTTCTTCTTTTTCAGCCTTGATGCGGAGTTCCGCGGCTCCAAGGTCTTTGCTTTGCGCTGCAATAGCTTCACGATCCTTGTGGAGTTCGTTTACGTAATTTTCGAGTTCCCTAGTAAAGAAGTCCCAGTTCTTTGATTGAGAGAAAATCTTCGAGTGGGAAGCGTCAATGAAGTTGGCTGGCTGTTCGCTGGCCGAGTTTGCAGAAGAAGAGGGGGCAGCAGCAGCGGGCTTTTCCGAACCGATGGATGGCATGCGCCAGAGGAGAACTCCTGCGGCAGTGGCGATGCCAAGAATAATAGCAGCGATGACGATTCCCCAGTTAGAGCCTGAAGAAGAAGACTCCTCAGTTGGAAAGGGATTGAGAGTTGGTGACGGGGAGTCGCTCATTAAGGTGTTTTGGGATTTGTTGGTGAAGAGGCAGAGGGTCTGGAGGATGTCATTGTACGAATCTCTTGTGTCAGTTGGGTTTGCATGTACTCAATGTCCCGGCGGAGGCGTGCGAGGTCTTCTTTTTCAGCCTCAAGCCGTAGCTGAGTGGCAACGAGATCCTTACTTTTGTTCTCGTAGTTTTCTTTTGCGGTGCGGAGTTCCTGAATCACGTTGTCAATTTCAGCGGTGTAGAAATCCCAATCTTTGGAATTATCCGAGCGGGCTTCTGAGAAGATGCCAGCAAGCGGGTTTTCGGATGCGTGTGATTCCTCGGCGGCTTTTGGCCACTTCAGGTAAAGCACCCCAGCGGCTGTGGCTATCCCAAGGACCAGAGCGGTAATGACAAGAGCGCCTATGGGGCTTCCGGCTCCAGAGTGTGATGGGAAAGGGTTGAGCGTGGGCGAGTTCATTCAGGGTATGGCTGATTGGAGCACGTGTTGTGCAGTGATAAAGTCCTCCATTTGTTTTTCCTCAAAACGGGCAATAGCTGCATTGCGGTTGGAGAGCCATTTTTCACGAAGTTTTAGGACAAGTTGGAGATCGCGGTCAGCAGCGATAAGAGTCTCACGCTTGGAGGCAACGATTTTATCCTCCTTTGCGAGACGGGCTTCAAGAGCCCGGAGAAGATCGCGTTGGTTATTGAGTGCAGTCCAGTATTGTTCGCGCTGGTAGGCGGGAAAACGCTCGCCGGTCATCATGCCGGTTAGTTCTCGAAGGCGTTCGGCAGCCTCCGCGCAGCGGGCGGCTGCAGAATCGCGCGAGCGGAGAGCGATAGATAAAGCGTCCTGAGCTTGGTCTTTCGCACGTTCACGAAGATCAAGCACAGCTTGAAGACTGAAATTCCTAGTGATCATGCGACGATTTTTTTGAGTTCTGTGAAGCTTTTGTCGCGGTCCCACTTGTCTTCAATTGGTTGAATAAGGAGATTGCGGAGAGGTTGGTTTTTCTCGATGGCCACATCGATAAGCGGGTTGGATCCTTTGGCGTAGGCGCCGATGGCAATGATATCCTCGTTTTTCCGGTAGGTGGCGAGGTGGTCACGTGCTTTGCCAATGGAGGCAAGTTCATCTTTCGAGCAAATTTCCAATGTTACGCGGCTGACACTCTCCAAGACATCCACCGCCGGGAAATGATTTGCTGTGGCGAGGGCGCGGCTGAGGACAACGTGACCATCGAGGATGCCCCGCACGGCATCAGCGATGGGTTCATTCATGTCGTCGCCATCTACGAGGACGGTGTAGAGAGCTGTAATAGAGCCACTTTCGCCATTTCCTGTGCGTTCAAGCAGGCGTGGCAGGACGGAGAACACCGAAGGAGTGTAGCCACGGCTGGCAGGGGGTTCGCCTACAGCAAGGCCGATTTCTCGTTGCGCCATGGCATAGCGGGTGACGGAATCCATCATGAAGAGGACACTTTTCCCTTCATCCCTGAAGTGCTCAGCGATGGCCGTAGCGATATGGGCAGCTCGGCGGCGGATGAGGGCTGGCTGGTCTGAGGTTGAGACTACGATGATCGAGCGGGCCATGCCTTCTACCCCGAGGTCTTTTTCAATAAACTCGCGGAGTTCGCGCCCACGCTCACCGACAAGGGCGATGACATTGATTTCAGATTCCGCCCCGCGGGCGATCATGCCTAAGAGGGTGGATTTTCCGACTCCAGAACCCGCAAAAATTCCCAGTCGTTGGCCGCGACCAACGGGGGTGAAGAGGTCAAGAGATTTGACGCCGGTTTGAAATGGTTGTGAAATGCGTTGGCGGGTCAGCGGATTTGGCGGTTCGCAGTGAAGTGGGCGGAGTGGGCCGTTTGGCAGAGGGCCTTTTCCATCGATCGGACGCCCGAGGCCATCGATGATGCGGCCCACGAGGCCTGGCCCGATATTAATCCCTGCGGCTCGTCCGGTGGCTAGGACTTCACAGCCCGCGTGGATTTCCTGCATTTCTCCAAGAGGCATGAGAAGGACCCGGTGGTCTCGGAAGCCCACAACTTCTGCTTGAAGGCCGCTGAGTCTGTTCGAGCGAATTTCACAGATATCACCCAAGGAAACACTCGGCCCATTGGACTCGATGACGAGGCCGGTGACTTGCACGACTTCACCCATACGGGCGACCGGCGAGGTCGCCTCGATACGACCACGCAAGTTTTGCATGAGCGCGGGAAGGATGGGTGAAGGAGTGGAGTTCATTGGAGTGAGCGGGCCACGTTGTCTAGTTTCGTAGAGAGTCGGGCATCGATCGCCCCAAAGCGGCTCTTAGCGCGGCAGTCACCCGGAACGAGATCAGGATCCGCAGTAATAATGATACCAGGATATTTTTGATCAAAATCCTTTGCAATCCCTTCAACTAAAGAAAGATCCATAGGGCTCAACCAGACCTCCACCTCTGTTGAGTTGGGAGCAATCTCAGCGAGGGTTTGCGTAACCACGGAACGAATGGTTTCTGCATCCGGCGCGTGGTTGGCAAGCACACGTCGCGCAATTTCCATGATGAGATCAGGAAGCGGCTCGGAAATTTGATGAACAAGAGATTCGGCCTGTTTTGCGAGAGACTTGAATAGAGTGTCTTGAAGTTGAGCGACTTCAGCGCGTTGGGCTAGGATTTGCGCTGTAAGAAGGGTGTTTGTCTCCTCCACCCCACGATTGTAGGCAGTATCGCAAGCCGTTTCAAGTTCCTCGACGGTGACCCGCGTGTCAGGCAAGGGCGGGATTTCATCGACAATCACGACAGAAGCCGGAACTGAATGAAAATCCAAAACGCCTGACGCCATGGTCACTACTCGTCCTCCGGCGAGATGTCGATTTCACCCGCTTCATTGAGCTGCAGGATTTGTTGGATGATACGATCTTGTGCACCAACGATATCCTTTTTCTTAACGCTCGTTTGAATTTCCATTTCCTCCTTGAGGGATTCGATGGCGCGTTTTGACATGCCCCCAAAGATTGCTTGTTTAACGGGTTCGGGGGCGCTTTTGAGGGCGATGGCAAGTTCTTGAGTTTCCACATCGCGTAGAAGGCGTTGAATGTGGGGCAGGCTGAGGCGGTCGATGTCCTCGAAGTTGAACAGCTTGTTGCGGATTGCCAGGCCAAGGTCTGCGTTTCGTTCCTCGATTTGAGCGAGAAGGTTTTTGCTGAGTTCCTTTTCCAGGGAATTGAGAAGGGTGGCCGCTGCTTGTACACCTCCACGGCGATCCATGGAGTAGCGCTGCGGGCCGGAGGCAAAGTGCCTGCCAAGGCTTTTCAGAACTTTATTGATAAGATCGCTTGAAATGGAGTCCATAGAGCCAAGTCGCTCAACGATCTCTTCACGCTCTTGGGGGGTGAAAAGTGGAATGATTTGAGAGACTTGCTTTGAGTCCAAGTAGGACATGATAAATGCCACTGTCTGGGGTTGCTCGTTTTTGATGATGTTGAAGATTTGGCGAGAATCCATCTGGCTGAGTTCGCGGACGGCATCGATCGAGTCACTGGCGGGAAGAGCGCGAAGGAGAATGCTGGAGGCAGCTTGTGGACCCATAGCAGCCTCCAGTGTCTTCTGGACAAAGGACATGCCGCCGAGAGAACTCGACAGACCTTCACCGATAAGACCGCAAAATTCTTCGATGATTTTTTCCTGTAACTTGAAATCCACGATATCCATGGAAGCCATTTCACGAGCCACGTTTTCGAGTTCCTGGTCGCGGAGTTGCTTCATGAGTTGCGGAGCAAGTTCCGGTCCGACAATAATATAAAACGCAGCGAGTTTCTGCGCTTTGTTCATCGATTCGTATTCGACGGTGGGCATAAATCAGGAGTCAGTTTTTTTGATGAGCCAATCGCGGAGAGTGGCACCAACATTTTCCGGTTTTTGTCGGATGAGGTTATTGAGCAGCTCAGGTGAGACTTTTAGGCTTTTTGTCGCTGGGAGGAAGGACATATCGACCTCGTCGGGATCTTTATCAGTTTCACCTCCAAGAAGCGCGGTTTTGGTATTTTCTGTTGCCATATCATCAACAAGCTCAAAGGAAACTTCTTCAGGCTTAGCGCGCCGGAGCATGAAGAAAAAGATAGCAAATACGATCGCGGCGATGAGTAGGGCAGCAATGGGACGGATCAGTTCCACATAACCACCGATCTGATCTGTGAGTGGCATGCCAGCTGTAGTAACGGTGCCGGGAAAGGCAACTTCCTTGATAGAAACATAGGAGTCGGTAGTCTTGCCTTTAGGGATTTCAATGCCGAGGGCATTCACAACCATGTTGCGCAACTCGTCCAGTTGTTCTTGGGTGCGCGGTTGAGCCTCGCCGGACTCGGATGAGCGCTCAGCAACAAAAACAGCAGCAGACAGACGGGTGATGTCGCCGGGATTTTTGGTAACATTTGTTAAGGTTTTGTTGATTTCATAACTCTGGCTCTTCGAGGTACGATTTGTATTACTTGTCTTGGTAGGTGCTTGCTCATTTTGTGGTTGCTCAGCAGGGACATTTGCAGCGACGCCAGCTCCTTGTGCTGCATCGGGGTTTGTCTCCGAAGTGGCTGAATTGTCTTCTACAAGTATTTCTTGACGAGGAACTTGGCCTTCTGGATCAAATTTCTCTTCCATGGTGGTAGCAAGCTCGGTGTTGATGGATGCTGAGACACGAACCACTGAATTTCCAGGCCCAAGGACCTTGGCGAGCATGGTTTCGACTTTGGCGGTCAAGTAATCCTCCACCTGCTGGCGGTATTTCACGATACTGGCGGCGTTACCCAGCTGGGGGTCGGACTTGAGTTCCTCAGAGAGGACATTGCCGGAATTGTCAATGACAGCGACATCGTCAACTTTCAGCCCCTCAACGGAATTGGCTACCAGGGATCTGATGGAGTTAACAGCTGCGGCATCGAGGGTTTGGGATCCGGTATCGATAAAGACAGAGGCGGTAGGACGCGAGTCGTTTGTCCGCACAAGGAGGCGGCTTTCTGGCATGACGACCATGACGCGGGCAGCTTGAACGCCTTTCATTTGGGCGACGGTGCGGCTTAGTTCGCCTTGAAGGGCTCGTGTGTAATTGGTGCGTTGAACAAAGTCACTGATGCCGAAATTGCTGCGATCGAAGATCTCAAAGCCGACACCATCTGTGTTAGGGAGACCCTTTGAGGCGAGATCCATGCGGAGTCGATAGACATCCTTTGAGGGGACGTAGATCGAGGTGCCGCCGCCGCCAAGTTGGAAGGGGATGTTTTGTTCCTCAAGAACTTGGACAACTTCACTGGCCTCCTTTTCTCCGAGTTTACCATAGAGGAGTTTCATATCGGGCTTTTGGGACCAATAGAGAAGGCCACCGACGCCGAGAATGACGCCAGCTGTGGAGGCGGCAACAATGATGCGCTGGCTATTGCCAAGTTCACTCCAGATTTTGGCGATTTGTTGGAAGAATGAAGTCATCCTTTATAAAGTAAATTGGGTAAGACGTCAGCGGGGGTGCTTAATTAAACTTGGGAGCGCATGAGCTCTTGGTAGCTTTCCACAAGTTTGTTGCGGAGTTCGACCATCAACGTGAATGCAACACTGGACTCTTGGCTGGCAATCATCGCTTGGTGGAGATTTGTAGATTCTCCCGAAAGGATTCTGGATTTCTCGGTGGCCGCAGTTTTCATTTTTCCGTCCACATCGTTGACGAATTTTTTCATCATTGATCCAAATGGATCTGGTCCAGGGATTTGTGTTCCGCCCGAAGAGAGGCCAGCTTCACGAATCGCATTCGGGCGCTCAATATCGGGTTGAAAATTGCGCATGGTCAGCGGAGCTTGCATGCTGGAGAGATTGGCGGAAACAGAGTCGATGGGAATCATGAGTTTTCGGGGCGGTTAACGGTTCGGCAGATGTTAATTAGAGTGGTTGGTTAGCGTCCGATGGTGAGTGCTTGGGTGGCCATTTGCTTGGCATTGCGGACGACAGCGAGATTGGCCTCGTAGGAGCGAGTGGCAGTAACCATGTCAATCATTTCAAAAGGGAGGTTGACGTTAGGCATTTCCACGTTGCCATTTTCATCAGCATGAGGATGTTCAGGGTTGAAAATAACTTCGCCTTTGGTCGGGTCGATTTTGATATCCGAAATTTTAACGCCTTGGAGATTATTGCCAGTGGCGGCATCGAGGACGGATTCAAAGGCAACGATACGGCGTTGATAGGGTTTGCCATCCGGCCCTTTTGTTGTGTGGGCGTTGGCGATGTTTTCCGAAGTGATTTCGACGCGCATTTTCTCTGCGTCTAGAGCGCTTGCGGTAATCGTGCTTGCAGGAAGAATATTCATTGATCAGCGAGGAGGGGGTTAGACCGAGCGGCCGGTGATAGCGTGGCGAAGTTGTTTCAGGGACCCACTGGCAAAGTCGGTCAGCACATCGAAATTTGTGGTGTTTTTCGTCATGGCGAGGAGTTCGCTGTCGATTTGGACATTGTTGCCATCCGCTCTGGTGGATGGGGAGAGGGAGTCTGTCTCAAGGCGGGGTTGCAGAGCGGAGATGCGCGAAGATTCACGGTCGCCGATAGTATTGCTGAGTTCCTCTTCGAAGGACCTAGCGAGGTCAACGCGTTTGTATCCAGGGGTAGAAACGTTGGCGATATTACTGGCAATGGCATCGTGACGAAGAGCCGTCACGTCCATCATTTTCTTCACCGCCGTGTAATTATCGCTTTTAAAGAGTGAGGCGACCAATTCCATAATTGTTATTCAGAGCATGGAGTGTGCCAGCTTCATCATCGTGTGAGAATGGATGGTTTGAGCGGCTTGCGAGACCGCTTGGATGGCAGAAGATGCCAATGCGACGGCACGGGAGGAAAATCTTGCCGATGATTAGCGGCGTTGGTGGGAGCAGTTGCCGCAATGGAGAGATTCCGCTTGCTGGGAGTTTTTTTGGGGGGGGAAGGGGGAAGCGGGGATCAAGCCAAGAGGCTGGCCCGCCCGCCCGGAACGATGCGGAGAGCCCCACCGGCGTCGCTTGCATTCGCCGTCGAGCCGGGTTGGGGGTAGGCGATCTTGACGCTTTCGATGATGGCGACGGCTTCTTTTGCTGTCTCCTTCAATTTCCCATCGAGTGTGAAGACTTCTTCCGAGCCATCGGCTTTTTTCACGGCCACATTTCCATCTGGTAGGAATTTGAGTTCGAACGCATCAGCGCGCCCGGTCAGAGATTTGGAGACTTCGGGAGATTGGAGGATTTTTTGCGCCATCTGGTTGAGAGAGGCTTCGGCATCGGAACGGCTGGCGATGCCTTTGGCGTCGAGGGCGCGGGAGTGTTTCGCCTGCGGGGTGCTGGCAGCTTTGGCGATCATCTGTGCGAATGCGGCTTTCTTAAGCTCATCTGGTGAAGGCGCGCTTTTGGAAGCTCCGATATTATTTGAAAGGTTGCTTAGGATATTGCTGCCGACCCGGGCGGCACTGATGGCGAGAAGAGGATTCATGAGAAAATAGAGCAGATTTCTGACCGATGTGTAGCAACTGCTGTGCCACTTGTGCTTGTTGTGCGATGGGAGGCGCAAAAAATGTTCAAAAAAACTTGAACAAACTATGAAGCGTGTGGATGCTTCGAGTTCGATTCCCCCGGTTTTTGCGATTCATGGGAAATGCCATTTCTTCACAGGCTCAGGTAAATTCCCGCCGATTTACCAAAGGCGGTAGCATGTCTTTAGATGTCGTAGAGCAAAGCTTGAACGGCGAGGGAGACAAGCTAGATCATGCGCTGAGTTCTTTTCAGCAGCGTTCTATTGACCTCTTCATTAATGCCGCAGCGGCACTCTCCCTTCCAAGGTCGGTGGGTGAAATATTTGGGCTTTTTTACAGTTCAGAAGCTCCGCTGTCACTTAATGAAGTCACTGCATTCCTTGGCATCAGTCGGGGGTCTGCCAGTGAGGGAATCCGTTGGTTGCGAGGAATGGGTGCGTTGAAGCAGGTGGTCGTCCCTGAAAATCGCCGAGAGCACTTTATTGCTGAAACCAGTCTGCGAAAGTTGGCGAGCGGGTATCTTCGAGATCGAATCGATCCGCACTTGGCAAGCGGTCAAGGCCTCCTCCGTGAGTTGGGGGAGGCAGTAGATGACGATAGCAAAAAAGGGGGAGGCTTCCAGCGCGCACGAGCGAATCAAGTTGCAAGTTGGTATCGCTTCATCGGGCGAGCACTTCCGTTGATCAGGGCATTGGCGGGAAAGTTTTAAATTCTGCGTAGAGTGGCTTCTCATGCGGCTGGAGAGCCTTTTTTAAAATTTATGAAAAAAACAATCCTCGTTACCGGATCGTCGGGCTTGATCGGTTCTGAAGTGTGTGTGTATTTCGCCAACGAACTCGGCTATGCGGTTCACGGGGTGGACAACAACCAGCGCGCGGTCTTTTTCGGCCCGCAAGGCGATACGCGTTGGAATCAAAAGAGGTTGGCTGACTCGCTGAATGGTTTTGTGCACCATGAGGTCGATATCCGCGACCGCGCTGGCGTCTTGGAGTTGGTGAAAACAATCCGCCCTGCTGTGATCGTCCATACCGCTGCCCAACCCTCGCACGACCGTGCAGCAGCGATCCCCTTTGATGATTTCGACACCAATGCCGTCGGCACGCTGAACCTCCTCGAAGCGGCACGGCAGGCTTGTCCGGAGAGTCCCTTCGTCCATATGAGCACGAACAAAGTGTACGGTGATGCACCGAATTCGATCACGCTTCGTGAGCTCGAGACGCGGTGGGATTATGCCGATGCGGCCTACGAGCATGGAATTCCTGAAACATTTACGATCGATCAAAGCAAACACTCGCTTTTTGGGGCCTCGAAGGTCGCGGCGGATGTCATGGTGCAGGAGTACGGGCGCTACTTTGGGATGCCCACCTGCTGCTTGCGCGGAGGATGTCTCACGGGGCCGAACCACTCTGGCGTCGAGCTCCACGGCTTCCTGAGCTACCTCGTGAAGTGCAATCTCGAAGGCCGCGAATACCGCGTGTTTGGCTACAAGGGCAAGCAGGTCCGAGACAATATCCACTCGCTCGATGTCGCCCGGTTCATGGCGGCATTTGTCGCCGCGCCTCGCCAAGGCGAGGTCTATAATCTCGGAGGCGGCAAGGCAAATTCCTGCTCAATCCTTGAGGCATTCAAAATAGCCGAAGGCTTTACCGGCAAACCGCAGACCTATACCTATGTGGATGAAAACCGCATCGGCGATCACATTTGCTACTACTCCGACCTCCGAAAAATGCGGGATCATTATCCTTCGTGGGATATCACCCAGTCGCTCGAGAGCACGATTGGCCAGATCGTTGAGGCGTGGAAAGTCCGAGAGAATAAATAGTCGTGAGGCTTTTAATTACAGGAATATGCGGTTTTGT
>ERZ889217.1743-NODE-1743-length-10465-cov-7.997695_pt1 | contig 10465 bp, 7 predicted proteins | sample MGYA00521098_ERZ889217 | MGnify/ENA primary metagenome ERZ889217 (study PRJEB32303, sample SAMEA104408613) | aquatic metagenome | biome: Brackish water; feature: Pelagic; material: water | place: Baltic Sea | collected 2014-06-10T22:04:00 | depth 2,362 m ...
TGCAGGCCGACGCCCACGGTGGCACCGGCGCCCAACTCCTCACGATCAACACCACTGCGTCAGGTGATTTTTTCCTCCGGCACCTGGCTGGGGTGGACACGCCGGGGGCGCCTGCCAGCAACATCGAACTGGCCTCGATCGGAGCCGTCGGCCTCTGGCTTAAGACCACCACAGCCGACCTGGAGGTGGCACTCGCGGTCGATGACAATTCAGCCAACACGGCGACCGAGCAGGGCTACTTCCAGAACGTCGCCGCCGACGGCGAGTGGCACTATTACGAGTGGATGCTCGACGATCCGAGTCATTGGAGCGCCTGGTCTGGCAGCGGCGCCAACGGCAGCGTGGCCGCCCGGTTCACTCTCGACTCCATCCAGTTTCGCGGCTCGTCCAACGTCAACGTGCTCACTCTCGACGACGTGGTCTACGACCCGGCTGCCGTGGCTCCCAACCAATGGACGCTCGACCCAGTCAAGCGGCCTGATGTGACCGACGTCCGCTGGCACGACTCCGGAAATTGGCAGGGGGGAGTGCCGAACGGGGTTGGAGCCACGGCCAACTTCCTGCGCCGGGCCGGCGGCGACCAGGTGGTCACCGTCGCTACCCCAACCACGGTCGGCTCACTCACCTTCGACAACAACCAACGCTACACGCTCGCGGGGCCCGGGCCGATCACGCTCGACGCCACCGGCGGGCCAGCCTCCCTGACGGTCCGCAACCGAGGGGACCACGTCATCGCGGCCGACCTCATCGCAGTCGACGACCTGTCGATCGCGATCGACACCGGGGCCATGCTCGACCTGGCAGGCGGCTTTTCCATCGCAGCTTGGCAGACGGCGACCCGCACCGGTTCCGGTGAGCTCGTGCTGCAGGGGCGTCAGATCCATGGGGCAGGCAGCCGCCTGGAGATGCACGGCGGCTTCACCCGGGTTCTGACCGACCTCGGCGGGAAGGCACCGCCGATGCTGAAGGCCACCGGCAGCGAAACGCTCGTGGAGTTGGCTGTGTCCCAGCGGCTTGCGAACCTTGAAGTGACGGAGGCCGCCGCCGTCATCATGTCGGCCTCGGGCCGGACCACGACGGCTACTGAGTCACTCACGATCGACGGCGGACGGATCGACATTGGCACGGGGGCAATCCAGGTCGCCCCCGGCGGCATCGCCGCCGACGATCTGCGGGCCGCCATCATCGCCGGCCGCAATGGCGGAGAGTGGAATGGAGCCCAGGGCATCTTCTCGACGGCGGCCGCCGCGGCCGGCGGCCCACGGGCTGTCGGCTACCGGTTCCAGGCCAATGGCTCGGCCGAGGTCTCCTTCGCAGCGCCCGGTGACGTTGATCTCAGCGGCGACGTGACGGTGTTTGATCTCATCCAAATCAGCAGTGCCGCCAACTACGGCAGTGGAACCGCAGGCGTTTGGAGTACTGGTGATTTTAACTACGACGGCCTCGTCAACGCGTTCGATCTGGTGATGATCAATGGCTCTGGCGTGTATGGCAGAGGCAACTATTTGCCCATCTCTTCCTCGGCCGCCGCCGTGGCTCCAGTTCCAGAGCCAATGGGGTGGACGGTAGGAGCGATCGCCGCAGCGATGGCTGTGGCAACGGCTATCAGGCGGACGGGTGGTAGGAGAACCCCGCCCCGTTCTGAACCGCAGTGAATCCCCTTCAGCCGCGGTTGCGGTGGAGCGTCGGCTTCACACAGGCCGCCACGGCAGGTGCGGGTGTGAACCGTCCGGGCAGCAACTCGGCCAGCTTCGCGATCACCGCCGTCGGGTCGGCCACGAGCTCGGGGTAGGAGACCTCCAGCAGCCTCACGCGATCGCTCGTGGCCAGGGCCTGGCGGAGCTCACGGCTGTGATGCTCCTGCACTTCGATCAGATGCTGCTTTTCCGACTTCGGATTCTGTCCCTGCCGAGCGAGCATCGCCCACTGCGAGTCCACCACCTGCTCCGTCGGTCGCACCATGTAGATGATCGTGTAGCGGTGCGGCGGAGGCAGGCTCGGAAGGATCGCCGAGATCACCTTCACCGCCTTCCCGGCGGCCTGCTCGATCAGTCGGGGATGCTTGGGAAGCCTTTTGACATCCTCCCACTCCCAGTAGCCTTCGGGATTGTCCTCGTCGGCAGCCCGCTTACTGTCGGTCATGGGCTCGATCCCGCCCGCCTTCAGCATCTGCATCATTAGCGACGTGCCCGACCGTGGCAGCCCTGAGACAATCAGCAGGTCGAGCGGTTCGATCGCGGCGATTTCGGCTGCCCGGCTTTCGGCCGCGGCCTGCTTCACACGGCCCTCCGCCGCCCGCATGTCAGCCCGAGCCGTCGCTGCCGTCCGAACCTCGTCCTGCCGCCGAGCCTCCCGTGCGCGAACCTCGTGAGCCGCCGCAAAGCCCTGCGCCTCTTCAAGCACCGCGTCGTCCCGCCGGCCAAGGCCACGGAGCACCCGGGCCAACAGCCGGCGGGCCCGGAGAAAACCGGGGGCCAGCGCAAGGCAGTTTCGCAGCGGCTGCTCCGCTTCTTTGAGCTTCCCTTCGGCCTGGAGCGCTGCCCCGAGGAGAAAGTGACCAAGCGGATTTCCGTATCGCAGGCCGATCGCGTCGAGAGCCGACTCAACCGCCTCGGCTGCCCGCCCCGAGTGGAGTTGCAACCGGGCAAGAACGAGAAAGGCCTGCGGGGAGTGTGGGTCGACGGCCAGCATCCGGCGGGCGGCCGCTTCAGCGTCGGCGAAGCGGCGGAGCGCGAGGTGGCACTGGGCGAGCATCAACTGCAACTGGACTTCACCCGGCGTTTTTTCCTGAACCCGCTCCAGGGCTGCGAGCGCCTCGCGATAATCCTTCTTCTGGATGGCGATCGAGGCCTTGATGAGATCGGCCTGCTCCGTCCGTCCGAAGGTTTCGCGGGCCCGGTCGACCGTGGCATCAGCCTCCTCGAGGAGGCCGAGTTGCATCTGGCAAGTGGCGAGTACCTGCGCGTAGTCGGTGCGAAAAGGCTGCGCGTGGAAGCAGGCTTCGAGCAGTGGCAGGGCCTGTTCATACCGCTGGCCGTACATCATCGCCCGCGCCATGTTCCAGTCGTTCTCGCGGTTGGTATCCGCTGCAGCCTGGCCGGGGTCGGCGGGGATCTCGTCGATATAGCCAAGCGCCACAAACTGCTCGAGAAGCGCCTTGTCGGTCGCTTCGTCGAGGCCGGTACGGACTAGCCGCGGTGCCGCGGGTCGGTCCCAGGTGGGCACGGTCTCCACCGGCCGCCGCTCGGTGAAGATCTCAGTAAGCACGCGGCCCTCCATATCGGTGGCCATGGGGAGGCCAAACCAGTGGAGGATCGTGGGGGCAATGTCGAGGAGCCGAGCGCCATAGACGAGTTCATCCTGCTTGAAGCCGGGGCCCGCGACGGCGAACACGCCCTGAGGTCGATGCCAGACGGTAATCCCAGCCGGCACCCGGGGCGTGAACCTGGGCCTGAGGTGATCGCTGTGGAAGCCATGGTCAGACACAACCATCACCGCCGCCTCGGGCCCGGCAAGTTGAACGAGTCGCTGGAGAAACAGGTCGTGCAGCCGGTACATGCCCGTCACAACGTGGCGGTACAGCTCGTAGTCGGGCTCGGGAATGCCCTCCATCCGCGGCGGATGGTAGGGCATGAACATGTGGCTGATCTCGTCGACCGTGCGGTAGTAGACAGCGAACAAATCCCAGTCAGGCTCGGACGCAAGCAGGTGCGTGGCTGCCTCGTGCACGCTGAAAGCCTCAGCGAGTCTGCCGGCGAGGAGCCAGAGCCGCTTGTCTTTCTGCTGATCGACCTTGTGGGCCTGGGGCACGAATAGTCGAATCACCTCGTCGGGGTCGAGGTCGTGCGGGCTGACACGAAGTTCGTTCAACGCTGCGGCGAGTGACTCCGGCCAGTAGGTGCCCACTGGCGGCGGTGGCCAGTCGGCCGGGTCAGAATCGGGTTTCACGTTCGGCAGGTGACCGAACATGTTGGAAACCATGCAGCCGTCAAGATCGCGTTCGCCATGGGTGGCAAACCAGCTGACGACGTGGCTTCTCAGGCCACGCTCGCCGAGGATCTCCCAGAGAGTGCGGCACTTCCGCGTCGCAGCCGAAACCGGCACGACCCGACCAGTGGCGGGATTCACCTCCGTGAATCCCGCCACACCGTGGTGGTAGGCCATCTTGCCCGTGGCGATGCTCGTCCAGAGCATCGGCGAGAGTTGTGGCTCAAGCGTCGTCAGGTTGCCGCTTGTACCTGCTTCAACGATCCGGGCCATTCCTGGCGTGCCGCCGGAATCGATGAGGGGCTGGATGATCTTCCAGTCAGCCGAGTCGATCCCGACCAAGAGCAGTTTGCGTGTGCGTGGCATCAGGTCGGGCAGTTTACCCAATCACCCTTCCTCCCCGGCCCACAAAAAGCTCGGATGCACCGGGCATCCGACAGAACGAGGGGCGAGGTCTTTGTGCAGATCTGCCAGTCTTTTTTGCTCATGTCGCATAGCCCATTTTACCGAATCGACAGGAAAAGCCGGCATCACCGGAGGTCTCGAGCACCCACGCCGAGTGACGTGCGGGTCGACAGGCACTGATGCGATTCTTTCCTTCCGTCTTACTCTCGTTTGCGGCTTGGATCGCAGTGGCCCAGTCTGCGCTCCCCGTTACCAGAAGTGCCGCTGAAGAGTTTCTGGAACTCAACACCGATCGCGATGCGTTCACGCCGTCGACGTTCGTGGTCGACCAGGGCCACGTGCTGACCGAACTCTCCTACGTGTACATCGAGAATCGGGAAGGCAAACCCACCAACAGCTACCCTGAGTTGCTCTGCCGCATCGGCACCACTGATTGGCTCGAGTTGCGGTTTGGCGTCAACTACGACGTTGGTGCCCAGGGAAACGTGGTCACCAGCGTCGAGGCGGGTGAGATCGATGAACCCGGGATCGTCGCCTATGAATCGAGCGTTCTCTACGGGCTGAAAACGGCCCTTGCTGATCAGGATGGCATACTCCCGCAAGCCTGCTTCATCGTCGAGGGTGATACGCCGATGTATGGCGATCGATTTGGGACCGTGCTCATCGCGACGGCCGTCGCGGGCTGGGAACTCCCGATCCAGTTTCCAACCCGTGGGGCTGGCCCCTGGCGATTCGATACGGCGCTGCGGTACTCGTACGTCGAAGGTCCAGCCGACTGGTTTAGCCGCTGGGGTCCCTCTGCCGTATTGCGGCTGCCACTGTCTGACAGGGTTGAGGCGCATGCCGAGTGGTTTGGGACCTTCTCCGAAGGTCTGCCCGAGGAGTCGAGCCGTCCCTTCTTCAGTCCAGGCATGCATTTCATGATCACGGAGCGGGCCGAGATCGGCCTCCGCGTCGGCTGGGGACTGACAAACCAAGCCGCCAACTTCTTCTCCGACCTTGGGTGCGCGTTCCGATATTGACCGTGGGAAGCGCGGCTGAATCCTTGAAGGCTACCTGGTACGCTACCGGCTGCATGGTTGCATGTTCCCCTCCCGGAGCCATTTCCCGATGCAACACTGGCTGATCAAGAGCGAGCCGACCACGTTTTCAATCCACGATCTGGCCAAGGCCCCAAAGAAAACGACTTCGTGGGAGGGCGTGCGGAACTATCAGGCGAGAAACTTCCTCCGGGCCATGGCGAAGGGCGACCTCGCGATCTTCTACCACTCCAATGCAACGCCTCCGGCCGCTGTGGGGATCGCGACGATCGTCCGCACGGCCTATCCAGACCCCACTGCCTGGGATCCCAGAAGCAAGTATCTCGATCCCAAGGCCTCCCTCGAGAATCCGATCTGGTCGATGGTCGACGTGAAACTCGTCGAAGTCTTTCCTCGCGGGGTGCCGCTGGAGGAACTCCGAACTGTCAAGGCCCTCGCCGGGATGGAACTGCTCCGCCGCGGCAGCCGGCTCTCGGTCACGCCGGTCACGGCCGCCGAGTTCCGCACGATCGAGAAACTTGCCCGGGCCCAACCGCCAACCACAACGGGAGCTGTCTCCAGGGCAGGCCCCAGAAAATAAGAAGTGGCTCCCGTCCCTCTTTCTGCTACCGGCGAACGAGGGCCAAGAAGTCGGCCGTGAGCCGCTTGGTGATCGGGCCGGGCACGCCGGCCCCCACCTTACGACCGTCGATCTCAACAACCGGGATCACCTCCGCGGCAGTGCCCGTGAGGAAGCATTCGTCGGCTGTGTAGAGATCATGCCGTACGAGCGTGGATTCGCGGCAGTCGATGCCGGTAGCGGTGGCGAGTTCCATCACGGCGTTGCGGGTGATGCCCTCGAGAATCCCGGCGTCGGGCGGAGGGGTGAGAAGTTTGCCCGAGCGGACAACGAAGATGTTGTCGCCAGTGCACTCCGCCACCTCGCCCTTGTGGTTGAGCATCAAGGCCTCGACGCAGCCCGCCTGAAGGCCCTCCAGCTTGGCCATGATGTTGTTGAGGTAGTTGAGCGACTTGATCCGCGGCGAGAGAGCGGCCGACTGGGTCCGCTGCGTGGCAGCCGTCACGATCCGAAGCCCCTGCTCGTAGTACTCGCGAGGATAGAGGCTGATCGTATCGGCGATCACGATCACCTGCGGATGGCTCGTCTTGTTGGGGTCGAGGCCGAGACCGCCTGCCCCCCGTGTCACGACGAGCCTGACATACCCGTCGGAAAGGTTGTTGGCCGCGAGCGTGTCGATCACAGCCTTGGCCATCGCCTCCTTGGCCAGCGGAATCTCGAGACAAATGGCCCGGGCACTGGCATAGAGCCGGTCGAGGTGGGCCTCAAGGCGGAACACCCTGCCTGAGTAGCTCCGCAGCCCCTCGAAGACACCGTCGCCGTAGAGCAAACCGTGGTCGAAGACGCTCACTTTCGCCTCGTGCTCCGGCACGAGCGAATCGTTCATGAAGATGGTCCGCGGCATGAATGCACCGGAAAGTGGAGGGGCCAATGCGGTCAGGCTGGATCAGGCCGTCTCAACACGGCCGGCCGCCAGCCGCACGATTCTGTCGGCCCGCCGGGCGATCAGGGGGTCGTGGGTGACCAGCACTATAGAAAGCCCCTCAGAGCGGTTCAATCCGCAGAGCACATCGAGGATGCCAGCCCCGGTTTCCGCGTCAAGATTGCCGGTCGGCTCGTCGGCCAGCAGCAGCCGGGGGCTGCCCACGAGCGCCCGCGCGATCGCCACCCTCTGCATCTCACCACCGGAGAGCTGCCGCGGTTTGTGGTGGAGCCGCTCTCCCAGGCCGAACTGTTCAAGGAGATCCATGGCCCGCCGACGGGCGGCCACTCGGACTTTGAGCCACGAGAACACGCCATGCCGGACCATCAGGGGCGCGAGCACGTTTTCGATCGCCGAGAGTTCCGGGAGGAGGTGGTAGGCCTGGAACACCATCCCCAGCTCTGTGTTCCGCAGCCTGTCCCGCTGCCGGCTCGGCAGGTCATCGATCCGCCGATCCGCAAGGGAGACACTTCCGGCATCGGCCGCGTCGAGCAGGCCAATCAGATGCAACAGCGTGCTCTTGCCCGAGCCGCTCTGGCCAATGACCGAGACGAACTCGGCCGGCGCGAGGTGGAAGTCAACGCCGCGGAGCACCTCCAGCAGACGGTCACCTGAGCGGTAGCTCTTCCGCAGGCCATGGACGGCAAGCAAAGAGGGCTTGGCCGCTGCAACGGCGGCCGAGGCGGTGCGTTCGAGGATCGCGCTACTCATGCCGGAGAGCCTCCACGGGATGCAGCCGCGCGGCCCGAAGGGCCGGCAGCACACTCGAGGCCACCGCAATCCCTACGGCACCGGCCACGATCCAGGTCACCGTCGTGGGATCGACGATCGTGGGAATATGAAAGAAGTAGTAGATCGAAGGATCGAACACCCGCTCACCGGTACACCACTCCACACCAGCGCGGATCGTGTTGATGTTCAGCGCGATTGCCAGACCAAGCGCCAGTCCCGCCCCGGCACCGACAAGCCCCAGAAAGAGACCGTAGCCCAGAAAGATGCCGGCGATGCCGGAGGCCTGGGCACCAAGCGACTTGAGGATGCCGATGTCGCGGGTCTTTTCTACGACGATCATGAAGAAGATCGCGAGAATGCCGAAGCCAGCCACAGCGATGATCAGAAACAGCAGGATGTTGAGCACAGCCATCTCCATGTCAACGGCGGCCAGGAGGGGACCCTGCTTGTCCCGCCAGGTGGCCACGGCGTAGAGGTCGGCGGGAAACGCCTTCCGCAGCCGATCACGAACCTGATTGAGGTCGGCCCCCTCGCGAAGCTTGATCTGGATCGAGTTGACGCTCGCCAAGCCTGATTGGGGATCAATCATCCCTCGCATCCGCTGGAGGGCGGCAATCGGCACGAACACGAAGTTGGAGTCGTATTCGCTCATCTTGCTTTCGTAGAAATCGACGATCGTGAAGGTATCGCTGACTGCCTTGGGAGGGGTGCCTGCCGTCGGGAAGGTGACCTTCACGTCATCGCCCGGCAGGACGAGAAACCGATCGATGCCAGAGGAATCGCGAAAACTCGCCAGCCCGATGCCGGGCACGATGCCGGTGAACTGTTCTCGGGCGGGATCCATCCGAGTGCCCTCTTGGGGCCGTGCCTGCCGAAAGGGATCGGCGGCCCGGGCAGCTGGCACGTCGTCGGACGATTCCCCGCCAGCCGTGGCGGCCAGGACGGCATCGACCTGCCGGTCGACCGACCTGACGGCACCATCGGAGCCACCCGCGGTCTCGCTGGTGGAAGCGGCAGCATCACCATTGGCTCCCCGTTCAGCCTCCAGTTTTTCCCGCCACAGCCGCTCCCGCTCCACCCTCATCCGCCGGTGGGGCCAGCCAGCTCCCTCAAGGGCCGGACGGGTCGGGTCGGTCCCTCCCGCCTGGCTGTCGACCGTGTCGTAGCCACCATCTCTCAGATCGAAGGAGAGTTGGTCCCGATTGATTGGATGCTGGAGGTACCGCCCAAAGTCACTCACCCCCGCATGCGTCGTCTCGTCGATCCCGATGAACATCACCTGCCGGGTGATCCACTGGCCGCGAACCTGGAAGTTGAGCATTGCCGGCACGGCCACCGTCGGGGTCATCCCGACAATGTCATCACCGCCAGCCCGGCGGATCTCTTCCATGTGCCACTCGGGGTCTTGGAAGCCGGACAGCGAATGGCTCTCGAAAACGAGGTCAGACAGGATTCCGTGGATCCTGGTCTGCATCTCGTACGAAAAGCCGGCCATCACGGCGTTGACCACGATCATCGTCGCCACGCCGAGCGTGACGCTAATGACACTCGCCAGCGCAATCCACCGAGTGCGGAGGTAGCGCCAGCAGAGAAGCAGTTTGTACATGGAACACGGACCTCGGGCGGGAGCGGGAGGGTAGCAGCCTCCGGAACCCCGACAAAGCCCAAAAACCTCCCTGTTTTCCCGAGCTACTCACCTTTCGGCCGCGGTGGATATTCCGGTCCCCTCACTGAACCATCCCTGGACCCGTGCGTACTGTTCCTGTTGATCAAACACCACTCTGCCAAGGAGGGCTTCACGATGGACCCGCATTTCAACGAGTATTTGGCGGCCGTGGCTGGCATGGCCGACCTGTATGGCGAGCCCTGCCCCGAGGGCCACTCTGAGTTCCACGAGGAAGTGTCCACTGTGGACTGCACGGAAGCCACCGTCGCCGCGGCCTGAGCCCACGGTGACCCTGCAGGGCATTCAGCCTTGAAGCGGCGTCAACGGATGCGTCGTCACCTGCGATTCGCCTAGGACTGTCGGCGAAGGCGGCGGCGCGCGAACCAGACCGTAGCAGCGGCGAGGCCCGTGAGGGTCACCGTCGCCGGTTCGGGCACGACCACCATTTCGAGGCTACCTGACTGGAAGTAGGCCGACACGCCGCTGCCGAGGTCATACGCATTCGTGGGCCCGAGGTTCGCGAGGCCCGTCGTATCCACCGTACCGGCAATCAGTGTGTAGGTGCCCGCCGGCGTGCCGCTCGACACACCGAGAATGTCGTCGATCCCGAAGGTCGATGGCGAGGTGAACGTCACCAGGCCGCTCGCTGTGAGAGGGTTGCTCGGGTCAAACGTGAGCTGCGCTCCGCTTCCCAGCGTGAGGCTGCCGGCAATGCTGCCGGTGCCCCCGATTGCCCCACCCGTCAAGACGGAGACACCACTCGTGCCGCTCAAGGCACCGTTCACGACGAGCGTCCCTGCGTTGACTACGGTCGCCCCGGTATAAGCACTCGTGCCGGAGAGCACGAGCGTGCCAAGGCCGTTCTTCGTAAGCCCGCCGCCACCGCCGCCATCAAGCAGGCTTTGGGTGATCAGGACATCGGCGGCGTTGCCATTGGTATCAATCACCGCGCCCCCACTCAAAACGGTCGCGGTCCCAAGCCCTGACATGAAGGCATTTGTGCCATCATGATTACTCGCCGCCTTGAGCGTTCCACCGTTGAAGTTGAAACTCCCGCTGCCCGCTCCCTGGGCGACATACGCAACTTCGAGTGT
>ERZ889217.1744-NODE-1744-length-10465-cov-7.036792_pt1 | contig 10465 bp, 8 predicted proteins | sample MGYA00521098_ERZ889217 | MGnify/ENA primary metagenome ERZ889217 (study PRJEB32303, sample SAMEA104408613) | aquatic metagenome | biome: Brackish water; feature: Pelagic; material: water | place: Baltic Sea | collected 2014-06-10T22:04:00 | depth 2,362 m ...
ACAGAAGACTATGCATGAGTATCAGCAACGGCAATATCAAGCCGCGATGCAACAATATTATAATTTTATGCAAATGCACGCGCTCATGAATCCACAATTCATGTTTCATCAGCAACAACAACAAAATGGGCAAGGTTTTATGCAAAATCAGCAAAAGTTCTTAAGTAACAACGATTATAATAACAACGTGCTGCTGCAGCAACAACTACTACTACTTCAACAACAACAAACGACGACGGAAAAAGCAAGAAATAAGACTAAAACTGGGCAAACTGGGCAATCCACGACGACGACGGCGCGCAAACGCAAGACAGATTTGGAAAAGCAGTCGCGCGTTTGCGCGAATTGCGAGTGCACAGAGTCCCCATTTTGGAGAAAGGAGAAAGAAGGTGAAGGCTCTTTGTGCAACGCGTGTGGATTATATTTTGCAAAGAATAATATGCCACGACCTGCAGGATTATGGCGAGATCGCAACGCAAACTCTCCTATTAGCATAAAAGACGTACCAGTTGCTATTGCGAAAGCGTGGTTACACGAAAAAGAACGCGAGAAACAAGGCAGTGGTTCAGTCGATAATTGTGGTTCGGGTGGAAAGACCAACAAAACGGCTTCAAACGAAGGTGCAGGGAGTGACGGTGCGAGAACAGAATCGGTCGAGAAACAAAGAAGCGGCAGCGGGAATACTTCGGATGATAATAATAATAATAATCTTGAACATAAACATAACGAAGAAGGTGAGACAAATATTGAAAAAGCCGCAGGAGAAAATAACGAAGATACGAGAGCGATAAAGAGAGTGAAGGTGTGAAGGATTGAGGGAGAGAGAGAGAGTATGTGTGTGCGTGTGTGTGTGTGATGAAGAGTAAAAGAAAAGATTGAGAGTGATAAATGTGCAACACGAAATATGAAAAAATAATATTGTGTTATGTGTGTGTGTGTGTGTGTGTGTACTAAAATAGTAGCGTGGTGTTGTAACTACGTGTACAAAAAGTGTGTGTGTGTGTGTGTGTGTTTGTGTGTGTGTGTGTGGAAGGGTAACGTTCTCAGTTCTCATACTTTACTCGATGCCAAGTTCTTTCTTCTTTTTTGCTATTATCGCTTTCCTGCGATCTTTCGGGTTTGCAGAGGAGTTTGCCAAAGCTTTCTTCACTCCTCTTTCGCCTGCCTCTTTAGCCTTTAGAGCTGCGTCGATTTTCTTTTGTTTCAGCTCCATTCTTTCCCTCTTCCCTGGTTTGCCCTTTTTCTTCTGTTGCTCTTGCTGCTTCTCATCATCGATTACCGCCGCCATTTTAATATACGATTTTATTATCGTTTTCTTCGTTACGCCATCTTTATCTTTCTTATTATTACGATCATTATCATCATCATTTTTGTTATTATTTCCTACTAATACTTTTTGTCTTTTCGATTGCAACTGCCGCCTCCCAATCTTTTTCTTCACCGTCTTCGTCTTCGTCGTCTCCAAACTCTTCTCTGCCGCGTTCGGTTCTTTTCTCGCTTTAATTTTCTCGTTATCTTCCTCTTCTTCCTCTTCCCTAATCTTCCGTTTCATCCTAATCCTCGCCAAGCGCTCTAAATGGGTCTCAGTTTCCTCCTCGACCTCGACCTTCTTAAACTTACTCGCATTCACGAAACAACTATTCCCTCCGCTCGTCTTCCTCGCGTCGTCGTCTGACAACTTCTCCACTCTCTTCAAATGCCTCGAGCTCTTCAAATGCGACCCTTTCGCATGTTCAGATAATATCAAAGCTCCTTCGCACACGGAACACTTCAACGCCGTGAACTTCCTCTTACTCTCTTTCAATTTCCTCCTGATTTCGCGTTCGATCGCTTTCTTCCGCTCTTCCTCGGATTCCTCTTCCTGCTTCGTCTCGGCCGCCTCGTCGTCGTCGAAACGATCGATGCTCTCGCTCGATGTTCCGTCCACGTCTCGCTCTATAAACCCTTCCGCGCTTTCGATGGAGTCATCCGAGTCACTGCTATCGCCGTTCTTACTTCGCACGCCTTCGCCGTATAAGTAATTCCAATCCCTTCTTTTGAACATTTATTTGAGTTTTAGCGCGCGATTTATTTTTACCACACACACGGACTACACGGACTACTCGTACTCTGGCGACGAACTCTCTTCTTACGTCTGTGCCCCTGCCCGTGCTCCTTAAAACGTTTCCTCCTCGCCTATTAAACGGGTCGTTTTAGTTCGTATTCGAACGTCGATTTATTTATTTATAATTTATTTCCAAAAGCAGAAAAGAAGACGTTCCAAAAATAGAATTATTTACAAAACACGAATTAGGGTTTAGGGTTTACTCACGTTTTCGGGAAATCTTCGATCACGCCTTTAGCTTCGTTAGCGGTTTCCTCAGTCTTCTGTCTTCTCATCAGAGGGCAGTGTTCGTCAAAAGGAAGAGAGAGTAAGAGCGCGAGATTAAGAGAGAGAGTAAGAGAGTTCCCAGTGATTATAAAGAGATGTTCTCAGGACCTCTTCTTCTTCTTCTTCTTCTTCTTCTTCTTCGTAGATGATCATAAAACCGTTTTCCTGCAGCAAAGCCGAACGAGCTCCTGCTTCGTGCTTTGAGGCGAACGAAGGAAAGTCTTCGAAAGTAGTTCGAGTGATTGCTTTAAAATCGGCTTCGGTGAAATCTTCATCGAGGAATGGTCGAGGCCGTGCGAGCAGGGATCAGCGCACGAAGGCGAAAGCGATCGAGATATTAGGAACGAGTGCGAAACTCGTCGTTGGTTCGAATTTGACCGCGAAAGATCGAGTTAGACCAACTCTTGAGAGGGAAGTTTGGACGTCGGCGTCGTCCAGGAAAGGTCGCGATAGTGATTTTAGAAATCATAGGACGAGTGCGAGTGCGAAAGCGATAGAGATATCTGGAACAACTGGCGTATTTGGTGGCATAGACGTGAGTGCGATAGCGCGAGAGGTGTCTTCGATGGATCCGGTTTTGAGGGACTGTTTGGCACTTTTCGCGACGGTCGTCGGGTCTTTGGTATGGATGAAACTGTTCGACGAACTCGCGCGAAGGAACGTCTTGGAAGCGAAGCTTTCGAGGAAACTCGTACACGTCACTTCGGGGACTTTCTTCGCTATTACCTGGGTATTGTTCGGCGACGCGTGGTATTCGAAGGTGTTCGCCGCGTTTGTGCCCGGTTTGCAAGCGATGAGGTTGTTCGCGATTGGATCCGGTTTAATTGAGAACAAAAACGCGGTCAGAGCCGTGAGCAGGGAAGGAGGTAAAGAGGAGTTATTGTATGGGCCGTTTTATTACACGATTATTCTTATTTTAACGACTTTGTTGTTTTGGAGAGATTCGCCGGTTGGTCTCTTAATCATCAGCGCAATGTGCGGCGGCGACGGAGTAGCGGATATAGTCGGTCGAAGATTAGGGAAAAACGGTTCTAAATGGCCGAAACCGTTCGATGAAAAGAAATCATTCGCCGGTTCATTCGCAATGGTCATCGCGAGCTTTCTATTCACGATAACATTAGTTCACTTATTCACGGCGTTTGGTTTCTTCGCCGTCGACTACGGATCCAGCGACGATCGCGCGTATTATTTACTACTTTTTCTGATCTGTTCCTCTTGCGCCTTCATCGAAGCCTTACCGGCCTCTGCCGTCGATGATAACATCTCCGTAGCCACTTTAGCTGCCTTCCTAGGCTCTATAGCTTTTCTGTAAAATCTTTCCCAGGATGACTATACTCTCCCGTACTCTTGCGACTCTTGCGACTCCATAAAATAAGTTCGTTAAAACGCATCAAACAAAAGAAAGTAATCAACGTCAAACACATCTCTTCATGTCGCCCGCTTTCAAGACGAAGAAGACCTTAAAGAAGATCGGATCCAGTGGGAAACTGATCCTGGACACTTTAGTCAGCGCTGGATCTATAGTAGGTGGAACTTCAATGAGCGCCGTGTGCACGATCGTGCCATCATCGAACGGAGCAATAGACGTCTTATGCGTTCGAGATGTTTCCAATGATGAGCATTTCATGCGCGCGACGCCTTTTTTCGTGAGATTCGGGAACGCCAGATCTTTGTTTAAAATAGGCGAATGCGAAGTCTTCGTTGAAGTGAACGGGGTCATGAGCTCGTTTAAGATGCGATTGAGTAGGAACGGCCAGTGCAGTTTTACGCACGAGAACGAAGAGTTCGACGAAAATGGAACAGAGATTGGGGGCGCGAGGAAGTTCGATGGGTGGGATTTGGACGAGCGCGGCGAAGCGTTAGATTCGCGAGAGAGCGCAGCGATCGATGAAGCAGAACTTGCTGGATTTTCTGGGGACGATGGCGATGATGAAGACGAGGATGGTAGCAGTAGCGTAGTAGAAGTAATCGAAAAGAGTGAGAGTAGCGATAAAGAGAGAGCGAGCGCGAGTTCTAAGGCGAAGAAGTGGTTCAAGAACGCTTTCGCGGGGAGTAGTAAAACGAAAACAACGACGACGACGATGAAAACGAGGACGACGACGACAGTAACGACGACGATGACGACGAGTACTGAAAAAGATGCCGTGAGTGATAGTACTGCAGCCAAAGTGAAGAAAGCGCAAACGAAACGGAAGCGAAACACGCGATTAACAAACGAAGAATTGAAGACGCTCGATTTGAAGCCGGGAGTTAATCGAATTTCGTATTCATATACGTCAAATTTGTTTGGAACGCAAAAAGTCGAGTGTAATTTGTATTTGTGGGACTCGGACGATAAGGTTGTCATAAGCGACGTTGATGGCACGATTACTAAATCGGACGTGCTCGGGCACGTCTATGGTTGGATCGGAAAAGATTGGGTTCACAAAGGCATCGCCGCGTTATACAACGCCATTACTAACAACGGTTATAAAATTGTGTTCGTCACGAGTAGAGCTATTAGCCAAAGCGACTCCACGAGATCATATCTGCAACAATTGACTCAAAACGGGACAACGTTGCCTCTTGGGCCTGTAATGTGCGCGCCCGATCCAGTCGCGACGGCGTTATACCGTGAGGTTGTCGCTCGACGTCCCGAAGTTTTTAAAATAAGCTGCTTAACTAGAGTGAGAAGATTGTTCGATACCGATATTAAGAACACGAGAATGTATGCTGGGTTCGGAAACAGATCGAGCGACGTGCTCGCGTACAAATCGTGTGGCGTCGACCTGGAGAAGATATACACGATTGATCCGAAATCCATGCTCAGATGTGAAAAAACTGGCGAATCGTTCGAGATTCAACACTTACTCGAAAACGTCAACGTCCTATTTCCACCGATCGAAGGTCGCGCTTTTATCAAATGCGAGCAAGACGCGGCGGTTAACGCGCAATGGAAAGTAGATGAGAGTTCTCCATCCACGGTCTCGAGCAAAAAAGCTGAACAACGATTGAAGTGTTTATTAACCGCCGAGGAAAAGTCCGGCATAGTTCGTTGTTCGCTCTTCCTAGACAGGTAGATAGAGACGACGCGCTTGAACAAACTCTCGCGACTCTTTGGGAAAAGAGTTAAAGACACGCAAATCTTTACATGTATAAAAGAGAAGAATACGTTCTTATTCTTCGCTTCATAATTTCTCTCCTTCGTTATAATTTCTCTCCTTCATATTCGTTTCGGCTTTTACGCAAACAGTGTCAAATACATACGCGCAATCAAAACAATGCAAAGCAAACAATCGGTCTTCAAGAGAAAGAACCCTGAACCGAACTCGCTTTTATTTCCATTAGCGCCATGTCAAGTTACGTTAGAAGTCGTCGATGAAGACGATACTGTTTCTTGCGTCGTCGAAGGAGAAAAAAATACGACGACGAAGAAGAAGAAGAAGAAGAACTTAAACAACGAGGAGATAACTAAACGTGCGAAATCAACGCCGACAACGGTAGAAGATCTCAGCGATCAGTTCGCACTTGGTTTGCTTACGTTTTCTGTAACGACGGCGAAGATCTTTAAAGGACTTGCGGATTGCGGAAGGAAAGAAAGAAACAAGAACGAGAAACAACAACAACAACAACGCGTGCGCGTTCACGTACGCGTACGCGAAGATCAATCGCTCGTGCATATTAACACCGGTGTCGTTAGACGAGCGAAAACTTGGCATACAAGCACGCCCGAAAACGTAAACGATTCGTTCAGCATATGGTCGCTCTCCGATTCGCGCCCTCTGAACGAACGCCACGACGAATTCGAGGACGAGTTCAACGAAGAAAGACCGCACGTCAAAAGACGCGATACGTTCATGCAAAACAAGTTCCCGAACAAACACGAATCAGTTGAATGAACTGGCCGTCGTTCGTGTTCTTGTTCATGTTCTTAAAGAAGACGACGATCGACGATTGGAAGCGCGCGTATGGTCAAAGAGTAAAATGTAGCGTCGCCGAAGACGCGTGCACAAGACTAAGGGCACGTCTGACGAATACATAGAAAGCAAATGATGATGGATACAAGACGACATCTCCACATAATAAACATCGGCGCGCATAGAATCGAATCGAATCAGAAATAAACATAGCATTGCAAACAAAAAGAATCGAATGAACTTAACGCGCAGATTATCAGCCGCGAAAGACGCCTATAACGAGAACGATCAAGAAGCGTCAAGAAAAGCGCACGAACAAAAACAGGCAACGACCTCTCAATCGACTTCAGATATAAAATATTCAGCCGAGGAAGCACACGCCGGTGCGGGAGGGAAATACGTGAAAAGTTTAGTCTTTGGGGGTCTGGATGGGATCATTACAACGTTCGCGGTCGTCGCCGCGAGTAAGGGTGGGAACTTGTCCACCGAGATCGTACTCTTAATGGGTTTCGCGAACTTATGCGCAGATGGGCTGTCGATGGGATTCGGGGACTACTTATCGTCCAGGGCGGAACACGAATACGCGACGACTGAGAAGAAACGAGAGAAGTGGGAATTCGATAACTTTCCAGAAGGTGAGAAGAAAGAAATGGTTGAGCTTTACGTGCAACGAGGTATGAAAGAGGAAGACGCGAAGATTATAATCGATACGATGGCGAAATACGAGAACATTTTTGTCGACGTGATGATGGTTGAGGAGCTCGGGTTGATGCCGCCCGACGAGGAAGAGTCTTCTGCAAAGAATGGGTTGGTGACATTTATAGCGTTTTCGATGTTTGGATTCGTGCCTTTGATGCCGTATTTGATTGGGAGGTTAGCGAAAAGTGGAAGCTCGAACGCGCTTTTTTTAAGCGCTTGTTGCTTAACCGCGTTTACGTTGTTTTCGTTGGGCGCCGCAAAGGCTAGATTTACGAACCAGCCGCAAATAAAGTCAGGAGCGTGGATGCTAGTGAATGGTGGATTAGCCGCTATCGCTGCATATTTGGTCAGTTGGGGGATATCTGAGGCTCTTGGAATTAAACAATAAACTAACTACGTACTCACTTTAGATAAATACGTTGTACATAAAATTATACATTTCATTTTTCACTCTTCTTTTTCAGAATACTATTCTATTATATTCACTATTTACTGCTATTCTATCGATGCTTGTTGCTTGTTTAAAATAAATAATCCGACTTCATCTGAGCAATTCGCTTTGGCGTATCTGAAAAACGCGTGTTTACTGGCGCCAGAATCGCGAGCTGTTAAATCGTAAAGAACGCACGCGTTATTAATAGCGACTTCAGCGGCGCCTATGCGCGAAGATAAAAACGACCTCGGCTGTTTCGTAATCGCGTCCAAGATTATTTTCAACGCACTCGTTGGCTTTGCTATCAATGCAGTCAACGCTGATTCGCACGTTTTTCGAACTTCGTGATCGTCATCATTTCTACTATATGACGATATAATAGTTGTCAAAGCTTCTTCATTTTTCCCTCTACAAACGAACAACAGCGCTCTATTCATGATCATATCCGCTTCTCTCTTATACACATCATCATATTTACTAATCACTTCATAAATCTTCTCCGCTTTTCTTAAATCCCCCTTTGCTATTAATATTCTAAACACAATCGTCATCGCTACATATTTCATCTCCTCGTCTTCTTCTTCTCCTTCTCCTTTATTTCCTGATGCTAATTCATAAAGTCTCTCGCACTGTTTCAAAGCCTTCTTGACGTGTTCGTCTGAATCACGTAACATATCTATCAAAGCGAGTACGCACAAATACTTCCTCCTCCTCGAAAACGAACGCGTATTCGCTAACGCACTCATCTTCTCTAAACTATCTAAACAATCGCAGAACTCTAAAACAAACGGACTTCTTCGTCTCCCGAACTCCTCAATCTTCAACTCGCTCAAAAGTGACTTCATCTTCTGCGAACTTTCTTTCCTTACGACGTATAGTTTATAGACATACTTCGCCGCTAATTCGCAGTCAAGCATTTCCATCTTTAGCGCGATATCTTCTTCTTCTTCCTCCTCTGCGTCTTCTTCCGCGTCTTGCAGCGGTCTCGATGATTCGCACGCTCTCTCGAACGCTTTCTTCAGTTTTTCCATTTCTTCTTCGTCTTCTTCTTCTTCTTCGTTGACCATCTGTTCTTTTTTTTGAAGCATCAGTACGAGAGCGACCAAAAGTTCGTTATGTTAGATGAAAAGAAGGATAACGAACAAACAATGCGTGGTGGTTGATACGAAAGAAAGATTTTATGATTTTAAAACGATTTAGTACGCGTGAACCGATTATTCAGTAACGATAATAAAAATATCGTTCAAAAGTGGTTATTTAAGAAATGAAACCCTAAATACCAAATTTCAGCAGCGTCTAAAATAAATACGCGCGCGCAATCGTCACTGATTATTAATAACAAACAGAGAGAGAAAACATGATCTCAGCAATCCAAGCAACAGCTATCGTAGCTCCGAGAGCACAAATAAAATCCGTTCGCACCGCGACGCGGTCACTTTCGTGCGCGAAAGCGTTCGCGCCGTTGAGGTAAGTTAACATACGTTTTTAACGTGCGCATTTTTTCAAGTCGTAGGCGCGAGAGGCAGTGATTTCGCTCTGGTTGAAAATAATATCCATTCGTGCGAATCAGTGCGTCGCAGGATGATCTCGCGCGCGTGTAAAGAATCAACGAAGATCGAATTCGAACGCGTCGGTGTTATTTTGATGCAGTGCGCGCGTTTCGAAGCCCTGGCTTGTTCGCGAGTGCTATAGTACTGCTCGTTTAGCGCGCGAAATCATCTCTCTTCTCTTTGCGAGAGAAAAGATAAAACGTCACTCGTTTGATGAATCTTTGTTGAGAGAAGTTGTGATTAAGTTTACGGCTGCGCTATCCTCTTCTCTCTATCGATTATATGAGTACACATTAAACAAGATCGAAAACAACGACTGACCGATATTAATCTCTCTCTTTCCTCTTCTTCTAAACGTATATTGAACACGTATTACAGCATCTCAAAGTCAGTTTCTTACAACAACAACAGAGGCGCTTTGATCATCTCGAACTCGGTGACGAAGAAACCGGACTTGTCCGACCCAGTCTTGCGCGCGAAGCTCGCTAAAGGTATGGGCCACAATTACTACGGTGAACCAGCTTGGCCGAACGATTTGTTGTACATTTTCCCAGTTTGCATCTTGGCCACGATCGCGTTATGCATCTCTTTGGCCGTCATGGAACCGACGCAATTGGGCGAACCGGCCGATCCGTTTGCCACGCCGCTCGAAATCTTGCCGGAATGGTACTTTTTCCCGACTTTCAACGCGTTGAGAGTTATCCCGAACAAATTGTTGGGCGTTTTATCCATGGCCGCCGTCCCAGTTGGTTTAATCACTGTTCCGTTTTTGGAATCCATTAACAAGTTCCAAAACCCGTTCAGAAGACCAGTCGCGACGACTGTGTTCTTGCTCGGTACTTTTTATGCGATCTGGATGGGTATTGGCGCGACGATGCCAATCGACAAGGCTCTCACTCTCGGTATCTTTTAATTTTTCTTGAAGTGAAAACTTTTATAGAAAAAAAGAAGAAGAAATCGTAATAACAAATAACAATAGTAGAAAAGAGGAGGGCGACGGTTGAGAGAGAGGGCAACAAAACACACACACACACACACACACACATACGACGTGAGGAGGAAGATGAAAAAACGTAGTAGAACACGTATCGCTTCGAGAAACAATTAATCAAAGTGATTCTATTAGCTTGTAATAAACCCATAAAAAGGAAATATTTTCATTCGCACGGCAACGGTAAAAAATACGAAGTCGAGGCAAAACACATTCTTTTTTGCTTCAGAAAATATCACATTATTCACAAAATATACACAAAAGAACTCCCTCTTTCTTCCACGCGTAGCTACATTAATCTCAAAACGCAAGAAACAAACAACGAAACAAACGAATGTGTTTTCTTACGGCTGATGAATCGGATAATGATTTAGATTGTGGTGATTGTCCTCAACAATGCGAGTTCATTGAAGAAGTCGCTCACTTTTTCTGCTCTTTTGGTGGGAAACGCTCGAGACAAACGAAGTACGTTTTCTTTTCAATGAATTGTCAGCTTTTAAGAGGGTGTTTCCCTGGTCAAGGGGG
>ERZ889217.1745-NODE-1745-length-10455-cov-42.813077_pt1 | contig 10455 bp, 7 predicted proteins | sample MGYA00521098_ERZ889217 | MGnify/ENA primary metagenome ERZ889217 (study PRJEB32303, sample SAMEA104408613) | aquatic metagenome | biome: Brackish water; feature: Pelagic; material: water | place: Baltic Sea | collected 2014-06-10T22:04:00 | depth 2,362 m ...
GAGCTGCCGGTTCTGCCACCGCCATGAGCGAATTTGGCGAGGGCGAAGGTGAGCTGCTGACGCTCACCTATCCCAAGCCGCTGCCGATGCGGCTGGATCGCTGGCTGGTGTCCCAGCGGCCGGAGCAGAGCCGCGCCCGGATCCAGAAGTTCATCGAGGCGGGCTACGTGCGGGTCAACGGCGTCACGGGGCGGGCTAAGACGCCGCTGCGCCCAGAGGACGTGGTGGAGCTATGGATGCCGCCGCCCGAACCCCTTCCCTACCTGCTGCCCCAGGCGATGCCCCTGGATGTGCTGTTTGAAGACGACCACCTGATCGTGCTCAACAAGCCCGCCGGGCTCACGGTGCATCCGGCGCCCGGCAACAAGGACGGCACCTTGGTGAATGGCCTGTTGCACCACTGCCCAGATCTGCCCGGCATCGGCGGCGAGCTGCGGCCCGGCATCGTGCACCGGCTCGATAAGGACACCACGGGCTGCATCGTCGTGGCCAAGAGCCAGGAGGCCCTGGTGAAGCTGCAGGTGCAGATCCAGAAGCGCATCGCTTCTCGCCAGTACCTGGCGGTGGTGCACGGCCAGCCCGCTGGCGACTCCGGCACGATCGTTGGGGCGATCGGCCGCCATCCCGTCGACCGCAAGAAATATGCGGTGGTCCACGACGACTCGGGGCGCCATGCCTGCACCCACTGGCGCCTGTTAGAGCGCCTGGGGGACTACGGCCTGCTGCGCTTCAAGCTCGACACCGGCCGCACCCACCAGATCCGGGTGCACTGCGCCCACATCGGTCACCCGATCGTGGGCGACCCCACCTATTCGCGCTGCCGCAAGCTGCCGCTTGAGCTGCCTGGCCAGGCCCTGCATGCGTTCCAGTTGGGGCTCGATCACCCGATCAACCGTGAGCGGATGCTGTTTGAAGCACCGCTTCCGGAGGTGTTCGACAAGTTGCTGGCCGTTCTGCGTCGCCGCACCCAGACTGGGGCTTCCTTCCCTCCCGAGGCCTTGTCGATGGCCGAACACAGCCTTCAGGCCTTCATCGTTGCCGTGCGTCAGGATCCGGCTCTACAGCAGCAACTCTCCGGTACGGCTGCGGCCGACGCTGATGAGGTCGCAGCCATTGCCCGACAAGCTGGCTTCGAGGTGCGCTCCTCTGATCTGGTCAACCATGCCGATGGTGCCCTAGTGGACTATGAAGATGAGGACTACTTCATGAAGCCCCAGTGGTGGGAGTTGGCTGGCTGATTCAGTGCGAGACGCGCGCAACGACTGATGTGTCAACTTGGCAGTTGTGTAAACAGTGCCCGCAGGGCATGGTTGCTTGCTATCTGTTAGGGAGTGACCCACACAATTGAATCATCTGTGCCCCACCAAACTCCAATGTTCTCAAGGCCGATGTCGCCAGGGACATATCTATATTGAACTGTAGGCCCATTTGTGCCAGCAACTAGCATGCCGTTGTCCTCCTGGTATTGCGTGGAGTTAATCTGATTTTCAGGCATGTAGAGTTCTAATACTGAGAGCTCACCATTAGCGCGCTTGCCAACAACTTTGTATTCTTGTCCAAAGCGAGTTGTAAATGCTAGCTCAAGCACCTTGCGCCCAGCACTATCGCTTGTATCAAATAGTTGGGCTAGCTGTTGCCCCTTCGCGTATGCGTTTGAAGGGGTTCCGATATTGGCATCGCTGCTAGAATACTCAATGCCTTCGTTGAAAAGATAAATCTGTGGTGCTTCTGGTTCTCCACTGCTAGTCGTGATTTGGCCTGTGATTGGATCGGTCAGTGGCTGCAGCCTATCATCAACTTGTTCCGTGAGTCCTGAGAATAGACTTTTAAATTGCTTCCACTGAAACTTAGTTCTCCGATTATTCCTCCCGAAAAGAGGAATGCCGGTGATGGGATCAAGATTTCTCATCTCTAATGGTGCGGCTAAGAATGTCTCATTCTTTGCCTTTCTACTCTTATTGACAGGTCCTCCCTTGAAGTAATCGCCGCCATTTGCCCTGAGATCATAAAGTTCGCCAAACCATTTGGAATCTAGATTCCATGTGCTAGATACACGCTGATCGGCATCGTAGTCCTGTGAATAGTATCGCGCATATTTAGAGTCTTTCGTGATGAGAGATTGTATTCTATTATTTCCTGGGAGTGTTCCGTGTTGTGGGCCGGCAGCATTATTTGGATTGTTGCCAAACCATATGTCGTCGTATGTAAATAGTACGCTGTCTTGAGGATTTATTTTCTTGTAACGACTACTTCCTCGGCGTGCTGCTTCATCTAGGATGCCTGAGTAGTCTACTCCGCGCAAATCAGCCTTGTTAATCTTGGCGGGATCTAGGCCAAAGTAAGAAGCAATTGTTGGCAAGAAGTCTACATGCGATACAAGAGCATCGGAGATCTTGGGCTGGTCATCTTTGCCGAAGAGGCGCTTATTAGAGAAAGTGAGTGGAATATTAGTCGTTTCCTCATAAACGTTAAACATTTTCTGAGTCATGCCTCCATGGCTCATCGACATATCTCCATGATCTGTGGTGCTGACAATTAATGTGTCATTAAAATCACCTTTATCTTTTCGCAACTCGAGAAGAACCTCCCCAAGTTGTTTATCTGCCAGTCCTTGTAGCCGCGCGTAGAAATTTAGATATTCGAGTTGCTGATCTTTCGTCTGTATAATTTGTTGCCCCTGAGATGCTAGTTGGAATTCTGATTGAACAGGAGGCTTGCTACCGTCTCGCTTGTTCTCCTTCACTGTTGGTGGTAGAGATTCAATGCCTGCATCCGTCCAGTAGTCTTCGGGGTAACCCCCTCGATTTGGATCACGAATCCAATCCTCTAAGTTGTTGTAGGCAAGCACATCATGTGGGTTGATTAGTGATACGACCATCACGTATGGCTTTTCATTGCCACTCTCGCGTCTCTCTTGTATCCATTCTTTGGTCCGCTCTAAATACACATTATCCCAATCGGCTTCACCTCCCCCAAAGTTTTGGCTGCCAGCATCTCCACCTGCATCCTTCCCAGTCCAGTCCGAAAAGCCAAATTCGTTTAAGTTCTGATACGCTTGTGAAGAGTCTCTTAGAGTGGCACCACTTTCATCAGTGATCTCTTCAAGATGAAGAGATTTCTGGATATGATTTTTCCCAAAATAAACTACATCGTACTTACCGGTCTCAGCAAACAGGCTGCCCAAATTGGGCAGCCTTGGATCAAGTTGAATTTGATTTTGAATGATTGAGTGGTCGAGATTATTCTCATCAAGCAGACTTTTTACTTGATGTTGTGCTGGGAACTTGCCCGTGAAAAACGTTGCGCGCGACGTTGTACACATCGAAGCATTAGTATAAGCATTTGAGAACGAAAGGCCATTTTTTGCGAGCCAGTTAGATGTAGGTAGGTTCTTCTCAACCCATTCTTGCGGTAGCCACTGTGTTTGAACTTGATCGCGCACGAAGACAACGAGATTTTGCGGCCGCTTGGCCGACTCAACAGAGGAACCTCCTCCAAGTTGTGCCGATTGAAAAGCAGTTTGGATTGGCACTACTCTCGCCATCAATTTCCCTGATTGTCTATCTACATTGAACATGGCGCTTCACTTGAGGCGTCTTTGTCACGTATCGTTATTCCAAATATCCTGTTCGGATTGCATTCTGATCTGGACGGTTTTATTTCTGGACAGGCCCCATCGTTAGCTTTGAGGCAGGGTGCTGCCCCTTGAGAGGGGCTCCCTCCCCCGGTTTCAGGAAAGTTGTCGCTCCCCTTTGATCTGAACACCCGGGGGGGCTGCCAGTTCACCTCAACTAACTTCGCGGCCAGGCTGCAGGCTGTGGCGCACCGTCAGATACGAGGAGGTTTATCTGCGTGCCTACAGCGATGGCTGGGAAGCAGTGATCAGCTTGGCTGACTTCCTGTGGAGGCATTGCCATGTGAGACGACACAGCTCGCTGGGAGGCAGAAATCCCGATGAGGTCTTTAGTGCCAACGAACTCTGTTCCTACCGCCGGGAGTTAATGAATTCCGGAGCTGGAGCTGTTCAATAAAAGGCGCCCACCTCATTGTTGCGCTCTCAGATGAACAGGCATTAAAGTAGGGATCTTTTCTTGCCTCTAGTTGTTCTTTAATTTCCAGCCTGAATCCCTCTGCGTGAGGGCTGGCTTGATTACGCTGAGGAAAATTTCCATCGACCAGAGCGCTAACCCAATGCAGGACAGATTAACCAGCCACCCCAGGCACAATAGCGGGACGAGAAGAGGCGTAACGCTGGCTGTAATCCCGCTAATTGCCACATCCATGCAGCCATCAATGACCGCCAAGAGTGAGGCGAGGAACATCCGAATTGATGCGCGATAAGCATCAGAGGCTTCTTTTCTTGAAGATACACTGAGAAGTAGGCGTGAAACGTTTATTTGAAAGCTACCTACCACAAAAAGCACTGCGAAAATGCTGAATGTGGTGAGCTGCCGTAGCTGCGTGATTTCACGCCCTTCCACGATGAGATAGAGGGCCGCAAGCGCCCAGATCATCAATCTGGAGCAGTGGATGATCCAGGAGCGGGATTTTTGATTGGGTGCTTGCATGGGATGTTATGGCAACAGCTTCGTGGTATTCCTGTTGGCTGTTACCCCCGGTTTTAGGAAAAATGTCACCCTTTTGATCAGTACACTGGGGGGCTTGAGGACATGAGGAATGCGCCATTACAGCGAGGTCATCAGAGGTGATGTGAGGCGGCGGTTCTCTGCACTGTTACGGCAGAGAGCGATCTTGCGCAATAGATCTCTGGGCATGCTGCCCTCTGGAATCAGACATCACTAATCCCGAACATTTGATTGAGCAACAGGTCGTTGGTGTCTTGGTAAGAATCTACCAATGAATTATCGCCGAGGAGAGTCAAGCTCTTCTCCGAAAAACTAGATCTAGACAAGTTGTTTGACAGAAAAGGCTTCACTATAGTTTCCGTCTGTGAACCCTTGTAATTAACTTGATATGATGTTAAGGGGTCTCCTGAAAATTCGACAGTCAGGCTCTCACCGCTAGTTGGTAGGTTTGCGCCGGAGAAGGTCGCGATCCCGTCAACTAGTTCGGCGGTTCCAATCTTTGTCTGACCGTACCAAGCAGAGACTGTTCCTTTTTGAGCTTGTGGGTAGCTCGCTTGAGCTCCTTGGCCTGAGTAGCCGGTTGTGAGGTTCTGTGAATCTATAATTTCACGCGCGCGCGCGCTCTTGGGCAGCATACTTATCTCTAAGTTCCCGGCATTATTTAAATGTGCAACAGCATTTGTATCGGTTATTAAGTACCAGTCTTGGTAGCTGTTTGGCTCTTGACCGTACCAGCTCTGTGCAAGAGATATATTAAGTGGAATCTCAAGCTTGACTGGTTTCTTTAATGTCTTATTTGTTAATCTCTCTCCCTGCATTGTGAAGGTGTAGCCGGTACCATTGTCTAGTACTGATGACCTTTTTAGTGATCCGTTACGGAAGACAAGCCTAAGGATCCCGTATTGATTCGGGTTGTTAGTGTCGTCAGAGTTCAAGGCATCATTACCGTGAACCTCGAAATCCACGACATGTCTTTTCTTGTTGCTCATGTATCCAGCACCGCTGTTAATTACCCTGCTCTTTTTCACGGATCCATTAATATCGAATGTAACCTCCATCCGCGCGGTCTGATCAATCGTAGTCTGGGAATCTGCTGCATCTGATATGTCTGGTCTCCAGTCTTTTTCTTGGAGGCCCCTCCATCCTTTGAGCGACTGATTACGTGTAGACCGTGTAAGATTCTCGGTGATGGCAGGGTCCAGGGGATTTGACTGGCGATAATTAAAAAACACCAGACCGTCATCTATTTCAGTCTTGACGGCACCAAACCCAAAGCCATAAGCTCCCTCATTAAACCCAATATTCTTGCCTTCGGCATCTTTCACTAAATACCCACCAGACACACCGGTTGTCAATGGTTCTGAAGCTAGTAAAAAGTCTTTGGAGAATGCTTCAAACTTATCGTTATCCCCTGTCTCGTTTGATGGTTTGTAGACGTTGTCACCATATTTTGTCTCATTGATAGCGTAAAGATGTCGCCCTGAATTGCCAAGCGTAATAAACGGGATGCCCTGCCCAATCCCTTGGTCATTTCCTTCTAGAACTCTTTGATAGTAATGGGAATGGCCATTGAGATAGGCATCAAATGATCCGCTCGGAAGGCCATCAAGAAGTTTTTGGATCAGCGGTGTACTAGCGTGGTCATTTATTCGGGATACTCCGTACGCTCCTGAAGAATAGGCTGGGTGATGGGCTGTTATAACTTTCCACTTTGCTTTAGACTCTTCAAGTCCTGATTTAAGCCAGTCAAACTGTGCTTGTCCATTTGCGGCATCTGTTGTTAGCACTGCCGCTGTATTGCTGCCAGAAACAAATGGCTGGCTCGGATCGTACGAGTAATTCGGACCGTCTGGCAGGCTGGTGTCTAGATCCTTTATTGTTGGTCCGTATCCATTGGTAAATACGTTGTATACGCCGGCATTCAGGAAAAGGCGAGGCGTATCTATTGCAAAGATCTCAACTAAGGGATCACCATTGTCTTGATTGCCAAGCTCAAGCGAATAATAGATTCCACTATTCCCAGATGTATCTGCTTTGCCGGTTTTAACCACGGCTGCATCTTTGCCAGTGCCCGCAAGAGTTGCATCAGTCAACCAAGGAAAGTAGTCTACGAAAGGCTGAGGTACGGCTGTCGAGCTTGGCGCTTTGGGCTTACCTAGAGGAAAGGGCCCTTTTGAGATATTTACCTCTGGATAACCGAGTCGCAGGCCATAGTCATGATTTCCTATCGCAGGCCAATAATGATTATTCCCATCTTGACTGCCTCCTTTGCTCCCTGTGAGGGGATTAGCGAATCCATTTGGATAGTCGTATAGGTCGTAAGGCCAGACACGAATCCCGTTGTCTTTTCTGTAAGGCCCATTCTTGTCGATCAGTTTTGGAGATGGGTATGGTGCCATATAGTCATTGAAGAACCTCCCATTAGCCTCATCAACAAGGCTGCTCGAGCCCGACACATACGTATTGTCGCCAAGAGTTAATATATCCTTTCCAAAACTTTTTGCTAATCCTGCGATTGCCCCCAGCGCTGGTCCGGTGCTGTAATTTCTGTTGGGAGAGAGCCAGGGTGCCCCAGTGTTGTAATAAAAGCGGGAACCGTTAACTCGGTAATCACCCTGATCACCAACAATCCCAAGATTTACTGAAGCCACTGTGAAGTCAAATCTTCTTCTATCCTAAGTGGACTGCTTGTTCTTCTTTCCTTTTGCCACATTTTCTTTATACTTCCTGTCCTCTGCCCGCAATTGCTACGCCTTCTCCCAGCTGTCGCTGTGACTGCCAGGCCTTCCTCCAGTTGTAGAGGGTGATCACGTGAATGCCCAGCTCTGCTGAGATCTGGGCCACGCTCTGCCGGTACGGCGGACTCATCCCCCTTCTCACATCAGCTTTGACGGCCTCGCTGTAACGGCGCATTGATGATCGGCCTGGGTGGGCTGGGCCAGCTGCTGCTGATCACCCACCAGCAGGATCGTTTTGGCGCACCGCGCCATCACCAGCAGGTTGGCCAGCGACATCTGCCCTGCCTCGTCGATCACCAGCAGGTCGAACTGCTCAGAGAGCTCATCTCGGCAGAACATCCAGGTGGTACCGCCAACTACTGTCATTTCATCTGAGCCTGAGGACAAAGCCAGAGGCACTGCTACGACTGATCCGCCAGCGCTGGAGCATTGAAAACGAGTGGCACTGGCCGCGGGATACGCAACTGCACGAGGACGCCCACCGCTACGCCAACCGCAACGGAGCGCCGCTGTTTGCGTTCCTGCGCACAGTGGTCATGAACCTGCTGCGCAACGGCGGCTACCGCTCAGTTCACGCGGGCCAGCAGGAACTGAGCCACAACATCAGGGGAATGCTCGCACTGGGAGGCGTGGCAGCGAGCACGGGATGAATTTACTTTGAGGCGGCCCTGGGGTAGAATTGATGTTTGACTCACTTGAGTTTATGTCTTACAAGTATTCTGACTATTACAACTCCTACAAAGAAGCTCAGTACTGGCGCGACGTTAAGGAGGTGAGTGGAAACAGCGTGAACTCTGGCACAGCCCCAGGGAGAGCCGTTTGGAATGCGTCTGGAACATACGGCCCTGGCATCGTTAGTGAGAGCATGGGATACGCCATGATGCTCGCGGCTCTTTACGACGACAAGGAAACATTTGACCAGCTTTCAGCAACTGTTCAGGCAGCTATAGAGGAAAGCACAAAACCACTGATGCCCTGGTATCTCATCACAATCACAGAGAGCCAGCCCAATGAATTTAAAATAGCTGACAATAATTCAGCAAGCGACGGGGATATCAATATTGCCCTCGCCTATGTTTACGCCGACCAGGCAGCCAGCGTCTACGACTGGGACGACTCCACATCAAATAATGAGCTTTATTACACACTAGCCAAAGACTATATCGCGGCAATTCGCCAATATGATTTCTCGCAAAAAGATAGCGAGGCCAATAATCACATCATCCAGGATGGCTTCAAACAAGCCATCAACGGATTCAGCTCTGAAAATTGGCACCCAGACTATTCCGATCTGCGCGCGTACCAACTATTTAAGCTCTACGACACCACAGGGGCAACATTCTGGGATCAAGCCCAAGACTATACGAAAGAAGCCTGGAAAGCAGTTTTCAACTTTGGTGCAAATGATACGGGACGGAGCGAGAATGCCGCGAAAGGGCTAATTAATGCCTCAAGTAGCTACGTCAAAATATCCAACCCAACCTACGGCAACCTCGAAGCATCAGACCTATACACTGGCTTCACATTTAATCGCCAGGATGACAAATACAACGCGGACTCCAGTCGGTTACCGATGCGAATCCTCAATTATATCAATGCAGAGGAAAATACCGGAGACACTGAAATAATTGGTGTAGCCAATGCCAACCTATCCGCACTCAACCAAGCATTCCAAGGTCCAAAAAACGAATTTTATTATATTACCGATACAGTTAACATCGCACCGCCCTACTCAACAGGCAGTGGCTACACACAGAATTTTACCGCCGCCGGCCTTCTCGCTCTTGCAGGCAGTAAGCATTTAAGTGTTGCAGGCACCCAAGAGACTGTAGAGAATCTCAACACTGAGTTTGGAACCAATGGCATCAATGGAGCCAACGTCTCCAGTAGCGGCGGCTGGGCAATCGGCAACGACCTCACAAGAGATGACGTGTTCAACGACGCCCTCACCCTATGGGGCCTCACCACTTACGAAGCAGGTAACACAAACCTTCTGGATCAAGTGAATAGCATCAAAAGCTTCGATTCCATCACAGGCAACTTGATGCTCGGCGAGACTGGCAAAGAGGATGTTTTCGTCTTTAGTAAAGGCTACTTTCGAACCAAAGGGAACGACAACCTGCAAGAAAGAGGGATGGTTCGGATCGTGGGATTTAACCGAAAGGAAGACGAACTTGTATTCGAGGCTGGGAAAATGACCGGCAGAGTGAGGACAAAAATCAGAAGATTTGTCACTGATAGCAAAGCTAACAAACTTATAAATAAGGATAAGCCTTTCATCCTTGATAGACGCACAGGCGAGCTCTATGCAACATTTATCGGCAGCAATTCAGATAGCTTCACAGACCTCACTCCAATTGCCAAATTCTTAGAAAAAGAATCCAGCTTTGCCAATATCAAAGCCGATCTGTTTTAAGCTGATTTGAACAGCTGGCTTAGCCCTTCGCACAAGGACTCTCCAAGCGCTGGAGTGAATGCCCCATCAGCAGGGCGATCGCATCGCCCTTGCCCACCACATCGCCAGCTTTCACATACAGCTCGGAGAGGTGGACATAGCCGCCTGCTAAACGGCTGCTCACCACCTTGCCGCTCAGGGCCGCCACCATCTGCGTACCTTCCGGCGCCGTAAAACTTCACCGGAATGGAGGCGCCAGGCCCCCAGCAGCGGATGCATGGGCCAACTAATCCGCAGTTATTTATCCCACTACCGATGATCGGCGGCAGCAGGCTGCGATTGCCGATAACCAGCCCCGGGCGGGGCGTAATTTGTAACGCGCTGCTAAGGGCGCAATACGGCAATAGCTGCTGTTGACACAACGATCTGCTGGCCCGCTTGCCCATGGCTTGGGTAGCAAGCGGGCCAGCAGATCAGCAAGCCCCCAGCCTCCAGGTGGCAGGGCGAGGGGGCTCAGCTCTGCGGGGTGCAAGGCGCCGCTGGTATCGAGCTTCCAGCGCAGCAGCCGTACGCAATCGGGTGGATCTTGCAGGAGCGGCTTTTCCGCCGCCATCAACAAGGCCCCGTCTACGGGTAAACGGCTCAGGGACTCCGGGCCCCCATTGCTGCGCAATCCACGGTCGGGTTGGAGGCGCCAATCTGGCGGCAGCTCCTGGCTACTCAAAAGCGAACCTGC
>ERZ889217.1746-NODE-1746-length-10444-cov-21.597363_pt1 | contig 10444 bp, 7 predicted proteins | sample MGYA00521098_ERZ889217 | MGnify/ENA primary metagenome ERZ889217 (study PRJEB32303, sample SAMEA104408613) | aquatic metagenome | biome: Brackish water; feature: Pelagic; material: water | place: Baltic Sea | collected 2014-06-10T22:04:00 | depth 2,362 m ...
GGCTGAGAAATGGGGCCGAGACATCGTCAGAGCCGAACTGGCCACCGCCGCGGCGTGGCTGCGGTCATCGGCTCGTTGAGGAAGAAGTCCCCGTTGCCGGCCCGCGCCACCCGGCGTCCACGGAACGTTGAATTCCGTTGCTGACCGCTGAGAAATATCAGAACCCCCTCAAAATCTACAGACGGCCCCCGAGGGCTGTCAAGGGGCTGCGAGCGACGTTTCAGCTTCAACCACAGGCAGTCGATCCGAAACCCGGACTGGTCGAGTCCGCTCCCCGGCAAGGGAAGCGCAGGCGAGCGGTTCGCGGACCAATTGCCGCCACGAGGTCGGACCCGAAGCGTCTTTCGCCTGCCTGGGCCGCGTTTGGTTGCCGCCGGGCCGACGCTCCGGCTACACTCGGCGTAGTGAAAGATCACAACGGGGCCGGGGGAAATCAGGGCATGAATGTGTTTTTTGCGGCAATCCTCTTGCTGGTGGTTTGCTCGGCTGCACAGGCAGGGGAGCGGCCCAACATTCTGCTGATCGTGTCCGAAGACAACGGGCCTGAGCTGAGCTGTTACGGCGATCCCTATGTGCGGACGCCCCATCTCGACCGGCTGGCATCGGAGGGCGTGCGATTCGACCGGGCGTTCGTGGCCCAGGCCGGCTGCAGCCCGTCGCGGGCCAGTTTTCTCACCGGGCTGTATCCACACCAGCACGGGCAGGTCGGCCTGGCGACCTGGGGTTTCCGGCTGTATCGCGACGACATTCCGAACGTCCCCCGCAGCCTCTCGGAGGCTGGCTACCGGACCGGGCTGATCGGCAAGCTCCACGTCAATCCGGAGTCGGCCTTTCCCTTTGAATTCAGCCGGATACCCACCGGCAATTTCGAGCGCCGGAATCTCGGGGACTATGCCCGGCATGCCGCGGAGTTCATCGCCGCCGGCGATGCTCCCTTCTTTCTCAGCGTCAATTACCCCGATGCCCACGGTCCCTGGCTGCGACAGGTCGACGGCCTGCCGCCGGAGCCGCTCGACCCGGAGGACGTGAGGCCGCTGCCTGCCTTCGGCGTCGACACGCCGCATGTCCGCGAATCGATCGCGAATCACTACAACTGCATGATGCGGCTGGATTCCCTCATCGGCGATCTCCTGGCTGCGCTCGAGCGGTCAGGGAAGGGGGGGGACACGCTCGTCGTCTACATCGGCGATCACGGAGCCGACATGCTCCGCGGCAAGCGAACCTGCTACGAAGGGGGACTGCGGATTCCGCTGATCATCCGCTGGCCGGGGCACGGACCTGCCGGGCAGATCCGAAGCGAACTGGTCTCGACAATCGACCTGGCCCCCACCTTTCTCGCCGTGGCAGACGCCGCGCCGATCGAGGGATTGCCGGGGACGTCGTTGGTCCCGCTCGTGGCTGGCGAGCACCCCAGCTGGCGGACCAATCTGTTCGCCGAATTCCACACCCACGCGGCCGCCCCGAACTTCTATCCCCAGCGATCGGTCCGCAACTCACGATTCAAGCTGATCGAGAATCTTCTTCCCGGCGAGGTCAACCCCGGGGTCGCCTTCACGTTTCGGGAATTTGACACGGCGCAAACGGCGATCGAAGCGGGTCCGGCCGAGGTGCGGGATGCCTATCGGCTGATGGAGCGTCCGCCTCGCTACGAACTCTACGACCTCGAGGTCGACCCCTCCGAGTTCCACAATCTGGCCGACGATCCCGCCCACGCGGTGGTCTGTGCCGAATTGGCAGCGGCCCTGACGGCCTGGCGGCAGGAGACAGCCGATCCGCTGCTCGACCCCACCTCGCTTCAGCGTTTCGCGGCGGAGGTCAGGGGAGTGACGAAGAAGAAGGATGCTCGCGACCACGCCTGGGGGTATCCCGACTACTTCTTTGGTCGAGAGCCCGGAGCGACGACCGGGGGGCCGAAGCCGTCCGGGCCGGGTAATCGAACCGGTGTTGGGAGGAAGAAACGGCTCCAGGGAGCCGGGCCATGACACGCTTCCAGTCCCCGACCCTTCGTCTGCTCGGCCTCGCAAATCAGATCGCGATCTGCCTTTTCTGCGGCGTGCACCGTGCCGCCGCTGAGGCGCCCGCCGAGCCGGCCCACCCGCTGCGGCCCAACGTGTTGATGATCGTCGTCGACGACATGAACGACTGGATCGGCTGCCTCGGTGGCCATCCGAACGTCCAGACCCCGAACCTGGATCGCCTCGCCCGCCGCGGGCTGCTGTTCACCAACGCCCACTGTCCCGCCCCGGTCTGCAATCCGTCGCGGGCAGCGGTGCTCACCGGTCGGGCACCCCATCGCACGGGGATCTATGACAATGCCGCGGTCTGGCATCGGGAACTCCCCGGTGTGGTCAGCCTGCCGAGCCACTTCAGAACCCATGGCTACCACGTGCTCGGCGGGGGCAAGGTCTACCACCACACCCCCGACTTCAATCGCCGCAGCGACTGGGACGATTATTTCGACCAGGTCTTCGACAGCCACGCGCAGCGGAATCTGGTGCGAGGCTCAGCGACACCGTTTCGCTGGCCGGAGGGATTTCCGCTCAATGGGCTTCCCGAGGTCGCGGCGCTGGAAAACCCGCCCAAAAACGCCCGGGAGTTTGACTGGGGGCCGTTCGACGTGGCCGACGCCGAAATGGGTGACGGCCGGCTCGTGACCTGGGCGGAGGGCGTGCTCCGGGAACCGCCGGCCGAGCCCTTCTTTCTCGCCGCCGGTATCTATCGGCCGCACCTGCCTTGGTACGCCCCACGCAGCTACTTCGATCGCTACCCCCCGGAGTCGATCGTGGAGCCACCCGTCTTGGCTGGCGATGTCGACGACCTGCCGCCCGGCGGGCAGCGGATGGCGGCGGATCGGCGCGGAGACCTGGAGATCGTCCGGCGGGAGGGCCGATATGCCGAGATCCTCCAGGCCTACCTCGCCAACATCACGTTCGCCGACACCCTGGTTGGGAGGCTTCTCGACGCCCTCGACGCCGGTCCGGCCCGCGACCGCACGATCGTCGTCCTCTGGAGCGACCACGGCTGGCACTTCGGCGAGAAGGAACACCTCCACAAGTTCACGCTCTGGGAGCGATCGACCCGTGTGCCGTTCATGATCGCCGCCCCCGGCACGAAACCCGCGGGCCTGGCCACGCCCCGGCCCGTCGGTCTGATCGACCTCTTCCCCACGCTCGTCGACCTCTGCGGGCTGCCTCTGCCGGCCGATCTCGACGGGCGGAGTCTCGTGCCGCTGCTGGAAAATCCGGAGACGGCCTGGGACCACCCGGTGCTCATCACCCATGGCCGCGGCAACCATGCGCTGCGAACGGAACGGTGGCGGTACATTCGGTACGACGACGGTGGCGAGGAACTCTACGACCACGCCGGCGACCCGCACGAGTGGACGAACCTGGCGGGCTGGCCTGAGCACGCCGGCCGGCTTCAGGATTTCGCCCGCCTGCTTCCCGCGAGCGACGCGCCGGCCAGGCGGGCGAAGGCTGGGAAGAAGTGGGATCGACGTCGGGAGGCCGAGGCGACTCGGAAGGAAGGGACGTCGCCATGAGGAGACGCGGGCTGAATCGGATGGTTCGAGACCTTGTGGTGGCAGGTGGGCTCGCAAGCCTCATCGCGTTCGGATCGATTCCGGTGGCGGCCGCAGATCCGCTTCGGAATGTGGTCGTGTTTCTCGTCGACGACCTCGGCTGGCGGGACGTGGGCTGTTACGGCAGCGACTTTTACCGCACTCCGCATGCCGACGCCCTGGCCCGGTCCAGCGCCCGGTTCACTGACGCCTACGCCGCTTGTGCCGTCTGTTCGCCGACCCGGGCCGCGATCCTCACCGGCAAGTATCCGGCTCGGCTGATGCTCACCGATTGGCTGCCCTCGGGCCGCTGGAACCCCCACGCCAAACTCCGGTCCGCCAGGTTCGTGAGGAGCCTGCCGCTCGAGGAGGAGACGCTGGCAGAGGCGTTCCGGGCCGGCGGCTATGAGACGGTCCACATCGGCAAGTGGCACCTCGGCGGCCCGCCCTTCTCCCTGCCTGAGCATCATGGCTTCGACGTGAACATCGGCGGCAACGCCCATGGCGCGCCAGGCAGCTACTTCCATCCGTATGCCGGCGATTGGGCCATTCCTTCAACTGGCCTGCGGACCACATGGAACGTGTTCGAGGATGGCGTACCGGGTGAGTACCTCACCGACCGGCTCACCGACGAGGCTGTGCGGTTTATCCGCCGGCCGCACGGGAAGCCGTTCTTCCTTCATCTCGCCCATTACGGAGTCCACACGCCGCTGCAGGCCAAGCCCGAGATGGTGGGCCGCTACGAGGCGGTGCCCGAGGCGGATCGGCAGGGCACGCCGGCCTACGCAGCCATGGTCGAAAGCGTGGACGACAGCCTCGGGCGGATCCTCGCGGCGCTCGCCGAGCAGGGGCTTGCCGACGAGACGCTCGTGATCTTTACCTCCGACAATGGCGGGTTCGCCGGGGCCACGTCGAACGCACCGCTCCGCGCCAACAAGGGCGCCGCCTACGAGGGGGGCATCCGGGTTCCCCTGATCATCCGCTGGCCCGGCGTGGCCACCCCGGGATCGGTGATCGGGGAACCGGTCACCAGCACCGACATCTACCCGACCTGTCTGGCTGCCGCGGGGCTGCCGGCGCGTCCTGCGCAGCATGTCGACGGGATGAATCTGGAGCCACTGCTCCGCGGCACCAAGTATCCGCCCCGGTCGGCTCTCTACTGGCACTTCCCCCACTACAACGAACATCCCTCCAGCGTGCCGGCCAGTGTGATTCGCAAGGGATCCTGGAAGCTGATCGAGTCGTTCGACCCGCCGGCCCGGGAACTCTACGACCTGGCCGCCGACATCGGCGAGAGCCACGACCTGGCCGCCGCAATGCCTGATGTCGTCGCTGAATTATCGGCCGATCTGGCCGCCTGGCGAGCTGAGACGGGAGCCCAGATGATGCAGCCCAATCCCGACTTCGACCCGGTCAAGGCCAGCGAAGGTGGCGGCAAAAAGAAGAAGCGGCAGCTCCGGAAGGAGACGGAGGAATGATGCGGATCGGAGTTGGAACCAGGTGGATGGGGCCCGACCGGATGATCGGCTGGGCCGTCGTGCTCGTGGCAGCCGTCGCCGGCGGACCGCCGGCGGGCCGGGCCGAGCCATCGCAGCGGCCCAACGTGCTGTTCATCGCCATCGACGACCTGCGGCCGGCGCTCGGCTGCTACGGCGACTCGCTGGCGAAAACGCCAAACATCGACCGGCTGGCCGGCACCGGCCGGCAGTTTCTCGCGGCCTATTGCCAGCAGGCGGTCTGCGGTCCCTCGCGGACGTCGCTGCTGACCGGGCGGCTGCCCGACAACAACCGGGTCTGGCACAACCGCCAGCGGTTCCGCCTCCACGAGCCCGACACGGTGACCCTGCCGCAGCTGTTCATGCGGGCCGGATACCGGGCCGAGAGCTACGGCAAGGTGTTCAGCGGCACCACGGCCGAAGAGGATCCTGAGTCGTGGTCGGCCCCGGCCGTGCTCAAGGCGGAAGGCTGGCGGAACTACGTCGACCGCTCCGCTGCGGGCGACGGCAAGGGGCCGGCCACCGAAGCCGCCGATGTGGACGACGAGGGCTACGCTGACGGCAAGCTGGCCTCGCTGGCGATCGAGGCCTTGGGGCGGCTGCGGGACGGACCTTTCTTCCTGGCCGTCGGCTTCTTCAAGCCTCACCTGCCGTTCAACGCGCCCCGCCAGTATTGGAATCTCCACGACCCCGCGGCGTTCGGCGCAGCCGAGACCGAGCGGACCGTCGGGGCGGCGGCCGACGCCTATCCCGATCATCGGGAGTTGGCCGGGTATGCCGGGATGCCGCGGAATGAGCAGGTGGCCACCGACGAGGCCCGTCGACTGCGGCAGGGCTACTACGCCTGCGTCAGCTACGTCGATGCCCAGGTAGGCCGGCTACTGGCCGCGCTCGAGGAGCAGGGCCTGGCCGACACTACGATCGTCGTGCTCTGGGGCGACCACGGTTACTCGCTCGGCGAGGCCGATCACTGGTGCAAGGCGACGAACTTCGAGCGGGACACTCGCGTGCCGCTCATGATCCGCGTGCCCGGCATGGCGGCCGCCGGCGAGCCCGCTGCTGGGTTGGTGGAGCATGTCGACATCTACCCCACGCTGGCGGAACTGGCAGGGCTCGAGCCCCCCGAGGAGATCGACGGCCGGAGCCTGGGGCCGATCCTCCGGAATCCTTCCGCACCGGGGCGGCCCTTCGCGCTGAGCCAGTATGCGCGTCCCTGGAAGCCGCAGGCGCCCCGGACGATGGGCTACTCGCTCAGGAGCCCGACGCACCGCTACACACGGTGGGTCGACTGGGCCGACAAGCGGGTGGTCGCCGAAGAACTCTACGCGTATGGCAGGCTGCCCGGTCGGGGAGACGGTCCGACGCCCTTCGTGGAGCGGACCAACGTGGCGACCGACCCGGTCCAGCGGGCGGAACTCGACCGGCATCGCGCCGCCCTCGACGGTCAGCTCGCTGAGCGACTGCGGCCGTCGGCTGCGAAGCCGCTGGCGGTGGTCGAGCCGGGCAAGAAGAAAAAGAAGGGCCGCCGTGAACCGAGCTCGGACGACGACTGATCGCCGCGGCCCTTCAGCCTTGCATTGGCTGGCGGCCGCGGTCGTGGCGGCACTCTCCCCGGTCGCGGCCGCTGGCGAGAGTGGGCAGGCCGCGGGAACGGTGGCCGATCCCGCGATTCTGTTTCGCCAGGGCCGCGGCGGCTTTCACACCTACCGCATTCCCGGCGTGGTCGTCACGGCCCGGGGCAGCGTGCTCGCCTGGTGTGAGGCGAGGAAGTTCACGGCCGCCGACCGGGGTGAGATCGAGATCCATCTGCGGCGGAGCACCGATGACGGACGAATCTGGGATGAGGCCCGGCAGGTCGCGCACCTCGGACCGCGTCTGCCCCGCAATCCGCACATGCCGGCGCAGAAGAAGCGAAAGAACATGGGCGGGCCCGATGAGCAGACGGTCAACAACGCGGTCGCCATCGCGACGCGGGCCGGACCGGTGCACCTGCTCTACTGCGTCGAATACATGCGATGCTTTCACACCCGCAGCGACGACGACGGGGTGACCTGGAGCACGCCCCGGGAGATCACCGCCGCGGCCGACGGGTTCCGGCCGCGGATCGACTGGCAGGCCGTGGCCTTCGGGCCGGGCCACGGCATCGAACTGGGCGGAGGGCGGCTCGTTGCGCCGGTCTGGATCGCCGACTACCGCGCCGCCGAGGGCACGCCACGAGCGCGGCGGCATGGCAGCGGCGTCCTGTTCAGCGACGACGGTACGACATGGCAGGCAGGCGACCTCGCCCTGCCCGGCGGCGGCGAATCGTGCCTCGCCGAACTCTCCGACGGCCGGGTGACGCTCACGGCGCGAAACAGCGATCCCCGGAACCGTCGGCTCTCGGCCGTCAGTCTCGACGGCGCGACGGCTTGGTCGGAACCGCGGTTGATCGATGATCTCCCGGAGTGGGGCTGCATGGCCGGGTTCGTCCGCCATCCTGGTACCGATGCGTTTCCCGGACCGCTGCTGCTTCATTCGGCCCCTGACACCGATGACCGGGCGCATTCCGCGCGGCGCGACCTGACCGTCTGGGCCAGTCGCGACGACGGCCTCACCTGGCCCGTGCACCGACTGCTGCGGGCGGGTCCGTCGGCTTATAGCGACCTGGCCGTCTTGCCCGACGGGCGAGTGATCTGTGTCTACGAGAGCGGCCTGCCCGGCGTGCAGCCCAAGGATACGAAGCCGCGTCCTTGGGCCTACGCCTGCATTGCGGCGTCAGCCTTCGACCTGCCCTGGCTGTTTCGGGAGAAGCGAGCGGCCGCAGGCGGCCGGGAACGGTAGATTGACCTGTTCGCGGCGATCACCGCCTGGAATCTGGGATCGACCTGGCGAAGCCCGTCCGCGACGCCACGATCCGTGTGACGATCCGGCCGGGGCCATGACGCCGTGGACGCCGTGCGGCAGAGCCTCCTTCGGTCATGGGGCGGTGTCGGCCACAACGTCTGACAGGTCTCGGCCGTCGAGCAGCCAGGCAAGATTGAAGACGGCCACCTGGATGGCGTCGTTTCGCCGCTTCTTGCTCCCTTCAAACAGGAGAAAGATTCGCCCTGAGCTGGGAGTGCCCGGGCGGCCAGCGGCAAGATTCGAGTAGCCGCTCGGACCGTCGTGGACGAGCCGTTTGATCGGCCAGGTGCGACCGCCGTCGAAACTCGCCCAGACGGTGAGTTTTTCCCTCCCTTTGGTGACGGAGCCACCGACTTGGTTGGGCATGAATCCGGAGTCCGTGTCGAGGTTACTCGTGAGCAGGATGTCATGACCCGCCACAGGCAGACGAATCATGCCGCCCATGCAGCCGTACGACGAGCTCCGCGGACCATCCGGCAGCTCCGCGCTCCGCCAGGCATCGAGCCAGGTCTCGCCGCCGTCGCGGGAGCGGGCAAAAAACCGATTGCCAACGCTCATGTGCTCGCGGGAGTTGTAGAGCAAGCTGCCGTCCGAGAGCTCAACGATCGCCCCTTCTCCAGTGCCGAGCACAGGAAAGGGAGCACTCGTCCGCCAACTGCGACCGCCGTCGTCACTGAGAACGGCGGTGCTGTAGTGATACGGCCGCCAGGGGACGTCGTTGGATTCCCGCGGTCCCTGAATCCGGGCCGGCAGCACGAGCCTACCGCGATGCGGCTCGGATTGGAGCGTGATCCCGGGCTGCATGCTGGAGATGGTCGTGGGGACGAGGCCGAAGCCGTCGGGCGCCAGCGATTGGATCGCCTCGCGAGCCCAGGTGCTCCCCTGGTCATGGCTGCGAAAAACCCAGCCCGCCCGAGGATTCACATAGAGGATATCGCCGGTGGTCTCGTCGACGACGGCATTCCCATAATGGGCGCCGGACCCCATCGCGATCTCCGCATCCCAGGTCTGTCCGCCGTCGCGGCTGCGGCGGACCTTATCGCTCTTCATGGCCTGGAACGCGACCACGGTGCCGTCTGCAGCCGTGACGATGCTCGTGCCACCACGGCCGGCCCAGAGCGGTTGCAGCTGAAAAATGGACTCACTGAAATACGCTCGCAGGTCGCCCGTTGGCGCCGCGGCCCGGAGACCGGCCTGGTTCGGTCCTGCCAGACCAAGCACGGCCCAGGCCAGCAGGGAGATCAGACGCGTCAGGCCGACTTGGCGGGGGGCGAAACAGCTCACTTCCAAACCTCGCCGCCCTCGCCACCATTCCGCGATCCCAGTCCCCACCACACGTCGCGGCCGACTGAATCGTCGACGAAGTGAATCGACGCATCGCTGGCCGCCACGTGCACACCGCCGGGGTGCCGGCTCGAGGCCGATGTTGCGCTCCCGCCCGCGTTGTTGCTACCCTGAAGTTTGCTTCCGCGACCGCGGGCACACATCTTTGAATTCGGCGTCATCACGTGGTTGTAGAGGGTGACCGTGTATTCGCCAGTAAACCAGTTCTTGCCGGCGTAACTCGATTGCGCCTGCTCGCCCGATTGGCCGGCCGCCATGTTGCAGGAACCGTAGACCGTCTGGCGATAGGCTTCGAGATTGGTGCTCGGCGGCGTACCGACGGAGATGGCCACCCAGTCGGTGCGATCGATTGCATTCGGATCGCCGTCACCAAGGCAGATCTCTGAAAACATCGCGGTCTTCGAGAGGCCGTCTGTCACCTGCCGCAGCCGAATGTTGGCGTCACGAATGAACACCCCGTTGTTGGATGTATTCGCGCCGTTGGTCGGCAGATTTCCGACGCAGCCCCGGTAGTTGTTGCGGGCATCGCCCACGTTATTCTCAGAATTGGCTGCGTTGGTCATCCGGTCGAAGTCACTGGGGCAGAGGAAGGTCGGCACCTTGAAGCCTCGGACTGCCGAGCGCAGCGGCCCGGGCTGGTCCGTAGAGAGCCCACCGTTCTGCTCGATTAGGGCCGAGAGGCTCTGCTGCTCGATGAAGGGCATAATCTGGGCGTGCACGCTCCAGTCGGAGGTGCCCTTGGAATTGGTCGCGTTGCCTCCGGTGTTGCCCTGCGGCAGAGCCCGACGGGCGCTCTCGTACACCGCAGTGCCCAGCGCCAGTTGGCGGAGGTTGTTGCTGCACGTTGAGCGGCGGGCAGCTTCCCGAGCGCTCTGCACGGCCGGAAGGAGCAGCCCGATGAGGGTGGCGATGATCGCGATTACAACCAGCAGCTCCACGAGGGTAAAGCCGCGGACGGAGAGTCGTCGTGCGGCTCCGTATGACACGGAACCCCGGGTGCTGTCGCCAGCTCCTCTCGAAACGAACCCAGCTGCCGTCAACCCGAGGGCATCTGCGACGAACGACCGGTTCCCTGTCATCGTGGCCATGGTTTCTCCCTCTGCCTTCGAACGACTTTAGGCATACCCTCTCCCCTACCATCTTTAATATATCAATTCCCCGG
>ERZ889217.1747-NODE-1747-length-10443-cov-21.550828_pt1 | contig 10443 bp, 11 predicted proteins | sample MGYA00521098_ERZ889217 | MGnify/ENA primary metagenome ERZ889217 (study PRJEB32303, sample SAMEA104408613) | aquatic metagenome | biome: Brackish water; feature: Pelagic; material: water | place: Baltic Sea | collected 2014-06-10T22:04:00 | depth 2,362 m ...
TTTCGGCTCCTCAGCAATCCCGCTAACACCAGAGCCGGGGGTGAACCCCTTCCCTGGCGCGCAGTCCAAGATCATAGCACCTGCACCTGCCCCAACGCTAGGACCAGCTCCAGGTCAGGGGGGCTCCCGTGATCCACCGCAACCAGCAAGGTCCTCAAACCCCTTCGCCAAACTCCTCTTCGCCGTCTTCCAGGGCCGTTTCCAGGGTGGTCAGGAGCAACACCAGGGCCGCCCGCCGTTCCAGGTGGGTGCCACTGACCGTTTCCAGCCAACGCCTTGAGAGGGACTCAATGCTGTTGAACAGGCCATTGCCGCTGCGCAGCAACTCCATGACGCGATCAACGCTGGCCTCATCCCCCTCGGGCACCGGGCCCACCACATAGCGACGACCGTCATCACCGATGTAGGTGAGATTGCCATCGCGATCGATGATCGGACCCGCATGGGGAGTGATCGGGCTTTCCTCCACAGAAAAATCCCTGGCTTTCAGATCTCTCCTTGATTAGCGCCGTCTGCAGCAGCCCGCCACAGATTCGCTAGGAACGTTGGCGCGGGAGCTGGGCTCGGGAAGGCTGAACGGGCCCGAGAATTCAGCTGTGGCTGGCCATGTACTCGATCAGGTCGAGGCACTTACAGGAATAGCCCCACTCGTTGTCGTACCAGGCCACCAACTTGACGAAGGTGTCGGTGAGGGCGATACCGGCGCCGGCATCAAACACCGAGGTGCAGGACTCACCAAGGAAATCGGTGGAGACCACCTCATCCTCCGTGTAGCCCAGGATCCCAGCCATGGGCCCCTCGGATGCCGCCTTCATCGCCGCCTTGATCTGGTCGTAACTGGCGGGGCTGGCCAGGTTCACGGTGAGGTCGACCACCGACACATTCGCCGTGGGCACCCGGAAGGCCATGCCGGTGAGCTTGCCGTTGAGTTCAGGGATCACCCGGCCCACGGCCTTGGCCGCACCCGTGGAGGAGGAAATGATGTTCTGGGCGGCGCCGCGGCCACCGCGCCAATCCTTCACCGAAGGACTGTCCACGGTTTTCTGGGTGGCGGTGGTGGCATGGACCGTGGTCATCAAGCCCGAGACAATGCCGAAGTTGTCGTGCAGCACCTTGGCCATCGGGGCCAGGCAATTGGTGGTGCAGGAGGCGTTGGAGACGATCTCCTGGCCGGCATAGGTGCTGTGGTTGACCCCCATCACGAAGATCGGGGTGTCATCTTTCGATGGCGCCGACATGACGACGCGGCGGGCTCCGGCCTGGAGATGGGCCCGGGCGCTGGCATCGGTGAGGAACAGGCCGGTGGCTTCGAGCACGGTGTCGACCCCAACCTCGTTCCAGCGCAGATCGGCGGGATTGCGCTCACCGGTAATGCGAATCGCCTTGCCATTGACCACTAGCTGGCCATTTTCGACCCGCACATCGCCATCGAAGCGGCCATGGGTGGAGTCGTATTTGAGCATGTAGGCGATGTAATCAACGTCGATGAGATCGTTGATCGCCACAACCTCCACGTTGGCCAGGGTGCAGGCCCGGCGAAAGACCAACCGGCCAATGCGACCAAATCCGTTAATGCCGACTTTGATGGTCATCGCTGCAACGACGGGCTAGCCCCTAATGGTGGTTGGAGTTTAGGCCCCAGTTAGGGAGCGAACTTCGCCCAGGGGTGGCCGGCCCCAGGGAGTGGCACGAAGGGTGCAGGAAGAGATTTAAGGAGTCATGGGGATTCAACCGCAGGGGGGTGGCGCGCCTTAGGGGCGCGCCCGCCGCAGGTAGCTCCCCAGTTGGGACGGCCAGGCCCCCGGGCCATCGCCGCGGCGCACCGCCAGGCTCAGGATCGAGCCCGCCAGGGGCCAGCCGCCGCGGCGCAGCAGGCCGGCCAGGTGGACCAGCAGCGACAGGCTGAGCAGGAACCAGCCGGTGAGATGGAGGCTGTAAACGGTGGCCTGCAGATGGCCCTCCTCGAGCCAGTCCCCTTCCATGAACACCCCGCTAACCAGGGTGAGGGCCAGGGCAATCAGGGGCATGGCATTGCTGGCCCGGCCCAACCGCTGGCGGCCAAGGCTGACGGAATAGAGAGCCAGACCGATCGCCGGCAGCAGCAACACCAGGCCCAAGTAGCCGTGCCATTCGATCCAGTCACCGGTGGGCTGGAATGGCAACTTGCCCCAGCGGCCGTCGTAGGCGCTGTAGATCAGAACGCCACTGACCCAGGCCCCGAGCACACCGATGCCGGTACCACCGTGGACCATCCGCAGTAGGGACGGTTGGTAGGGAGACGCCATCAGGGCCGGTCCAAAGGCCGCTTCTATGGTGGGCCTTCACCCCTGACGGCGTCCATGGGCTCCAGCTGCACCCAAAACGCCATCGCTCCAGCCCGGGTGCTGCGCGGCAGAGGGGCCTGGCAGCAAGCCCAGGGAGTGATCAACACCCTTTGCAGCCAGCCCCTGGTGCTTGGCCGCAGTGCGGCCACGGCCCCTTTGCGGACCCGCCTGGTGGACGATCTGGTCGTCCAGGGTCTCCAGCCCCTTGAACTAGAGCTCAAGTTCGATTGCTGCGAGGACGATCTAGGGATCCTGGCGCCCCGAGCCAGCCAGGCCGAATGCGATGGCGTGATCGCCATCGGCGGCGGCAAGGTGCTCGATGCCGGCAAACTCCTGGCCCACCGCCTGGGGCTGCCCTGCATCACCGTGCCCACCAGCGCGGCCACCTGCGCCGGTTGGACAGCCCTTGCCAATTTGTATTCCCCCCAGGGGGCCTTCCGCGGCGATGTGACCCTGGATCGCTGCCCCGATCTACTGATCTTTGACCACGAGCTGGTGGCCCAGGCGCCGGCGCGCACCCTGGCCAGCGGCATCGCCGATGCCATGGCCAAGTGGTACGAAGCTTCAGTGAGCAGCGGCGCCAGCAGCGACGGCCTGGTGCAGCAGGCCGTGCAACAGGCCCGGTTATTGCGGGACCTGCTGCTGCTCGAAGGCCAGGACGCCCTGCAGGCCCCCGGCAGCGAAACCTGGGCCCGGGTGGCGGAAGCCGCGGCCCTCACCGCCGGCCTGATCGGTGGCCTGGGCGGGGCCCGTTGCCGCACCGTGGCCGCCCACGCCGTGCACAACGGCCTCACCCAGCTCGCAAGCGCCCATGGGGTGCTGCACGGCGAAAAGGTGGGCTTCGGCATCCTGGTGCAGCTGCGCCTGGAAGAATTGGTGGGCGGCAACCTGCTAGCGGCCCAGGCCCGGCGCCAGCTGCTGCCCTTCTTCCGCAGCCTTGATCTACCGATTGACCTGGCCGATCTAGGACTGGCCGATGCCAGCCTCAGCGAGCTGAAGGCGGTCTGCGCCTTCGCCTGCCGGCCGGACTCGGACCTGCACAACCTGCCCTTTGCGGTCAGCAGCGACGACCTGCTCACCGCCCTGGTCAGCACCACCACCGTCCCGGTGGCCAGCCCCCGTCAGAGCTGAAGCCCTTGGCAGCCCAAGCCCCGCCCAGCAGCCCCCAGCAGGAGCTGGTCAACCAAGCTGCCCTCAGCCTGCTCGATCCGCTTGGGCGCAGCCTGGCGGCGGCGGTGCAGTGGTGGGAGCTGCCTGACCTGGACAGGCCCGGGTCCCGGGCGGAGCGCTGGCCCGTGGCCGTGGTCGGCCAGGGCCCGCCGCTGCTGCTCCTGCACGGATTTGACAGCTGCTTTTTGGAATTCCGGCGGCTGGTGCCGCTGCTGGCCGCGGACCACCAACTATTCATCCCCGATCTCTTCGGCTTTGGCTTTAGCCCCAGGCCGTCCGGCGCCGACTACAACCCCCAGGGGGTGCTGACCCATCTGGAGGCCCTGCTGGCCCGGATCCGGCAAACCAGCCAAGGACCCATAGGCCTCATCGGCGCCTCCATGGGCGGCTCGGTGGCCGTGGAACTGGCCCGCCGCCAGCCCCAGGCCATTGCCCGCCTGTTGCTCCTGGCGCCCGCCGGCCTCACCGGCCGGCCCATGCCCGTGCCGCCCCTACTCGATGCCCTAGGGGTGCGCTTTTTGGCCCTGCCAGGGGTACGCCGCGGACTCTGCAGAACTGCCTTCGCCGATCCGGATCGGGACGTGGGCCCGGCCGAACTGGAAATCGCCTCCCTGCACCTGGCCAGTCCCGGCTGGGCCCAAGCCCTGGCAGCCTTCGCCCGCAGCGGCGGCTTTGCCGGCGGCGGCAGCCCCTTGCCACCCCAGCCCCTGCAGGTGCTCTGGGGCCAGCAGGACCGCATCCTGCGGCCGCCCCAAAAACGGGCGGCCCTAGCCCTGCTGGGGGACTGCGTCTTGGAACTGGACGATTGCGGCCACCTGCCCCACATCGACCGGCCGGCCGCCGTGGCCCTGGCCTGGCAGCAGCTGCGAGGGGCCCAGCCGTGACCGCCACGCCCCCTGGCTCGGGGCCGGTGCTGCAACTGCTGGCCTCAGCTCTGCAGTTCTGGATCAAGCAGCAGTGCGACGCCGTTGACCAGTTGGAGCTGCAGTTGCATGGCTCCGCCCTGCAGTTGCTGCGGGGCCGGCTCGAAGGGGTCACCCTGGTGGCATCCGGGGTGGAATTTGCCGGCTTACCGCTGGAGCGGGTGGAGTTGCGCAGCGGCCCGATCCAGCTGCAGACGGGCCTGTTGCTCAAGGGCCAGGCGGTGACATTGGACCACCCGTTTGCCGTGCGGGGTCAGGTGCTGTTCAGTGGCCGCGGCCTCGACCGCGGCCTAGGAGATCACCGCTGGCGCGGCCTGGCCGACGGCCTGGCCCAGGAGCTGCTCGACTCCCCCACGCTTGGGGAGCTGGCCATCACCGATGGGGTCCTGGTGCTGGCCGCAGGGGGTGCGGGCGACCAGCCCAAACGGCAGCTGGCCACCCGGCCTGAGGCCGTGAATGGGGCCCTGGAGCTCCATAGCCTCGATGGCCAGCGCCGCACCCGGCTGCCGGCCGACCCCAACATCCGCATCGAACGGGCCTGCATCAGGGCTGGCGGTCTCGAACTGCACGGCGAAGCCCAGGTCTCCCCCTAGGGGAGCCTGCTCGCCGTCCTTAACTCACCAGGGGCAGGAGCAACTTGACCCCATAGAAAAACACCGCCGGGGTAAACAAAAAGCTGTCGATGCGATCAAGGATGCCGCCGTGGCCTGGGATCACATCGCCGGAATCCTTGACACCCGCATCCCGTTTCATCATCGATTCGGTGAGATCACCCACAAGGGCAAACACCGCCACCATCCCCCCCAGCACACCGCCCAGGGCCCAGCCCCACGGCCAACCCAGGGCCTCCCCGCCCAGGCCGCCCACCAGCACCGCACAGGCCACCCCACCGAGGGCCCCCTCGACGGTCTTGCCTGGAGAAATCGGCGAGAGGGGGTGGCGGCCCAGGCGCCGGCCGATCACATAGGCACCGATGTCGGTGGCCACCACCAACAGACAGCCGATCAGGGTGAGGGCCATGCCAGAGGGGATGGCGGGCCAGTGCTCGGCCAGGCGGGGCGCCAGCTGGGGATCGGTGAGGTCGCGCAGGCGAATCCAGTGGCTGGGCAAAAACCCCAGATAAAACAAACCAAAAATCGAGGCAGCGATGTCGGCGATCGTGCCGGTAACCGGCTGCAGCAACAGCCAGCCGCAGAGCACCGCCCCTGACACCGGCACCACCGCCGCCGCCAAATCACTGGACAAGCCAACGCCACTGGCATCGCCATGGGCCCACTGGGTGGTGATCAGCAGCAACTGGCAGACCACCAGGGTGGTTTTCACCGCCGGCCGGATGCCCTTGAACTGGGCGAGGCGAAAGAACTCGAGCAGGCCTAGGTGGACGATCACGCCCAGGGCCAGGGTGAACCACCAGCCCCCCATGCCCACCACCAGCAGGCCAAAGGCACCGGCGCCATAGCCGCTCAGCAACCGCTGGGAGGAGGTGCGGGCGGGGGCAGGCGGAACACTCAAGGGGCAGGAACAGGCCGTTCGGCGGCGATCAGGAACAGGGGTTCGGCGGCCGCCAAGCGGGCCTGGCTACCGCGACGCTGCATGCGATGCACGGTGGCCTGAACAACCTGCAGATCCACGGCCTCCAATTGGCCCAGGGTATCGGTGGCATCGACTAGCCCCTCGAGGCTGGCGGTGCTGATCACCAGGCGTCCAGCCGGCTGCAGGGCCTCCCAAACCAGTCTAAGGACATCACTGAGGGGGCGACCTACCTCGAGCAGCACCCGGTCAGGACGGGGCGGCAGCAGGGCCAGGCCTTCGGGGGCAACGCCGGCATGGATGTGGAGGTTGCCAATGCCGAAACGGCGTTGGTTGCGTTGCAGCAACTCAATCGCATCGGGATCCCGCTCCAGGGTGTGCACCTGGCCAGCGGGCATCAACCGGGCAATCTCTAGGGCCAGGGCGCCGGTGCCGCCGCCCACATCCCACACCAAGGAATCGGCGCGGGGGCGCAGATGGGCCAGCAGCATCACGCGCAGTTCCATCGGCGTGGGGCTGAAGCCAGGCGCTTCGGCAAACAGCGCATCGGGCAGCCCCGGGGTGACGAAATCCCACTGGAAGGGAGCGTCAAGCGGCGTGTTCAAGGGGGCCGAGCTCAAGGGGCCACAACCCTCACCGTATCAGGGATCTGGCCCGGCCAGAGCCGCCGCTGGGCCCGCAGCCAAGCCAGCCTGGCCCCATCAATTCGCTCGCCGGGAATCAGCAACGGGATTCCAGGGGGATAGGGGCAGAGGGCTTCAGCAGCGATGCGCCCCTCCAACTCCTCCAGGGGCAGGGCCTCTGCTGGCGCTCGCCAGGCCAGGGCCAGGGGCAGCTCGGGTTCGGCCACCAGGGGCAGCGGTGGCGCCTCAAACGCTGGCAAGGGGGGGCCGCCGAGGGAGCGGCCCAGGGCCAGGAGCTGGCGGGGCAGGCGCCGCAGCAGGCCCGCCGGCGGCACCATGCCTAGGCAAAAGGTGAGACAGCCGGGTTCGGGCAGCTCGGCGATCACGCCCCGGGGCAGCAGCCAATCGTCGGCGGCCAGGCCCGAGATCCCCAGGGCGGCGCTGTGCAACACCAGCCGCAGGGGATCTTGATTCGGAACCAGGGGCAGGCCAGCCGCGTCCAACCGCTGCCGCAGCCGCCCGGCCAGGGCCAGGGCCCGCCCCAGCTGGCGGCGGCCCCGATCGCCATGCAAAAACTGGAGGCTGGCGGCGCAGGAGGCCAAAAGCAGGGCGCTGGGGCTGGAGGTTTGCAGCCAGAGCAGGGAGCGCTCCAGCCGCCCAGGCTCCACCCGCCCTCCGGCCTGGAGCAGCACGGCACTTTGGGCCAGGCCCCCGGCCGCCTTCTGCAGGGACAGCACCACCAGATCGGCGCCGCAGGCCAGGGCCGGGGCGGGCAGGCCCGGGGCCAGGCCGGCGTGGGCGCCGTGGGCCCCATCCACCAGCACCGCCAAGCCGGCCCGGTGGCAAACGGCAATCTGGGCCGCCAGATCGCCCGACAGGCCCTGGTAGCTAGGCGACACCAACACCACCGCCGCCAGGGGGCCCGCCGCCAGAGCCGCCGCCAGCACCCGCTCCAGGTGCGCGGCAGGGGCGGGCAACCACAGGCCCGTGGCTGGATCGAAGGGCAGGTCAAACAGCACCGGTTGCAGCTGGCCGAGCAGGCAGCCATGCAAGAGGCTGCGGTGCAGGTTGCGGGGCAGCAGCACCCGCTGGCCCGGATCGGCCAAGCCCAGCAGGGCCGCCTGCAGCAGGCCGCTGGCGCCGTTCACCCCATACCAACAGCGCTCTGCCCCCAGCAGGACGGCCGTGGCGGCCTGGCTCTCGGCCACAGCTCCAGCGGCTTCGAGCGGACCGCCGATGCTGGGCAATTCGGGCAGGTCCCAGCTGGCCGGCGGCCGGCGCAGCAGGGCGGCCAGGGGCGGGGCCAGGCCGCGGCCGCGGCCATGGGCCGGCAAATGCAAGGCCAGCTCTGGCCCCCGCGCCCCCAGGGCAGCCAGCAGATCCATGGAACCCTGCTTGATCTTTCTAGAGTCTGGACCCGATCGCCCGCCCCCATCGCCGTGCCCACCCCCCGCGCCTCTGCCAGCGGTGGCCCCGGCGGCCCAAACGCCCAGGTCACCTACGACCCGGGCTCCGACCTACGCGCCCTGTTGCTGCAGCCCTGGGTGTTGGTGGGCCGGCTGATCGCCATCAGCTGGCAGCTGCTGGCCCTGGCGGTGGTGTTGACCGTGCAAGGCAACAGCAGCGACCCGGCCGTGCAGCAGCGCCTGGGCAAGCGCATCCTCACCACCCTCACCAACCTGGGGCCCTGCTTCATCAAGGTGGGCCAGGCCCTCTCAACCCGGCCGGACCTGGTCCGGCGCGACTGGCTCGACCAGCTCACCCAGCTGCAGGACAACCTGCCCCCCTTCCCCCACAGCATTGCCCTGGCCACGATCGAGGCCGAGTTGGGCGCCCCGGTCGAGCAGCTATTTGAGGACTTTCCCCCGGCGCCAATGGCGGCCGCCAGCCTGGGCCAGGTCTATCGGGCCCGCCCCTATGGCGGCACCTGGGTGGCCGTGAAGGTGCAGCGGCCCGACCTGGAGCGGATCCTGCGCCGGGACCTGGTGATCATCCGCCTGCTGGCGGTGACCACGGCGCCGTTGCTGCCCTTGAACCTGGGCTTTGGCCTGGGCGAGATCATCGACGAATTCGGCCGCAGCCTGTTCGAGGAAATCGACTACCGCCAGGAGGCGGCCAACGCCGAGCGGTTTGCGGCCCTGTTTGCCGATAACCCGGCGGTGATCGTGCCCCGGGTCGATCGGCTGCTCTCGGCCCGGCGGGTGTTGACCACCACCTGGATCAACGGCACCAAGCTGCAGAACCGTCAGGAACTGCTGGCCCAACGGCTCGATCCCAGCTCCCTGATCCGCACCGGCGTGATCGCCGGCCTGCAGCAACTGCTCGAGTTCGGCTATTTCCATGCCGATCCCCATCCGGGCAACCTGTTTGCCTTGCCCGGCAAAACCGGGGCCCTGGGCCACCTGGCCTACGTGGATTTCGGCATGATGGATTCGATCAGCGACCGCGACCGGCTCACCCTCACCGGGGCGGTCGTGCACCTGATCAACCGGGATTTTGCCGGGCTCGCCCAGGACTTCGTGGCCCTCGGCTTTTTGAATCCAAAAACCGATCTAGAGGCCATCATTCCTGCCCTAGAGCAGGTGCTGGGCGGCGCCCTGGGTGACAGCGTCGGCTCCTTCAACTTCAAGGCGATCACCGATCGCTTCTCCGAATTGATGTATGCCTATCCCTTCCGGGTGCCGGCGCGCTTTGCCCTAATCATCCGGGCCGTGGTGAGCCAGGAGGGCCTGGCCCTGCGGCTCGATCCCAGCTTCCGCATCATCGGCGTCGCCTATCCCTACGTGGCCCGGCGCCTGCTGGCGGGGGACACGGCCGAGATGCGCGACAAGCTGCTCGATGTGCTGTTCGATCGCCACGGCCGGATCCAAATCGAGCGGCTTGAAAACCTCTTGGCGGTGGTCGGCAAGGACGACTCCAGCCCGGATCTGCTGCCGGTGGCGGGGGCCGGGTTGAAGTTATTGCTAGGGCCGGAAGGCAGCAGCCTGCGCCAACGCCTGCTGCTCACCCTGGTGGAGAACGACCGTCTCCACACCGATGACTTGCGCGCCCTAGCAGCCCTGATGCGCCGCACCTTCTCGCCGCGCAAACTGGCTGGGGGCCTGCTGGCCAAGCTCAACCCCCTCGCTGCCGCGTTCTAGGGTCTGCCCCTTACGTCTAGCTCTTACTCCCTGAAAGCGCCCAGCCCATGGATGAATCCTCCCAGGACTTTTTGCTCGAGCTGGTGGGCTACGGCCAGCCGCCCTACTTTGTGGCCCTCGCCGGCCTGCTCGTTGCCGCCGCCTGCGGACTTACCTTCGCCAAGGTGATTGAAAACCGCCTTGAGGGCTGGAAACAGGACCGGCTGGCCCTCCTGCCCTTGAGCCGGGTCGAAACGGTGACTCCCGCCATCGGCATTGTGCTGGGCATCAGCCTGTTTATCGGCAGCTTCTTGCAGGTGTTCGGCTTTGCCAGTGGCACCTCCCTGCTGGTGTCATTCCTTCTCTCCATGCTCACCACCGGCGCCCTCTGGGTCCAGCTGGTGAGGCTGATGGAACAGGTAGAAAAGGGAACTTTTAAGGCGGTGGATTTCGATAATTTTGACGAATTCTTCTAAGCGTGGTCCGGGCTATTTAGCCTGCTGACCACCACCCCAAGGGATTGCCGCTGATCAAGAGGCCAGATAAACCTCAAGGTCGCGGGAACTGTTGCGGATCGCCTCGAGGGCTGAGCGCTCCAGGTTGCGGGTGCGATCGCGGCTCATGCCTAGGTCACGGGAAATTGAGCTCAGGCTCATCGGCTCATCCACATCGATCCCGTAGCGCATCTTCAGCACCCGCCCCTGCAGCTCTGGCAGCTGCTCCAGCAGGGCCCGCATATCCCCCCGCAGGCATT
>ERZ889217.1749-NODE-1749-length-10438-cov-6.842338_pt1 | contig 10438 bp, 9 predicted proteins | sample MGYA00521098_ERZ889217 | MGnify/ENA primary metagenome ERZ889217 (study PRJEB32303, sample SAMEA104408613) | aquatic metagenome | biome: Brackish water; feature: Pelagic; material: water | place: Baltic Sea | collected 2014-06-10T22:04:00 | depth 2,362 m ...
ATGTGGATCCAATGCCCGAGATCGTCGACGGCGCTGGAGCACCGCCGATCATGGTGGTGGGAACCACTGGTGACCCCGCAACCCCATACAAGTGGAGTCAGGAGATGGCCGCAACACTAAAGAGTGGCTTCCTCCTCACCTACGTCGGTGAAGGGCACACCGCCGTTGGCGGGAAAAGCGAGTGCATTGATGATGCAGCGATCGCCTTCCTGATTGACGGCACGCTCCCACCCGTCGGCACACGCTGCGAGTGAACGCCAGCGCGCGGGCTGGCGTCCCAATCGTCGGGGTTTACGGTTCGGCTCGACTCCCTGAGACCGACGAGCACTATCAGTACGCCGTCGCCGTAGGGCGCGCACTCGCTGGCGAAGGATTCATCGTGGCAACGGGCGGGTACGCCGGCGTCATGGAGGCGGTCTCCAAGGGTGCACGCGACGTGGGCGGCGAAGTGATCGGCTACACGGTCACTTCTTGGGATGGCCTCCCCGCCAACCGCTACGTCACCGAGAAGTTGGACAGCAAGGATCTCTTTGAGCGACTGCGGAAGTTCTCCGAGGTTGATCTTCTGATTGCGCTGGATGGCGGACTCGGCACCCTCGCCGAGGTTGTGGTCTCGTGGAATCTCCTTCAGGTAGGAAGCGACGCACGACCGCTCCTCATGGTTGGCGAGCAGTGGCAGGCGCTTCACGACTATGTGCGCAAGACGCTGATCGTTGGCGAGGCGGACCTTGACGTCGTACGGATCCTCCCTGAAGGGAGCAGCGCAGAACTCGTCGCCGCAACGGCATGTGAACTTGTTGGCCAGCGCCTCGGGCTCGGCGGCCCGTGGGAGTCGCTGGCACGCCCAACAGGCGACGCCAGCAGTCCCGCGTCGCGATAGGATCGCTGCATGACCACCGAACTGCACCCAACACATGGAGAGGTGACTCTCCCTTCGACGGCAAGTGCCCAGACGTCCACGAGTGCAGAAGGCTCGGTTGATTTCAGCGAAGACCCAGGCCTCGTGATGACCAGCTGCGCCAACTGCGGCGCGCAGATGCTCGACCGCAAGTGCAAGTTGATCTGCAGCTGCGGCTACTTCCTCTCCTGTTCGGATTACTACTAGAACAGGGAGGGTGAGATGAAAGAGAAGAGCGGCATCCCAAAGAATCCGGGGCGTCACGACCTTGGCATGCGTGCCACGATGCTCTTCCCGGATCGAGAGATTGTTGAGCGCTCATATGTGCCGATCATCTATACCGCCTGCCGAACCTGCTACTCGGAGCTGCCCCCAGAAGAGATCTACCGCCGCGCGGTTGCTGGTGAGATCGACCCAACAAAACAGCGTGAGCTGGTCAACCGCGTCATTGAGTCTGGACACGGCAGCACCATTGAACACATCGTCTTCACCTTTGCGATCACCGGCGTCACGCGCACGCTGAGTCATCAGCTCGTCCGACACCGCGCGGGCGTCGCCTTTGACCAGCAGTCGCAGCGATACGTCACCTTCAAGAAGGCGGCCACGATGCTGCCAGGATCCGTTGCGGAGGCAGACGAGACGGTGCGCGCTCGATTCGAGGAGGCGACGCAGGGTGCGCTCGGTCTCTACGGAGATCTCGTGGAGGCGGGCATCCCTGCAGAGGATGCGCGCTTCGTCTTCCCGAATGCCACGCGCACCAATCTGATCATGACTGTGAACCTGCGTGCCCTCATTCACATGTCGGGCCTTCGCCTCTGCACCATGGCGCAGTGGGAGATTCGTCGCCTCTTCCAGCTGATTCGTCACGAGGTCTTTGCGGTGAGCCCCTTCCTCGGCAGCTTCCTCGCGCCGAAGTGCGTCCCACTCGGCTACTGCGACGAGTCTGGCAACAAGGATGGGCACTGCCCAATCCGGCCGCACAAGGACCAAGTGCTCGGCGCATGGGCTGAACGTGCCGCTGCGGCGAAGGCGAACGGGCGCGCGCTGCCGATTGCGGAGTAGTCCGCAGGAGAACCGAGAGCCAGAGGGCCCAAGAAAAGGTTGCACCCGAAGTGACCGGTCCGATGTCGGGGGCGACGCTTGCACGCCGATTCCCCTCCGCTGTGGGATCGGATCGAGTCACTCAAGCCGAATGGCCGAGTTCCCTGGCGACCCTCCGCTCCAACTACACAAGTAGCCCTGTGCGTTGGTGGTCCTTCACCAGCTCTGATCGTTGCCGATCAGTTCGATCCCGTCATCACCGCAGTCCGTTCCGCCTGGCCGATTGCTCGGTCGGCAGTCTCACCGCTGGCCTCTTCGGGCTACGGAGAGCATCCCAGTCACGCACGTGCGGGTGAAGGGAGTTATCCACCAACTTACGCGACTGTTACGAGGACTTCTCCACGAGGAGCGTAGGCTCAGATCGCGATTGTGGAAAACTCGGCGCGCGCTGCAATCAGCCGCCGACGCGGAACATCTCCACCTTCGGCAGACGACTCGCCGTCTCCGCATCGCGCAGCTCCGAATAGCGATCGTCACGAGCCGCCCAGCGTGCGCGGAGGCCTTCGCGAAGCCCTTCCACATCAGCCGTTGGGCGGAGATATCGCTTTAGGTCGCTCCCTTCCGTCGCAAAGAGGCAGGTGTAGAGGTGGCCATCGGCGCTCACACGCGCGCGCGTGCAGTCCCCGCAGAACGGCGCGCTGACCGAAGCAATCAGGCCGATCTCCCCTCCTCCATCCAGATAGCGATAGCGATTCGCAACCTCACCCGGACGCGACGGCGCGATCAGCTCAATAGGGTGGAGCGCATGGATGCGCGCCACGATCTCACTCGCAGGGAGCACCTCGTCAAGGCGCCAGCCATTTGTGGTCCCCACATCCATGTATTCGATCATCCGCAACGTGTGCCCGTTAGCACGCGCGAACTCCACGAGCGCAGGGATCTCCGCGTCGTTCACCCCGCGCCTGATCACCGCATTCAGCTTGATCTGCGTAAAGCCCGCGTCCGCCGCCGCTGCGACCCCTTCGAGGACGCTCTCAAGGGGGAGTGCACTCCCTGACATCCGCGTAAACGTTTCGGGAGTCAGCGAGTCCAGCGAGACCGTGATCCGGTTCAGTCCCGCGGCGCGGAGCGGTGCGGCGAGCTTGGCGAGAAGCGAACCATTCGTTGTCAGCGCAATATCGAGCGCCTCTCCGTCAAGCGCTTCACTCGAATCCAGCGCGCGTAGCAGAGCAACAAGTTGCTCAAGGTCACGGCGAACGAGCGGCTCGCCCCCCGTGATGCGCAGCGTCCGCGCACCGAGCGCAACAAGCTCGCGCGCGACGAGGGTGAGTTCTTCAAAGGTGAGCAGCTCCGCGCGTGGGAGGAAGGCGAAGTCGGGGCCGAACACCTCAGCCGGCATGCAGTAGCTGCAGCGGAAGTTACAGCGGTCGGTTACTGAAAGACGCACGTCGCGGAGCGGACGTTTGAGTGTGTCAACTGGGGCACCGCTGTAGACGGGAAGTGAGTGAGCAGTTCGTAGCATCTTCCTAGTGTAGGCGGCAGGTGCTCTTTCGCAGGCGCTTGAAGTGAAGGCTGCCGCTACTCCTCGGCAGCACCCGTGTTGCTGCGGATCGTCTCGACCACGTTGCCGTCGGCGAGGGTGGTGACGTCACCAAGCGCGCGCCCTTCGGCAATGTCACGAAGGAGTCGGCGCATGATCTTCCCGGAGCGTGTCTTGGGGAGGTCTGGGACGAAGAGGAGGAACTTCGGCCGGGCGATCGCGCCGATCTGCTTTGCCACATGCGAGCGGAGCTCTGAGGCGAACGTCTCTGAGGCCTCGACCCCCTTCTTCAAGATGACAAATGCAAAGATCGCTTGGCCAGTGAGTGGGTCACTCTTACCGACGACCGCCGCTTCGGCAACGTCGTGATGGTCAACCAGCGCCGACTCCACTTCAATGGTGCTGATGCGGTGCGCGGAGACGTTCATCACGTCATCCACACGGCCGAGCAGCCAGTAGTAGCCCTCCTCGTCGCGGCGAGCGCCGTCGCCCGCAAAGTAGGAGCCTGGGAATCGGCTCCAGTAGGTCTCCTTGAAACGCGCGGGGTCACCCCAGATGCCGCGCAGCATGGAGGGCCACGGCTGCGTCAGCGTAAGGAAGCCGCCGGAGCCGAGTGGGACGCTCGCCCCACTCCCGTCCACAACATCAGCGCTCATCCCTGGCATGGCGAAGGTTGCTGATCCTGGCTTCGCGGTAGTGACAGCAGGGAGCGGACTGATCGCAATCGATCCAGTCTCCGTCTGCCACCACGTATCCACGATTGGGGTGCGTCCGCCACCGATCACGGTGCGGTACCAGAGCCACGCCTCTGGGTTGATCGGCTCGCCCACAGAGCCGAGGAGACGAAGTGAGCTGAGGTCGTGCTTCTGGGGATGCTCTTCACCTTGACGCATGAAGGCGCGAATCGCTGTTGGCGCGCAGTAGAGAATGTTCACCTTCAACTCTTCGATGATCTCCCACCAGCGATCCCATGCTGGCGTATCTGGCGTCCCTTCGTACATCACCTGCGTGGCGCCGTTCGCGAGTGGGCCGTAGACGATGTACGTGTGACCGGTGATCCAGCCAACATCGGCGGCGCACCAGTAGACATCATCGGGCTTGATATCAAAGACGGCGTGATGCGTGAACGATGCGCCGAGCAGATAGCCGGCACTCGTGTGCATGATCCCCTTCGGCTTTGCGGTGGTGCCACTCGTGTAGAGCAGGAAGAGGAGTTGTTCGGCGGGCATCGGTTCGGCTGGGCAGTCGGCTGACTGCGCGGGGACCAGATCCTGCCACCAGTGGTCGCGCCCAGATCGCATTGCCGTCTCTCCAGGCGTCCCTGGCTGGCGGCGGCGATAGACGAGTGATGCGGTGATGGTTGGTGACTTCTCCATCGCCTCGTCAGCGATCGTCTTCAGCTCGAAGAAGCTCCCCTTCCGGTAGCCCCCATCGGCGGTGATCAGCACCTTCGCCTCGGCGTCGTTGATGCGATCGGCAAGTGCGCTCGCAGGGAATCCGGAGAAGACCACGCTGTGCGCAGCACCGAGGCGCGCGCAGGCGAGCATCGCGATCGCCACTTCAGGGACCATCGGCATGTAGATCGCGACGCGATCACCCTGACCAACGCCGAGCGACTTGAGCGCATTCGCCGCCTGCTGGACCTCACGGTGGAGGTCGTTGTAGGTGAGCGTGCGACGATCACCCGGCTCGCCGACCCAGTGAATGGCGACCTTCTCGCCGAGCCCCGCGGCGACGTGGCGATCGATGCAGTTCTCCGCAACGTTCAGCCTCCCGTCAGAGAACCACTCCGCGAAGGGGAGGTTCCACTCCAGCGTCTTGGTGAAGGGGGTGCGCCAGGTGAGTCGTTCACGCGCCTGCTTCGCCCAGAAGGCGACAGGGTCGGCGGCGGCTTCGGCGTAGATCGCGGCGCTGACGTTGGCTGCGGCCGCTGTGGAGGCGTCAGGTGGGAAGGAGAGGCCCGCCGCCTGGAAGGTCTCGATTGCGTCGTGTGACCCTTCAGCCATGCGCCATCACCGCCTAGCTTGCGAGCTCGTCGTCGCTGACCTCACGCTCTCGCTCGTCATCATCTTCCTCTTTCAGGACAGGGACGATCCCCGTACGTCGCTGGGCGGCGCCGCTCCAGCCGAGCTTCCGACTTATCCCACGCGCCGCATCTCGCGCTGCGTTAACCAGTGTGGGGAGGTTCGCCGCGGTGACTCGGGAGGAGGCGCCCCACACCACGACGGTCGCAATCACGGTGCCGCGCGCATCACAGACAGGGACGGCGGCGGCGGAGAGACGTTCGTCCCACTCGCCCGTGGCCACGGCGTAGCCGCGTCGTCGCACGAGTGCCAACTCTTCCAAGAGCGCACGCGGGTCGGTGATCGTACGCGGCGTGTACTGCACCAGGCCACGTCGAGCAATGGAGAGCACGGTGCGCTCTGGGAGTGATGCGAGGAGGACCTTCCCTGCTGCGATCGCGTGCATCGCCACTGGGCGACCAGTGATGTCTGGCATTGGCGTGAGGTTCGGTCCATCAATCTGACAGATCGCCACCGCCGCCCCGACTCCGTCGAAGACCTCAAGGCTCACCGTCTCATGCGTCGCCTTCGCAAGTTCTTCAAGCTCCGACTGCGCAATGGTGCGAATGTCGAGTGTGCGCTCTGCGCTCTGCGCGAGTCGAATGATGCCAACACCGAGTCGGAAGTGACCGCTCTCTCGATCCTGTTCAACAAGGCCGCGTCGCTCAAGTGTGGAGAGGAGGCGGCTCACCGTTGACTTGTGCAGGTCAAGGGCGTGGGAGAGGTCGGTGACCGATGCGGCACCGTCGGCGTCGCCGAGCGCAACGAGGAGGGCGGCGGCACGATCAACGGATCGGACGGCGGCGTCATCCCCCCCGGGCGGGAGTGCGGCGCTCTCGCGGAAGGCGCGGTCTGAGGCGGTCCCTGGGTCAAACTCCGTCACGAGCTCACTAGCAAGGATCTCTTCAGCCTTCACGTCCACCTCCAGGTCAGGGCTTCGTGGGGCCCAGGCGGGGCCCACTCCTCGGAGGGGGATCATCATCCCGCAAGGGGGGGTTCGTCAATCCGACCCCCTCCCCCTGCGGCGCGTACGATGGAGCGGCATAGAGCGGAGCAAGGGGGGCGGCATGGCACAGGGGCGACGAGCGATCATTGTGGGGAGCGGCTTCGGTGGCCTCTCTACCGCGATTCGCCTCCTCTCAGACGGCTGGCAGGTCACCATCCTCGAGGCCCGTGATGAGATCGGCGGACGCGCGTCGCGCATCCGCGAAGGGGGCTACACCTTCGACACGGGACCTGCGTTGATCACCATGCCATGGCTTTTCGAAGAGGTCTTCGCCGCTGCGGGCGAGAAGATGGCGGATCACGTCACGCTTCGTCAACTGCAACCTGGCTACCGCATCTTCTGGACGGGCGAAGATCGACACTTTGATTTCGGGAGCGACCAGGCGGCACTCCGTGCGGAGGTGGAGAAGTTCTCTCACGCAGATGCAGCGCAGCTCGACAACTTCTTGCGCGCATCTGGCGACATTCACCGCAAGGGGATCTTGGTCTCCGGTCGACAGAACTTCTTGAAGCTTGCCGACTTCATCAAGCTCCTCCCGACGATGGCGAAGCTCGATGCGATCCGCTTCCTTGAGGGGTGGGTTGGCAAGTTCTTTAAAGAGCCGCATGTGCAGCAGGCGTTCGGGTTCCACTCGCTCTTCATTGGCGGAGATCCGAGTCGCGTCCCCGCCATCTACTCTGCCCTCGCCTATCTGCAAGTTGCGGATGGGATCTGGTACACGGAGGGCGGCGTCTACAGCATTATTGAAGCCTTCACGAAGATCATCAAGAAGGGGGGCGGAAGCATCCTAATCAACAGCAAGGTTGATCAGATCATTCATCGCAATGGGCGAGCGACCGGTGTTCGCACCGCCGATGGAACGGTGCATGACGCGGACCTCGTGATCTACAACGGCGACGTCACCGCACGTGATGCCCTCCTCCCTGACCTGCCTGACACCTTCCCATGGCGGCTGCGCCCACTTCGCACCACGATGTCCGCGCACATGATGTATCTCGGCACGAACCGGAAGTTCGAGAAGCTGTTGCACCACACGCTGGTAGTTGGCGATGACTATCACGGCTTCATCAAGGACGTGACGCGGGATCGCCGTATGCCTCGCAGCAACGCTGTGTACATTCATACGCCCTCACGAACCGAGCCAGCGATGGCGCCCCCAGAGGGTGAATCGATCGCGATCCTCCTTCCGGTGCCGAACCTTCGTTCCGGTGATGACTGGCGTGAGGCTGAGCCACGCATGCGCGACCGTACCCTCGCCTGGCTGGAAGACTGGGGGCTCCCTGGCCTCCGAGAGAGCATCGTCGTGGAGCGGAGCTGGACACCCCTCACCTTCCGCGATGAGTTCCTGGCGCCGGACGGAAACGCCTTTGCGGTGGAGCCGTCGCTCCAGCAGTCGGCCTACTTCCGTCATCCGAACCGCGACCGAGCGCTCGCCGGCCTCTACTACGTGGGTGGTGGCACGCACCCAGGTGCAGGGATGCCAGGGGCGCTCCTCACCTCACAGGTCACCCAAGACCTGATCCGAGACGACTTCCGCGCGCCGTTCACCTCACGCGCCACTGGACCAACGGGGAACCTTGTCCAGCCGTAACGAGTCCTCCCGCACAACGCACGCACACCTCGCAACGGAGGCGCTCCTCCCGGAGGCGCGACGAACGATCAATCGTGTAGCGCGCAGCTTCTCCCTTGCCGCACGCCTCTTACCAGCGGATCGACGCAGAGATGTGGAACTCCTCTATCTCGTGATGCGCACCCTTGACGACCTTGTTGATGTGGACGTGCGCGCCGGCGGAAGCACCCGTACCGCCGCTCTTGAACGAATCGCGCGTATCCGTGAATGGTCACGCGCACGTTCTGGCGCCGCCTCGAGCGCGCTCTCACAGGATCGCGAGCTGATCATCCTTGAGGATCTCCTGGCGCGCCACCCCTCCTTCCCACGTGATGCCGTCAGCGACTTCCTTGATGGGATGACGGCAGACCTTGATGCGCCAAACATTGCAACGGATGACGACGCATCACGCTACTGCTACCAGGTCGCTGGCACCGTTGGCCGCATGATGGCCGCACTGCTGGGTGTCGCCGAGCCGCATCGCGATGCCGCCGATCGCGCCGCGCGCGCGCTCGGCTCCGCCATGCAGCGCACCAACATCCTGCGTGACATTGACGAAGATCTCGCAAACGGGCGGGTCTACATCGCACGCGCCGCGCTACAGCGTTACGGGCTTGACCCTGCCGCCGTGGAAGGCCCAGTCTCTCTACGTGATGGCGATCGGCGGGCGCTGCTCCGCGAAGAGATCGCACGCGCAGAGGCGGAGTACGTTGAGGGGATCAGCGGTATTCGCTACCTGCAACATGGCGGGCGCTCGATTCGTGCCGCCGCCCTTCTCTACCGAGAGATCCTGCGACAGATCGAGCGAGATGGGCTTGGCGCGCGCCGGCCGCACCGTTCGGTCGTGGGGCGAGCGCGGAAGGCGCTGCTCCTCCTTCAGGCGTTGATCAGTAGCGGCGGGAGCGAAGCGAGAGCGTGACACCTGCCGCAACGGCGGCAAGAAGTGACGCAACGAGGACGGCGAGCTTCGCCGCGGCGGTTTCTTCTGGCGCACCCTCAAAGGCGAGGCTTGCAATGAGCAGCGATACCGTGAAACCGATCCCGGCCACGATGCCCATGACTGCAACGTCTCGCCAGGCGGTCCCCTCCGGAGGCCCTGAGTGCACCAGGTGTGCCGCGATGCGCGCAGCCACGTAGATGCCTACTGGCTTCCCCACCACAAGGCCGGCAACGATGCCTGCGAAGATCGGCGAGCTGAGCGCCACATCAAGGTTGATTGCACTCAGATTGATCCCCGCCGCCGTGAGTGCGAAGAGTGGTACGGCAAGGCCTGCACTCCACGGATGCACCGCGCGCTCCGCCCGCTCTGCTGGAGAGCGCGTCTCCCCCTTCTCCCGAACCGTGCGCACAGAGAAGCCGAGCACAACACCCGCGATCGTGGCATGCACGCCGCTCTCGTGTAGCGCGAACCAGGTGATGAGCGCGAGGGGCACGTAGATCGCAAGGGTGCGCACGCGTGCCCGTTGCGCCGCCCAGAAGGCGGCGGCGGCGGCGAGAGAGACGAGCAGAGCAGGGAGCTCCACGCCACCCGAATAGAAGATCGCAATGATCGCGATCGCCCCAAGGTCGTCGACGATGGCGAGGGTCAGAAGGAAGGCGCGCAGCGTCAGCGGGAGCTTGCGTCCAAAGAGGGAGAGGACGGCGAGTGCGAAGGCGATGTCGGTCGCCATTGGCACACCCCAACCACGGAGGGAGCCTCCGTCACCCGCCACATTGAAGGCGACGTAGAGCAGCGCGGGGGCGATCATCCCCCCAAATGCGGCGGCGATCGGCACGATGGCACGGGCTGGCTTGGAGAGCGAACCGTGCTGGAACTCGTGCTTCAGCTCAAGGCCGACCACAAAGAAGAAGAGGGCGAGCAGGCCGTCTGCAATCCATGCCCGCACACTCAGATCAAGGTGCAGTTCCGCTGGTCCAATGCGAAGTTCGCGGACACTTTCATATGCACCGGAGAGCGGCGAGTTTGCGAGGAGCATCCCCGCGGTCGCCGCGATGAGGATCAGCCCGCCGCTAAACGTCTCGTTCTTGAGGAAGTCGGCAATACGCCGCCGCTCAACGTTTGCGCTTGAAGGCTTCGTCTTAGCAGATGCTCTCGTTTTCATCAGTGTGCACGAGTGTACCGTGCAAGCGCGGAGAGGGCTGCGACGACGATCGCGGTGCCGAGCAGCTGGAAGCCAGATGGCTGATCGCCAAGGAAGAGCACGCCACCAATGAGCGCAATCACCGGAACGAGTGTCCCGAACTGCGCGGTGGTGGTGGTTGGGATGCGCTTGGTCGCTTC